>Ga0105103_10000383_pt1 | contig 24846 bp, 29 predicted proteins | sample PPLLaktember2015_2_FD_79107 | JGI IMG/M metagenome (GOLD analysis project Ga0105103, IMG submission 79107) | Freshwater sediment microbial communities from Prairie Pothole Lake near Jamestown, North Dakota, USA - PPLs Lake P7 Core (6) Depth... | ecosystem: Environmental > Aquatic > Freshwater >...
AGGCTCTATGGCTGTTCGTTCGGGGTACTCGTTCCATGAGTTTATGAGAATTATGTTGATTTTGCCCTCTTGCCAAAGCCGGGTTGCATTTGCCCATTCCTCGTCATAAACGCCTTGTTCATAAGTTGGATCTACTGTTACGCTTGAATATCTGATTCTGGAATCATCGTATCGGGGAGTAACGCTAATCTGGCGAAATAGTTCATGCCTTAGAGTATCGTATTTGTTTAAATCTGTATGCATCCACTGAGCGTAGCTTTGTTGCCCTACCATTATTACGTGGAATTTGTCGTCAAGTTGAATATTGCCCTTATCTCTCGTCAAGTTTCCATCGTTAAAGAAGCAAATAAGAGGTTTATTGCTCATGTTGTACCATAGTTCAGTATAAAAAGAAACATAATTTCTCCAAATATTTTCATATATCCTGCTGTAGTTATAGGACCATCCGCCAAGGTCATAGGCGCTTCCAGTCAAATTAAACGGCTCAACCATAATTGCGAATTTTAACTTACTAGTCATGTTTTGCGCAGTCTGGAGGACTTGTCTTGCCGCTTCATCCATAAAATTTCCATATTTGTCGCCCCACCAAGATATTATCACAAAATCAAAGCCTGCTTTCTCTATTAATCTAAGTTGCTTCTCAATGACTATTGGGTCAGTGCTAGTGTAATTTCCGAGTTCTTGCACAGGAAAATCAACATATTTCGGTGGTTGCCAATCAGTGGATAAGTAGCCACTCCAAATATAGAGCAAGGTGCCAAATTTAGGAGCTGCAGGTGGTGTCGGAGTCGGGCTCGGAGAGGGAGTTTTATTGTCATTACCATCAGTGAGAAGTATGCTTGCCAAAACGGCGCCCAAAACAATGACGCACAGCAAAGCAGTAACGATCCAACGCTTCATATGGCAAACAAGTTAGTTCTGCATATATGAAACCTTTGATAAGGCCTGCAATAAATTGGGTAGCATAGGCTGAGACAATCTAAATATTTTTATTTTTTTACATGTTCTGATGATTAGCTATTTGACAGCAGACCTGGCTTCTTCTATACCCCCGTTTATTGAAGACCTTTGACGGGCATTTGGTTGAGACCTTCAGCGTTCGTTATTTTAGTTCCTTTATCGCGGGGGAAAAATAATGTCTGACGAATATGCTTGGCGCGTTTCTCCCACAAAGCAAATCTGCTTCTTGGGCGACCAGTCCATGCCCAATCATAAAGGTGCCGTAATAGTCTCGGAACTCGCTGATACGACTTGGAATCTATAAACCTGTACCCGCAGTCACGGCATATGTAAGTCTGGATTGTTTTGTTGCGCTTGCCGTTCCGGAAACTCCTTAGGCCCCCGCATTGGGGGCAGGTTACTTTAGGGCGATCGGTCTGGTCGTTTAGAGAGATGATTCTGCCGCAGTGTGGGCAGTTTATGATTGTTTTTTCCATTGGTTTTCACCTTCTGCGCAAAAATGGGGGGTTTGCGAGTGAAACCTCAAGCCTGAAGGGGGTGCAATTCCCATCCCCAGCTCCATTTGTCTTTTAGAACTTGATTTAGGCTTTTCTCGGTCAATGATAGAACTTACTATGTCAACAGTGGATTTGTTTAGGTCAACGTTCTTAGGTTTTTTAGAGATATTTTACCCTTTAAAAAAAGTAAGCGTTTTGCATATACTTTAGAAACTTGGTGATAGTAATATTGCGGTTCATTGTTGTCCAGCGCGCATTATCGCCTTTTTCACTCTTAGCGGTAAGCGCTAGAAATGGAGTAGTTGGGATTCTCATTTTCTCTTAGCTCAGCAGTATCTTTCATTTCGTCAATTGCTTTTTTCACACTTCCTATAGGTAACAAGTCCCCCAAAACGATTTGGCGTGACAAAAGTTTGATTTGTTCATGTTCAGGGTTGTACTTAATATCTGAAATTGTCATTTCTTTGTCGGTAACATACAGTTCTATTATACAATTGTCAGGGTGTTCTTCAGGGAGCCCTCGAACAACTATTGCATAGTAATCATTTTTTCCCCTTGAAAAGAGACTTCCATCTGCATCAACCATTGTCCAATTTAACGTTGCCAGTTACTTTTACTCCCCTGTCCTTTGTACTCCTTAGTTGAGTATTAATTTCTAGGGTATCTATATGCCTATTTAATATGAAAGTGAATTTAGATTTAAACGCGTTTCGGGCACTCAATGTAATACAAATTAAGGACAGAGTGTTATATGATTTAGGTGAATATTTTTGCGTAAACAACAAAGACCAGAAGGAAGGGCAACCTCCCAAAGCAAAAGCAGTATAGCAAGAAAAGTAAATGCTGCCAATAGTGCGAGGCAGAAGCAAGCCAATGCCAATCGTTCGAAAAAGACTCAAGCCGACAATTCAAAGAAGTAAAACAGTATTTTTGTACTTCTAAATTAAATTTTACTGCATAGGTTGAATATATTGTAATGAGATGGTCATGCGTTTTCGACTTAGGCTGTCTACGGTTACTTCAATTCATTTTTTGTGATAGGAAGACTTAAAAAAGCAAGTCAACATAAAACTAAAGGAGAGAAAAATTTTGGAAAAAGCAGCAAAGATTTATTCATTCTTGACTTTTTCGGTGTAGCTTTTTTGGTTTGGGTGAAATTATATGAAAGATTTTAAGTGTCCAATATGTGGTGGATCAACTGAAAAGATTTGGGAAAATGCAACCAGAACAAGATATGGAATGAGATGTACGAAAGGCCATATTAAAACAGGTGGCAAATCAGGGAGTTCAAAAGAGTACCCTACATTTCTTGTTCCAAGTGAAGAACTTGGTAAGTAAAGAAACTCAGATTCTTTCTTTTTCGTTACGGGTACTAAAATTTAATCCAACCAACCAACCAACGACTACGACCACGACGACCTTTTACCAAGTTACCTTATGTTAAAATATGGTCTGGTTGGTTGCAGATATTTTATTTTCAGTTGATGAGTAAAAAATACATAAGAAATTATCCTGGAATTATAAAAACGTGCTTTTACAGGTATTTTGTAGAATAACGGTTGAAAAAATACTTTTTTTAAAAAATAGCTTGAAGATGCGCTTTATTTGTGTAAATAGGTTTAAGTCTTGGTAATTCCATTATAGTTGCTGTGGAAAGTGAGGGATTTTGAAACAATCAAAAGAGTTTCGTGTCGAATGCACTAATGGTGACATTCATCTTATTCTGAAAGGCTTGGAGAAATTTGTTTATGCCAAGTATGGCGAGAACCTTGAAGAAGCTGATGCAATGAAGAAAATTATGAAAGAAGAAGCATTTAAACCACTTTTTCTTATGCGTAATTAATGAATTAATTAGGTGCACGTAATATTGTGTATCAAGGTGTATTGTTTTGGCTAAGGTGCAATCTGACCAAAAAAGCGTGAAAGGGAATGTAGGATTCGCTATTAACCGTCTTTTGAACGGACAAATGGTCTTGGGTTGGTTGGACTAAAATTCAATTTGATTCACACCTAAAACTTTTTGAAGGTTAAAGTTGTTTATTTGACAAGGATAAATCTTGATGGATAAAGGTAAAATTAAAGATGAACTGTGCACGTGTGGGCATTTGAAAAGTGAGCATTCGTATTTTTTAGATAGGGTCTGTAATAAACCTAAATGTGAGTGTTACAAGTTCGTTTTGAAGCCAGCGCTCGAAATACCTGATCAAGGAGAGATGCCCGCAAGATGAGTAAGAGAGGAGAAACAGGTGAGCAGGATCGGGGAAAGCCTCAGCCTCGAAAAAAGAAGGACAGGGAAGATGCTCGCAAGAAGAAGAAACTTGACAGAGTTCAAAGGCAAAAATCAAGATTGGCTTAAACAAATTTAGAGTTCAGATATGTAGATTCATTATTATTTGACGCTGCTCTGTAATTTCTTCGGTTGATTGACTGTTTGCGTGTGGCTAAAACTTTTCCGGGTGGGAAAAAATCACGGGTTTGAACCGAAGCTCACTTATATATTATTTTGACGGTTAACCCTTTGTGATGCACTGTGGGGAAATTCTTTTTTAAAAAATTGGTTTTTTTCCTTTTTGCTGTTGTTTTTTGTTTTACTTCGCTTGTTGTGAGTGCGCAAGCTGAAAGCTGGAGCTGGATTAAAGTGGCAGACAACGTTAATTTACAGTCCGTAGATATGGTCAACTCGACTGACGGGTGGGCCGTTGGATCTCAAGGAACAATAGTCCATTGGGATGGAATACGATGGAACAACATTGACAGCCCAACTACCTCCAGCCTGAGAGCAGTGGACGTGATTAGCGCAAATGAAGTTTACGCGATAGCCTTCGCTGTGGTGATTCCAATTAATGAATCCGTAATCCGATGGGATGGAGCAAGCTGGAAGAACGTAACAACTCCCCGCAGCTACCTCAGGTCGGTGGATATGATAAGTTCGACTTATGGGTGGGCTGTTGGATATGGTGGCTATACAATTAGGTGGGATGGAATAAATTGGATTCAGGTAGAAAGCCCGACTAACACTCCTTTAGAGTCAGTTAGTGTTATTAGTGAAACAGACGCTTGGGCAGTAGGTTCCAACAAATATGATTCAGGAATATTTCACTGGAATGGAACTGGCTGGAACATAGTGGAAAGCCCTGAGATCGTTGCAACTCGAACGTTGTGGTCGGTGGATATGGTGAGTTCGTCTGATGGGTGGGCAGTTGGTGACAGTGGAATAATAATGATGTGGGATGGAGTAACCTGGAAGAATGTAACCAGTCCAATTCCGGTTGGCAAACACTTGTTTTCGGTGAATATGGTTAACTCCACCGACGGGTGGGCAGTAGGCTCAGACGGAGTAATAATCCATTGGGATGGAACAAGCTGGAGCAATGTCGCAAGTCCAACTGGTGCTTGGCTGTCATGCGTGAATATGGTTAGCTCAACTGACGGGTGGATTGTGGGAGCTGATGGAGTATATCGTTGGCAAGAAGTTGCTGGTTTTCCTACCGGATACCTAATTATCATTATTGGAGTTGTCGCTGTCGTAATTGTTGCTTGGTTCTTGGTAAGAAACAAAATAGCCCATGCCACGCTGAATGCGCGCTAACACTGAATAGTCAGCTGACAGGTGTTTGTGGAAGGCTTGACATGGATTTAGCATCTGTTCTCTCTGAGAACAAACTTGTTCTTGAGGGAGAATTAAAAGCATGTTAAGCCAAAATAGGTGCGGTGGAAAGGCGTGATAACAAACAAGAAACTGGTTGTGTATTGTCTGATTGCACTTATCATAGGTGCAGCAACCATTGTACCGCTAGGTTTTTTTCTGGTGACACAACTGGACAGAGAGCCTCAGTTTAATCTGGAAGTTCCTTACGTTTATGTTGATAATTATTGGGATAATGATACGGTAAAAATTCAGAGAAATTACGGCTGGGTATACTCAGTTTTATTTGAAACTACTCCAAAGTATAACCTCAGGCAGTTCCCTTTCAATATGTTTCCATACGCTGAGGCAGCTTCAGAGCACTACACAATTGAACTTCTTTCAGAAAAAGGAAGTATTGGGAATTTATCCTATTCTGTTTCTCAGTATTCACAATATGCTCATCGAAGTGGTTTTCATTTTGATATAACAGTCTTCCACCCTATCTCTCAAAGTATGGGTACTGCTGGAAATATTAATGGTAGTTCGATAGGATACATAAACGGGCCAACCAAGAACTTGGATACATCGATAGGAAGACCTGATTCTTTGACTTTAATTGTCAGGAGAGAAGGCTGGCTTATTTTCAAAAATACCTCCACGACTATTCACTTGGCTGACTCTGCGATAATCCTTCAATTAGATTTGGAAAAATATGGTGATGGATTTATCTATAATAAACTGTTCACCGAAGAGCAATTATCAAAAATGAATCCTGTTATGCCCCAATATGAGGTTCTTTAGTAATGCCAGATAATACCGCTGAAGAACTTGAAGGCAACACGTTAAGCGTCTATGCCTACATCGTACATGTGAATAAGCCCGTTGGCGTAAGAGACGTCACAAGAGGGGCAAATTTGAGCAGTTCAAGTGTTGCATCCAGACACCTCCAAAAACTTGAATCGCTTGGTCTATTAGAGAAAAATGAATATGGCGATTTTATTCTAAAACAAAAAGCTAACATTAGTGGTCATATATGGGTGGGTAGAAATCTAATTCCACGCTTAATGTTGTTCGCTTTTTTCTTTATCGGGGCTTTCGGTGCTGAATTATCAATAATTTTTCTTTACTATATGCTTAACAATGCATTTATTGAAACTAGCTTCTTTTTCTTAGGCGGAATGACTGCTCTATCAGGGATCCTTTTTCTCGCTGAGGGGTTATCGCTACGCAAAAAAGTCAATTAAGGAAAGCCTAATTTTCTCCATATGCATGTGGACTCGAAGGTTGCTTTCTATATGTGGAGGTTTCTATGCAGGTTGTCGCTCGGAAACCATCCCATGCGTGACTTTCAATTTCGTTTGTCGAAGGTAAAGGCTTATGGCTTTCAATGTAGGTAACTTGTCCAGTTTTGTGTGAGGTGATAAAAGACGTGATAATCGAGGAAGAAGAGGACTGGGCGGAAACAGAAGATGAAGAATTCGACGATGAAGGATGGGAATAAATTACTTCTTATACCGCTTAAACAGCAAAATCGTAATTAATGAACTAACTAAAACTAACACAGCAGTAAAGGCAACCAAGATTTCGATTGGCACAGTAATTCTATTGCCTGAGGAGCCGTTCTGTGTTGGAACCGCTGATTCTGAGGGGGCTGGCGTAATTGATGGATCAGGCGGAGAAGTAGGATTTGGCGAATTAGATGCAGCAGGTATAGTTACTGTCTGTGTGCTGCTCCAACCGCTGGTTTCACCTCGAAATTCATATCCGGAGGCAAACTCAGGGCTAATTCGAAAGATATTCCCCACCATAGCTTCCACTTGAAAATCTACCGTGGCACCTGCAGGAATCGGCAAATAATAAAAGTTGCCGTTAAGTGCCTGTCCAGAAATCAGAAACGGTATCGTACTGGTTTGCCCCGGCTGCGCCCTAACATATGTATCTCCACGATAAAGATAGGTCCAGTTACTCGCATACTGCCCCATATATCGGATGTTAAAATAGAGATTGTTTGGATCTTGCACAAGCTGATTTTCCAAAGTAAATTCAAGTGTGCGCCACTCAAAATAAGCCTCTTCACGCACTGTTATTTTTTTGCCCGTAAATTGGTCTATTTCGTAGACAGGAGGCAAAGTCTGGGAGTGATCTGCCACCTTTATTTGGAATTCGGGTATTGACGGTTTAGCTATTGTCTGAGCGTGCGCCGAGCTGATCACAATCAAATCTAAAATTACGATTAGGAGTACGATGTATATTCGCTTGGTGCATTCCATGGTATGTTTATGGAAAGGTAATGGGATAAAAGACTTCTCGTAAACAACTCTTTACCGACCCCAGTAAAGAAATCTTTACTAAGGTTAAGCCAACCAACGCCAAGTCCGAACAGACAAGATACATCTACCCCTGAGTGCAGTGATACAAACCTATAATGAAAACTAATTACGCGTTCTCTATTACTGCGCAATCTGCGTTAAGCAGGAACTCAAGTGATACATTACGATGCGAGTGAAATATTGGAATATACTCATCAACAAGTGACTATGCGTACACTCTTGAAAGATTAGTTAAGGTATTGTTGGTTGGGGCTCCGAGTTTAGGTCTATTGGGTTCATTAATGGATGGTTGTCTTTGTTGTTGGCGTCAATGATATGTGGAGAATTCCCTTGGTTATCATTCCAGTAATTCCCGTCCCAATTGTTAAGCGACGAAACTAAGGTTTTGTTCCAGTAAACATAAACAAAGTTGTTGTGGTAAAACGTGTTAATTCCGCTGTTTTGGATTGTAGGGTCATAGTTGAAGGCGCCCTGAATATAGTTCCCTACGAACAAGTTGTTGTCAGAGGCGCCTGTAAGCTCAAGTAGTTTGATTGACCGCTCTATGCGGTTCCCAAAAAACAGGTTGCTGCTTGAGTCTTCGATTTTTATAGCAAGCTGTTTTACCATGCTCATGTTATTGTTCAATAACTTGTTATTGTAAGCGTTCTTTAAGCTGAAGTATCCTACCGCGTTGTTGGATACGGTGCAGTCACTTGAATTTGTCAAGCCAACGGTTGCGCCATACCAAATGTTGTTATCAGAAACTGAGATGGCACCACTGTTATTCATTATGACTGAAACAAAGGTACTATTCAGCATCTGGCAGTACAAACTATTTTGAAAAAGCACCTGAAAGCGGGGAATATTTAGATTGCGAAGCGTCACATTTTCTGCACCTACAACATTTAGATACGCTATGATCGGTCCATGTTTGTAACCGCCTGGTCCAACAATTTGAATTGGGAAAGAGTTACCTTCGAGCACTATGCTGCTTTTTTCGATAGTCATGTTTTCTAGTTCCATGGGACCGTTTAGGGTGTAAACGTTGCCATTGCGGCTGATTGGTATAGCTGAGGAATTTGCTCCATTCGTTTCGATGTTACCATTAGAGCGTATGTAAATTTGGGGATACTGTTTGGACGGCTGGAGCCACGAATTGTAGCTCGAAGGATGATTACTGGTGAACAGAAAAAGCGTGCCGCTGAGTACAAGCGTCACGACAACCGCAATTAAAATCAACTTAGTTAGCTTCCGCACTTTTGAGCGCCATCGCTGTTTCTATTTCTATGGTAGTTTATTTAATGCACCCTTAAATGTTGCTTGTATTTCCTATGCTTATACGTGCTCAGGCAAATCGTTGCTAATGTTAGCGTGAGCTAGTCCGCTCTTAAAAAAAGATACTGCACGTCTACCTCTCATCGACATTACTGAAAAGCTTATAGCTTCGGCGAAGGCTGGCCCTATACTCAGCCAGCTTCTTTTCTGCTTGGACCACGTTGGGATGCTGCGTCTGGCCCTCAGCAAGATTGTTTCGGGCAAGATAGAGCCCTGAAGCGTAAAACTCTGCAATCGTATCGATAATCGCGGGAACAGGGTCCAGCGGCACCGATACGATCAGGGATTTCGCTGAGAATTCTAGCAACCCCGCCTGGGGATAAGCTGCCACATCGATGAAGTCCACGCAGTGAAACACGAAACTGTCGAGTTGCTCATGACCGACGCCTTCTTTGATGCATGTGTGCTCAGAGGGGTTTTCTTGGGTTGAGAGGTGGGTGCCGCATTTGCTGCAGCTCTCCCGGTAACTATGCAAAACCACACTAACTGGTCCCAACTCACCCTTCTGCATCATGTCCCAAACTTTTTGGTCAGACACAACTGCAGCTGCAATGCATAGTTTGGTTCGGGCTGATTATAACTGAGGAAATTGCCAACAGCCAAAGCATCGCGATAGTGGCGATCAATTTGGTAATCGGGTCCAATGCCTAAAGATGCCTTCTTTATGGTAGGAAGAGCTTCTTTGAGTGACTTCTCCGATACTGCCCAGCCGTTACGGTTCTCAGACGTGTTAATGATGTAGAATGTGGCTGAATGGTCAGCGGAGGATAAGCTTGCAAAGCAGCAAAGAAGCTACGCTCAACAATTTCATCTAACAAATTATCCTTCCCAAAGACTTTATTCTTAGGTGTAGTCAAAGTTTTGAATTAGCTAATCAAGAGATTTTTACTGTAAAATTTTATATCTAAAAACGTCAAAAGAGTAAGTATGGTTAGTTTAACCAAGGGATTATCGTTATTTCTGATTCTTATGATGTGTATTGTCGCTCTAGATATTTTGACTTTTAATCTAAGTGTTGCTTCACAGCCAACCGGACAATGGCCTATGTTTCGCTCGGATCCATCTCACAGTGGTTTAGGGACAAGCATTTCACCGATTAACCCTAGCTTGATTTGGAAGTATAACTTGTCAACCACCGAGCCTATTGGAAGCGCTGGATTTGTTTCGTCACCAGCAGTTAGCAACGGAGTAGTCTACGTCGCTGCCAACAACAGTTTAGTCTATGCTTTGGATGCTGTAAATGGTACAAGACTATGGAAAACTTCCGGGGGATACTCTATTTACTCGTCTCCTGCGGTTATTAACGATGTAGTTTGTGTTGGTTGCAACATTGGAGCTGTTATTGGCTTTGATGCGTCGACAGGTAAAGAACGCTGGATATTTAGTACCAGTTTTCCTGCTGTGTCATCACCGGTAATCAGCGATGGGGTAGCGTATGTGGGAGCTCTAAATGGCCGTATTGTTGCTATCAATGCCGATAATGGGGAGTATGTTTGGCGAGTCTATGCTCAGGGTGCTGTGTATTCTTCTCCTGCAATTGTTAATAGAGTGGTCTATGTAGGCTCTGATGATGGATATGTTTACGCTCTACGTGCGGATGATGGCAGTACACTCTGGAAATATGAAACAACTGCAAAGGTAAGGTCTTCTCCAGCGGTGCTTAACGGCGTTGTTTATGTAAGCTCAGAAAATGGAGAGGTATTTGCACTTAACGCTGCAAACGGCGCCAAAATTTGGAATTATTCAACCGGTATAGTAGGGAGTGGAAGAATAGGGTCTTCGCCTGCTTCAGTAGATGGCGTAATATATTTTGGGACAGCTGACGGAAGTGTTTATGCATTAAAGGCATCTGACGGTAACAAACTCTGGAATTTTACGAACACTGCTAACCCACCAATTAACTATTATGAACAGGGGGCAGTTAACTTATTTGTACCTGCTTTTGAGTCATCCCCTGCAGTAGCAGACGGTGTAGTCTATGTAGGTTCAGGTAACCATGTTCTTGCTTTGAATGCCTCAGACGGGCAAGAGCTATGGCGTTACGCGACGGGAGGTTTGGTTGAGTCATCTCCTGCAGTGGTGAATGGCGTGCTATATGTCGGCTCAGACGATGGTTTTGTTTATGCTTTGGGTTCTATACAGCCTTCGATAACCCCTAAGCCCAGCCCAACCATTGATGAACTATCTTGGCTGGTAATTTTTGTCTTGCTTATTCCAGCGCTTTTAGTTGTCATCATACTAAGATACAGAGAATCCATAAGATAAACCAAAGTCAAGTTTGATTAATGGCTTTTTTGTTTAGAGGAAAGTGTTCCAGCGATGGAACAAAACGTTCCACGATTAGAGTAATAGCACACGAGTCGATTGATAATTTGTCATGCAGACAAAAGTAATCATTGCTCTGATTGCAATATCATTGCTTGTCGTTAGTGTTGGTGCTCAGTTGGTTTATACTCAAATAAAACCCACTCAAAGCCCGACGATATCACCGAGCTCATGTCCAACAGCTTCTCCTATACCCAGCCCAAGTCCCACAGCTTCTCCCATACCAAGCCCCAGCCCAAGTCCCACAACGTTTTCTACAACTGAACAATATCAATCAGGAATAGGCGTAGCCGTTACCCCTTGGGGAGATATGTATAGGCATGAGCCAGATTGCAAAGCGGACTTTAGCGTTGAATTGTTTTCCCCTGACCAGAATGCTACCTTCACAACAAATAACTTTGACATTACTTTTCATGCCGGGGCGTATTTTTGGATAGTTGAAAAAGCCTACTACACAAGCGACCTATTCTCCGGCGAAAGGTGGATAACTGTTAGCAAACAGCAATACACCCAGGACTTGCAGAAAACCTTCACATTCAGCCTATCCGGCGTACCTGAAGGCAATCACTTTTTGTCTTTAACTGTAATTTTTCATGAGGGAACAAGAAATAATGTCACTGCTTACTTCAACGTTAGTTAGAAGTTGTTGCTCAGCAAGTCGCTAATAGTTTTTGCCTGTTGAATGCAAGACATAATTAGCGTGCGCTTTAGCAAAATTTGCCCAACTTGCCGAAACCTTACTTTTCTTTTGGCAAATCCGTTATAGCTTAACAATGCCGCCGTTTAAGCCAGTACCATCCTCGGCAAGCAACGCAAAGTAGATGCGGTCGATTTTCTTCTTTATCTCAGGACAGCTAGGGCAGTTGCTGTAGTCAGCTTCAGACATAACTGGAACACTCCACGTGAACGATTATCCGCTAATACTAAGCCCTCAGGGTATACTACAAAAAATTCTATAAGAAACATATGATTAAACACCGTGTAGCAAAACCGAATCGGATGATGATATGCAGAAAAGGCTTGCGGGAGCTATTCTTTTAATCGCTATTGTACTCGTTGGCGGTGTCCTTTTTGGGCAAATGCAAGGATGGTTCAACCTACAAGAGCCTAACAACCACACAACCAATCAAACCAACACGCCCACTCCAACGTTCACGCCAACTAAAACACCAGTCCCCACAAACAAACCTACACCGACAACCTACATGCCAACACCAACGCAAACACAAATCACTACACCACACCCCACCCCTACACCCACCAGTACCCCAACCCCCAAATACACCTCATATGTTGGTGATTCAAATGTCACTTGGGATGGAAAATGGACCTACAGCTACGAATGGACTGATGCCGGACCCTACTCGACGGTTAAAAATTTTTCCTTTAGAGACAAATTGTATTTTGGTTTCGTTAACTCGTCGGTTACAACCGTTTGGGAAGGCATTCTCATAGAAACCGCCGATAACACAACAGATTCAATTGATTACTGGGAAATCTGCGTAGACGCGCTTGGCGATGGAGGCAGCACACCACAAGTAGACGACTTCAAAATAGACATAACTGGACATACAAACGTAACTTGGTACCGCGGCAACGGGACAACATGGCTGCCCTCAGCGGTTCCTTCTTCTGACTTCTTTAAGTGGAACAACTCAGTAAGTACTTCATCGTTAAATAATGCGACCCATTGGATATGCGAAGTTGGACTCGAACGATTGGGGCTTTCAATAAGTGGGGTGTTCTACATGAGAGTCGCTGTATTTGATGGTCACGATGAGGGACTTGGGCTCCAATCCTGGCCTTCTGCATCTTCCACTGATGTACCAAACGATTGGGGATACGTTGATTTTATAGCTCGTATCTGAAAAGAAGCCCAAGAGCAGACCTGCGAGGTGCAAATAGAGCGAAATCTATTCGGTTAATCTTGCGCGCTTGATCTCGGGGCAACTGGGGCATAAACTATAATCAGTCCTTAAATCTTCACGCATCAGAATAAAACTCCCTCTAGCCTAGGGATAAGGCATCGGGGTAATTGATGGAGTTGGAAGCTGTGTTGGAGAAACGGAAGGAGAAAGGCTTGTACTTGGACCGACAGGAAGTTTCTGGTTGCCTAACGGTAATCTTGTTTGAGTTCCATCGTCACTAAATACTACGTGAGATACATCGCCGGGGAAAAATAGAAAGATGGCTTCTGATCTATCGTCGTTTAGGAAGTAAATAGCCCTTTCAATTCCGCTGCCGCCAAAAAAGTCCGGTGCTCCAGCGATTTTGTTGAATTCTGATATTAAAGCTCTGTTCTTACCTTCGCCTTCTAAAGCGCTTATTTCTTTGCTGTCATATAGTTCTGCTGCCTGTTCAGCACTTAATCTGGGCTGATCTTTCGGTAACTCTCCAATGGTGATGAGAACGGGTCGTATCCATTCCCCCCAACCATGGCTCTTGTCAGCAATAATTCTGTCCAGTTCTACTTTTTGCTCACTTGTTGCCTTAGCATATGCCGACTCATAGAATGAACCATCGTATATTGATAACCAAAAGTTCGAATCGTTAATGATTGGAGGCGGGGATGCGTATGATGCAAGACCTAAGTAAAATATTGAGAAGGTAACTGAAAGAACAAGCATGGCTGTAACTGCCGCAGCAATCGGTGCAGAGTGACGTTTCAGTCTTGCCGTTAAGGGACTTTGGGGTTGTGGGCACCAACTTCTGAAATTTTCGATTAATTTTTTTATGCTCACATTTGTTCACCTGTTATTTTAGCGAATAATGCGTCTGCTAGCTTGGATGGCAAAATTTTGCTCGTGTCATCTAGCAGCAGGAAGTTTCTGTCTTTGGCTTCTGCGAGCAGGGTGTCTCTGCATGTTTGGAGTTTTTTGCATTTTTCGCAGTTGCCTTCGTGTTTGTACCAGACTTGGATGCCGTTCTTGGCTGAGAAGGTGACGAATGCGGGGGTTTTGAAGTGGTTGCTGAATCCTTTGAGGAATCCTTTTTGGGCGTTGACTGTTTCGGTGTCGATTTTGTTGATTTTGGCGACTTCTTGGAGGGCGTCTTCGATTTTTAGGTTGGCTATGTCGAGGGATTTGTGGACGGTTTGGCGTGTGACGTTTAATTTCCGTGCGATGTGTACTTCTTGGAGTCCGCTGCTTTTTAGGTCCCAGATGGTTCTTTGTTTAGGCGTTAGATAACCGAAGCTTAGCGTCATTTTCTAATCCTGTAAGCCACAAAAAGCTTACATTGTAAGCTTAAAGTATTAATCCATATAAGGGTTTCTTTGCTTATTCGTTTGAAGTTAGAGGCTATTTCTATACCTTCAAGAACCTCTACACGCTTGAACTCGGAAGCACCGTCTCTTTGGAAAAAGAAGATGTTCATGGTTATCGTTTCTCGTTCCTAAAGGCGCGCCTTTAAGCAATTGCATGCAAGGGATTTTGGCCACAAAAGCGTGTAAGCCACCTTTTCTTAGGAAGCTAAAGGGGCTCAGTTTTTTCGAAACTTCTTGAAGTAAATCAGCAACCCAATTGAAAATGCCGCAAGCCCAGCTACACCCACACTGATCAATAGGTATAGTGAGAAGTTGCCGAGTACAATAAATTGAATCTGTTGTGAATCTTGCCCAAACTGAGTAGTAACGAAAACAAACATGTCATAGCTCCCATCTGCAAGGCCTTCGATGGTGGTGTTTCCGCTTAGGGCTGCATCTGAAACAAGTTGATGACCGCTGTAAATGTAGTAGTGGGCGTTTGTAATGTCCCCCGTATAAGTAAACGCCAAAGGCACAGAATCAGAATACAATTGGTTCCCCGGAGAAACCACAGCGAGCGCCGTCACATGATAATATGAGTTAACAGTGAACTCTGTCGAGTCCGACATGCCATTAGCATAAGCCACTAATGCATGGTTTCCCTCTGACAAGTCCTCCAGGATTATATCGGCTGTGTAGGTTTTGAACGCGATTTTCTCGGGTCCAAAATCATTGGAACTAGTCACATTTAGGTTTTCAAGATTCACAAGTTCCGATCCATCTAAGCTGTAAGAAATACTGTTGAGGTTTGGAGAGTCAACTCCCAGGTAAACATACACTGTGAATTGAACAGAACTGTTGACAAATCCATCTCCGATAGAAGTCCACGGATAACCTACACGTATGCTGGGAACTGAGGGTACACTGATAGGATTCGCCTCTACCACGTTAATCAACGGTTGTCCAATTGTCACTGAAATGAAAAGAACAAGAAGAATAGTTATTGCAACCGCCGACTTCTTCATGCCCATCAACATTCAACTGGTTTTCATGATTATTATGCCTTCATATTAGAACAGTTGTTCGCAAAATTAGAACATCCATTGTTGCACCATATCGCCTCATGCTTTCCCAACGGAAAACCTTGTCCCTAAAAAAAACAGACCGCTAAAGCGGGCACTAATTCCACACTTGGGGGTATCTACCCTCACCTTTTTATCAGTAACAACTTCTAGGAGTAAATATGGGTAGTAGACACAGCGAATTGGTTTCTGTTTTGGCTCTAATGATAGCTTTCTCAATTCTAAGTCCAAGTGTTGTTAAACCAGCAACTGCAGATTCAGAGGACTATAAGTCCCTTCTTTCAATGCCAAAAGAATACATCAACTACACCATAGTTCTCGACCAACAGGGCTCGTTATGGGCTATAGTCGATGGATATTACCCAATATATTTGCTTGAAAATTTCACAGGTAACTTACCCCTACTGTATCCGATGCCCCCTAACGCTACTAAGATTAGTATTATTTTGAATGAGATGCAAATTGATTGGAGTAATTTCACTCAAAGTTACCCAGGGGGAACTCATCATACGGCAGTAGGGGACTGGTGGATGATTGACATTAACCCGATGGTTGAGTCAAACTATTTTACGCTCAAGATTCATTATGAGCATCCACTTGAAAAAACCAATGATTCCTATTTTTTCCTGTATGACCTAAATATAAGTCCATATTTGTCGCCACAAAGCACAAACTCATCAGCTTATTTCCAAATAGAAATTCGACCCGACTTCACAGACCTAAGAGCGTTCAATACAGAGACAGACAGCAAATGGAACCCAGTAATGTACAATTTAACAAAGACAAATTCAAGCCAAATAGTATCTATCGAGGAGTTCTCTGAATATGGAAAACCCTTGTTAGGCGACTTAGTTGTAGAGTTTTCACTTACACAAGTGCCCGAGTTTCCGTCGGTGGTTTTTGCAGTTGTTGTTGCAGTAGTAATAGCGGTTGCTGTTTTGTTGGGTTACTTCAAACAATACAAGCAGGCACATAAGGTCAGTGTTAGGCAAGAAACTTGAAAATAGCTTACAAAAAGGTCGAAGAAGATAAGCAATATTGTGGTTAAAACAGGATGCTTTGCTCGGGATACTTTGTCGTTATTATCAGGGAAACTTGCGGGGCTAATTAAGATTATTTTGGTATATGTTAAGCTAACAATAGGCAATAAAAAAGTGGCTGCTGCTTTTAAAAGAGATTTTAGCATTGAAATCGGTAACATTATTATCTATGGTGAAGATGATTGGGGCTGAAGTTCCATTGTCAATCAATAACTCAAAGCGAGTGATATGATGGAGACTCTGTATAGATCGATAACACGAAATGATGTTAGTCGTTACATAACAATTTGCGAAGGATTGATATCGAAAACACAAGTTGCAGACGATTACCATAATTTAAGAATTGTATTTATCGATAATAGCTCCCTGCTTGAGGTTTTTCAAAAGGAAATCACCCAAACAATCGGTGGATACTTCCAAGGCAAGTTGCCGCGTCAGGCTCATGCTTACGCCTCCAAACAAAGTCGGGGCGCCATAGCAATTAACACTGATAACCTGAAGGATAAAACAACGGATAATTGTGAGTTTATTGTTTTAGAAGAATTTTGTCATTTGTTAGATTATGCAGCAGCCGATTTTACTCAAAGCGGCCAATTTTTTAGTTTCTGTAATGATTACAGTAAATGCGTTGGTTCGCACTTTTCGTCAGAAGTCTCAGAGAATCTGGACAAACATTACAATCATTATTATGTAAACAGACTTGTGCTATCTTTTGATGTAGAGAAATGGATACATTTTAGGTCTGACTATTATGGTCGAAGCTCACGAGGTCAATTGAGTCGTTTGTTTGCTGAAATTAGAGCAACAAGACCACCCAAACATTGCCTTGCTATTATTACGACAGAAATCCTGCGTATACTCTGTTTTACCCGCTCTGTTGAGAGTTTTTTAGCGTACGGTGAACCGTCAGAGATCCATAGACAACAACTCATTGAAATCAAAAACAACACAATTGAAACAATAGTCTTTGCAGAGCAGAGTGCAAGAGCGATTGATAAGTCCTACCCAAACACTGCTGATTACTTTATAGCGAGTGATTTTGTCTCTAAGGACAGCTTTTTTATTAGAGTGAGGCAATTCTGGAATTATCTTCACTTATTTGAATGATGAATTCCTAAAACGCACGCTAAGCACGCGCTTTGGTGAGTGCAAAAATATTGCTCATCAAGTATAGCTGAGGATTGTAGTTGTTAATTCAATAAATTTCTAATTTGTATTCGAGAGAACAAACTCGGCCAATAGCGACTTCTATGGCAATCCTGAGATCATGGGCGTATCATTTTTTCTTTTGACACCAAGAAAACCGACGCCTAAAATGACGAGGCTGATTGTCCACCAGTCAATCAAATTAATCCAGCGCAGGTATTCTATATTGAATATGGAAATGCCTGCAAAGACACAGGCATATAATCCCGCTACAATTAATGCGGCTCCAAAGGCATGAGTACTAAATAGAATGCTTTTTTTCTTGTAAAGAGGCATGAAGACTACAATCATCATTATTCCGCCTATTAGAAGGGTTAAGGTTGAATTTAGGAAGCCAACGCTAAAGGTAAGGTTGGAAAAGTTTAGCGGTAGTGCATAGATTGCAAATAGGAAATGTTTTATCCAAAGAGCAAAAATAAACCCTGTAATTGCAAGTGCACCCCATTTAGCAAACTCTTCTTTGCTTAAGGTTTCATTTTTTAGTTTTAAGTAAAATATTATGAAAATGGGGGTGACAAAAAGAATTTGCGCTAAAAACGATGATCCAGCACCATAATTTGATATTGAATAGGGCCTCACAAATAAGTAAATGATGAACGGTAGGTTGAATAGGTAGTAGATGCCTTCAAGTAGAATTGCTTTTCTTAGAAGCGAAATGGAAAAAGCCCTTTTCAATACCAGCTTGACGGCAAAAGCTAACAAACAACATGCGCCCGCAAATCGAAGAATAACGCCAACTTCGCCGGTCAATTCTGAACCGAGATGGAATAAAGGCATCAATGAACCACTGCTATAGTAAGACGCTGTATCCCGAAGAGCTATTCTGTAATCAGCAGCGAATGAATTTACGAAAATATTTAGCATGAAGATAAAGAAAACAGATACCGTGATAAGAATTAACACGGAGTAAGGTCTAATTTGCCTGTTCACTGCTATCCCTGCCTTTTTCTATATGAGCGTTTTCTTTAAAAGGCTTTAATTGGGCTAAAGCGTTTGCAAAGCGCGTTTAAAAAAAATCGTGTACGCCATAAAACCAACATATTCGTTATGCTACTTAACATACCGCGTCAGCTTTTTGGGCGCAGTTCGTACATTGGCGATGTTTGGGATGATTATGTGCCTATTCTTGGAAGGTTTCAGGTTGTCCATGTTGTAGATGATTTTGGATGATGGCAGGAGCAGTTTGGTGCCATTTTTGACAAACTATACAGCTTTTTTTGGTTTGGGATGTTTCTCTTTGGAATCAGAGATTCCTAAATATATTATAGCAGCTCCCAGAAAGATGAGTACAAATGGCGCAAGGATTCCCCAAATGCGACTGTATAGAGCGCCCCAAAGAAAACCTTGGTAAGTTACTTCGACGGCTAAGAATGCTATTCCACCCATTAGTAGAACTATTCCTATAAGGGTATATTTGAGTCTAAAATAGGTCAAACTATCCCCCTTAACTTGATTAAAAATACTTTTAGTTAGGTTTTATGTTTTTCTTTCATTATTTGTCATTACCCCATTTGTTCCTCAAAAGTAGGTCCATTCAATTTCTAACTATACTGTGTGAGTTTCCCGTGAGGTAGACCAGAAATCCATTTGTTGTTTTTTCGCTTATACCATCTTCCGCTTCTAATACCCAATGTCCATATGTCTGCTTTTTCGTCTTTGAAGAACAATTTAGGTAGAACCATTTTTACCTCTTCCAGTGTAATCCTTCCCTTATGATACTCCCTGCATAGAAAATAGAGGTAGGCCATAATTTCCCACTCATAAAAGACAACCTTCCCCGACAATTACTCTCCCCCACCTGACTCTATATTCTCTCTGATGTTGTTCCAAACCTCAACGTCAGCACAGTTATCTGGGCTCGGACCTCGTCCATACTGGTCCCTAAAAACACTATAAGCCTTATGAGCCGCATCGTTTTTAGCATAAGTTCCACCCGCAGCATCAGCAATATCGTGACCATCCGGCAATTTCCAATCATAATATGAATCGACCGGGCCAGACCAATCCCGACTCGAGATCCACTCCCATGCACCTTCTCCCCCTCCACCTATTTTCCTTGCACGGTCAACGAGGTCACCTGGCGCAATGTCAGGCGGGATATTAAAACGGTCGTTAGGTAAATTTCTTTCAGACTTAAAGAAATCTTTTGATTTCACCATAGCCCTAACAGCTTTAACAGCTGCTACACCAGCATCAGCAACTAGTTCTCGTTCAACCTGCCTGAGCAACTCAGCTTTATTGTCTTGAGCGAGTTTTTGCTGGATTTCGCTATCACTGCCCCAAGCAGGATTCTCCCTCACAAAACGACCAGCTATTTCATTGGCAACATCTCTGGCGGCTCTCTCTGCATCCGTGAGAGTCTTGCCAAGATACTTGGTGACTGTATCAACAAAGCTTTCATCTTCACTTATCTTTAACATCTCTGGCAAATTCTCCGGCTCTGCCACCTTCATCCTGCCTCCTTCCTGGATCTTCCTCCAAATAAACTCAATAAACCCCTCGTCATCACCGGTTACCATCACCCCATCATCAGGATTCTCTGGAAACATCCCAGCCAACCCGACAGGAGAGGTAAAACTTGAGCGACGTGAACGTAGAAAATGCCTAAGAAAAACAGCCAGTCCACCAGTAACAAATATAGCCCCACCCAAAACCACAATGTTCCCACCCAAAAAATCTTTCAACCCTGAAAGCGCAGCTAAAACTCCTGCGACATCATCACTTCCAGGCGGTAAATTATCAGGTAAAGGCGTCTCAGTAGGTAACGATGACTCAGTAGGTTGAGCAGTGGTGGATTGAGGCGTAACTAAACCCGCGGTTAAATAGAATTCCAAGGTGATGCTGCCGGTTTGGACTGGGGCTCCATAATAGTAAACTAACAAGATCCCGTGAGTTCCCGGAACTTCACCCCACGATTCAGGAATAACTATAGAGCAATTGAAACTTCCACCCTTAAGTGGAGCACGCGCCAAAACTGGACCACCCCACTCAATATCCCATCTAACAAGTAACTCGGTCACTCCTAAATCCTCCAGCCAAGTAAAGCCTGAACCGGAAATAGTAACTCGGGTTCCCGCGGGTCCCTGCTTAGGGGAATATTCAATTGTTTCTCCTGAATCGCTTTGTCCAGCACCAATGGGTAGATTAATTGTTGGAAGGGCGAAAACTAAAACAAAAGCTAAAACCAGAAGTTTGTGGCAATTGCTGCTTATCTTTGGTTTCGTAGTCAGGGTTGACCCGCCTATCATTTTCGTTCACCCAAACTGACTATTTGCGTTATTGTATGTTAGTTGGATATAACATTTTCAAAAAGCACCCAAAGATAGGGTTCAATATAGTTATGTTGGGTAATATGCTCGTATGGAAATACGGGCAAGGGCGACAAGTGCATAGCCTATCTTTCATTGAATCCACTGAAAGGCTCAGGCACTATGTTTTCAAAGTTGTTGTGGCTAGGCTACTGTCACACATTCTTAAAACATTCAATCGCTAACTTGGGTTAAGAGGAAAATCTTATGGAAACCCTAATTAAAAAACCAGGATCTCATTATGCAGAAAGTTTTCCAAGAGTTCATGATGTAAAATCTCCCTGTCAATGGCTAAACAATTGTAAAAGCGGAAAATGCCAATCGCTAATAAAACTTAACGGCAACTTTTACTGTGCACAGCCTAAAATAATTCACACTTAAGGGTGGTTATGTGGTTTCAGCGGTAGTTTTAGTAAATACTAACATGGCTCAACAAGAAAAAGTTCTTGACAGAATAAGACAAGTCAACGGCGTTGAAGAGGCTCATGCCTTATGGGGCGTTTATGATCTCTTAGTCAAAATTACAGCAAACTCTATTGAGAGGCTGAGAGAAATCATTAAAGACAACTTAAAGCGGCTAGCCGGAGTTGCCAGCACTCTAACGCTTATGATAGTTGAATAATCAACTTCAAGGACCCTATGTCAGGGGCTATTTTGATTTTCGCTTTGTTTTACAGCGACCCTTGCAGACCCCACAATATTGAAGGCCTAATTCCGAAATCAGCGAACCTTATGAGGGCGGACTATTAGAGGTCCGTTCTATTTTCAGAACAAAGTGTGCTACAGATTTTGTAAAGTGTTTCAACAACTGGCATTAAGTCAGCGAACTACCACTCAAAATGTCAGGTGAAAATATGATACACAAAAAACAAGCCATGATACTTGCCACTCTACTCATCGTAGCGGCGGCAACAATAGCATCTGGAGCTATGTACGTGATGGCGAACCAGCCAACAAATCCGACAGATCAATCCTTAACCTCTGAAGACCTTCCGCCAGGCGGCATGCCCGGACTGGAAACACGCCCAGAAAACCAAACCAATAACCCAGAAGGGCCACAACTTTAAGGTAGAAAGGATCCAATAATTTCTTTTCTTTCTTTTTTTATTGTTTTATAAGTTAACGATTTTACGGCAGACCTGATCTGCCCTCTAACCCCTCAATTTACTGAAAACCCTAATGTTAAAGAAGAGATGGTGCAATGACGCGAGCATTGCAATCAACAACTTACCTGAGTCTGAAACTACAGACGGTTTTTGGATATGATCAATGTGATTGATTGAGTATTCATTAAGTACTCTAAGAGTATCTTTATATCTTACGTTAAACATGTATGTCTGTTGGTGACTATATGACTATACTAACACTATCCTCTCGGGCTCTTGGAGCAGCTGCAAGTATAACTGGAGTTATGGCTATTTTTCTTTTAACTGTCCCATATTATCTGTTTCCCCAGTTTTACATTCCAAAAGCAACAGGTAGTTTAGGATATATAGCTCCAGCAAGCGTGGAAGGCTGGGCGTTTTTGGTAAGCGGTTTGCTGCTACTCTGTATGACGGTTGTCTTAGTCCTTCATTTAAGGTCAAAGCAACACTCTTAGGGTGATATTGATGGCAGTGAAATTTGAAGGCAGCGTTATGCAAGTTGGCAATTCTCTACGAATAACTATTCCTCAAGAAATAGCCAAGCACCTCAACCTTGAAAGAGGAGATGCGGTTGAGCTTTGGGTAAGCAATCATAGCATGGTCATGGAAAAGAAAATGTTCGTTTATGATGCAATTTGGGGGTTTGAGGAAGATATATTGGCACTAAGAAGCTGTGTAGTAAAAAACATTGTTGCTCACACATCACAACCATTGGGCAAACCTCTGCATAAATACAAAGGCCAGCTAACGATTGAGAGAGATAAAATATTGCTAAAAGGAGAAGACGTGGCCTCCAACGAAACCGCGAGTTTTTTCTTCACTTTAGAAGATGTAAAGGATGTCTATCTTGGTTGGGATGACACGTTAAGACAGTTTAAAGACACAAGAGCTTGGATTCGCCCGCTAAGAGTTACTTTTAACGTTGAAGCAGAATCCAAAATATTGTACCTGTATGCAAAGAAGCCAGAATCCACAATTTACGGTGAGGAAAACAAGAGCGTTCTTGAAAAACTGCAAGAATAACGTTTAGTTGAAGTTAGCAACAGCGAACCCTAAGAAAACAAAAGGGGGAGCAAACGGGTGATATCTCCATTTTCAGGGGGTTCATTTCCTTACTCCTCTTGGATTCTTTTTTATAAGAAAGTTTTTGAACCCAAAATTTCTTTTCACAGTTTTTACCTCAACAGCTTTATCAAGTGTTCATTTTAAAGCGCAATCGGTTATAGGCTTATATACAAATCGCGGAAATTAAGGTGGTTTATTAAACAACTGTTGAGGTTGGGGCTGGATGGGGAAAATCAGAATTTGGGCAGTGATCTTTTTAGTCATAGCAATTATTATTGGAATTGCGCTTGTACCGCAATTAAATAAGTATGCAAATCCAGGAGCCATCTTACCATCTGAAAACCCGTTCATGTATGAAAAATCCATCGATATCATGGTTATGCTCCTCATCGGCTTCGGCTTCTTGATGGTGTTTGTTAAGAAGTATGGTTACAGCTCAGTCACAGCTACGTTTCTGTTAGTGGCGCTCTCTCTGCCTCTCTATATGTTAATGCGACCTTACCTGTGGGGTTCAGCCGCTGATCTCTCAATCACAAGCATCTCCATGCTGCTGTTTGCAGAATTCGCCGCCGCAAGCCTCCTTATAGCGATAGGTGGTCCACTTGGACGGGTAAACACCAACCAATACCTCACCATAGGGTTGCTATTCACCCCGTTGTATGCATTGAATGAGTGGATTTTGTTAAGCGGTAGTGTGATTCCACCAGGCGCTTTCTTAGACACTGCAGGATCTATCTCAATCCACGCGTTCGGCGCCTACTTTGCTCTTGGAATGATAATAATGCTAACCACCAAAAAAGAACGCGAGGTGAAGATAGAAGCGTCAAAAGGCAGCAACCAATTCATGCTGCTGGGAAGCGCCGCGTTATGGATCTTTTGGCCTTCATTTTGCTCCGCCCTCTCACCCGTAGACCAAATTCCGCTTGTTGCAACCAACACGATTTTGGCTCTCTGCGGAGCAACCCTTGCAACCTACGCGCTTTCAACGTTGATTAGGGGGAAAATGGAAGTCTGTGACATAGCCAACGCGTCACTTGCGGGCGGAGTAGCCATAGGTGCCTCCGTTGCAAACGTCTCTCCAGGATGGGCTATGCTAATAGGCACAGTAGCGGGGGCAATCAGCGTAATCGGTTATAACTACATTCAACCTACACTTCAAAAACTAACAGGCGGAGTTGACACGTGTGGCGTTCATAATCTTCACGGTATGCCCGGAGTATTTGGTGGTTTGGTGGCGATGGTTTTTGTTGCGTTTCCACTGTGGCAGTTAACTGGCATAGCAATTACTGTGATTCTTGCAGTTACAACGGGTGTTGTCGTCGGTTTTGTGGTCTCAAAACTAGGTAGAAAGCAGCAGCCATACGATGACGGCGACGAATTCTTTACGTCTGAAGTTAATGAAGAACCAACGAAGTAGCAAAGAACTGATGTGATGATACTTCTAATAGCAGGCGTTCAATTTCATCCTCAGCTTCACTAAGGAATCATTATACTCAACCGATATTGTACCATTTTTATTGAAATTAAATAAGCAAGGTGCAAAGAAAAACCTAGTCCAGAAGTCGATTGCGATTACTTGCTGAGGTATGCCTTTTCCACTTAAAAGTCAATGCTGCACAGGCAGCTGTGACTACCACAGTAGCCAAAACCATAATTGCAGGGCTGGTTTCCGGTATAAGCGGCTCCGCATACCCGTATA
>Ga0105103_10000384_pt1 | contig 24836 bp, 18 predicted proteins | sample PPLLaktember2015_2_FD_79107 | JGI IMG/M metagenome (GOLD analysis project Ga0105103, IMG submission 79107) | Freshwater sediment microbial communities from Prairie Pothole Lake near Jamestown, North Dakota, USA - PPLs Lake P7 Core (6) Depth... | ecosystem: Environmental > Aquatic > Freshwater >...
CTTTTCTTAATCAACTTGACCGTGATACCTATATCACACCACGATCGTTCGATGCGGCTTTGCATGCGGCAGGTGGTGCTATTACTGCAGTAAACCGGTCCCTTGACGGTGAACATGCCTTTGCCTTCATCCGCCCGCCCGGTCATCACGCGGAGCGGGCACGGGCAATGGGATTCTGCCTCCTTAACAACGTAGCGATCGCCGCGGAACATGCACTCAGGAGCGTTGACCGGGTTGCCATTGTAGACTGGGACGTTCATCATGGCAACGGCACCCAGCACGCGTTTTACACGACAAACCGCGTCCTGTACTGTTCAGTACACCAGGAACATCATTTCCCGTATTCGGGAAGTGTCGAAGAGGTCGGTACTGGTTACGGCAAGGGATTTACCGTCAATGCTCCGGTTGAAGCGGGATGTACGGGTTCGGATCTCGCGGAGGTCTTTTCAGAGGTTTTTTTACCTGCCCTGGACCGTTTCAGGCCGGAGTGTGTACTCGTATCGGCAGGCCAGGATATCCTCTCGGATGATCCGCTTGGCGGGATGAACGTTTTACCCAATGATTTCAGCACGTTTACCACATTGCTTCTCCGTGCCGGTCGTCCGCTTGCCTTTGTGCTGGAGGGCGGGTACGGACCTTCCCACGGGGAGGCAGTCTCCCACATTTTTTCGGCGCTCCGGCACCCGGAAGAGCGGCCCGTTCCGGGAACCCTGAAAGAAAGCACGCAAAAGCTGGTGGCTCTCTTAAAAAAAGTTCACCGCCTGCCCTGACCCCTCAGGTAAGGGAAAGGTTCGGTATCCATTGGCACCTCCTTTCATCGGTGTGGTATACTGGATGATCGGCCAGAGATCCTTCAGCAGAGTCCCGCTCTTTCCCGGGGAAGGGTGCAGGATAGACCACTTGATCTGCAGGACCGAAAAGGGCCAGATCCCGATCAGGATCCGCGCATCCCAGCTTTTGAGAGGGTGATTCGATGTCTGCCGGTACCCTGTCTCTCTTGTCTGCTGTCCGGCAGGAGAGCAGAAACCTGTCCTCCAGAAACGGATCCAACCCAAAAAAACCTCCGGCATACCGGAAAAAAGAAAAATGCCACGGTTATTGCCGGCTCATACCGGCGCGTATAGTATCAAGTGCTTCAGTGATTATTTCCTGTGCTGTTTCGTTCTCCATACGGTACAGGCGCTGGAGCGGGGCGTACGCCCTCCGGTCACCGATCCGGCCGAGTGCCCACGCAGCCTTGAGCCGAACGCGGGCATCCTCGTCCCAGAGCGTACTGATGAGTTCGTCCACGGCTGCCGGGTCTTTAAGCCTCCCCAGCGCTTCAGCAGCCTTCCACCGGCTGACCTCATCGTCATCCGAGAGCAGCCGGATGAAGTACGCCAGACGGGAATCGTATTGTATATCAGGATCGTCCGAAAAGCCAGGGGAACCAGCAGGTGCCTCCCTGTTATTTGTTTCATCCATGGCAGGAAACGCCAAACACCCGCGTTTATTCGACGATTACTAATGATTTTCTTCCGCCGGCAATTTGCGGATCGCCGTAACTATACCTGCCTGCAGTCCGGAATGTATACCTGAAGGTATCCCCCGTAAAGAGCGCTTCGGAATAGAATAATTCTCTCTCACTGGGCAGCTCCGGCAGGTGAGCAACCCGGTGTGCCATGGTGTCCTCGTTTGTCCAGACAACCGTTGTTCCCGGGCTGATGGTGATGATATCCGGATCAAAAGCTCTCTGGCGTATGATCACATTTTTCACGATACCGTTCGGGGCCATGGTGGCGGACTGGACTGCAGGCTGGGCCGAGGTTACAACCGGCTTCGATGGAGATGATGACGGGACGGTACAGCCAGCGATGATCGCCGTGCAGACAAGGAGGATAATTATGAAGACTGAGCATGTTCGCATAAAAAATAGAGTGGAGGCGGGTGTAGTTATTCCTTTTCTTTCAGGTACAGGATACCGGCCGGTTCCCGGTAATCCGTCTTGATGACGATGGTATTGGATATGCGGTTGAAAACCCGGAGTTTGGTTCCCGCCATGCCGAGCCACCCGATCAGGCAGTCAAGCGGGAGAAGGAACGCTTTACCAAAGCTCTCGACCGCTGCCGTTGTATAATTGATCCGTGTCCCGTCCCGGTTGACCACGCGCAGGTTCATGACCATTTTGCCGATGGACTGCCCACGGAATCCTTCCATCACCGTCCAGTAGGCAAAAAAGAAGAAGGTCTGGAATCCAAACGCGAACGGTTCCCATCTCTGGAAATCGAGATATAACGGGATTATCCAGAACGGTTCAAAAATCCCCCTCACAATATTGAGAAAAAGGATGACCAGGATAAAGTCGATAAGCCAGGCCCAGAACCTGGTACTCCACAGACCAAGGTGCAGGGTTTTTTCAGGGACCCCGGGAACGAAGACCTGTTGCGGAGCAGGTATTTCTTCAGACATTACAGCAGCTGTATTGCAGCATTCATGAATCAATGTTATCTTTGCAGCAGCACGCGGGGTTTTTTTAAGAAACTATTTCTCGACAGACAAAAAACCTTGAAATAACGGGAAAAGGGCGTGAATACCGAATGGAAGACAAACTCATCACGGAACATGCCGGTACAAGCAGGGATGAGATATCCCGCTATTACCAGTACGGTGGCGGCGGAGTGCGGGTCCTCGATACCCAAAAGACCGTAAAGCGGCTTTACCTGTTCGATCCCTCATCGGGTATCATGACGGAACGCGACCCCCGCCGGGCGGAGAAGATTCTCCGGCGGTTCGTCTTTGACAAGTACGGGATGCTCGAAGAAACGTTCGCATTCGGGGAGCGCCCCCGGACCTTCCGGTACGAGGATGGCGGGAGGCAGATCGCTGTGCGGGAGGGCGGCGAGTATGGTGCAGTCGGGAAAATCATTACCTTTGAAAAGAACGGCATCGCCGAGACCGCATGGGGACGCAACGGCGAGATCGAGCATGTGTACCAGGTTGACACGAAAGGTGATGCGATAACCGTCCGTGCAGGTGGATGGTTCGGGGAGATTGAAAGGACTATCGTCTTTGCCGGCATGGGGGCGTCCCTGTTCCTTGAACCCGAGGCATTTCTCCAGTTCCTGATGTTTACGGAATGGAGCGCCAAGGACCGGGAGGAGGATATCAATGAACGGGTAGCTGAGATCCGGGGCGGAAAGGACGCTACGCCAGGCCGGAGCCCGTATGCATACACCGCTGCACCAGCCGCCCAAAAAAAAGCAGCTCAGCGTATCCTGGGGCTTCAGAAGAACGGGCAGAATGCCCGGTTGTCACCGGACGAGAGGGATATCGATTTCATTCGCGATGCCGACGCACCCGCTGTTGAGGACTCCCGGAAGCAGAGGATACTGTCCCGGCAGAGCCGCGATATCTCCTACCAGGAACGCCGGGACCATGAGGACGGTGGCGGACTTTCGCGGGGCAGGAGTGCCGAAATTCCGCTTCAGGAACGGTTTGAGAGACCGGACCGCGAACCTGAAACGTTCTCCCGTGGGAAGAGCGCAGAGATCCCCCTGGATGAACGGTTCGAAAACGCACAAAAGGAACGGGGGAAACTCCCGCGGGGAAGGAGCGCCGAGATCCCGTACGATGAGCGCAGGGGCGGCGAAAATCGCTGAAAATGAGAATTTTATTGCTCTGCATGAAACCTCTTTTTTTGTATGAAGCAACCCCTCTTGCGCCACCAGTCCCCCGTAGGCGGACGGGGCGCATTGGGATACAACGATTCAGATTTACGGGAAACTGGTTGATTTCTCGTACAGGAAATACGTCAATATCCCATTATGGGGATGCCACAGCGGCGGGGGCGTGCCTGCATGCCCCTAAAAAGCGTCAGAGTTTCTGAACATGAAAATTGCATTGGACTCATGATTTTAGGATTTTTCACACACTCAATTATTTGCGATGAACGCCGCCACCCCGAAGGGCGCCCCACGGCGGCCCAAATTACCGTACTCATAAAAGAATCCGGAAATTTGCCCCGCCGTACCTCGAAGAGGCCCTGAGGCGGGGAGCACTCATATCTGCGATTTTCATGGTTCCTTTGTGAACTCTAAAAGTTCATGTCCGTTTCTACGGAACAATAATCTTATTTTTTTCCGATCAGCAGGGCTGCGGCAACGCCGAGAACCGGTAGTAAACCTGAAGCTGCTTTTTGCGTTGGCTGACTGTCGGGTGAGGCTGAAGATGCTGATGCGATCGGGCCGGTAGTATACACTGTTCGTGCGATTGAACCGGCAAGAGAGCATGTTGCGGTTACTTTGATCTCATCTCCCATCACCGTTTCAACCGGATAGGTATAGGTAAAGGTATTTGGCGCCGGCTGGCTTGTGTACCGGTAATTATTCACTACGTTCCCGTTGATGGAAACGGTTACCTCATGTATATAATGCTCCCCCGGGTTGGGAACATCATGCGTGATGGAAACGAGGAGTTCCTTTGAGAGCTCCTGGTAGGTTACGGACATGCCCGATGGAGGGTGGGCTGACACGAGGGGGATAAGAAGACATACAATCAGTACCGCGACAACAATATGCAGGACTGCTGTCAGTCGGGAATGATACAGCAACAGGCGTTTCACCAAATTCATAATAGTACCCTCTGATACCGGATAGTGGGTAGAGGAACATTAAGAGTTCTTGCATACGGTAATGATACGACAGGGAATGGAAAATGAAGGAAGTTACCCGTCACAGCGGAGTACTCCGCCCTTACCGATGTCCTCGGGCTCTTTTTCCTCGATCATGATGGTCACCAGTTCCTTGTTGACACCGGCAACATTGACCATGGTTTCGGTAAACTCCTGAACGATCCTGCGCTTCTGATCCCGTGAAAGGCCTTTTCTTTGTTTCAGTATGATGACAGGCACAACAATACCCTTTTAAAGAGTAGGCGGGCCGGATATTAAGCACGTGCGGATTGCCGCCGGGATCCCATTTGTGTGATAATAACCGGAATTCAATCCGGAGGCCGGGAACGCCGCAGGGTGAGGGGGGTTAGCCGGTAACCCCTCCTTTTATTTTAAAACGCGAAAGACCCTCCTTCCCATACCATCTTCATGAGTGCGGGGGCGGGGCAGGGCTGGAACTGATTGGGCGGACCCGGGCTCGGAGCGGAGGGGGTCTTCGTTAATCACAGGAACCGTAGGCGCTGAAGAGGGCAGGTACTGACAGATTGGATTCCATTAAAAAAATCAGATACCTCCAAACCGATGAGAAATGGAATTAATAATAACCATATTTTTTGTGAGCCTGCTCAATAGGCAGGATTTCCTGAACAATTATCAATTTTTCCTCGTTATTAATCTCGTAAAATGCGGTGTAACTGCGGGAAATGTGAAGCCAGAAAATAATCAACCCGCCTCGTAAAACCAGTTTTTCCTTATCCCCCTTGCTACCCGGGAACGGATCTTCTTCAAGCCGTTTCAGGGCAGTTTTGATTATTCTCCGCGTCTTATCCGGAAGGCGGTTGATCTCATCAGCTAACTCGTGCCAGAGTACAAGGGAAAATGTCAATCGTTAATCTCCGAAAGTGAAACGTACCCCTTTTTCTTACAACCGCTCCACTTTTTGACATCTTCCTCCAGCCGGCGCTTTTTCCGGTCCTCGATCATCTCTGCCAGAAGATCCGTGTAGGTCTGGCCGGCAGAGCGCATCTCAGCAAGATCCTTCCACACCGGTTCAGTAACGGGTATCCGTTTTACCGCAGACATGATCAGATTGTAAGCATTGTAAGTATGAATAATTTTGGCGGATTTTTACCTCCATGCGTACAGGGGGGGCCGGGCTGGTACAGATTGGGCGGGCCTGGGGTCATCGTCGGGCGCCGGGACCGGGGGCAGTGCCGCTACCGGAACGGCGGAGTATAAGCTGGTACCGGACCCCTGTGGGAGGATCCGGGATCCCGGATGCTCCCCGGTGACGGACCGGTGGCACCTGTGAAGGGATTTCCTTTATTTTTCAGGAAAAAGAGGCCGTTTTCCGGCCCCTGAAGGAATCCCCTTTATTTTCAGGCCATAACGGTCGTCTGGCGGGCGCCGGATCCCGGAACAGACTGCTGGTTGTCCGGTTTTTGCGCATTTTCTCACGCTTCTAAATTGCACGGTTTTTTCGCGATTAAAACGGGTATTTTTCAAAAAAAATGATTTAAAGAGGAAATCTTCATGGGTGTTGGCACCGTTTCCACTGCCGAATTTTTTCGGATTTCTGTCTGGGATTTCTCCGTCGGATAACGATCGCGGGGGACTTACAGTCTTCCCCATCCTGACCCTTTATAAGGGAGGAAGGTGTCCGACGGGAGCAGGAGTTCGCTGCCCCCACAATTAAAAGACCTGGCCCTGCGCCGGCAGAACGAATGAGAGAAACAACAGGGATTGTTAAAATTCATGCAACAAGGCTAACAGGAATCAGCCCATCATTGGATCATTTTTTGTTTCGTTTGCACTAGAGAGCGAAAACCCCGGCGGGTATGAACTGTTCTTTTTAAAATTTTCATCATGTGGTTTTCTCCCTCGCAAAAATTTAAGCAAATGTACATGCAACACCCCATTCAACAGAGGCAAAAAACAGTATGAAAAACAATAACGGCGAAACAAGGGAACCGTCCCCGGGAAAACTTGAAGGACTACTCGGAGTACTGGAAGCTCGTTTTGAGAAAAACATGAACCGGCATAAAGGTCTTGAATGGGCTGAAGTACTGAGAAATCTGGAAGCGCATCCAGAAAAGCTGTGGTCACTCAATGAAATGGAAAGGACCGGCGGTGAACCGGATGTTGTTGGTCAGGATAAACAGACCGGTGAATACATTTTTTATGATTGTTCAGAACAAAGTCCCAAAGGCCGCAGGAATGTTTGCTACGACCGTGAAGGACTGGAGTCAAGAAAAACCGCGAAACCGGAAAATAACGCCATCGATATGGCAGCTGCCATGGGTATTGAACTATTAACGGAAGAACAATACCGGGAGTTGCAGAGACTTGGAAATTTCGACACCAGGACATCGAGCTGGGTAAAAACCCCTTCTGATATCAGGAAACTCGGCGGCGCCCTCTTTGTTGACCGCCGCTATGACAAAGTCTTCGTATATCATAATAGTGCGCCCTCATATTATCGTGACAGAGGCTTCCGTGGATCGATAAGGGTCTGAATTTTGCTGTGAGACCCGGCAAAGACCGCGGGGTTATGCGACATCCGCCCTTTCGGCTTCCATGGGATCCATCAATCGGTAGGGGGGCCATCCCTGCCGGTTGCGTGCAGTGGGGGCGGGCGTGTACTGATTGGGCGGACCCGTCGCCGGTTTGGTCCCAGCCCCGTTGTCTGTTGCTGGTATCGGACGAATCGGTGAATCATAGGGGGGGTTGCCGGCCAACCTCATGGTAAGCCGGGAAGGGAAAGGAAATAGTCCGACGATTTACCGATTCTCCCGGTTGATCGCGATCACCGAGACAAGCAGCTGGTAATTTTCCATGGAATCACCAGGACTGTTGTGTATCAGAATCACACAAAAGTGAGACACAAAGAGGTCTTATGTCTCACCGGTGATACACAAGATGCCGGTGGGTATCATTATCTGGCTTTGTGATACACAAAATTTCCTGCCTCCATCTCCTGTTCCTCCCAACCTTGAAAGAGCGGACCGTCGGGTACTTTGATGCCCTGAAGGGGAATTTTTCCGATAAATGGTATAAAACTGACTCCTCCTTTCTTTCACTTTCATGCCCCGACCTGAACCCCTTTAAATGCCGGAGCTGAACAGTCTGAGCACCAAGCATGAAAGATATCATCATCAAAGGTGCCCGCCAGCACAACCTCAAAAATATCAGCGTCACCATTCCCCGGGATAAACTCGTCGTCATAACAGGAGTCTCCGGCTCCGGCAAATCCACCCTCGCGTTCGACACGCTCTATGCCGAAGGGCAGCGCCGCTACGTCGAGTCGCTCTCTTCCTATGCCCGGCAGTTCCTCGGCATCATGCAGAAGCCCGACGTGGACAGCATCGAAGGCCTCTCGCCGGCAATATCGATTGAGCAGAAGACGACCTCGAAAAATCCCCGCAGCACGGTCGGTACCGTCACCGAGATCTACGATTACCTCCGTCTCCTCTATGCCCGGATCGGGGTCCCGTACTGCCCTGAACACAATATCGCCATCGCTGCCCAGACCCCGGACAAGATCGCCGACCAGATCGCAATCGAACACCCGGGCCAGATCACGGTCCTCGCCCCCATCGTCCGTCAGAAGAAGGGGACGTACCAGCAGCTCTTAAAAGACCTCAACAAGGAAGGGTTCACCCGGGTGAGAGTCAACGGGGAGATCATCCGGACCGACGAGGAGATCAGCCTGGACCGGTACAAGAAGCAGGACATCGAGATCGTCATCGACCGGCTCGAATCATCCGAACGTTCCCGGCTCGCCGAGGCGGTGGAGAACGCCCTCAAAAAGTCCGAGGGGCTCGTGCTCGTAGCTGATGAAGACGGGAAGGAGTCCACCTATTCCTCCCTCATGGCCTGCCCCGTCTGCGGGATGGCATTCGAGGAGCTCCAGCCGCGGATGTTCTCGTTCAACAGCCCGTTCGGGGCCTGCGAGGAGTGCCATGGGCTCGGGGTCAAGATGGAGTTCGATCCCGACCTGATCATCCCGGACAAGGACCGGTGTATCGCGGACGGCGCCATCGCCCCCTACCGCAACCCGATGGACGGGTTCCGGGGGCAGTACCTTGCAACGGTTGCGAAGAACTACGGCTTCTCGGCCCTCACTCCGGTCAAGGATCTCACCAAGGAGCAGTACGAGGCGCTGATGTTCGGCTCCTCGAAGCGGATGAAGTTCTCGATGAGCATGAAGAACGGGGACGCCGAATGGTCCCACACGGGCGAATGGGAAGGTCTCCTCCCCCAGACAGCCCGGCTCTATGCCCAGACCCAGTCGGACTGGCGGAAACGCGAGCTCGAAGGCTACATGCGGGTCTCCCCCTGCCCGGCCTGCAACGGGAAGCGGCTCAAGGACAAGGTGCTCGCGGTCCGGATCAACGGGAAGTCCATCATCGGTGTCACCGACATGCCGGTTTCGGGAAGCGCCGCATGGTTCCGGAACCTGAACCTGACCGACAAGGAGCGGGAGATCGCACACCAGATCATCAAGGAGATCCAGTCCCGGCTCGACTTCCTGGAAAAAGTCGGCCTGGGATATCTCACCCTCTCCCGGAACGCCGGGACCCTCTCCGGCGGGGAAGCGCAACGGATCCGGCTCGCCACCCAGATCGGCTCAAACCTGATGGGCGTCCTGTATGTCCTCGACGAGCCATCCATTGGTCTCCACCAGCGGGACAACCGGAAACTGATCGAGACCCTCCGGACGCTCCGCGACCTCGGGAACACGGTGCTCGTGGTCGAGCACGACGAGGACATGATCCGGTCCGCTGAGCACGTCATCGACATGGGCCCGGGTGCCGGGTTGCACGGCGGCTATGTTGTTGCGGAAGGAAACCCGAAGCAGATCGAGAAGAACAAAAAGTCCCTGACCGGCCAGTACCTCTGTGGGGCAAAGATGATTGACGTGCCGGCAAAGCGCCGGGCTGCGAAGAAGTTCATCACGATCAGGGGCTGCACGGAGAACAATCTCAAGAACATCACCGCGAAGTTCCCGATCGGCCTTCTCACGGTTATCACCGGCGTTTCGGGTAGCGGAAAGTCCACGCTCGTGTACGAGACCCTCTACAAGGGCATGATGCAGATCATCAACAAGTCCCGGGAGCAGGCCGGGAAGCACGAGAAGATCGTCTTCGACGCCGAGATCGATAAGGTGATCGTCATCGACCAGTCCCCCATCGGGAAGACTCCGAGGTCCAACCCCGCGACCTACACCAAGGTTTTTGACGAGATCCGTACGGTCTTTGCCGGGACAAAGGAAGCGAAGATGCGGGGCTTTGCGCCGGGCCGGTTCTCCTTCAACATCCGGGGCGGCCGGTGCGAGGCATGCGAAGGCGACGGCCTCATCAAGATCGAGATGAACTTCCTCCCGGATGTCTACATCGAGTGCGAGGAGTGCAAGGGCAGGCGGTACAACCGCGAGACGCTTGAGGTCAGGTACAAGGGGAAGTCCATTGCCGATGTGCTCGATATGAGTGTCGAGGAAGCGATGAATCTGTTCGAAAATATCCCGTCCATCCGGACGAAGCTCGAAACCCTCTCAAGAGTGGGCCTCGACTACATCAAGCTCGGCCAGAGCTCGACAACACTCTCGGGCGGCGAGGCACAGCGGATCAAGCTCACCCGGGAACTCGCGAAGCGGGCGACCGGCCGGACCCTCTACCTCCTGGATGAACCGACGACCGGGCTCCACTTCGATGACACGAAGAAACTGATCAAGGTTCTCGACGACCTGGTGGAGAAGGGTAACACCGTCATCGTGATCGAGCACAACCTCGATGTCGTCAAATCCGCCGACCACCTCATCGATATCGGGCCGGAAGGCGGGGATGCCGGCGGCGAGATCATCGCGACCGGAACACCGGAGATGGTTGCAAAAACTCAGGCAAGCTATACCGGGCAGTTTTTGCATCCCATGCTGGCAAAATAATTCATTCGTCTAAACCAGAATCCGACAATATCGCAGTCCCGATGGGAGCGGGCCGTCAGGAATGCATGCATGGTTCCTTAACCATCTCCAGGTCCGCCCTCTCTGGACCTGATCTGATCCATCTTTTCCCGGGGTTCCGGAGATGACGGGTCGATATGGATCGCCCGCTGGTATTTTTCAAGAGCTTCTGCATACAGGCCGAGCCGGGCAAGGCAGTTGCCCATCTGAATATATGCCTGTGAATACCGGGGGGCAATGACAGCAGCCTGCCTGAAATAATGTAATGCCATGCCGGGCTGTCCCCTGAGTAACAGTTCCATTGCTTTCCGGTACAGGTACTGGGCCTCTATCGGAATCGCTTTTGCATACAGCCATTCCACATGAATCCCTTTCTGCACAAATAAGCGCTGGTGATCCTTTGACTAAAAGATTCTCATTATACTTCCTATCATATATAAATTTGTATTCAGGTGAATATGCCCTCTGTCCGTCACCGTATTCCCCATCCCTCTTCCTTATGACCCGGCACTCCGATATAGCTACGACCAATGATCGACCTTGCGACCATCCCTCATACACCCGGCTGTTACTTTTTTTCTGATACGGACGGGACCATACTCTATGTCGGGAAGGCAAAGGACCTCAGGAAACGGGTGACCAGTTATTTCCAGAAAAAAGACCATGACCCAAAAACAAAGAATCTTGTTGCCCTCATCGCTTCAGTTGACCTGATGGTCACGCATACCGAGACTGAAGCGTTCCTTTTGGAAAATAACCTGATCAAAAAGCACCAGCCAAAATACAATATCGATCTCAAGGACGCCAAACGGTATGCCTATATCGAGATCACCCGTGAGCCGTTTCCCCGGATAGGAATAGCCCGCCAGACACGGAGTGAGGCTGCAGACTATTTCGGGCCTTTTGTATCAGCAGCCGAGCGTGACGCGATCCTGCGGGTGATAAAGCGGGTTTTTTTCCTGCGTTCCTGCAGGAAGCTCCCCAAACGTGCCTGTCTGCGCTACCACCTGGCGAGCTGCAGTGCCCCCTGCGTGGGAGCGGTGAGCGGTGAGGACTACCGGTTGCAGGTTGATCGGGTTTCAGCCCTGCTCAGGGGCAAGAGCAGGGAACTGCTCGACCAGTTGCGGGCCGAGATGGCGGACCATGCCGGTCAGCAGGAATTTGAAAAAGCTCTTGTCCTCCGCAACCAGATTGCAGCAATCGAACGTCTGGGCGAACGACAGCAGGTTGAGCGCCCGAAGGAATCTGACCAGGACGTGATCGCGTACACGGTTGCCGGTAACCGGGTGTACCTGATGGTCTTTTCCGTTGAAAAAGGGCTCCTCTCCGGTAAACAGGAATACACGTTTGACCACCATGATGATTTTTTCGAGGAATTCCTCGTGTTGTACTACGCTGACCGGACCCCCCCGCCGGAACTGATCATTCCCTGCGAAGTCGGCGAAGGGGTGGCAGGATACCTCACGGAGAAAAAAGGCCGGTCTGTACAGGTAACGGTCCCGAAGATAGGTGAGAAAAAGAAGCTTATCGAACTTGTTGAGAAAAATATCGGGCATGCCTTCATGAAAAACGAGCTGAAGGTAAAGGACCTGGAGGCCAGCCTCGGCCTTGTGCAGTCTCCGGAAGTCATCGAGTGTTTTGATATCTCCCACCTCTCCGGTACGTCCATGGTCGGGTCGATGGTGCAGTTCCGTGGCGGGGCACCGGACAAGAAGAATTACCGGCGTTTCAGGATACGGACCGTTGAAGGTATTGATGATTTTGCTGCTATCGCCGAGATCGTAAAAAGACGATACCGTCGTTTAATTGATGATAAGGCCCTCTTACCGGATCTCATCATCATTGACGGGGGAAAAGGCCAGCTCACAGCGGCACTCGGGGCTCTGGATGGGCTTGGACTTGCCATTCCCGTTATAGCGCTTGCCAAACGCGAGGAGGAGGTCTACCTGCCCGGCGAGACGCTCCCCCGCCGTTTGGACGAAAAAGGGATGGCTCTCCGGTACCTCCAGGAGATACGGGACGAAGCACACCGGTTTGCCATTGCGTACAACCGGTTGCTGCGCAGCCGGACGATGACTGGTGACAAGTCCCGTTCCGGCGCTGTGCGGAAATCCTGAACGTGGCAGCGTGACTCTGCAATCAGCGTTCAGCAGGGACACTCATGGAAGCTCACATTAAAAAAAAAATAGCAGTTCAGACTGTTGTATCAAGCAGGATCTTTTTGGAACTATCCATGAAATAACCGGTCACCAGCACATGGTCGTTCCCGCTGAAGGTGCCGGTAAGGGGAAGGGTTGCGCCGAACCTGAGCGGGGTTGTGGAATGACGATCACCAATTGACTGGGTCTGGGTTTTTCCTCCGCTGTCGGCGACCGTGACCTCAAGCTCGAGGAGTGTGCTCGTGTCGGTGCTGCCGGGATAGGTAATTTTCATATGGCTATTGTCAGACTGGGAAACGATGACCGGTGCCGGTACTTTCTGCTGTTGCTCGGATGGTTGTGTGCATCCGCCGGCCATCAGGACCAGGGCAAGGAGTACCAGCAGGAAAGGTGCGATTGTACCATTCCGGTACTTAAGGGACAAGCAGGTCATGGATCAACCATTCGATATACGGTTTTATAAAAACTTCTGCTCTGGAGAAACGGGCATGCACTTAGTGAGTTCACACCGGAACCAAAAAATCGCGGATATGAGAGCTCCCCGCCTCAGAGACCCTCCGGGGCACGGCGGGGCAGTTCCGTGTTTTTTAAAAATGCTCCCGGTTGTTTATCCGCCGCGGGGGCGTCCCTTTTTGGTGCGGCGGCGTTCATCGTAAATAATTGAGAGTATGAAAAATCCTAAATCACAATTGTTTAATGCAATTTACACGGGAAATCCATTCATTATGCCATCTGACGCTATCGGGGGCTATGCCCCCACCAATGAGGATTACGCCATATTACCTGTACAAAAAACGTGTTTTTTCCGGTAATACTGAGGCATTATAAGCGCCATCGCCCCCTATGGGGGCAGGGCTGGCGCAAGGGGGGAACTATTGTCAAAAAGGAGAATTACTCCAGAAGAAATAATCTTATTTCCAATCCTGAATCAGTAACCTGTGGGAGTTCAGACTGATCCCTGAACCGGGAAGTAATACTGCGGCCCGTATCGTATAAATCAGGTTTTTATCTCACCGTGTTTCTTGTCCTCGAAGAGATGGTGAACGCCCAGCGCAACGTTGATCCAGCGCAGCTCATCTGTAAGTTCGAAGACAAGGAGCAGGAGGAGCGTGAACGGTATTGAAAAGAGCATGCCGACAAGCCCCAGGAGCCACCCCCAGAAGATGACCGAAATGATCACGATCAGGGCCGGCATCTCGAATTTCCGTGCTGCAAGGAAGGAATAGATCGGGTTTTCCACGAAAAGGTTCAGCACAGCCACGGCCAAAATGACCCCGAGTGCTCCCGGTATCCCGAACTGGAGCCAGGCAAAGAAGATGGCAGGTACGGCGGCAATGATCAGGCCGAAGTACGGGATATACCCGAGAAGAATTGTCAGGACCCCCCAGAGGATGGCGCCGTGGACGCCCATAATGCCGAGAAACCCCCCGAAAAGGACCCCGTGGATGAAGTTGGTCTCGGTCCTGACTACGATAAAATCAATGACATACCCGATCATGAGGTTCAGCTGCCGGACTACGTTCGAGTCCAGGCTGCCCCTTCCCTCCATCCGGGATGCCAGCTGGGGTACTTCAAGCAACATAAAAAATGTCATGATACCAACAAAGAAGATGAACTCGACCCCCTCGGCAACGCTTACGAGACTGGTAAATCCAAATTCCATGATATCGCCAATCCTGATCGAGGAAGCTCCTTCCGCTGTCAGGGTAATGCCATACGAGCCCAGGAGGGCAGTGATGTCCTGGAGACGGGTATCCAGTTCGCTCTGGTACCTGGGCACGTCAGCCACCAGGGAATTGAACGAGAGCATGGTGAAGAATACAAACCCCAAAAGGATCAGGATTGCAACAAGGGTGATGGTCACGGCAGCCTTGAAATCCGACATCCCCTTGTTCTTCAGCCAGGTCATTGCGGGCAATGTGAGCATGGTGAGGATGATGGACATCAGAAAGAGGGTGACGATGAACGAGACGGTCTTCACCGCAATCATGATGATGAAAACGAGCGCGATGATCAACAGCCCCCGCTCAACCCGCGAAAGCCCCGTTCCATTGATCATATCATTGTTTTATTGGAACCTTTTCTCATAACTCTTTTGTCACACAATTTTTTTTGCACGCAGTCTTTTTACCTATAACCAGTACAGGCACCTCAACGGCAAAGACCTTCAGTGAAGTATGCTGATCTGTCTGCATATGCCATATTATGGAGAAAGAACCCTGCTGTTGTCTTAATCCGCCGCAATAACAGCGATTATCTGCGCACTGTAGAAACGGGGCATGAACGAATCGGGTTCACACCGGAACCATGAAAATCTGTGAAATGCTTCCAATTCATATGAGCACTCCCCTCATCAGGGCCCCTCGCGGGGCAAGTACGGTTTCCAAGAAATCCGGTAATTGAGGCCGCCGCGGGGCGCCCTTCGGGGCGGCGGCATCTATCGCAAAAGGAGTATAGAAGGTTCCACTCCCATCATCAGATCCCGGAAGAGATCGATTTTCATAGGAAAATCTCGTTTTTTGTATGATGCCCCCCTCTTGCGCCACCAGTCCCCCGTCGGGGGACGGGGCGCAGTGGGATGCAACGATTCGGATTTACTCTGAAATTGTATGATTTCTCGTTCAGGTAATACATCAATATCCCCTGATGGGGATGCTACAGCGCCGAAGGCATGCCTGCATGACCAAAAGGAGGGTCAGAGTCTCTGAATGTTTTCTCCAAAGCAATTATCTGCGCACGATTCATCACGTTGTCAGAATATCTCCTGCAGACAAAAAATCCCCGGGATCGGGAAGTGTTCCGTCATCAGGAATAGACCGGCGCCTGCAGGGCCTGCGATCATGATATGGAGTACAGATTTCTGGCAGCCTCTTGGGAATGATGGACTTGATCCCAGCGTGCAGGTGAACAACTGGTTCTTTGTCTCCATCCGATACTTATTTTGGAATTTGCGATCAACTGAATAGACAATGGCCGCCGCTGTCCACCGGATCGAAGTTCACTATACGCGGGATCCACGGCTGAAAACCCGGACTGACAGGATACGTTCACAGGGGTTTTCGATCGAGGAACTGCACCTTGCCGATGTGTATACCATTGCAACGGACGCACGGGACTTTACCCGCGAGGAACTCCAGCAGATCGGCTCGCAGCTCATGAACCCGGTGGTGCAGGAATGTTCGGTGGACGAACCGACCCGGGGGTCGTTCGATTACGCCATCGAAGTCGGGTTCCTGCCGGGTGTCACTGACAACGTTGGTGCGACCGCACGGCAGACCATCGAAGACTTCTTCTCCATGAAATTTTTGGGAGAGGAGTCGGTCTACAGTTCACAGCTCTTTTTTATCTGCGGGAAATTGTCGGAAGACGAGCTTCAGAGGCTGGCTTGTGCTCTTGCAAACCCGCTCGTGAACCGGGTGCACGTGAAAACCCGGAAAGAATATGGCATCACCGGGATGGACATTGTCGTGCCGGAAGTGCGGCTGCACGAACTGCAGACCGCTGAAACGGTTGACCTTGATATTGAGGATGAGGAACTCATCCAGATCGGAAAAAAAGGAATCACCGATCCGCAGACCGGCCAGCGGCGGGGACCGCTCGCCCTCGACCTTGCCCAGATGCAGACGATCCGCGATTATTTTTTAACAAAAGGCAGGAAACCGACCGACGTGGAGATTGAATCGCTGGCCCAGACCTGGAGCGAGCACTGCAAGCATACGATCTTTGCCTCTGCAATGGATGACGATGTGCCGGACGGGCTCTACAGGACCTTCATCCAGGCAGCAACCAGGAGGATACGGGAGGAGAAAGGAAAGGACGATATCTGTGTGACGGTGTTCACCGACAACTCCGGCGCGATCGTCTTTGACGACCACTATCTCGTCACTCACAAGGTCGAGACGCACAATTCTCCTTCAGCTCTCGACCCGTTCGGGGGGGCGCTCACGGGGATTGTCGGGGTCAATCGCGATACGATCGGGTTCGGGCTCGGGGCAAAACCCGCAATCAACGTGTACGGCTTTTGCGTCGGTGATCCTGATACCGATCCGGCCTTGTTCCGCGGGAAAGACCGGCAGAACCCCGTCCTCTCTCCGAGGAAGATCCTTGACGGGGTGGTCCGCGGGGTAGGCGTTGGCGGCAACTGCTCGGGTATCCCTACACCGCAGGGTTTTGTATATTTCGATAACCGCTACGGGGGAAAACCTCTCGTGTTTGCCGGGACAGTCGGGATCATGCCCCGCGAGCATAACGGGAGGAAGCTCTTTGAGAAACAGGCCCGGGCCGGCGATCTCATCGTTGTTGTGGGCGGAAGGGTGGGAAAGGACGGTATTCATGGCGCCACGTTCTCCTCAGAAGCGCTCGACCCGGCAAGCCCGGTGACCGCGGTGCAGATCGGCGACCCGATCACCCAGAAGAAGTTCTCCGATGTTATCGTCAAGGAAGCCCGTGACCTCGGGCTCTACCGCAGCATTACGGACAATGGTGCCGGTGGTATATCCTGTTCGGTTGCAGAGATGGCAAAGGAGTGTAACGGCTGCCGGGTCACCCTTGATGCAGTGCCCCTGAAATATCCCGGCATGGCCCCGTGGGAGATCTGGATATCCGAGTCGCAGGAGCGGATGACGCTCGCCGTCCCCCCGGAACAGATCACCCCGTTCATGGACCTGATGCAGCGCCGGGATGTGGAAGCCACGGTCATCGGGGAGTTCACAAATTCCGGCCGGTGCATTGTCGAATACCACAAAACCGTGGTGATGGATATCGAACTTGCTTTCCTGCACGACGGCCTCCCGAAAAAACACCTGAAGACCACGTACACGAAGAAGACATTTCCCGAACCGGATATCCCCTGTCCGGAACGTCTTGACAATACTTTTTTAGCGATGCTCCGGCGCAGGAATATCTGCTCAACGGAGTTTGTCTCCCTTCAGTACGATCATGCAGTGCAGGGGGGTCATGTGCTCGGCCCGCTCCAGGGACGGGGACGGGTGCAGGCGAATGCAAGCCTGACAAAGGTGGTTCCCGGTTCAGAGAAGGGAGTAGGGCTGTCGCAGGGCCTGTTTCCCTCGTACTCCGAGATCGATCCCTACCGTATGGCCGTCTCTGCAATTGATACGGCCATCCGCGGCCTGATTGCACTCGGGATCCCTCTTGACAGGATCGCGATCCTCGACAATTTCTGCTGGTGCTCTTCCGATGAGCCAGAACGCCTCGGGCAGCTGAAACTGGCAGCCCGCGGGTGTTATGATGCCGCTGTGGTATTTGGAACCCCGTTCATCTCGGGAAAGGACAGCATGTATAACGATTTTTCCGGGTTTGATTGTGACAACAATCCCGTCAGGATCTCTGTACCGCCGACTCTCCTCATCTCATCAATCGGGGTTCACGAGGATGTACGAAAATCCGTGTCCATGGACGCTAAGATTGACGGGGACCTTGTCTACTGTATCGGGCAGACCGCCGAAGAACTCGGCGGGTCCGAGTACTTCGCCCACATGGGCTTTGTGGGAAATACCGTTCCGGGACTGGACGCCGTGCACATGAAGGAGCGCTACGGGAGAATGACCGAAGCGATCCGTCACGAGCTTGTGGCATCGGCGTTCCCGGTCACCCACGGTGGTCTCGGTATCGCCCTTGCAAAGGTCGCGATCGCCGGCCGGCTTGGCATGGATATCACCATTCCCGCCGGGATGCGCCCGGATTATTACCTGTTCTCCGAATCGGCCGGGCGGTTTGTGGTCACCGTTGCACCGGATAACAAGCGGGCATTTGAGCGGGCGCTTGGCAACGATGCCCACCTGGTGGGAAGGGTGCGGGGAACATTCCTGCGGATCACCCAGGAAAAAACCGTGCTTGATATTCCCGTCAGTGAACTCGAAGCGGCCTACAAGGCACCATTCGGGAGGTACTGATTCATGACTGCCGGACATGCAAGCCGCAAAATCTCTGTTGCACGGGGGGGAACTGCCCGTGCTGATCTGGTACCCGAGAAAGCCCTCATCATGAGCGGCTATGGCATCAATTCCGAGATGGAGACGCAGGAAGTGCTCGCCCGTGCCGGCATGGGTGCCGATATTGTCCATATCAACGATCTGATCGATGGAACATCCCACCTTCTTGACTACCGGGTGCTGGTCTTTCCCGGCGGTTTCTCGTACGGAGATGATACCGGCGCCGGCAACGCATATGCAAACCGGGTACGGAACAATCTCTGGCGGGATGTCGAGGAGTTCCTTGCCGGCGACAACCTTGTCCTTGGGATCTGCAACGGGTTCCAGATCCTCGCTAACCTCGGGCTGATTCCGGCATTTGACCGCCAGTACCGTCGCGATATTGCCCTGATGCCCAACCGGAAAGGGGTGCTGGAATGCCGGTTTGTGACCCTGAAACCTGCAGCGGACAACCTCTGGACAAGGGGGATTGAGCGGCTGTATTGCCCGGTTGCGCATGGGGAAGGCAACTTCTCCTGCTCCAAAGACACCCTCGACCGGATCCGGCGCCAGAAAATGATCGCATTCACGTACTGCCGGGAGGATCTGACTCCCGCCCGTGGGGAGTATCCTTACAATCCCAACGGGTCCATGGAAGATATTGCAGGCATCACCTCCGCGGACGGGAAGGTGCTGGGTCTTATGCCGCATCCCGAGCGGGCAATGGAGTTTACCAGTCTCTATGACTGGCCGCTCCGCAGGGAACAGATGAAACGGGCCGGCAGTGCGATTCCTGCAGAATCGATGAACATGCAGCTGTTCCGGAATATCGTGGATTATTTCCGGTGAAGGTTTTTTTAAAATACCCAACACGTGAGTAAATTGAGGCCGGCGAAAAAAATAGTCATATGAAAAATAAGCCCGTATCTTTGTCCGATTTCTCTAATTCCTTTGAAAGATGTAGAGATCTTCGTGGATGTGTCGCACCAGGTCTGCCAGCATTTGGACCGCGCTCACAAAATGCAGCGATTATACCCATGGATGAACGGCAGGTTTGTACTATGCGCCCGAATGTCTCCTGACTAAGGGCAGATCCAAAGGGATCGAAGGAGTCTGTTAGAGATTAAACGGGGGGAAACGGGAAGTTAATTCCATTCGCTGGGTTGGGCCCGGTGTATGGGCGTGTAAAAAGATTAAAATATTGTATTATATCTCATTGAACAGCACCACGATGTCCGCAAAGTCGATCCGGCCGTTTCGGTTCAGGTCGAATGCAGCGATCGGTTCGTTTGCTGAGATCCACGTCATCTGGTTGAAGTAGAGGACACTATCAGCGAAGTCCAGCCGTCCGTTGCCATTCAGGTCCTCATATAGCCCGTCGGAATCCGGATCTGTTGGCATGACGGAATAACCCGGCAGGGGGATGATCGGGAGGGATACCGTAATATTTAATCTGAATGCCAATTCATTTCCGGTTAGAGGTATCCCGGGTCGTTTATAAACTGCTGTGATATTTTGTTCACCAATATTGAAAGCAGTTATGTCCCAAACGTTCTGACCACTTCCGCCATTAACACCGGGCAAAGTAGGATTCATTAAAAAACTCGTGTTGATCACATTCAGTCCAGGTGTGATATTCAGTGACCATTCATAACCGCATGAAGTACACTGGTTTAGCTCCAGACGAATGATATTATTCTGGGCAATCGATATGTTTGAATTATTTTGTGTATCGTTTACCGTAATAATATCAAATCCCGCTCTAATCCAATTTGGCAATACTCTTGTGCTCGTTCCTGCGGTATTCTTTATTGTAAGGCTTATTGAATAATTTCCTTTAGCGTTATACTTATGAACAGGGTTTTGTAGTGTGCTGTTCTGTCCATCACCAAAGTCCCATAACCAGGTGTTCGTTGGACCCCCAACAGTTTTTCCGAAAAATGCGACGGTTAGAGGAAGTGTGCCAGATGTAACGTTGACTGTAAAGTCTGCGACTGGCGGAATGGGTCGTATACAATTAGTACAGATATACCCTGTCTTTGTCGATATGTTACTTCCACCAGGACTTGTTGCATTCAGGCTTACGGTAAATGAACCATCTGTATTGTAGACATGCACCGGATTCCGCTCTGTACTTGTGCTGTTGTCTCCAAAACTCCAGTTCCATTTGGTGGGGTTCCCGGTTGAAATATCGGTAAAGGCAACGGCTAAGGGGGCTTGGCCCATGGTTGCGTTAGCGGTGAAGTTGGCGAGGGGGGGTACCGCGGTTACGGTGATAGTTGTGGTGTTGGTATTCGTTCCTAAATCATTTCGAACCGTAAGATTTGCAAAAAATGTCCCGGGATATTGATATGTATGGACGAATTCTGTCTGATTATATACGATAGGCGTTCCATCTCCAGCATCAAATTCGTTTGCTGTCTGCCAGCAACTTGAGACATCTTTGACAGTAACTGTTAACGGGGCATAACCTGCTTTTTTATTAACCTGAACAATAGCAAATGCCCACGGTCTAAGTATCACCACTTGCTTTGTGATAATGGAATCACCGTACTCATTTGATACAATTAGCGAAGCATCAAATTGTCTTACTCTATTAAATGTATGTGTTGGGTTTCGTTCATTTGAACCCGGTGTATCATCGCCAAATGACCACTGCCAAGAAGTTGGAATGCCTCCTGTTGATTTATCTTCAAACTTGAAGGTATATGGCTCTGATCCAAATTCGGAGATAATATTGAATTCTGCAGACGGGGGGCATGCACCTGCATAAACATCCATGGTTTTTTCAATAGCATTAGTAGGTCCATTAACTGCATTCCAGGTTTTATAGGAAACTGTGTATACACCGGCTGTGGCATAATTATGCGTGAAGTCATAATCGCCGGTGACTCTTGTATTTCCATCACCAAAATCCCACTTATAAGAGTATGCACCAGTAGTGGTCAAATGTGTTTTTTCATGAAATAATACATCATACGGGGAATTGCAGATGGGATTTTGAGCGACAACGAAATCGGCAATTGGAATATCCTTGATCGCATCATTTCTTACGTATCTCACGAGTCCGTTTGTATAACGAGCGGCAGCAAGCACTTGGTTCTTTGTTATTCGTTCTACTGTTGTATCCGCATAAAAACCTGTTCCGGGTTTTGCGGTATTTCCATCAAGCTGTACTGGAAGATTCCTGATTTTATAGTAAAGTGTAAATGAATATGAATTAGAAAACCTCGCAAGATTCTTTGTAGCTGCCTCTGGATCAGTAAATGAATAATATTCCGAATCGTCCTCGATTATTTGTTTTATTGTTTTCTGGGATACTGGAAACTTGTATTGAGAGGAATTATACCATAGATCATTTAGGTAAAACTCATACCAATTGTGTGTATCTCTTGGATGCTCTGAGATCCGTTCCAAGATCTGAGGTAATTCTGTTCCCGTATGGGTTGGGAGCGATACATCATTGAGGAAATGGCTGGCCTGCCCCAACTGCTTTGCCGATTCAACATCATTGATTGTCTTGTTATATTTTGCCATATCAGAATATTTTTTCACATAGACTGGCGCTGCTCCAGATCCATGGTCTCCTACAAGAGGATCGTAATAATGGTTACAGGAATGAATCAACAATTTCCATTTTTCTTCCGCAACTGTAGGTAAAATGATAGAAGCAAATGGAACCATATTAATCTGACAGGTTTCCGGCAGGGGTTCCCAACTATCCGGATCCATTGCAGTATCAGCTGCATTTAATGAATATACTTGGGCACAACCCATTTTTTTGCAGCTTAAATACATTATGCCGTTATGACCTGTATACAAAGCAGGATCATTATGAAAACGTGTCACGTCCTCTCCTTTTAATGGTTCGGGGGATCCGCTCCATGCTGCTAATCCGTATTCGGATGAGCCACTATCTTTTTTAACTGAAGAAGGGAATCCTTGATTTATTGAAAAACTAGATGATGATGACAACCCGGAAGAGAATCCATTACTGTCGGAGAACGAATTCGAGGGGACTGACGGCTGTTCCGCCTCTTCTGAGGATCTCGTACCATGACTATCGCGTTGTTTATAGAGTTTTTCCCGTAAACCGGATATATTTTTAATTGTCTGATTTTCATTTTCCGTGAGAGCTATTTTTGCTGAAGACTTAATTGACGCTAACATCTGCGCATGGGGTGTCTCTTTTCCCTGTGCGGTCTCTTTTATTTTCTTCCTGTCAAACTCAATTTTTGTTACATGCCCAACAGGAACAGATATAATTTTTTCCGATCCATCGGACTGGATTGTCATTTCGATCGTTTTCTCACCGGCCGGAGCAAATTTAGTCGGGTACGAGGCCCAGAGATCATTCACCGCGAACTTCATATCGGATCGCTCATCATCAGATAATGAAAAGCGGTCAATATCTTCGAGGAGGGATTTCTTCCCGGCATCATCGTGTACAAGGATCATCCAGTCATCAGTGGCCATGATTATTTCCGGATCCAATTCGATCAGTTCAATATCCGTTTCGAGGCCGGTCATATCCAGCTCCGTGTGTTCCCGCATATCCAATTCCGTTGTTCCGATACGATCTTGAGACGCAGTCGCAACTGGGATCAAAACAAGAAATACAATTATCAATACTACACTTATTTTTTTCATCGCTATCAGTGCCTCACTATGGATGTTTTCGTTAGTGGCACGTGCAGAAAACTTCATTAGAACAGAAGTTGATTCAACTCATGCCTTCGGGTAGGAACGGGTTCATCCGGTCGCCAAACTGGGGTGAACCCATCCTTGACAAGAAAAATCATTCACTTTAAAAATATATATGCGTTGTTTTTCGATTTTTTTAATTTCTCTAATGAAATATTTACATCCGTCTTGAAAGAGATACATGATATCTAGTGAGAGAATGAGAAAAAACCGTGATTACAAGATTAACACTTTGACATTTTCTTGTTTGCTACCATGATAACATAACCATCATCTGAAGTCTGGATGACTTTTTTTATTGTCCATTCACCAATTCTTTTTTTATTCTCAGTATTTTTCCATTCGTCGATTCCATCCTTATCAATTTTCTTAATTTTAATTTCCTTATAAATACCAGTTTCATCAGCATAGAATTGAGGGAGTCTGATAGAGAGAAATCCTCCACCATTTGTCGGGATGAAAACACTATCAAGATTTTTTATTGATCCGGAGCTCGTGACATCACCTTGGCTATCCATTCTCACACCGGTGATTGATGGACCTGACTGGGGGTAACTCTCAATATAACTCAGCAGATAACCTTCTGATAATTGTTGAAGAACATAATCTGAATACAAAATATTCAGTTCTGCAACAGGCGTTTCACTCATCAGTTTCCCCATGGAGCTTAATTTTACGATGAAAATGTGAGTTTTTTGATCGGATTCATTGTAATAACTTGCCCCGAAAAGATATCCGCGGTCATCAGGCAATTCAACTACCGGAGTAAACTTGTCGAACTTGCTTTCATTGAACCATACGTCCCATAGTTTAGTCCCCTCTGAATCAAGCCGTGTGATATTTGATCCAACAATTACATAACCTCCGTCACGGGTCTTAATTGCAGAACTGATTTGGGAAATGTTTACTGAACGATGTGCATTTACTGATCCTTCCGGTTGCAAATGCCATAACTCTCCCATCGCACTTATGGCGTCAAGAGTCTGATCAGGATTTTTGAAAACTGATTTCATTCCCCCATCCCCATTGATGGAATAATTCCGGTGCCAGAGAATTTCCCCATTGCCGGAAAGTCCGATTAACTGGGCTTCTCTGGGAGTCGGGACATACCCCGGTGGTTCAGGAGTACTATAGCCGATACAATCTCTTATCGGGGAACTTCCCCCGGCAATGATGAATCTCCCGTCATCCATCTCGATGATGTCCCGCATCTCCTCGTTATTCCCGAAGTCGATGGTTGTATTCCAGGACACTGTCCCATTCGAACTGATTTTCACTATCTCGATATCCTGTTCCTGAGCATATTTCCCTTGGGAACAACCCGCTACCAGTAGTATTCCGATAAGAAGAATAAAAATTATCACGGTTAAAATGGCGAATCTTATGCAACCAGATTTAAGATTCTGATGCGGCATCATTAAGAAAAATCTTCC
>Ga0105103_10000385_pt1 | contig 24809 bp, 16 predicted proteins | sample PPLLaktember2015_2_FD_79107 | JGI IMG/M metagenome (GOLD analysis project Ga0105103, IMG submission 79107) | Freshwater sediment microbial communities from Prairie Pothole Lake near Jamestown, North Dakota, USA - PPLs Lake P7 Core (6) Depth... | ecosystem: Environmental > Aquatic > Freshwater >...
ATAAAAAGAGCTAACCTGATTAATTGACTTCGTCGAGCCTTCGGGTTCATAAATTTCATTCATTATATTGGTTACGATTAAGTTACACTAATTTTTTTTGCAAAAACAAAGTGTAACTAAATCGGGTTAACTTGCTTTAGCACTGATTAAACTCAGAATCTATGAATAGGGCAAGCTAAATAAATATTATTGCTTGAATGTAAAATAACAAAAAATTAAATAAAAAAACCCGGAATAGCCGGGTTTAGAAAACATTCCATTATAAGGTTCATTCGCATACTATATCGTAACCCATGTTATTCCAACAATGCCAGTCGCTATTTTTAAAATAATGCAATGCTTTAATTCTACCATTGTATTCAGTTGTACTCCATTCGATATTTACGGCCATATCATTTTCAGCACTGTTTCTGGTATTATAAACAATAGTATAAAATGCATTTGATGTATTGCCAGTGAATCCATATTGGAGGTAACTACCATTAGTTAATTGATTGGCTTCGCCATTATCCGATATACGCACATATGTATATTTAACTGAACCTACTTCATTACCTGTTTTTGACCAATCAATCCGAAGCACTGCTTCTTGTAATGCATAACTATGATATAAAACCCATTGTCCTGAATTTCCATCAAGGGCCGAGGTGCCTTCGTACCAAAGAAATTCGTCATGGGCGTCAATTCCCGATTTCGAAACATACATTTCCCATTTAATGTCATTTGTCCTAATCGTTCCTGTTAACCGTGCATGATATGTATTTGCCAAACCTGTACCATCAAATTCCCATTGCCAGGTTTTATCTCCAATATTTTTAGAGGTCTGGTTAATGACCTGGTAAAAAGTGACCACAGGTACAGCTAGGGTTATGCCTAAAACCAGGTTCCAGTATCCGACAGTTAAAGTTGAAACTGTGAAATTAACTTTGGTTTCTGTTGTTTTAATATCTAAAGCAGATTTACTATTGGTAGTAAATTCACCAAAGTCGATTGCCATTGATTCGTATGGAGGTAGCTGCGGAGCTGTTTCTTTATCACTTTTATCACAACTTTGACAAAGGAATACTCCAAATACAAATAAAAGTAAATTCAGGCTGAGTTTTTTCATAAAGCATCGATTTAAAGTTTATAGTCTATAACTCATTTTAACTTTTACTATTGCAATTTTTTAAAAGAAATGAAAAAGATTAATTAACTTCGTTGAGCCCTTCGGGGTTCATAGAGTTTATGAATTAATCGGGTTAAAATTAGTCAATTTTTTCTTGCTTACCATGGTTTTATATATTTATGTAGCTTATTACAAAAAGTCGATCAATTCTTGGTTTGTGGGAACTACAGATTGACTATTAATAAAAAGGGAGGAATCTTTCAATTCAAGTTAGGCCAACCGTCATTCCAGGCAAATAATGGTGAAATTATTATCAGTGGGTTAGAGTTCGATTTGGTTAATTTTTATTGTTATAAACTTCCAAACGCAAGATTAATTCATATAGTTTATGATTTTATCGGACTAGGTTTGATCCAAATAGCACGAAAAATAATTTTTCTTGAATAATCGGGTTAATCCCGCAAATTGCGGGACAGATACTGTGCTTTAGCACAGATTAAACTCAGAATTCATGAATAGGGCAAGTTAAAGATAGAAACAGTTTTTGTATTTAAGATTATCCCCAATTCCCATTAACTTTCGTTCCGCAATATTTGCATTTACCCTTATCGATATTATTTGAAATAACAGTAAATCCTTTTCGCTCAACAACAATTTTTTTGCAGCCAGGGCATTTAGTATTTTCCATTCCTGCTGAGGGTACATTTCCTATGTACACATATTTCATCCCCGCTTTTTCAGCAATAGTTCTGGCCTTAATTAAGATTTGTAAAGGTGTTTCGGGCAATTGGGTGAGTTTATATGAGGGATGAAAGCGGCTGAAATGCAGCGGATATTCAGCAAAGCCATTTGTCATTAACCAGTCGCACATTCTTTTTATCATATCAAAATCATCGGTCCATGAGGGGACAATCAGATTGGTAATTTCGAGCCATACATTATATTCTTTTAAAGTTTTTAAAGTATTTAATATAGGCTGAAGTTTGCCAGCGTTTAATTTCTGGTATATTGTATCGCTAAATGATTTCAGGTTAATATTAGCCGCATCGAGATAAGGGGCAAGCTTTTTTAATGGTTCTGGGTTGATAAAACCATTGGAGATAAAAACATTTTTAATGCCTTTACTTCGCGCTATTACTGATGTATCATATACATATTCATAAAAAGATATGGGTTCTGAATAAGTATAGGCTATCGACTGGCATTGATTTCGCAAGCACTCATTAACAACTTTTTCGGGCATCAGGTCGTAGTTCCTTGTTTTCTTCGGACTTGTCTGAGAAATATCCCAATTCTGACAATTTAAACATGCCATATTACAGCCTGCAGTAGCAATCGAATAAGCAGTTGATTGGGGTAAAAAGTGTAGCAAAGGTTTTTTCTCGATCGGATCAACATGCACTGCACAAGGATTACCGTATGCTATAGAATAAAGTTTGTTATTAAAGTTAATCCTGTTATTGCATTGACTGGTTTCGCCAGGGCGCAAAGTACATTCGTTCGGACAAATCCCACATTTAACACCACGTGGTGTAACAGTATAAAAAATAGCTTCGCGGCTCCATTTCCATAGTTTTTCAGCAGCAAAAGAATTCCCTGCATCCAATATGTTGGGACAAAGAATTCCGCCCATGCATAAAACACCTTTCTGGATAAACTCCCTTTTACTGATTTTGTCCATTGCTATGCAAATTTACAATAGAAAACCTTCATAAAAATACAATAGTTTTACCTTAACTTATTAGTTTAGGGGTGATTTAACACTTGTTGAAATTATCTTCTATAATTAGTAAACAAAGGAAAAAGGTTTATACCTGCCAGTATATAACATGTATTTGAAATTCCCCAAACAGGAAGCAGGTATACCGTGACTGCAATTACCCCAAAGGCTGAACCAAAAAGGTCGGAGGCATATATTAATGTAGGGGCATTGATTTTTTCAACTGACAAATAATTAGAATAGGTTGTAAATAAAAAGCCGGTTAAAAAGGATGGTAGCAGAATATTTATCAGGATAATAATTATTCCGGCAAATTTGTCAATATTATTCATCAGTCTGAAACAAACAGGGACAATTGCGATACTTATTGCCAATAATAAAATTATCATTGGAAGAGTGTTTTTAAATGTTGTAAATTTATTTGCAACGATTGCCCCTATAGCCAAACCGCCCATAAAAACTGCAATAATTACCCCGATTGCCGAATATATATAACCAAAAATAAGTTGGAAAATGAAAATCAGGGTTATTTCAATCGATGAGGCTGTTAATCCGGCAACAAACATACCTCGTGCATATGACTTTATTAAGAACAAAGGCGTTAATAAAAGAATCAAAGGAAGAAGTATAATCCATCCTTTAGTTTGGCTAAATTTGGATATAAATTGCATGGAGTGTGAGAAAACAAGGGTTGGCCTTTCATCAGTATTTATAGTTCGGTGGTTTTTAATTGAGTTTAATATAAAATCATTTCTCTGGCTTATCGATTCATCATCCATATAATAAGGGTTGACATATAAATTTTTGTCTTCCCATCCGGCTGATAATTCGCTTATTTTTATTGAAACAGTCGAATCTGAAGCTATGTAATAATCCCTTTCTCCGGGAATAATGGCAATGAACCGAAAATTTTTCTTCAGATTATAAAACATGGCGGCTGCAATTTCTTTTTTTTCTTTGCCCATGTAATTCCCTGCTGAAGTTATACCATATAAAACGATCCCTTCAGGAGAGATACATTCTTTTAAGGCCTGAATAAACTCTAATGTATACAACCTGTTTATTTGAAGGCTTGTTGGATCGGCAATGGCCATAATTACTATATCGTACTTTTCTTTTGCATTTTTAATATACTTCCTGGGATCACCATTGTAAAAATGTACCCGGTTATCAATTGTAGGGGCAATATATTTCGACAACAGAGGTATAAGCTGTGGATTGGGTTCGATATAATTAATGTTTTCGATACCGGGGTATTTTAATATTTCATAAATCATGCCCGACATGCCGCCTGAAACCAGCAAAACACTTTTTGGGTTTTTATGTTGCAACATGGCGTAATGCACATATTCTTCGCTTAAGATATTATTATCAGTGCTGAAAAACAGGTTGCCATTATCGAAGATATTATATTGTCCAGCATTTTCGGTAATAGTAATATTTCCATGCGTTGTTTCCTTCGATACAAGGATTTTCTGGTTATTGAAAAGTGAATTTTTAATTAAGTTACTTAAAGGAAAAATTTTAAACATAAATAAAACTAATAAAGACAGCAAGAAGCCCAAAAGGAATATTTTTTTCTGAAAACATAAAACAGGATAATAAAGATTATGACAGCTATAATAATAAGCGACCCTGGAACATCAATCCACTTTATTAATAAAAATGATACTGCCAATCCGCCAAAAAGACAGCCAATTGTTTCATAAGCATATACCTTTATAAAGTTATTTTTAGAATTACCGGAAATTCGTGTAAAAACAGGGAATAATAACCCGGAAAGCAGACAAATAGTGGAGAAGACGGCAAATACAATTAGAATAAACCATAGTGGGTGTACCAACATTCCTGGTGGAAATAAAGAATTTTTGATTAAAATCAGCACTATAAGGTTTACAAAAGGAACTATGGCTATAGTAATAAAAACAATTTTAATGATATGGGTATAATTTATTTCTGTTTTAAACTTTCGCCCCAGAAATGCACCGGTCCCGGTAAGGAGCATCCAAATTCCCAATGCCCATGCTAACATAAGTTCATTGCCTTGAAAAATTGTGGTAATTTCTCGTAAAAAAAGAACTTGGACTAGTGTTGAAATAAACCCGGAAAGAAGGATGATTAGTGATAGTTTTTGAATTTTTTCTGTTTCACTTTTTAAAATATTATGATTGCTTTGATCATCTTTTTTAACGCTTTTAACTAATTTCAGATAATATTTGAAATGCCATGTTAAATGGATAACAGCAGCGAAACTCATGGCGATGCCGAAGTCGACATGCCACTTTAATATTGTTTTAACGAAAGCCCACTCAAGTTTATAATTTATCTGAACAACAAGAAGCAATCCAAGTATTGCAGTTGCCAGGAATGTAATAAGTAAAACTGAGTTCCATATTTTACGATGGGTTACAACTGATATAATATCCATTCGGACAAACAGAAAGGATAATAGATAAAGGAAAGAGGAGATCAAGACAATCGGAAGAAATAAATATGGGAAAACCATTATTTTTTCAATTCCTTAAAATCGTGTTCACTAAATATCAATGCTTCGTAAATATAAATATCAGCCTCTTTCCAGCCGTTCCAACCAATACGTGCCTTGTCCTGGGCACAATGGCCTAGGAAATCTTTTTTACTCCAACCGGTTTCAGTAGCTACCTGGGGGAGGAATGTACCTGAGTTCATTCCTTTTTTGATATAAATGCCATGTTTACCCATCACTATTTCATCAATAGAACTGATCTTTTTCATGGGAGTAAGCACCGATATTTCAATTTCAAGCTTTGGGATTTCATCGGCATCAACAGGTGCAAACCTATAATCTTCAGTAGATGAAGAGATGGCCATCGACTGAATGGTTTTATATAATGGTTTTTCAGCCTGAAAGCTACCGATACATCCTCTTAATTGGCCATTTTCTTTTAGTGTGACAAAAGCGCCAGCAGGTGTTTTTAAATTCGAAGAAAGGGATTTATCATCGATTGAAAAAGATGAATTCTTGACAATTTGGTTTTCAATAGTCCCCCTGGCTATTTCAAGGAGCTTAATTTTATCATCATTTGAAAGTTCAAAAGATGTAGCATTGTCAGTCGGTGCTTTTTTCACAGCACAAATCGAAAAATAGCCTACAACCCTGTCTTTTTCGCCATAGTCACTATCTCCGGAATTTTTATAGAGAATTTCTTTATATTCAATATTATCGAGTTTTTCGGTGATTTTCAGCAGCGAAAGTACCGATGTCCAGCCGCACATAGCAGTCAGAAGGTTTGAAGTTCCCTTGTGTTCAATTTCTCTTTTAGCATACATCAGTTTCTCCGATGAATTGGTAAGAATAGCTTTAGCCATTGCCCGGTCCGATTTTTCAGCATCTTCGTAGGATGGGTAATGTGAAAAATCAGTGCTGATAACAAACAAATTGTTTTCATTAAAATAAGGCGCAAGGGCTTCTGCAACTTCCTGGTATGTTTTTTCCGATTCGCCACCTATAATAATTGGTATAATTGAAAATGTGTTTTTCAACCAATATTGCAGAAACGGTAATTGAACTTCAATAGAATGTTCTTTGGTGTGTGGCTCAAGGCCGTCAGTAAAAACCTTATTTCTTTCAATAAGCTCGGTGGCGAGTGGGTCGACAGAAATTTTGCCCAAAGGGGTAATAAAATTACCTCCCGGATAAATTGAAGCGCCACTAAAATGCATTGTATGGCTTGAACCAATAATAAAAATATGCCCGAACTTTTTATCCCTATCGATTTGTTTAAATGCTGAAGCAGCAATTCCCCCAGAGAAAACATATCCGGCATGGGGTACAATTATTGCAAGTGGTTGAGTTTTGGTAATTGAAGGTGCGGAGTTGAAAAAGCCTTCGATCATTTGGGTTAAGGAGTTCTTATCGCCTGGGTAAAAGGATCCGGCTACTGAGGGATTTCGATCAATAAAATTCACGGTTTTCATGACCACAGTTTTTTCATTTATGGGTTGGGCTTTGCAGGCAGCAAAAGCTACGATCAACCCAGTCAAAAATATAGTTTTGAAAAGGATTAACCTCATATTTTTTGTGTTAGAAAATAATGTAAGTTACGGATTTTATCAGAACTGTGCGAATGGAATAACTCTTTTTTACTAAACTAAAACTCAAATAAATATCCCAACCCGACTGAATAAAACGTAAAGGGATATTCATTGTGCAACTCCCTGTCGATGCGGTAGTAGACTGATATTTGGTGATTTTTATTAAAGGAATAAGCAGCACCTATTTCGGGTTTAATTTTAATTCCATAGTATTCTTCCCCAAATTGTCCGTAATGCTCAACTGATACAAAAGGAGTAATTTTAAAATTGGGGATATTATATTTTATCTGAAGGCAGTTACGTATAATGTAGCGAGCCGGATTAGTTTCATCTTCCTGAAAAAAGTCTTCATCAACATTCTGAAAACGGATTCTGTAGTTGATCCGGAACCTTTCTATTTTTTTAATAAAATCAATATCTGCACTGATCCTATGCCTGCTTATGAATACATCATTTTTATTCCTGTTTTTTGTCCACCGGTAACCCAGTCCTAATGCGATATATTTCATAGGTTTATATTCAATATCGGTATCCAGGTTAATTTCACCAATTTGTGAGGCATCTTTTTCAAACCAACATTTAGTGCCGATACCCACTTCCCATTTTTTGCAGAGTGATTTTATTACTTCTATATCTCCTGCAACTCTAAAATCACTGGTAACCTTTGTTTTTTGACCAAAAGTGTTTACAACGAATAATAGTGTGAAAGCCGCAGAAAATATATTTTTTTTATAACCTGCAGGCATATTAGTTGTTATGTATTGTGAGATTTGGATATTGAGGGCAAAATTTAGAAATGGTTGTGTTTTCAAAAATCATATTTTGAAGTTTTGGTTTCCAGTCCATCCTGACCATATTCCAAACATCTTTATTGTTTTCAATGCAACTTGAATTTTTTATAAACATCCTGCCGTTAATATTCGACCAGTCGTAGTTATCGCCATATCTAACACCAATGCCGTTCCTGTAAAAGGTACAATTATCGGAAATTATTGTATGATTTGGAGAACTAAAACCAAGCTCAAGGCCTTGTCCGCAGTTAGTAAAATAACAATTTACAAAAGTATGGTTTTTAACAACCGAATTATCGCTCGACAGTGCTGCCCCTTCATGAAAACATGATTCGAACCTGCAGTTTGTTAATAGAATAGTACCACCAAGCCCGCCACCTGAGTCTAAACCATCGTCCTTTGCAAACATGAATATTGAATTGCTGATAGTAGCATCAGAAGCATGAATATAGAGTGCATCGTTGTCGTCGTCGCGAAAAATTCTTGAATCATCGGGAAAGTCTGTAAATATTGAATTATCAATAGTAATTGTTGAGGTATTAATTTGTCCGCTGGTTTTTACACGTTGAATCAGTATATTGTTGAGTGTAAGTGTTGAGTTTTGTGGGTAAAAAATCTGGCCAATATGGTCGAGCATATAACAATTTACCATTTTTAAAGTGCTGTTATCAGTATAAAACAATGCTTGCCTTTGTGCATGTCCCCATATATAATTTGATGTATTGTGGTAACCACTTTGGCAAAAAATGGTATAAGTTGCTTCAACTTTTCCATTTGATGAAGAAGTTATAAATCCACCCCAAAACTTATTTTCGTCGCTACAGGTAATAAAAACCGGATTATTTTTAGTGCCATTGAATGTTATTGGAGCTGAATGATTAATATCAACCGCTTCATCAATTATTATAAGTGTTCCTTCACCAACTGTTAGTGATGCGCCAGCTTGAATATTCAAATTGTCTGTAATTTTAACAAAGCTATTGGCTGGGATTACAATATTCTCCGTTATATTGCCAGATAAAACCAAATCAGGGGTTTCTTTCTTTGATAAGGAAAAGTCTACTTGCCGGCCACCGATGTTGAATCCTGGTTGGTTGTTAAGCTTCGTTGTGCTAATATTGGCTGAACCAACTCCCTGCTTTATATAAAAACTTGTATCGGAATTATTATAAGAAGCATTTAAATATACCGGTTTCCTAACTCCAGACTCTGAAATATAAAATATGAAAGGGACTTTTATTCCATCTGTATAAAATCGCGGATAAACTGATTCAATGTCCCCGGCACTTAATAATGTGGTTTCAAATGGCGCAGGTAGCCATGCTTTTATTCCCCATTCGGAATATTCACGTTCTTTTGATGTTATTGTAAATAAGATGGTATCCGTTTTCTTTAATTCATTTTTATAAAACAGTATTAATTCATAAAATCCATTCTCGGTCAATTGGTATGAAGAACTAAAAGGGATATTTAAAGTTTCGTTATTTAAAATAATTTTGCTGATAGTGTCATTGTCATTAACCAATGAGAAAGGCAGGTAATAATCATACTGGGTTTTAATTTCGGAAATATTATTGCAACCTTCCTGGCAATCAATAATTTCAATAGTGTCATCTTTGTTACATCCCGAAACTATAACAGCGATGAAAATAAAGAAAAAATATTTGTATGTTTTCATTGTATTGATTAGTTAAGTTTGTACAGCTCGTTTAAAAGCCAATTTCTTCTATCTTTTACCAGTTGTTTTTTTTCGGAAACATTTTCGATAAAAAGCGTGTAATTTGTTGAGGTTACATCGTATTTTGATTGATCAATTATTGCATCGTTGGCATAAAAAGGCAGAAGCTGATCTTCGGTATTCTTAAAAATCTGTTCAATGGTGTATTCATCTAATTTTTCTAAAACCGATTTCAAGGTTTTAAGATATTCATTATATAAAAACTCATCTTTGGCAATTTTATAATCCAAATCATCTTCTATTGAAAATATAAGTTTATATCCAACATCTGCATAAATATCTTCCATTGAATAATATTCCCTTGTGCCGAAAAGGTTAGTTACTGCCCATAGTCTGCCAATTTCATGGGGTTGATCAGCAAACAGGTCGTCCAAATCCCATGGGAATACCCTGAAAATTTCTTTTCCATCAATTTTTGTAGAATAAAAGAAGATTTCATCGTTATAATCTCCATTTTTAAGCAACATGTCGATACTTATTTTGGTAAAGTAGTTTTCAAGATCGAGTGTTGTTAAAAGAGTATCGTATAGTTGTTTGCCATTGTATAAAACAATATCAGAATATATTTTATTAAACCGGTTTTTAAATATATTTATAGAATCGACAGATAAAGAGGGATTTGCCTTAACATTTTTAAACGAATGATAATAACCTCGTCGTATAATCATTGAAGCATTGCGTTGTTCAATAAAATATTCCGATGGATCTTCAATAAACAAATAGATACCTTGTGTATTGCTGTTAATCTTAACTTCCGTAAGGAATGTAAAAACAGGCCATAAACCAACTTCTTTGAATAGATTAGCAGCCGTATAATATTCGATATAAGTATAATCATAAACAAGGGCAAGTAGCTTAAATTCTTCGATTTTTCGAGATGAGGCTTCCTCAGAAACATAAAAGGGGATTTTAGTATCCAGGTTAATTGAATATCCTTTACGTCTGAAGTTTAATGTGTTATCGCCTCGAATTTCCATCTTGTCCAGTAAGTATGTGTTGCCCATAAATAGCAAAGAGGGAATTGGGTTTGCGACTTCATATTGAGTTCCACGGATTGAATAAATTTGTGCTTCCTGGGCGGAATCCATAGAAAAATTAAGTGATTCAAGATTATAATTGGGGATTAATAAAGTTTCTTTATAGCATGAAAAAAGTGAGAATAAAACTAATAATGATATGTAGAATAATATTTTATATGCGTTAATCATATCTGGCAAATACTGGCATCAAAAATATATAATAATTCTGTTTATATGTCATTCTTATAAGATTGTTAACTTTACACTCCATTTTATAAAACTAGTATGTCACCTAATTCACGTATTGCAGTTCTGGGCAGCGGTAGCTGGGCAACAGCGCTTGTCAAGCTTTTACATAATAATACTGAGAAACTGAATTGGTTTATCCGCAATGAAGAGCAGATAACATTTATTAAGAAACATCACCATAACCCCAATTACCTGACCTCTGTTGAGTTGAATACCCATAAAATCTCATTTTATAATTCAATCAGCAAGGTTATTGAGGATTCAGATATTTTAGTAATTGCTATTCCATCGCCATTTCTCGAAAAATCGCTGGAACCTTATAATGGTACTTTTGAAAATAAATTTATTGTATCGGCGGTTAAAGGTATAGTTCCTGGCCATAATTTAACGATAGCCGAATTTTTTAACCGGAAATACAATGTCCCATTCAGTTCAATAGCAATTATTTCAGGCCCATGCCATGCAGAAGAAATTGCGCTTGAAAGATTATCTTACCTTACCATATCTTCAAAAAACAGTGCCGATGCACATATTATTGCCGAACTTATTGGTTGTCATTATGTTAAAACAAAAATTTCGGACGACATATATGGTACTGAATATGCTGCTGTATTGAAGAATATCATTGCTATTGCAGCGGGTATTTGTCACGGATTAGGATATGGCGACAACTTTCAGGCTGTACTTATTTCAAATGCACTACAGGAGATTAAACGTTTTCTCGATAAAACATATCGTAGTAAACGCCGAATTAATAGTTCGCCCTATCTTGGTGATTTACTGGTAACTGCTTATTCGCAATTCAGCCGTAACCGTACATTTGGCATGATGATTGGCAAAGGTTATACCATTAAGTCGGCGCAACTCGAAATGAACATGGTGGCTGAGGGTTTTTATGCAGTTAATTGTATTAAAGAAATTAATGAAAACTATAAAGTGAGAATGCCAATTGTCGAGGCAGTTTATAACATCCTGCATGGGCGTATTTCACCTGCAATTGAGATAAAACTTCTTACTGAAAAACTTAAATAAACAAAAATGGAAAATATAAAAATTGATGTTAGCAAAACATTTGGTTTTGTGTCGAAAGATGCCATATTCGGATTGAAAGATAAAGTTGAAAAAGCTAATCAGATGCTTCATGAAAAAACTGGAAAAGGGAATGATTTTCTTGGATGGGTAAATTTACCTTCGTTAATTACCGAGGGGCAAATTAAAGATATTGAAGATACTGCCCAGAAAATTCGTAAAGAGATTGAAATCGTTGTTGTAATTGGTATAGGCGGTTCATACCTAGGGTCGAAAGCTGTTTCAGAAGCTTTGTCAGGTAATTTTGCACATCTCAATAATAATGATGGAAAACCAATTATGCTATTTGCTGGTCAAAACATTGGCGAAGATTATCTGAGCGAGTTATTGGCTTTGCTCGATAAGAAAAAATACGCCATTGTGGTTATTTCAAAATCAGGTACAACCACTGAACCTGCTTTAGCTTTCCGAATTTTAAAAGCGCACCTCGAAAAGAAAGTGGGCGATGCCAAAGCAAAAGAATTGATTGTTGCGGTTACCGATGAGAGTAAAGGCGCATTAAGGCAGCTTGCAACACAAAAAAGTTATAAAACATACTCAATACCCGACGATGTTGGGGGCCGTTTTTCTGTTCTCACTCCGGTTGGCCTTGTTCCATTAGCAATAGCTGGTTGTGATATACGCAAACTTATTAAAGGGGCTGTTGATATGGAGAAACTCTCTGCTACAGCAACCAAATTTGAAGATAACCCTGCAGCAATATATGCTTCAACACGTTATTTACTTTATAAAAGCGGTAAGAAGATTGAAATACTTGCCAATTTCGAAAACAAACTGCATTATTTTGCTGAATGGTGGAAACAACTATATGGAGAAAGCGAAGGTAAAGAAGGTCTGGGAATTTTCCCTGCAAGTGTAGACTTTACAGCCGATCTTCATTCAATGGGACAATATATCCAGGAAGGCGAAAGATCGCTGATCGAAACAGTCCTTTCCGTAAAGAAAACAAAATACAAACTTACAATTCCTTCCGATCCTGCTAATCTTGATAAATTGAATTTCCTGGACGGAAAAAATATCGATTTTGTCAATAAAATGGCCGAATTAGGTACTATGCTGGCCCATGTCGATGGGGGGGTGCCAAATATCAGGATAGAAATTCCGGAAATTACCGAGTATTATATCGGTCAATTGATGTATTTCTTTGAAAAAGCATGTGGAATAAGCGGTTATCTGCTCAATGTTAATCCGTTCGACCAACCTGGCGTTGAAGCATATAAAAGTAATATGTTTGCTTTGCTTGATAAACCAGGGTTTGAAAAAGAATCTGAAAAAATTAAAGCCAGATTATAAGAAAATTCATTGCTGTCTGCTATCTTTATGAATTGCAGACAGCATTTAATGAACTACTTAGCACATATATTCCTTTCCGGCATTGATGAGGATATTCTCATAGGTAATTTTATTGGCGATTATGTGAAGGGAAGGGATTATGATAATTATTCGGCGCAAATCAGAAAGGGTATTTTACTTCATCGTCGTATCGACTATTTCACCGATAATCATCAAATTGTACACCAGAGCATGAATTACTTTGCCCCGAGGTACCGAAAATATGCTGGTGTAATTATCGATATTCTTTATGATCATTTTTTGGCTGTTAACTGGGAGAAATTTTCACCTCAGCCACTCGATAATTTTAAAGAAAATCTTTTTGATATTCTTAAAAAATACCATCCTATCCTGCCTGAACGTGTACAATTCTTTATTCCTTCGTTTATCACAGGCGATTGGATTGGTGTTTATTCAACTGTCGATGGGATTATTTCAGTATTATACCGAATGTCAATGCGTACGAGTTTGCCCGCCGAAAGTGAATTTGCCCGTGAAATATTTCATAAGTACTATATTCAGTTACAAAGTGAGTTTTTAACGTTCTTCCCCGATATTATTAAATATGTAGTTAATAACCAGGGAATAACGCTGGCCCTGAAAGACAACAGGATTTTGGAGTGAAAAATAATTTAGTTAGAGGAATTTGTGTATGTAACTTATAAGGATTTTCCAACGATCAAGCCAATCCAATAGCTTAAATTTACCATAAGCAAATTAGTACTATTAATGCAAATTAAAGGATTCTTTAAAAATATACTTTTGCGAAAAATTGTCGGAAAAGGGATTAAAGTACTTTTTTGGATGCTTTCCATATTTCTTTCGGTTTTTTTTCTTTTAGCGCTTACACTTCAATTCCCTCCGGTTCAGGAGTATGCTAAAACCAAAGCATTGACTTATTTTGAAGGGAAAATACAAACCAAGGTTTCCATTGACAGAATAGGAATAGGATTTCCAAAAAGAATAGTTATAAAAGGGGTTTTTATCGAAGACCAGAAAAAAGATACTTTGCTTTTTGGTGAGAAATTAGTAGTTGATATCGACTTATTCAAACTTTTCAGAAACAAAATTGAAATCAACTCTGTGAACCTTATCGGCATTGTCTCTGATATAAACAGGGATGAGAATGGAATATTTAATTTTGATTATATCATTAATGCTTTTTCTCCTAATGAAAAAAGTTCCGGTTCAACTTCACTACAGTTTACAATTGAACGTATCAGATTGGAAAGGATAAATTTTAAATACAGCGATGCTGTTACGAAAAATCATATAGAAGTTTACCTTCATTATTTTAATACTAATATAAAAACATTTGATCTAAAGAAGCAGCTTATATACATTTCTAAGGTTGATTTGTCGGATGCCAAAGGAATTATGGTTTTGGGCAGGAATACCAATAAAAACTCAAATGATTTCCTTGAAAATGAAACATCAAATAGTTGGAAAATTAAAATAGATAAAATTGGGGTCGAAAATGTTGATTTTAGGTTTGATGATGAAAATTCTATTCCTGTTGGAAAAGGTATTGACTTTGGTCATTTGGATTTTTATGGCCTGAATTTAAAAATTAGCCAATTTTATTATTCCCCCGAAACTATTTCTTCCAATATCAGGTTGTTGCAAATAAAGGAGCAAAGCGGGTTTGAGTTACTGTCGTTTTCAACCGGGTTTCATTTTGGCCCCACTGGGGCTTGGCTTAAACAATTACATTTCAAGACCTTACATAGTGAATTGAAAAATGACATTTTAATCAGTTATCCATCTCTTAAAGTTATAAAAGCAGATTTAGGTGAATTGATTATTGATGCAAAGTTTACTAATTGTCAGATTGGATTTCGGGATATATTGTTTTTTGCTCCTTCTATGGATAGTTTAGTTTTATTTAAAAATCTTTCTGAATCAACACTTGTTCTCAACAGTTCATTTTCGGGGAAATTGAAAAAACTTGAAATTCCATATTTTGAACTTAGTGGTATTGGTAGTACAAAGTTATCTTTAAGCGGCAATATCAAGGGTCTGCCTCATTTGGACAACTCTTTTTTCGATTTGAATATCAATGAGTTTGAATCTTCTTTTGAGGATATCCAAAACATATTGCCCCCAAATACAATTCCAAAAACTATTCAGTTGCCACCGAAATTTAAAGTTAAGGGTGCTGTTAAGGGAACAATAGCAAATTTTTCAACTAACATAAAACTGAATAGTAGTTTTGGTGCAGCACAACTCAATGCTTCATTAGACCAGACCATAAAAAATCAGGAAAAATATGAATTACAGGTAGGTTTAGATTCTTTCAGTTTAGGGAAAGTTATTAAAAATGATTCCTTGGGGACAATTACTCTCAGGACAAATATAAAGGGTGTTGGCCTGAAACCAAAAACAGCTTCAGCAGAATTAAGGGGTACACTAATTGAAGCTGTTTACAATAGTTATCATTACCACAATTTTAATTTTGAAGGTAAAATAAGTAACGATATTTTTCATGTTTCGGCTGATATCAATGATCCTAATCTTTCATTCGATCTGCTGGCAAAAGGAAGTATTAAAGAGGGGATGCCTTCTGGAAAACTAAAACTAAATATTACATTGGCTGATTTACATAAACTTCATTTCACTTCCAATCCTTTAAGGATAAAAGGGATTTTAGATGCTGATAAGCAAGTTTCCGATGTTGATTACCTGAACGGGAAAGTTTATCTCCACAATTTAGTTATTACTAATGCTAACGATCATTTTTTTGTAGATTCAATACAAATAATTGCCGCTTCAAAAGGTGGAATTAATAGATTGTATTTGTATTCGGAATTTGCAGATGCTGAGATTGTTGGTAAGTTTAAGTTTACTAAAGTTACAGCTGCAGTATCCAATTCCATCAGGAAATATTTTAATGCTGATACTGGGTCGTATAAAGAAATATCAGAGCAACAGCAGTTTACTCTTAATTTTAACATGAAAAATAATCTGGTTTTGGAAAAACTAATACCTCAATTAGAAAGTTTAGGGCCAACTTCTTTTCATGCAAGATATAATTCTGTTAACGATTCTATAATAGTAAACGGCATGATACCAAGGTTAATATATGGAAAAACAAAAGTTATAAATGCAGCTTTAGCGATTAATAAGCATGAAGGTGCATTAGTATACAGCTTTAATGTTGATGATATCCAAAATGGAAAGTTGCAGTTGCATCATACCAGTATATTGGGAATGGTTAAGGACAATACAGTGGAGTATGCACTGAAATTGAAGGATGCACAAAATACAGAACGTTATTTCATATCAGGAAAAGTAGCTGTGTCAGATGGGGTAACCGAAATAACACTCGACCCAAAAAAGCTTCTTCTTAATTATGAAAACTGGCTTATAGCTTCCGATAATCTGATAAGGATCGGGAAACAAGGGGTTTATGTCAGGAATCTTGATTTGTCAAATGAAGCAAATCGCTTAAGGGTCCAATCGCAATCTATTGATTCTAATGCTCCATTGGAAATATATTTCGATAATTTCGAGATTGAAACCATTACTAATATGACCCAAAATAGCGATTTGAATTTAACGGGACAGATTAATGGAAGCGCCTTGCTTAAGAATATAAGTACAACTCCTGTTTTTACTTCCGGATTGATTATTTCTGATTTTGCATTTAAAAATGACACAATTGGTAACATCTCTTTAAAAGTCAATAACGAAGTTGATTCAATCTATATGGCCGATATTATAGTTACAAGTCATAATAACCAAGCTGACATAAAAGGCTACTATAATGCAACAAATGGTAGTTTTGATATGAAACTTAAAATAAAACATATTGACCTGAATAGCATACAGGGTTTTACTATGAATAATATTACAGAAAGCATTGGCTATATTACCGGAGATTTCAGCATTAAAGGTAATAGCAAAGATCCTAAAATAATTGGAACTTTAAAATTTCATGATGCCGGTTTTAAGGTTGTTCCGCTTAACACTACTTTTAAATCAATTAACGACAAAATTTCACTTTCTGGTGATGTAGTTGTATTTGATAATTTTAGCATAACAGATGAAAACAACAATAAATTAGCTGTCGATGGAAAAATATTTATGGCTAATTTTGCCGAACCTAGGTTCGATTTAGCAATAAATGCAGATAATTTTAAGGCTATCAATTCAAAATCAGACGGCAATAACCAATATTATGGGGAATTATTTCTTAGCAGCCGCTTGCGGATTAAAGGCGATTTAAACAACCTAATAGTAGATGGAAAGTTAAATGTAAATAAAGATACCCGTTTTACTGTTGAGTTGCCTCAACCTGATCCTTCCATTGCCGACAGGGAAGGGGTTGTTGAGTTTATTGACTCCTCAAATATTCAACTTTACGAAACCAATGTAATCAATGATTCCATTGGTGTAACAAATATTAAAGGTATTACAGTTTCCGTAAATATTGAGATAGATAAAGAAGCCGGGCTAACTATAATTATCGATAAAGCTAATGGTGATTATCTGAAACTTAAAGGTGAAGCATTGCTTAGTGGGGGGATTGACCCTTCAGGGAAAGCTACTCTAACCGGAAGATACGAATTTACTGAGGGAACTTATGAGATGAATTTTAATCTGATTAAGAAGAAATTCAATATCAAAAAAGGTAGTTATATACTATGGACTGGTGAACCAACTTCTGCCAATGTCAGTATTACAGCTGTTTATAAAACAGAAGCAGCGCCCATCGATCTGGTGGGTAATCAGTTGGGGACTATTTCAGAAGGCGCCAGAAATTTGTATCGCCAAAGAATTCCTTTCGAAACGGAATTAATAATGTCAGGCGAACTACTAAAACCTAATATCTCCTTTAATATACTTTTACCTGAGGGTAATAACAATGTATCGACAGAAGTAATTAATACTGTTCAGTTTAAGCTGGAACAGCTACGGCAGCAACCCAGTGAGCTTAATAAACAAGTATTTGCATTATTGTTGTTCAATCGGTTTATAGGTGAAAATATATTGTCCGGTCAATCCAGTGGTATTATTGCATCTACATTGGCCCGCCAAAGTGCAGGGAAAATTATGTCGCAACAACTTAATAATCTGGCTGGCGATTTAATAAAAGGTGTTGAGCTGAAATTTGATATTGATGCTTCTGAAGATTATTCAACAGGGCAATACGAAAGCCAGACTGATCTAAATGTTGGTGTTTCAAAAAAACTCTTTGACGACCGTTTCAAAATTACAGTAGGTAGTAGTTTTGGATTAGAAGGACCTCAGCATGAAAACCAGAAAGCTACAAATATTGCAGGGGATATTTCAACCGAATATAAATTATCAAAAGACGGAAGGTACCGTATGAGGGCCTATCGGAAGAATATGTACCAGGTGGCACTTTTGGGCGAAGTAGTTGAAACAGGGTTGGTTTTCATTATTACCCTCGATTACGATAAGTTTAAAGATATTTATCTGGCAGGGCACAAGTCAAAATATATAAAGAAATCGGATGAATAAACTGCAGCTAATCTATGTTCTTTTGATACTTGCTATTACTGCATCATGCAGTAATACTAAATATCTGTCGGCAGATGAGTTGCTTTATACAGGTGCTAAATTGAAAGTTGAAGGAAATGAAATAACACATAAGCAGCAAAAAATACTTCAGGATCAATTAGAGGATTTGATCCGCCCAAAACCCAATTCTAAGATTTTTGGTTTAAGGTTTAGGCTTTTCCTTTACAATATTGTCGGTGAAAGTAAAAAAGACAAAGGTTTTCGGTACTGGTTGAAAAATAAAGTAGGCGAGCCACCTGTTATTTATAAGCAGGTTGATAAGGAATATACCGCAAGTGTATTGCAGAATTTCGCAGAAAATAAGGGTTATTTTTATGCAGTATCCATAGCCGATTCTACCAGAAGTGGTAAAAAAGTGAAAGTTTTTTATACTGTAGAACCTAAAAATCAATATTTTATAAGAAAAGTTCTTTTTCCTGATGATACAATTGGAATAGGGAAAGCTGTATATGCAACTTCTATGCAAAGTTTATTGAAGCCTAATCAGCCGTATAGCCTGGAGACAATAAAGGAGGAACGGGCGCGTATCGATGCCCGGCTTAAAGAAGAAGGATATTATTATTTTAATCCCGATTATTTAATAGTTGAGGTTTATAAATCTGATGAACCATATAAGGTAGATCTTTCGGTGAAAGTTAAACGCGAGATACCTGAATTATCTAAGGTACAATATAAAATAAACAAAATTGTTGTATATCCCGATTATAACATTGGAGCTGATAGTATTGCCTCATCTTCTGATTCAATTGTTCGATATAAAGATTTTACTATTGTTGATCCCGATAAGATTTTCAAACCTCAGATTTTCGACAAGACATTACTTTTTAAAAAAGGGGATTATTACAATCGGACCAATCACAATTTATCATTAAACCGATTGGTAAATATTGGGGCATTTAAATTTGTGAAGAATCAGTTTAGAACAGCAGATACCAGTGGTAATTTTTTAGATGCCTACTATTATCTGACCCCTTTGCCAAAGAAATCGATCAGAGTGGAGCTTCTGGCTAAAACCAATTCAGCCAATTATACCGGAACTGAATTAAATTTAAACTGGAGCAACAGGAATACATTTCATGGGGCTGAATTACTGACGATTTCAGTTTTTGGAGGTATGGAAGTACAAGTTTCGGGTCAAAATGATGGCTTTAATGTTTATCGTATCGGAACCGAAGCTAATCTTATCTTGCCAGGAATCATTTCTCCTTTTAATTTTGAATCGACAAGCCGCTATATACCAAGGACAAAAGCAACTTTAGGCTACGAATACCAGGATAGAAGGAAGTTATATGTATTGCAAACTTTCAGGGCTTCTTTCGGGTATTTATGGAAAGAAAACGAACGGAAGGAACACCAGTTGAGTATTACTGAAGTAACTTATGTAAGCCCTCATAACGTTACTAATATATATAAGGAACAAATTGCATTAATCCCAACTCTTTCCAAAGTTATAGAAAAACATCTGATATTCGGACCTACATATTCCTATACCTATACCAATACAATGCAAACCAAAAGAAAAAATACTGTTTATTATATAAGCACGTTTGATATTGCAGGGAATATTGCCGGATTGCTTACCGGGGCAAATAGCCGAAAAAACAAGGTGATTGAAGTGTTTGGGGTTCCGTTTAGTCAATATGCAAAAGTGGAGAACGAATTTAGGAATTACTTAAAACTAGGAACAGAATCACAACTGGCAAGTCGCATCATAATCGGGGCCGGTTTTGCTTATGGTAATTCAGAAGAAATTCCGTTTATCAAACAATTATTTATTGGTGGGACTAATAGTATAAGGGCTTTTCAGGCACGTTCAATTGGCCCGGGGACATATAAAATGGCAGTTGATTCAGTTTATTTCCTACCCGATGAATCGGGCGATATTAAGCTTGAGTTAAACACTGAATTCAGGTTTGGAATTTATCGGTTTTTTAAAGGGGCTTTATTTATTGATGCAGGTAATATATGGTTGTTAAATGATAATAAAGACAAACCGGGGTCGGGTTTTTCCAATGATTTTCTGAATGAAATTGCTATTGGAACAGGTATTGGCTTTCGTTTTGATTTTTCGTTTTTGGTGTTGCGTGCCGATTTTGCCTTTCCAGTCCGGAAACCTCATTTACCCGATGGTCAGCGCCTGGTATTGGACGAAATAGATTTTGGTAAACGCAGCTGGCGAAAAGAAAACCTGGTTTTCAACCTGGCAATAGGTTATCCTTTCTAATCATATAATAACTATAGCATATACCCTTTACGACTTGAATCGAGCTTAATAAATATCCAAAGAAGTATTGTAAAAGCGAGGAGCGATGACCCTCCATAGCTTAAAAATGGCAGTGGTATACCAACAACAGGGAATAAGACAATTGACATCCCTATATTAACTGCAAAATGAAAAAACAAAATTGATGTAACACCATAGCCGTATATTCGGCTGAATTTCGAACGTTGTCGTTCCGAAAGAAAAATCAACCTTATTAATAGACCAACATAAGCCATTATTAAACCGAATGAACCAAGAAACCCCCATTCTTCACCAACAGTACAGAAAATAAAGTCAGTGCTTTGTTCCGGGACAAATTTAAATTTAGTCTGTGTCCCCTGCATAAAACCTTTACCAGCAAAACCTCCGGAGCCAATTGCAATTTTCGATTGATTAACGTTATATTCATAACCCCAAGGGTCGGATTCAAGTCCCAACATTACATTTACCCTATGGCGTTGATGTTTTTTCATTATATTATGAAATACAAAATCGACCGAATAAGTAAATCCTATTGAAAGAATAAGGGTAAGTAATATAATATAAACCCCTTTAATTTTTTTTGCAAACGTAAGGATAATGCCTATAACAGAGATTATAATTAATGACAGGGCCAAAACCTGGTATTTTGTTAATTCAAGAACATTAAAATAATCGATTAATGCAAAAAATGCGATGATAATGCCCAAAGCAATAAGGGAAAGGGTGAAGATTGAATATTTACGGTTAATTAACCCAAAAGCTATTAGTGCAATCGATACTAAAAGAATTAATAAAGTTATAGGAGCAAGTACCAATGTAAATAAGAATAACGCAGCAATAGAAATAATCAATATCAAAACCCAACCTGGCAAACCTTCGCGATACAATACCAATAGTAAAATGCCGTATACAATTGTTGACCCGAAATCGGGTTGTGCCATAATCATTAATACAGGTAAGAAAATAATAATGAAGGTTGTCAGGATATCTTTTCTTCTTGAAATTTTTATATTAAAACCCGAAAGGAACTTTGCAAGGGCTAATACAGTTGCAGTTTTTGCAAATTCAGCAGGTTGAAGGCTTACAGGGCCAATAACAATCCACGATTTGGAATTATTGATTGTTGTACCAAAAACCAAAACTGATAAAAGCATTAAAAGGGCAAATCCATAAATAGGGTATGCAAGTAATGAGTATACACGTCCATCGAGGACAAAAATTACTAATATGGCTACGATAGAAATCAATATCCATGTAGCTTGCATAGCAGAGCGGTTTTGTAAGCTAAAGAAAGAGGCATCGTCGTATGCGTATGTTACCGCATAAATATTAAGCCAGCCAAAAATAACAAGAGCAAAATAGAGGGCAACTGTTAACCAGTCGATGGTTGCGAATATAGTGTTTTGGCTTTTCATTAGTAATATTTTAATTTACTTTCCAACATTCTGGTTTCAAGCCATTTGCGTTCAGGGGCAATTGAGTCGGTCAGGTATTTTTCTATCATTAAACTGGCAATAGGGGCAGCATATGTAGCTCCCCATTTACCATGTTCAACATAAACTGCAATAGCAATTTTAGGATTATCCTTGGGAGCGAAGGCCATAAAAACTGAATGATCTTCTCCATGAGGGTTTTCAGCTGTGCCTGTTTTACCACAAACAATGAATTTAGTGCTCCTGGCTATCTGTGAAGTACCGCCGGCTTCATGTACTGCCAATTCCATGCCTTTTACCACTACATTAAAATATGTGCTATCAACACTTACTTGATGTTTAGTTGTATATTTCTTGTCTATCGATTCTTCTCCGGAAATCTTTTTAATTACATGAGGGGTATAAAAGTATCCCCTGTTGGCAATTGTTGCGGCCAAATTAGCTATTTGCAATGGTGTTGTGAGAACCTCTCCCTGTCCGATAGCCATTGATAATATTGTTAATGCTTTCCATCGACCTTTGCCATAATATCGGTCGAAATAAACAGGCTTTGGGATAAATCCCCCTTTTTCATATGGTAAATCAATGCCCAAAGGATCGCTAAACCCCATCGAAACTAAATGGTTACGCCAGTTAGCATAAGCTTCTTCATTCGACTTGAAATCACGATCGTCAATAATACGGATAAATACATTACAAAAATATGCATTACAGGAGTTTTGTATGGCATGAGGCAGATCAAGCGGTGTTTTATGTTCATGACATCCTACGCTTATGCCTTTTGCATGAAACCCACGAAAACACAGAAATGATGTTGAATTGACAATTACACCTTCATTCAGGGCAACAAGGGCATTAACAGGTTTAAATGTGCTTCCAGGTGGATAAAGAGCCTGAATAGCATAATTAAACAAGGGTTTAAGAGTATCTTTTGCCAATATTTCATAATTAACTTGTCGCGATCTCCCCACAAGTAAGGCAGGGTTGTAAGAGGGTGCTGATACAAGAGTTAGTATTTCGCCAGTCGATGGTTCAATAGCTACAATGCTCCCTTTAAAGTTGCGCATCAATAGTTCACCATATTCCTGAAGGTTAGCATCAATGGTTATGTATATATCTTTGCCTGCTTCTGCATCTGAATCAAATCTTCCATCGCGGTACGAGCCTTTTTCCCGGCCATGAACATCGATCTGTTTATATCTCCTACCTTTTTCACCTCGCAAATATTGCTCGTATGTAAGCTCGACCCCGCTAACACCAAAGTAATCGCCAAGCTCATAATATGAGTCTAGTTTTATGTTACTTGAATCAACCTCGCCGACATAACCTAACAGGTGAGAGGCAATTTCGCGTGGATATTTCCTAAGTGTCCTGGTACTAAAATAGAATCCCGGAAATTTATATTGCTTTTCTTTTAATTTACCGAAAGTAGCAGGTGATATTTGTTTAATAAAAGCGTTTCTTCTTTCTTCCGGATATTCTATTGTTTTTTTTATGCCATCGCGTAATGACTGGATATCGATCCCAAGAATAGTGCATAATCCGAGTGTATCGAATTCTTCGAGTTGGTATGGGGCAATTCTTAGGTCGTACGACGGTTGATTATTAGCAATAGTCAAATTGTTACGATCGAATATCAAACCTCTTGCAGGGTATAAAATCTCCATCCGGCGGGTATTGGATTCGGCCGAAAGCTTATAAGATGATTCAATAACCTGGAGCGAGAAAAGCCTGATAGTAAAAATAAAGGCCACAAACAGTATTAATCCTCCGATAATATATTTTCTGTCGGTGAATTGTTCCATAATTTATTTTCTGAATACAAAATACTGACTGAGAACAATAAATATAACTGAAAATAATGTACTCAGTACCACTCTAAGTAAAGTGAAGAAAAAGTCTTGCATACGGAACATTTCAATATAAAACAAGAACAAATGATGAGTGAATACTATAATTATTGTATACCTTGAGAACCAGGGCAAACCAAATTGTTTGACACGTGGCAAGGCTCCTTTTGCATAGCCATCGTGAGGAGAAAAAAACTTTAATACATATAGCCTTATATATGCAATGAATGTTGTTGCGGCCGTATGCATCCCAATAGTTTCAGAAAAAATATCAATTGAAAGCCCTAATAAAAAACCTGATATAACAACCAAAAGTGGAGCTGTAGAAACAGGGAGCAACATCAGAAATAGTATATAAATATAAGGATTTATATAGCCACTGATCTCAATATTATTGAAAATAAATACCTGTGCGAGCACAAGCACTACAAATCTAAAGGAATATCGGAATACAAGTTCAATCATGGCTTGATTCAGATTCTAGTTTAACCTTTTCTTTCCTCATATTGCTCTTCACAATCCAAACATTAGTTAATTTTTTAAAGTCTGTCGAAAGTTTTACAGTAATATTTAAAAACAGCCCTTCTTCCGGTTCAAATTTTTCAACTATTCCA
>Ga0105103_10000387_pt1 | contig 24679 bp, 47 predicted proteins | sample PPLLaktember2015_2_FD_79107 | JGI IMG/M metagenome (GOLD analysis project Ga0105103, IMG submission 79107) | Freshwater sediment microbial communities from Prairie Pothole Lake near Jamestown, North Dakota, USA - PPLs Lake P7 Core (6) Depth... | ecosystem: Environmental > Aquatic > Freshwater >...
GAAGGCTCATCTGTACTTGCAGCTATTAAGATAGGAAAAGAGAATGGGTGGTATGGAGAATATAGATGGGCATTTAGTGAAGACGATTTAGCCTTAGCTATTGGCTATAAAGGACCTGCCGTTCTTGGCATTAATTGGTATGATGGTATGTGTACACCTGATTCTGATGGTATCATAAAAGCTACGGGGGACCTTTATGGTGGTCATGCCATACTATGTAATGGTTATAATGTAAAAAAGCAGTTGTATAGACTTTTAAATTCATGGGGACCTGATTGGGGAATTAAGGGGTCTTGTTTTATCTCAGTAAGTGACATGAAACGACTCCTGCGTGAGCAAGGTGAAGCCTGTATTCCAGTGGTACGAAAAGGTTAAACGACTTATTTAGTTAAAAGGGGGGTAAAATGACAGTAAAGGAATTGATTGAAAAGTTAGAACAATGTCCGCAGGATAGTATTGTCATTGTTGATTCATATGAAGGGGATTACGATTTAGTAAAGGAAGTTTCTGAATTTGAAGTGGCAGAGAAAAAGCGTGAACATACAACTGCTTATATGGGGGATTATGCCGAGGTAACTGAATACCCTCCCGAGAAGTTCAAACAAGAAAGGTATAACGCTGTTTATATCTATTAGTATGGTAGTAGAGAATTGTGGAGGAACTGATGGACACGGGGGATAAAATGTGGTTGATTTGGAGTATTGAACACAACGCTTGGTGGAGGGCTGCACGATATGGGTATACTGGTAAGAAAGAACTGGCAGGTAGATACTCCTTTGAAGAAGCCTGTGAGATTGTTATGGAGGCAAACCAATTCACTAAAAATATGCCAATGGAGGCGATGGTAAAAGATGAAAGAGTTAAGTGTTGATACCACCAATGAGTATAATGAAGAACTTAAAACTTCAAGGTTAGTTATAACAGCTATAGGGGACGAAGAGTTAGTAGATGCTATAGAGGAAATCTTTCACCTAGTCCTAGAAGGAATCAAGAAGAAGGTAGAGGAGAAAGACAATGGGAATGTTTAATTATGTCGCCTTTCAGACTAGATGTCCTTCGTGTAATTGTGTACTAGATAGTTTTCAATCCAAGGATGGAAGTTGTACTATGGACATAGTACCATATTGGGAAGTGGATCACTTTTATACCATGTGTGATAATTGCAGAACTTGGATTTCCTTTACAAGGAAGAGACCTGTTGGTAAACCTTATGTACCAATCAGTGACTATGATTTAGAATACCATAAAATAGAGGAGGAGAACAAATGACAATAAACGAACTAATGGTAGTAATGAAAGCCGTAAGAGAACGAGTTAATGACCTGAAAGGTGTAAGAGCCACAACCTCACGCAAAATTACGTACTTCGGGCAGAAAGACTCAGTAGAAGAACCTCAGTATGATGTAAAGTCAGTAGACAAGAAGATAACAGAACTACAGAACTTCTTGCTTATAGCCGATTCCAAGATTAAAATGACTAATGCTGTAACAAATGTAGACCTAACGGTTGATATTAACAAGTTGCTGGAACCACTAGAGTAAAGCAAGGCAACGGTAAAGGGCATGTACTCACTTCCATCGGTTGTGACGAGGCAGAAATTATCCAAACTTGGATTATGTAGCTTGGGGTTGTTGGTGAAAAATATTTATATTTGTTGTTCGTTAAGATTCACCGTTAAAAACCCATACCTAAATGTGTGTTGGTTGTTGCTTATGCCGTTTGCACTTTACCTTGCCTTTTAGTTATGACCCTGTACTATTAGGAGTGACAAAAAGCCACAGTCTGGAAACTGTGCTAGCAGAACAAATCACTCGCCCTACCAGAAAGGGAAACCGTAACGCATATACCGGATAGTTACGGCAGGGATATTTTATTAAAGGAGAACAAATGACGATAAATGAATTAATGGTAGTAAGGAAATCAGTAAGAGAAAAGGTTACTGACTTGAAACGAGTAAGAGCATCATTCTCACGCCTCAATACGTACTTCAGTAAGCAAGACTCAGTAGAAGAACCTCGGTATGATGTGAAGGCAGTAGATAGGAAGATAACTGAACTACAGGACTTCCTTCTCATCGCAGACTCCAAGCTTAAGATGACAAATGCAATAACCCAAGTCGATATTACCGTCGATATTGACAAGTTACTTGAGCCACTAGAGTAAAGTAAGGAAACGGTAAAGGAGAAGTAAATGAACACGAATGAAACTATGGGAGTTATACTAGTAATACTTATCTTTTCTTTGCTTGTAGCTATACCTACTTTATTGCTTTGGAACTGGTTAATGCCAATGCTTTTTGGGTTAAAAGAACTTACCTTGCTACAGGCGTTGGGCTTGAATGTGTTAAGTAGTATTCTTTTTAAAACACCTAATTTTAGGAGCTAATCATGAGTACAGAACTTTTAAAAGAGATAGAAAAAACACCGCAATCGACAGGTAGGACATACATGCTGAAGTACCTTAAAGGTGGGAAACTGTCTGCTTCTCAGGCTATTAAAGCAGCCTGTTTCTGCTGTGAGGGGTATTACTTAGATGGAAAAGTAAGTTGTGAACTGCCCGACTGCCCGCTCTTTCCCTTTATGACCTATAATAAGAGTAAGCAAAAGTCAAGGGTTATGTCGGAAGAAACAAAAGAGAAGATGAAAAAGAATCTTAAGAAAGCAAGGAAGAGTAAAATATGAATAGTAAAGTAGGTGGTAACTGGCAAGGGAATGAATATAGAATACGAATCAGAAGGCTATTTAACAAAGATCAAGCATCAGTAAGAGATGATACCCTTAAGAGAATAATTCAAAGGAAAGGTACTCTTGTCATTCTCAGTGAGAAGGAAGAAATCCTTCTTCAACTTCCTCATGATCAGATAGAGAAGAATATTCTCTGGAAACAAGGACCTAAGGAATCTAAATATGGTATTCCTTATTTTTACTGTTATTTCTCTGTAAAGGGAAAGGGGTAGTATCTAAGGGATAAAATCCAGGTAGAGGTGTTATTGATGACAGAAGATAAAGCAAGAGAGAAAAAGTGTCCACTACTTATATTGGCAGCTTCAATCTATGGAACCACTTATTGTATAGCTACACAGTGTATGATGTGGCGAACTAGTCAAGAACCATTATCTGAAAAGCTGGCAAGAGAAGCTCAGATTCCATTAAGGGCAGCTACAAAATTTGGATATTGTGGATTAGCAGGTAAGGATGAACTTTATTTGGGTAGCAGGTAAGGATGAACATTAAACGATTCGGTGCATATTTATTTCGGTGGCAGTTATCATCTCCTATATTGGGTGTAGTTATATGGTTGATGCCAGACCCTGTATGGGGAACAGTTATTGCTAACTTTATTGGTGGCTGTATCTTCTACTGGGTAGATAGATGGATATTCTCTACGAAAGAATTATCTGTACAGTGGGAAAAGAAAGATGGGTACTGTACTGATTGTGGTATTAAGGGGAGAGTCTACCGTATAGTAAAAGCACCCAACTATAATAAGGTTGGGGACCCCAATCCCGAATTCCGTTGTGGTTCCTGCTCTGATATTAAAGCAAGGGAGATATTATGATATTTTGTGAGAATTGTAAATATTGGCGTGGATCCTATTGTAAACATCCAACTAATTATGTGACAGTTCTAAGACCTACAAAAGCTTTTAGAAAACTGAAGGATGTGAATTATGAAAACACTCAGAACCAGAATAATAACTGTCCATTATACCAAAGAAAATGGTGGAAGTGGTGGGTGAAAGACTTAAATATTAAATTTGATTTTAACAAGGATGAGTTTGTAGATTTCTGTTTATCTACCTATCCATACGTACTTATGGAATTCAAATTACTTGGTGGTGGAAAAGGTTCTGATAGCATAACAGTGTCAGCTTCAGCATCACCATCGGTTACACCAAGTAGACCTACACCCACCCCGAACCCAACAGGTGGAGCATTGAGGACATCTATATTATGAAAATAGTTAAACAAGGATGGTCATGGCATACAGTACCTCCTATCTATAACGATATGGTTTTCTCTATTGCATCCGCAGCGAGAAACTGTTACCAGTCTGAGCTAAAGACACTTGAAGAGGAAGAAAAGTTTATTAGGAATTTAATTAAACGTGGGCATCATTCACCTTTAGAGCATATCAGTCTCTCATTGAAAATTATTACTGATAGGGGGGTAAGTCATGAACTTGTACGTCATAGACTTTCATCTTTCAGCCAAGAGAGTACACGGTATGTAAAGTATGATGATGTAGAATTTATATTACCTGTGTGGGTAAAAGAGGACTTTTCTGTAGTATCCAATATGGGATATGTGTTATGGAGTAAAGCTTGTGCCGAGTCCGAAAGTAGATACAAAGGATTATTACAAGAAAATTGGACCCCACAACAAGCAAGGACAGTTTTAAATATGTCACTGAAAACTTCGGTCATAGTGTCTAGTAATATTAGACAATGGAGATTAATCTTACAGCAGAGAACTGCAAAAGATGCTCACCCACAAATGCGGGAATTAATGAATTCAATACTGGAAAGTTTTAAGCAAGACTTCCCATGTTTCTTTACTGATTTATAATGGGTACGGGTGGCTCAAGCATGAGTTGTGAGTTGACGGAGTACAGCCTAATATACCGTCCTCAAGGAATAGGTCAAGCGCAGGTTCAAATCCTGCCCCGTACCCCACAAGGGGGATAAGGATGAAATGCACAGAATGTAATGGCGTTGGAAGACTAGATGTTACCGCTCCTTATGCTGGAACATATTGGGAAGTAAAAGTAGGCACAAAGAAATGTCCTAAATGTAAGGGAAAGAAGGAGGTCAAGGATGAATGAACAAGAATTACTGATTAAAATAGAAGAAATTGTAAACGATAGCTTGGACAATGGAGATGATGAAACATTGGGAATGTCTAAGAAGATCCTCGCCCTGCTTAAAGAGTCGGGCTGGAAGTCACCGGAGGAAGTACAAGAGCTTCAAGACAAAATAGATTTCTTTTATGAAAGAGATGCAGGTGCATCAATCTAAGCAAGGAGTTATTTCAGAATGATACAATACTGTTGGGACGAAATTAATTATCTACAATCGGTTACTGGCTGTTTTCAAAGTAGAGGTGAGGAAACGACTACCTATGTAAAACGATTAATACATTATGTAGATTCAGAGTTGTCAGATGAGAGCTATTATAGTATGCCGATTAAAGTGCAGTGGTATTTAAACTTAAGTATTCTAAATATAATTAGAGGATGGAGACATGAAAAGAACTGATTTAATAGCTGTCTTAACTATAGCCAACACCTGTACCGCAGAGAATCCCATTGCTCCTGCATTAGCTTACGTACAGTTTACAGGTGCGGAGGTGAGAGCTTTTAATGGACTACAAGCTATCTCAACCCCGTTTGAAACCGAGTTTCCTTTTATAGTACAGGGGAAATTCTTAGAAACCTTTCTTCGGTCACTAACTGCATCTGAGATTCAGTTAGAATTAAATGGTGAATTTCTTAATGTTACCAGTGGTAGAATGAAGATTCAATTGGATACACTTGAGCCAGAGTCATTCCTATATCTTAAAGATAAGAATGAAGACGAACAAGTCTTTAATCTTTCACCTGAGTTCTTTCGTGGAATGGAAGAGTGTCTATCTTTTGCCTCTACCGAACAAGTGAAAGAGAGTCAAAACGGTCTGTATTTACTAGGTACAACTATCGCCTCAACGGATGGACAACGAATAGCTAAGAGTCTTAATGGAACTCTGGAAGAGTGTACCCTATTTCTACCAGAGAAATTTTGTTCTATACTTCTAAAACTGAAGAAAGGAAAGAAAGCAGAGGGAGTTCTTTTAGTTGATCCAACCTTCATCTGTTACTATGATGGGGAGATAATTCTTCATACGGCAAGACCTGATATTGAGCTGTTAGAGTTTACAGTTTTTGACAAATTCAAACAAGAGGAGGATAAATATTTTACCATCTCAGAGGAGATGAGAGCTAGTTTCAATCGGGCTAATTTAGTATTTGGTGCAGAAACTAAAAAAGTAATAGCTGTGCTTCTTGTTGATGATGAATGGCGAATAGAAGCTGAATCTGCTCCCTTCAAATATAGGGAGATAATCACTACAGGTGTAAATACTCCAGACGAGACTGAGGTTAAATTGAACCTAACAACCTTACTTAATAGTCTAAAATGTACTGAAAAGATGGCGTGGTTTATGGATGATTTTTCCTGCTTTCTGTTATTAAAGAACAACGAGGATGATTTTGCTGCTGTCGTGGCAGCTATATAATTTATGGGATATTTTTTTTCAGAAATAAAGCAGAAGAAAAATTCTAAAAAAGAATTGAATGATAACTTAGCTACTCAATATGAGTGTAGTGTTTGCCCAAGGAATTACCTATCCATTAAATCACCAAAGATGGAACCCTATGGTGCGGAGAAACCTATCTATTATTTCTTGGGGGAGAGTCCAGGCAAGGATGAAGATAATGAAGGTAGACAATTTGTAGGGGCATCAGGAAAACTTCTTTGGGATGCACTGCGAAAAACAGAGTACCAAGTAGATGAGGATGTATACATTCGTTGGAACAACACCATTCGTTGTTACAACAAGAATGAAACACCAACACCATTAGAAATACTATGCTGTAAAAAGTCGGTGGTGGATGATATAGAAAAAAGTACTCCGCTTGTTGTTGTAGGCTTTGGGGGGATACCTTTAAAAGCGTTTATGGAAGGGAACCGTATTTCTCTCTGGCGTGGAAGATTGATACCCGCTAAATTTGGGAGTCATGTGTGTTGGTACTACCCAACATTTCATCCCTCTTATGTAAAGAGAAATAGAACTAATGACTATAAAAATGAGATTGATGATGTCTTTGAACGAGATATTAAGTTTCTTGTAGATGAGTTTGTTGATACCTATCAACAACCAGAGTTTATTGATAGTGGGTATACTGATAACATTATGACACTGAATGTTCTTGATGGGGTAGTTGATGGGATCAGGTCATTCTATGGTAATGGGATAATTGCAGTGGATATTGAGACTACAACACTAAGACCTTATGAACCAGAAGCAGCAATATGGAGTATTGCACTTAGTAACTATGATAAAACAATTGCTTTTCCATTGCAGTATAAAGACTTCTACAGTAAGGAACAGGTAAAGAGAATATCAAATGAACTGGAGTTGCTTTTCTGTAATGTCGGTGGTGTTATTGCACATAACCTAAAGTTTGAATTAGAGTGGTTCTTACATTTGTTTGGGAATCAGGCATTTATGAGAGTAGGAACTTTTCATGACACGATGGCTCAAGCATATTTGATAGATGAAAGAACCTCTAAGACTGAAGGTATGTTGAATCTTGATAGGTTAACTAAACTACATTTTGGGTTCAATATAAAGTCCAAGTCTAAGGTTGATAATAAGAATCTAAAATCTTCCTCAATAGGGGATATACTTCTCTATAATGGGATGGATGCGAAGTATACTCATAAATTATTTTTTAAACAAGATACGATTTTACTTGACAAATCACAAAAAATGTGCTATACTAATCTTATAGAAACTACAAAGACACTTACCCTAACACAAGCCTATGGTTTGAATGTAGATACTGAGAAGTTAACAGCCTTGAAGGAATCCTATATTGCACAATTAGAATATATTATGAGTAAGATTAAACTGGTTAAAGAAGTACAAGAATTTGAAAAGGAACTAGGGGAAGCTTTTAATCCTTTATCTTATGGTCATGTAGTAACTTTGTTGAGAGATATTTATCAAATACCAGAGATGAAACAAACGATGAAAGGAAAGAAGTATGCAGTGGATGATGAAGTATTAACTGCATTAATCCAGGAGGGTGTTACCGTGGCGGATTATATTCTACAATACAGGTCGTTGACAAAACTTAAATCTACGTACTTGGAAAGTGTAGAGGGGTACACCTTTAATGAAGTAGTTCACCCGAATTTTAATCTTCTCTTTACTTCTACGGGAAGATTATCCTCAGGGGAAAGTGTGGGAGAATAATATGGCGAAAGATAAAATAAATTTTCAGAACTTTCCTAAGCATGAAGTTAGAAGTATAATAGTACCACCGAAAGACCATATGCTTGTCTCATTTGACTTTGCTCAGTTGGAAGCAAGGTTGATTGCGATGGCTTCAAAAGATGAAGTATTCTGTCAAGCTATCTGGGATGATATTGATACCCACTTACGGTGGGCTGAACAACTGGCAAAGATGTATCCTAAGATAACAAAGAAGATTGATGTTGCAAAAGGATTGAGAAAGGATATTAAGAACGGGTTGGTGTTCCCAAGTTTCTATGGTGCATCTACCAAATCTATTGCGGAGCATTATAAAAGTGCATTTCAGGTTCCTGAAACTATCATAGCAGAGTTACATGCCGATTTTTGGGATGTGTATGTGGGAGTAAAGAAGTGGCAACGGTCTTTATTAGAGTTTTATAATGAGCATGGTTATATTGAATCACTCACGGGAAGACGGAGGCGAGCTCCTATGAAAAAGAATGAGATAATCAATTTTCCTATTCAGTCCAGTGCCTCATATGATATTTGTATTGTCGCTGGTGATAGGTTAGCAAAGCTGGCATTTCACTTTAATAAACCCCAGTATCAGTATAGAATCCAGATACATGATGACCTTACCTTTGTTATTCCTACCGTAACCCTAGAGGAAGATATTAACTTTATAGCACAACAGATGGTAGACCCCACCACGTATGATTTTATTAACGTACCATTAGAAGTAGAATACTCTGTGGGTACGAATTGGTTTGAAATGAAAGAAATGGGGAAGTTAAACTCCACTAAATGGTGGGGGTATGAAAGTGGATTAGGGTGGAGGAGTAAATAATGCCACAATTTTTAGCTCCTATTGATTTTGAAGTGTGGTGTACTTGTGGGGAAGGATTATGTTTGCGATGTGAAACTGTCGATGAAGGTCAGAGGGTATGGAAAGATGGATATAGTACAGGACCTGCTATTGTGGTTCAGCCATGCCCTAGATGCTGTAAGAAAGTAACGTCTAAGAAAGAACGAGGATAACACTATGCCAGTAATTGGAGAACCGCAAAGAACTTATTTACATAAGAGACATAAGAAAGCTTATAATATAAAGTATTCTATCTATGATTTTATTGCTAAACAGCTTAAACCACAAGCTAGAATACTTGAAATGTTTGGTGGTATTGGTATTAATACCTACTTTGTAACCAAGCATGCCAATCCCAAATTGTTGAGAGCTTACGAAGTAGACTCTCTTTGTGCAGAGTTTCTACAACAGACCTATAAGGATGATAGTAGAGTAGAAATAATTGAAGGAGATTGTTTTCATGAACATGAGGATTTTGACTATATTTACATTGATGGTAGCAACTTTTCTGCTTCAAACTTATCTCAGTATGTGGGTATTTTTGAAATGCTTAGTAAGATGACAGGAGATGTCTTCATTACTGATTCTGGTTATTTTAAGTTTAAATTTATTAAGACTGATAAACGACCTGCGGAGATTAGAGAATATTATGAAAGCTATAATCGAATCTTCCAAATCTATGGGCTACATATAGATACTGTGTATCTGGGGAATGAATTTGCAGTTATAGCTTTGGTACGAAATCCAACTCTCCTACAATTAGAAGATTATAAGATAGAAACCACAGAATGGAAAAAGGTAACAACTAAGTATGATTCCTTTATATGGAATAAGGAGAAATAATGTATCTTTCATTTGTTGAAGAAATTGTGTTTAATGTAGATTTTGAGGATTGGATTGTGGGTAGAGTAGAAGTATATGATTATAAGAAAAGACCAGATGGGTATGCTATTGATGAGATTAGATTCCAAACTACAAATAGGGAAGAGTTTTGGGCTTTTAGAGATGAGTATGATTTGGTAGAGATGAATAAAAAGGACTGTTTGGAAGTGATAAAGGAAATAGAAAACCGTTTTTATGAGAAGAGAGAATAATGGAAAAATACTCATACCCTTTAGCATTAACACAGCAGTTTCGGTTCTGTGGTAATCCATTTAGAATTGACACCTATTTTGGGTGCAGTTTTGGTTGTGATTATTGTTTCGCAAACTCTAAACTTGCGAAAGAGAGAGTTGACAAGTTTGGTATGGCTGATATGGATGACATAGAGAACCTTTTTGATAAGGTTCTTGGACGAAAGGAGCTGTCGGTAACTGTTACCTCTGATTGTTTACGGAATAGAGTTCCCTTACATTTAGGGGGTATGTCTGACCCATTTCAAGCAAGAGAATTTACCATCAAGAATACGTTGAAACTTTTAAAGCTGAGTAAGAAATATTTGTACCCAGTGATACTCTCTACAAAGGCAGCAGCACTCCCAGATGAATATTTTGATGTATTAGACCCTACCCTACATGCATTTCAAATAAGTATAATGGGGTACTCTGATTCGTTCATTAGAGAGTTTGAAAAGAATACGCCTTTAGCCTCTGAGAGAATAGAATTTATCTCTAAGTTGAGAAGTAAAGGATTTTGGGTATCATGTAGAATTCAACCCTTAATAAACTTGGTTGAGGCAAAAGCACTTGTTATAGCATTAGGGAAGAATGTAGACTATATAACGATAGAACACATTAAAGTACCAATAGACAACTTATCAATACGCAAGTTGGTAGGAGAAAGAATCGACTTTAAATTCTCCTTATATAAACCAAAGTTCGGTAGGCATTATGAAGTTTTACCTTCAGTAAAAGAGAAGAACATACAAGAGTTAAAGAAGTTAATACAAGTGCCTGTCGGTGTGGGTGACAATGACCTTCATCATCTCTCTGACACTGACTGTTGTTGTGGGATAGATACAATAAATTCTAACTTTAATAACTGGCTGAAATATAACCAACTCTACTTTGATAGGAATCCTAATGTAGATAGAAGTAAACTCTTTACCCCAAAAGGTAACTGTTCTACAATCTTCAGTAGTAAAATGAGACCAGGAATGCCACAGAGTATGGACTATCGGGATATCGTAGATGATTTTAACAACAAATATGAAGAAAAGAAGGGGGTATTTTTTTAGTGGAACCATTACATATTAAGTACAGACCCAAAGAATTACACGAAGTTATTGGGCAACCACAGGTAAAGAACATACCAGATTTACTAGAACAAGGAATGCATTCCTTTCTATTCTTTGGTAATTCTGGTACTGGTAAAACCACCCTATCACGAATACTAGGAAGGATGTTATCCATTACCGATGTAATGGAAATTGATGCTGCTACCTACACTGGTGTGGATGAAATGAGGGAACTTGCAGAGAATTTACGATATAAATCTCTGCGTGGGAATGGAAAAAAGTTATTGATACTAGATGAGTGTCATATGCTTTCAAAATCTAGTTGGAATAGCTTATTGAAACTTCTTGAGGAACCACCAGCACACGCCTATGTTGCTCTATGCACCACCGAGATTGGAAAAGTACCAAGCACCATCCAAACCAGATGTGCAAAGTATAAATTAAATGATTTAACGAATGAAGAACTGAAACTGATAATTGATTCCGTATCTGCTTCCGAAGGAATTTTACTAGCAGATGAGATTAAGAATACCATTATTGAATTTAGTTCGGGGTCAGCACGACAGGTGTTGGTGTTGCTTGCACAATGTCGAGATGTTGAAACGGTAGAAGATTTTATCGCTATCTATAAACAAAGTGAGGGAACATTAGATGCAATCGATTTGTGTAAAGCCTTAATAAAAGGAAAAAGTATAGAGGTTATTGCTTCTATCCTACGAGATTTAAAAGGTAAAAATTTATATTCAGTAAAAATGGACATTTCAAATTACCTAACTGGTTGTATTTTAAGGGCAAATGACGCAAGAGAGGCTATAAAGTTTTTAGCGTTGTTGGAATGTTTTGATAGACCAATTGAGCAGAATGATTTTCCTGCTTTAGTTCTAAGTGTTTACGAGGCACGATTAAAATAATTTATTTTTTCCTTGACAAATTGCAAAAAGTGTGGTATAATATAGAATTAAAGGTGAGAGATGACAATAAATGAAGCGAAGAAAGGATTACAGATTAATCGAACTACCTTAGATATGGAATGCGAGAGACTCGCAGGGGTATTCTGGGAAGTTTCTAAAGAGTACTCAAATGCAATTGATACAAGGGACACATTAAAGCACGATGCTGATAAGATGTGGGGTCAATTGTATATTAACTACAAGAAAACTAAAGTGTCAGACAAGACTGCCGAATCCATGGCAGACTCTGCGGAGGAGTATGATGCCCTCTATAGAGATTTCCTATTTGCAAAGCGGATTGCTGATGAATGGAATGGTATGAAGGAGGCATACGAGAAGAAAACAGTAATGTTACGAGAGATGTGTAGCTTAATAGGTTCAGGGTACTACTCAAATATTACAATTAAAGAACCAACCAAAGACCAACTATACGAAGCCAGAAAAAAAGCAAATATAAGCTAAGATGGCAAATTAAAGGAGAAACAAATGGTAGAAAAGAAACGTGTATTTCAGTATCAAGATTTAGAGTCCACTTCATTATTTGAAAGAGCCAACGAGAGAGATGACAGAAAAGATACCTTTATGAAGTCAGGAATAAAATTCTTCTCTCCAAAGGAAAAGAAAAACAGAATCAGAATCTTACCTCCAACATGGGAGAATGCCAAGCATTATGGTTTTGATGCCTATATCCATTATAGTATTGGCAGGTCAAACTCATCTTACCTCTGCCCGCAGAAAATGGGTAGTCCTGAAGATAAATGCCCCATTTGTGAAGAAATCTTACATGGTACAAGTAAGAATGATAAAGAGTTTGTTGATAAGGTAAAAGCACGAAGAAAAGTATTGGTCTATGTAATTGACCGTGATGATGAAGCTGCTGGTCCAAAATTGTTTCCTATGCCTCTCTCTATGGACAGAAACTTTGTTATGCAGTCAGTAGATGATGGAACTGGAGATCCGTTAAGAATTCATCACCCTGATACGGGGTATGATGTGTCCTTTGAGAAAGAAGGTATTGGTATCAAAACAAAGTATTCTGGTGAAGTGGTTGCCAGGAAATCTACTCCGTTAGGTCCGAATCCAGCAGACCAAGAGCGATGGTTACAGTTTATTACCGACAATGCTATTCCAGAGGTGTTAGAACACAAGTCCTATGAGTATATTAAAAGTGCCTTTGAAGGGCGGATTGTGGAGGAAGTAGAAGACCATCCCAAAGAACGAGTACCTGAGCGAAAAGAGGAGCCCAAGCCAGAGAAAGAACCAAGGGTAACTTTATCTAGAGAAGATAAAGAGGAACTCATCTCTGATAATTTTGACTTTCGACTTAAAGAGATAAGGGCTATGAGTGATGAAACCATTGACTCTTATATAGACGAGATTTCAGCTAAAAAACAGCCACCCAAGGAAGAACGGAAAGAGATGTCGGGTACAGATAAGTTAAAAGAACTAAAAGACAGATACGGTAATAAGTAGTTGAAAATGGGTACGGGTGGCAGACAGTTAAAGTCTTATGCAACGTAAGAAATATTGTGAAATCCAATACCTGCCCCGTACCCATATCCTAAGGAGGCTTTATGTTAGAGAATGAAATAAGTGTTGTAAAAAGTACACCTTTAAGAAAAGAAGTGCTTGTAGAAAAGTCAATTACAAGCATTGAAGTATCCACTAATCTTATTGTATTTTTTGATGGTGAGGAAGAGATTCATAGAATTGACCTTAACTTCTTCCCAGACTTTGCTAAGGGGGAAGCGTTAACTATTAATCTTAAAGCAAAGATGATGATAGGTGCAGTATAAATATAGATATACTGAACGATGGGGGTTTTGAGAGTAATGTCCCTAATAGCACACCCTCTCCATCCGTAACCTATAGTCAAGAGGCTACAGATATACTAGAAGAATTTCTTGAGTACTGTAAAAAAAATTATCCAGAAGCAGTTTTTGCTTTCAATATGGAAAAAAGTGAGAATTTATGACAAAGAAAAAAGAAGAGAAGAAACTAGTAATAGGAAATTATTCAGTCGAAGAAAAGGATTTAGAGTTTATTCCAAGTGGTTGTACATTACTTGATTGTGTTCTCGGTGGTGGATGGCCTTTAGGTAGAATATCGAATGTTGTAGGAGATAAGTCGTCAAACAAAACAGGGCTGTCGGTGGAGGCTATTGCTAACTTTAGGGTTAAATATCCGAATGGCTTGATTTGGTATCAAGATGCAGAAGCAGCTTTTGATATTCAATATGCTAAACTACTTGGCTTACCAGATGATGAAAACACGTATGTAATAGATGACATACGGGGGGTAGAAGATACCTACAATTTAATTAAACAAGCTACACAAGAAGTAAGAGAAAAGAAAACAGTAGGACTGTATGTACTTGATACACTTGATGCAATACTACCTGATAAAAAGACTGATGAGATGGATGAAGGTTATGATGCCGCAAGAAGGGCGGCACTAATTAACAGCATGATTACGAGACTGGTTGGTGAGATTGAATCTTCTAATATACATTTTATGATAGTTTCTCAAATACGAGAAAATATTGGTGTGATGTTTGGTGAAAAGTATAAAAGGAGTGGTGGTAAAGCATTAGATTTCTATGCTACACAAATTCTTTGGCTGAATGTTATGGGTAAACTCTCTAGAACTATTAGAGGGGTAAAGAAAGTGTATGGTATTACCGTAAAAGCTAATGCTAAAAAGAATAAGATAGGTTTACCATTCCGTGAATGTGAGTTTCCAGTTATCTTCAATTATGGTATTGATGACTACACTTCTAATGTCGACTTCCTTAAAGGTATCAAAGGTGGTCTTGACGGGTTAGATGTAGAAAATTCTAAGCCGATAGCAGAAGTGAAAGAAAGAGCCAGTACTTTATGGACTGAAATAGAGCAAGAATTTCTACCTACTGAGAAGAAGTATGGAACCTAAGAGAACAGGCACTTTTAGAATAAGAGTGTGTAAGAATGGCTATTTTGTTTATGCTGATGGTACTGAAGGTGGGTCGTTTCTGTCTTCCACCAACGTAATTGAGGATGTTTGGGTCTTTGAAAGTTGGGAAACTTTGGTGCATTTTCTCTCAAGTACTATGCTACAACCCGAAGTTAACTTGCTGGAAGAGATGGTTAAAGCAAATAGAAAAACAAAATTAGAAGAGGAGACAACATGTTCATTTGTCAGTCATGTAATGAAGTTATTGGGAAGAAAGAAAAGCCAGTGATGGTGGTCACTAAATACCGTACTAAAGAGTATTATAGGACTGATAAGGATGGGAATGTGTTTCCAGTTAAGCCTTCTGCTAAGAAGAAGAAGTATGGTGATATAGCTCAAGGACTAGAGATAGAGCAGGTGATCCAATGCTGTAGTAGATGTGCAGGGTTGGTGCAAAATGGGGTTTGAAATTGGAGAAATAGTTCTACACCGACTCACAAAAGAGAAACTAGTGCTTGTGGCATTTTCAAATGTATATGAAGCAAATGCCTCTTTTAAATTACGAAGATTTAATACAAAAACCTCCACCTATGAGGATGTGTATTGTTATGAAGTAGAATTAGAGAAACTACCAGAGGTAACGACTGATGGTTAAGAAACCAAAAAAGAAGGTTCCGAAAGCTGTGCAGAAAATGCACAAGTTAAAAAATAAATTTAAAAAGATGAAAACGAAACAAAAATGAAAATGAAATTATATAGTGCTTATAAAATTTCAAGAGCCTTATTTAAGACAGATAAGGTCTCCTGTCAATCGATGGCATATAAGGTTCTAACTGACAAGTTAGCAAGGGAATTTCTCTCCTTTGCTGTAAACAATAAGTTAATAACATTCACAGAGCAACCTTTTGAAGACGAGATGGATTTCATAACTTTTAAAGCAAAGTTAAACATTGAAGTTGAAAAGGATCAGCTTTTACCGAGTTCAGATACGAGTGCCTTTTTTGATTGGGCTAAAGAGAAACATCCAGAATATTTATTTGAGTTTTTAATGATTAGGGAGGATTAAAGTGCCATTAAGTACGAATGCTATTTATTTATTAAATAACCGATATTGTAATAATGAAACACCTGAGAACGTCTTTAAACGAACTGCTGAACTGCTAGCCAAAGGTGACATTAAATTTGAAGAGAAAATCTATACTGCTACAACAAATGGAGTATTTCTTCCCAATTCACCTGCTATGTTTAATGCTGGATTTCCTAATGCCAGCCTTCATGCTTGTTATATCTTGCCAATAAAGGATGACCTTACTTCAATCTTTGAATCGGTTACAGCTATGGCAAAGATATTTCAGAGTGGTGGTGGTGTTGGTATTAATTTCTCTAAACTACGAGAGAAGGATGCTGCCCTTTCTAAGGGTGGGAAGAGTTCGGGTGCTATAAGTTTTATGGGTGTATTCGACAATATTGTCGAAGTGGTGAAACAGGGTGGTAAAAGGCGTGGAGCCTTGATGGGTATATTAAATTATTCCCACCCTGAGATTTTTGATTTCATCAAAGTAAAATTACAAGGAAAGCTCCAAAACTTTAACCTTAGTATTATGGTTACAGATGAATTTATGCAGAAAGTAGACTCCAATGGTAGTATAGATATTGTCTCTCCACAAGGGTATACTACAGTTACCGTTAAAGCGAAAGATGTATTTGAGTTAATGGCATTTACGTCTTGGGTAAATGGGGACCCTGCATTATTGTTCTTTGATAGAATAAATAAAGATAACCCACTCTATCCAGAAACTGTTATCGACACCTGTAATCCGTGTTCCGAGGTCGCCATGCCCTACTATTCCGCCTGTTGCTTGGGTAGTATCAACGTCTCAAAATTTGTATGGAAGAATGAGTTTAACTTTGAAAGATTTGCTGACTCTTGCAGATTAGCTATGCGAACTCTCACAAATATGAATGAACTTTCAGTATATCCATTACCGGAGATAGCAGAGAAAATGAAAGAGTATAATCCTGTTGGTGTTGGTATCATGGGGTTTGCTGATTGCTTAATTAAATTGGGGATAAAATATGATTCACAAGATTGCTTGGATTTTATTGATAAGCTTGGTACTGTGTATAGGGACGCTACTCTATCTTATAACCCTGATAAGTTCTATTTTTACCGGAGGATCATTGCTCCTACTGGTTCTCTTAGTATCTTGGCTGATTGTTCTAGTGGCATTGAGCCTGTATATGACGTATCTTTTGAGCGAAGTTTAACTATTGGTAAGATCGAAGAAACAAGAGACTTGTATAAGTCCGAGCATGTGAGAACTGCCCACCAGATTAGTCCTGAGTGGCATGTTAAAATATTATCTAAATGGCAGGAGTATCTTGATGGTGGTGCTTCCAAAACCGTGAATATGCCCTACAATTCCTCGGTAGATGACATTAAAGAGATATATAAACTGGCGTGGAAAAGCAACTGCAAAGGTATCACCATTTATAGAGATGGAAGTAGAAATCAAGTTCTAACAAGCACCTCACTGACAAATAAATTTGAGATGCCAAAAGCCTATATGGGGAAATGCTCTGATGGGGAATGTAGCTTGTGATGACTATGTGGACATAACTGAAATGGGTGGCGCACCCACCTATTTACTTTTGTCTACGGCTGAAAAACTAACGGAAGAACAGTTGGCGGATCTAAAGGAGAAATGGTACAATATGCAGAAGGGGGTGGTTATCAAGATAAGCAGTGGGTTCTATATAAGCACTAATACCGTTACTGGAAAATTATCAGATGAAGAACAATTTTATCAAGATATGAGAGATGCAATACGAGAACTAGAAGAAGAAGAAAGGAAAATAAATGAAGCTAAGTGGGAAGAGTGGTTTCGTTCCCACACTATAGGAGGACTCTATTAAAGATGAAAGAAAAAAAGAAAAAAGTACCAGTTATAAAGAGATGCCCTAAATGTGGAATAAAATTAATCTTAAATGGTCCTGGCTGGGGTTTTTGTGATAATTGTTGTATTGAAATTACTAAAGAGGAAAAATAATGGAATATCCAATTCTTAAAAAGTTACAATGTACAGGAGATTATATTGAAGATTCACAGGGGTATGAGATATATGAGATTCCGATCTATGCTATACCTATAAACAAGAAAAACTTCTGTAAACCATTTACAACCCTAGAAAGTAAAACTGGAACAAAAACGATAGCACTTTGTAAGAATGCTAAGACTGCAAAGATGTGCAATATTTGTATTGATACAGCAAAACAGCTTTCTAAAATGAATAAATAAGGAGCCAGAACGTGCAAAAGTCACCTGTGACTGATAAACATTTAGGTGTATCAACTAAGGGATATGATATACAAAGCTTTAGTGAGTTAAGACAGAAAGCTAAAGAAGAATTAAATGATAGATATATCAAAGCTAAACGGAATAAGGCTCTTAAATTACCCCTCTTTAAAGTGGATGATGAACTGGTTATTGCTAATGATTACTTTAAGGATAGTAAATACTATACCTTAGTCAAAGTTCTTGATTTTGACCTTACTGATAAGTGGTATTGTACTTATTATGGTATTATTCTTAAGACGACTGATAAAAATTTAAAGAACCGAATTGGGAGACTCATAAAGTTTTCTGAGAGAACAACCTACTTTCATTATGCCTATGCTAACATAAAACCTGAAGATGTAAACTGGGATCTCCGGAACGGAATGGAGAACAAATGACTAAGAAAGATAGACTGAAAGTATTTTCTTTACTCACAAATATAGTGTGGCAAGCTAAAAAAGAAAGTTATCAAGATTGTGAAATAGTGGCAAGTGATATAATTCGCATTCTTGGCACTGAAGGGTATGTTATAACAAAGGGAAAGAAATGATTAGACAACCAACTTGGTATTGGAGAATATGGTGGTGGTTTGGATACCACGGTTTATATCAGATAAATTGGTGGTGGAAAGACTATATACAAAGAATAGAATGTGCTGTTGAAGGTTTTACAAAGGGAAAGAAATGACAAGTAAAGCTGACATAGCACGTTCTAACCGTAAACGTGGAAAGAGAACCCAAAAGAAAATCAATGCCACTATTGGTGCGAAGAATGTTGGGTTGTTTGGTGGTGAAGATGGTGAACATGAAAAGTTAAGTATAGAGGCGAAGGGTAGAGTAAAGTTTGCAGGGGAAGTCTTCATGAAACAGGCAGAAGCTAATTGCCCTCCAGGAAAGATACCCATTGTGGTTGTTCACCTAAAAGGGAAGAGTTATGAGACCTCAGATATTGTTATGATTAGAATAAATAAGTTTAAGGAATTATTAATATGATAGTAAGAGCAGTTAGATGTAAACACTGTAAAGACACCATCTACAGCAGGGCAAGACATGACTTTCGTTTTTGTACTTGTGGTAAGGTGTTTATTGATGGAGGGTTTGAGTATATTAGAATTGGGGGAGATATTGAAGCACCACTTATTGAAGTTGAAGTGGATGCTACACAAAAAGAATTATATGATGATTGGAATTCAAGAAAAGACAAATTTGGGTTAATAAAAGGAGAATAAGTGGTTTCTACATTCCTAATTGCTGATTTACATTTAACAACGAATCCCCTTGATGACTATAAGTGGGATTTCTTTGGGTGGTTAATTTCCCATATAGAACACCAAAAAATAGAAGTCTTAAATATTCTAGGGGATTTAACTGAAAAGAAAGATAATCATTCTTCACTACTGGTAAATAAGTTAACCAGTTATTTAGAGTTACTGCTCTATGCTGGTGTAAAACAAATTCGTATATTAAAAGGCAATCATGATTTTGTAAATGAAGATACACCTTTTTTTGAGTTCTTAAATGTGTCACCGAAGATTCGATTTATAACTACACCTACACGGATAGATAAAGAGTTCTTTTATCCGTACACAACTGAGTATGACTTACAAAAGTATGCAAACGAAATAAACAAATGTAAGGTTTTATATATGCATACGCAAGTACAAGGGACAAAACTCCTTCAAGGTAAGGTACTTGAAGACGGAATAACACAGGAGGACTTTAAAGGGATTCATGTAGCCCAGATATACAGTGGGCATATACATTATTTTACCCCAACGAAAAATGATATACTCACCTACATAGGTAGCCCCTACCCAGTCTACTTTGGTGATGAAGATAGACATGGTGGGGTATACCATTTATCTGGAGATGGACCTTCAGCGCATATTTATTTTTATACTGATTCTCCAGGAAGATACAATGTAAAATTTGAGAATGCTGCTTCCTTTGAGTCATGGTTAAAGTTTGCAACAAAAGAAAAAGACCAATTAAAGGTAACTTTTGAATTAGACCGCTGTGATTATGATAAGTGGCCAACCTTACGAAAGACTACAAAAGAGTTATGTAAGGAACGAAAAGTAGAATTAGTTTCCTTAACCTTAAAACCGAATAAAGACAAAAAGCTTATTGGGGTTGAGAGGAATGAGACTGTCGTATCCTTATCATATGATGAAGTATTAGACAGGTTTTCTACTAAAGAAAAATTAACCAATGAGTATGTAGCGATTGCTCGGGAGATAATCAGTGCAAATTCTTAAACTATCTATACAAGGATTTAAATCATTTACCAAAGAACAGGTATTAGACTTCACTAAATTTGATAGTGGCTTAATCTTTGTCTCAGGGAAGAACAAAGTGGAACCAAGTCTTGGAGGTAATGGCACTGGTAAATCATCTTTATTTGAAGCCCTCACCTTCGCTCTTTATGGTAAAACGTCAACGAATGATAAAGCTGGAAACTTAAAGAACTGGCAGACCAAAGATAAATGTAAAGTGTCGGTAGAGTTTCTTCACCATAATATACTCTATACCCTAGACCGTACTTGGAATCCTAATACATTAAAACTAAATGATGAGACTGTTACCCAGGAAACCATTGATACATTACTAGGTATAAACTTTGCAGCGTTTATCTACTCTATCTTTATTTCTCAACAGGCTGATAAGTTTATAGATTTAGCTCCTATTGAGAAGATGGATATTTTTACGACTATTCTTGATTTAGATAAATGGAATACCTTCTCTGATAAAGCTAAAGAAATGAAAACTAAGCTAGAGCGAGAAGCTTTAGAAACTGAGAAGATTAAACTTTCTTTAGAAGGTGAGCTGTCAGGTATTAATCTAGATGAGCTTAATAAACTTAGTCAAGAGTACGAAGCGACGAAAGAAGCAAAAATTAATGAACTTAAAGAAACTAAATTGGGCTACAGTACCAAGCTTGCTACAACCTTAGATGCTCTAGGTAACACCCAAAAAATTAGTGGAGAAATCGAACTAGCTTATAAGGAACTAGAAAAAGGCTTGACAGTAATTAACCATGCAATAGATGAATATAATCAGAAGATTAGTATGGAGGGAAGAGAGATTTATAAGTATGAGACTCTATTAGATAGAGGGGAGGAGGAGTACGAAAACTTAAGAAAAACAGAAAATTCACCCATTTGTGGAACTTGTTTTCAACCTATAAACCCAGTTCTTTTACTAAAGAATATAAAAATTATAGAGAATTCTGTAGCTGAAACTCAACTACAGCTTGAAGCTACAAAAGCTGTGTATAAAAGTTTAAAAGATGAGTTATTCAGATTACAAGATGAACAGACTATTGAAGTCACAACTATGAATGGAATACGAAAACAAGCAGATATTATTGGTCTGGAAGTATCTGCACTAGAACGGGATGCGAGTAACTTACTCTTTCAACAACAGGCTCTTGATAAAGAACTAGGTGAGTTACAGAATGGGGTTAACCCTTACACTGAGATGAAGCAGAAACGACAAGCACGATTTGAAGAACTTACAAATAAAATACAAGCGTTAATAACGCAACAAACTCTTAGTTTACAGTACTCTACTATTTATGAATACTGGGTAAAAGGCTTTAAGGATACAAAGCTTATGTTGTTATCCGAGGCGTTGCAGGAGTTTGAGATTGAAACCAATAATAAGTTACAAGAATTAGGAATGACAGAGTGGTCTATTACAACTGAAGTAGATACTGAAACGAAAGCTGGTACAATTAAACGTGGCTTTACTATTCTCGTTAAGTCACCAATAAATGATACCTTAGTGCCATTTACCTGTTGGTCGGGTGGTGAGGGTCAGAGATTAAGACTAGCTGTTACATTAGGGTTAATAGATTTTATTAAGAATAAACGTGGTATAAGTTGGGATATACTTATCTTTGATGAAGGGACTCAGTTTCTTAGTGAAGAAGGAATTGCAGACTTAATTGCAACCTTAAAAGATAAGGCAATAAATGATAGCTTAAAGATACTTTTGATAGACCATAGAAATCTAAATTCCTATGGGGATTTTATTAATGAGATAACCGTAACCAAAACTGAACAGGGGAGTCAAATATGGAATACTTAAGTAATTGTCCAAGATGTGGTAGGGGAACTATGTTTCCCAAAAGAGATTTCAAGTATAAGATAGATTATGAAATGTGTTTACAGTGTGGGCACGTAATCTTTAATTCTGATGATGGTTTGGGTATACGAAGATATAGACTACCCAATAAGAAACCGAGAAATAACTTTAAGGATCAAAAATGAAAGGTACCTTTACTTTTAACTTATCTTCCTTTCCACCTGAGTTTAGAGACACCCTTTTAAGAACAGCCCAAGGGAAGCGATCATTTCCTATAATAATTGATGAGACGGTTCTCTTTTTAGGGCGAGTTGATAGACTTACCTTAGAGACCAAGCTTACTAGTGATATTATGGAGATAGAGTATGTTATTTTAAATCATTCAATTACAGATGCACCATTTTATAAATGGGTTAAAGAAAACTATCCCAGTATACTTATGGAGTATGCTTTAGTAGGAGCTGACGATTTAAAGAAGGATGGGTAAGTAATGAAGATTAAACATAAATGGAATGTAAGTGATGAACCGACAGGAAGGTACCGAAGTTTTGAGAAGCGGATGTGGCCTATGGCTAGGTATGAGAATGGTGAAGTTGCAGCAGCAATCTATTGTTTAGATTCCTATATTCCAGTGGATGCTAAGACTGGAAGACATGACGAATTAACTGTGACGATTGCCGACCATTCAGTTTCACCATGGAGATGGAGAACACTTAAAGCAAGGTTTGCAACACTGGATGAAGCGAAGAAGGCTGTTAAAGATTTTATTGAGAAGTACCCACACTATGCTCCAAAGGAGACGACATGAAATTATTAATCAAATTTCCAACACGGCAAAGACCAAACCGTTTTTATGAAGCCATGGATTTTCTCCTTACTGCCTTGAGAAGACCAGAAGATGTTAGTATCCTTCTCACGCTAGATTCTGATGATGAGACTATGAATACCGAGGAAATAAAAAACCAGATAGACTTTTATACTGCGTTTTATAATGTAAATATTACTACCATCTATGATTTAAGTCGAAACAAGATTCATGCCTGTAATAGGGATTTAGACATATATGAAGACCCTTGGGATATAGTTCTATTATTCTCTGATGATATGTTTCCAGTTACACTGGGGTTTGATAGAATTATCTTACAGAAGTTTGAAACAGACATACCTGATACCGATGGAGTTCTATATTCCCCAGATGGCTATACCCCCCTCAACACACTCTGTATCCTAGGGAAGAAATACTACGATAGGTTTGGTTACATTTACTATCCTGGGTATGAAAGTTTCTTTTCGGACAATGAGTTTATGGAAGTCTCACAATTACTAGGAAAAGAACTGAAACTAAATAAGGTATTATTTAAACATGAGCATCCTTGTAATAATGCTAAAGTAATAAGTGATGCTTTATACCTCAGAAATAATAATCCATGGGACAAAGATAAACAGTTATATATAAACCGTAGGGCAATCTTTTATAATATTATGCCAAAGGGGTTAGAATGAAAGTAATCTATGTTGCGGGGGCATTAAGTGGGAAAAATGATGATGAGGTCTGGAATAACATTGTACTGGCAAGATCACACGCCTTAGAACTGTGGAAGAAAGGGTGGGCAGTAATTTGCCCTCATCTTAATTCATTATACATGGGGCATGGTACGGAAGACAAAGATTGTTTTGACTTGTTTCTTACGGGTGATTGTGAAATAATAAAACGCTGTGATGCAATTTATATGTTACCCAACTGGAAAAACTCACGTGGGGCAAAGTTGGAATGGGAGACAGCTCTCAATTGTAATTTAGAAATAATTTATGGTGATAAATGATTTATCTAAGTATTCTTATTGTGACATTAGAAACAAGGCAAGAACAATTTGAGAAGTTACTAAAAAGTCTAGAGAACCAAATCACAGAGAATAACTTACAGGATGAGGTTGAAATTTTAACATTCAGTGATAATTTTGATTACCCTGTTGGCTTAAAACGAAATGAACTTCTTCAGCAAGCAAGTGGTCTATTCGTAGCATTTATAGATGATGATGATGTTGTCGCTGAAGATTATGTGCAGGTTATCGTGCAAGCAATTAAAAGTTTTCCAGATATTGATTGTGTTGGAATGAAAGGAAAATTAGTAAGTAAAACTTTAGGGGAGAAGGAGTTCATTCATTCAGTACGCTATACTGAGTTTACAGAAGATGAACAGTACTATTATCGACCCCCGAATCACCTGAATCCAATACGGGCAGAAATAGCAAAACAATTTATGTTCCCTATACTGAATAGGGGTGAAGATTTTAATTGGGCAATGCAGCTATCCA
>Ga0105103_10000388_pt1 | contig 24674 bp, 31 predicted proteins | sample PPLLaktember2015_2_FD_79107 | JGI IMG/M metagenome (GOLD analysis project Ga0105103, IMG submission 79107) | Freshwater sediment microbial communities from Prairie Pothole Lake near Jamestown, North Dakota, USA - PPLs Lake P7 Core (6) Depth... | ecosystem: Environmental > Aquatic > Freshwater >...
AAGAACCCGCAGGCCGGAATCGTCGAACCGGAGGAGTTGCCGTTTGCAGAGATGCTGGCGTTGCGCAGGTCCGACCTCGGCAGGGTCGTCGGCGTCTATGGCGATTGGTCGTGCTAGTGGATCGAGACAGGTTGTTCGATGAAGACATCAACCGCGCTGACCCCTGGCAGTTCAAGATTTTCCGCGTGGTCTAGCCCGCCTGCGGCCAGCGGCGGCTGCCGTAGGACCGTGACTACCGTGCCACGGGCTGCCCTCCGCTGGGCGCCGGCGCTGCAGTGTTGATACTGGCCATGTCAGCGGGTCGCCATCACTTTCGCCGGCGTGCTGCCATCCTCGATCAACAGGAGTACGGCATAAAAGGGATTCGCTATTTCGGTATCGCACTGTCGACCACCAGCCTGATGGCTGTGGGCGCATGTTCGAACATGTCCCGGCAGGACAAGGCCACCGCCATCGGTGCCGGTGTTGGCGCAGTCGGTGGGGCCGCGTTGACCGGCGGCGGTGCGCTGGGCACGGTCGGCGGCGCTGCGGTGGGCGGAGTCATCGGCAATCAGGTGGGCAAGGACAAGGACAAGAAGTGAGGGCGTCGCCTTGACTCGCGCAGAGCGCTGCCGCGTACCGCGCGGCGCTCGTCCGGTCGCGCCCCGGAACCAAAGCCGTCGTGTCTCTCCGGTTGTGTTTCGGGAGCGGGTATTGCCCAGGCAGGCGCGTGCAGGTGGCTGGTTGTCAGCTGCCGCGCCTTTCTCACCGACCAGGAGCTCATCATGATCGAAGACACCCGCTCACCCTATCTGACAGGACTGTTTCCGAACCGCGACAGCGCCGAACGCGCGTATCAGAACGCCGTGGAACGCGGCTACAAACAGGACGACATGAACCTGGTGATGTCCGATGAAACCCGCAAGCGGCATTTTTCCGACGAAGGATCGCATGCAGGCCGGACCACCGAACTGGGCACCAAAGCGGCCGAGGGCGCGGGCATCGGTGCCGGCATCGGTGGCGCGGTGGGCGCCGTGGCCGCAGCGTTGGCGGCGGTAGGCACCAGCATTGTGGTGCCTGGACTCGGGCTGGTCGTTGCAGGCCCAGTGGCTGCGGCGCTAGCGGGCGCCGGGGCAGGGGGCGCGGCCGGGGGCCTGGTCGGCGCGCTCGTTGGCTGGAACATCCCCGAGGAGCGCATTAAGGAGTACGAAAGCGGCATCCGCGAGGGCGGCATCCTGATGGCACTGCGGCCGCGCAGCGACGACGACGCCAGCCACCTGGAATCGCAGTGGCGGGCGGCCAACGGCTCGTCAATCCATCGCTGAACCGGTCCAATTCACTGCGGGGCGGCCGCCCCGCAGCAATCCGCGGCCAACAGCGAGGGCAACGACACCTGCCTCTTGAGGGCCTCGTAGCAGTGGCGGTAGCTCGCCGCGCTGGGATGCACGCCGTCCTCTGCGAAGTACAGGGATAGCTGCTGCGAGAAGATGTCGCGATGCCGCGGCTGGTAAAAGTCGATGAACCGCGCGCCGTGCGTGTGGGCCAGGCGCGCCAGCCGGCGCATCAGCTTGCCAGTACGCCGGCCTAGCCACCACGCCAGCGGAACCTTCAGCAGCGGCGCGCCGCCAATGTTGGCGCTGCCCCAGCCAGACAGTGTGGCTGCCGCGCTGCGCGGCTCGCTGCAGCAACAGGCTGGTATCACGCTGCAATTGTGGCCACGGTGTCAGGCGCAGCACGTCGTTGCCGCCGACGAACAGCAGCACCAGGTCGAAGCGTTCGTTCGCTTCGGCCCAGGGACTCAGCTGTTGCAGAGCATCGGCCACACGCGCGCCGTTGTGGCAGGCGTTGACGATCTCCAAGTCCGGAAATTCATCCGCCAGCAGCCCGGGCAACGATCGCGATGGCGAGCCTGCTCCGACGCCGACGCCGGTGCTGTCGCCCAGCACCAGCACGCGCGACCGGGCGCCGGGCACGCGCATCTCGAAGGCAGACGAGGCGCCGGCGATGCGGCGGCTGCGCCGTACAGGCCGGCGCAGATGCAGTGTTTGCCAAGCCACGGCCAGCCCGGCCGTCAGCATCGTCAGGCCAACAGGCGAGGGCCTCATTGCGGTTGCAGCACCATCACGGTCAGCGTGCCCGAATCCGCTGCACGTTCCAGCAGTTCCTGGAAGCGCGCCGGGCCCATCTGCAGCGTCTGCGCGTCGGTCTCGGTTACCAGGCACAACAGCGGCAATTCTTGCGGCATCTCCTGCGCGGACGCGTTGGGCAGCATGGCCGGTCGGCACAGCATGACGATCAGCTTGTCGGAGCTGTCGCTGCCTTGCGGCACAGGGCTTTCCAGCGCCGCGGCGGTGCGCGTGAAGCCGGCCGCGTCGGACTGGGCCGCCGCAGGCGCCGCCGCGGCAAAGGCCGCAGAGGCGAACAGCGGCAGCAGCCACCGTCGCTGCCCAAGGACGCGACCCGGCGTTGAATCGTGATTCATGACAGCTCCCTTGCACGGTTACCCTGCCACATGGCGACTCCATGTTCGGACACACTTCTCGCCGTGGCTATCGGCGGTGGCCGCAAGCGGTTGTGGGGCTTGACCGATGCCCTTGTCGGACTTTGAGCGGCCCGGCGGGCCTGGCCGCGCTCGGTGCGACGGCTCGGCCGCAGGTGCGGCGATTGCCGGTACGGGCCATGCGAAACGCAGCCCGCCAGCGCATCGGATGTCTGCTCTTGGCGAGCGACCCGGCAGCGAAAGCTGCGCGCGGCGGCGCGCTCTGATGCGGCAGACGCGCGATGCTCGAACGGCTTCCGGAGATCGTCGGCGAGGCGCTGGTCGACCTGCGCAGCGGCCTGACGAACACGCTCTTCCACGACGTCGACCTGCGCCAGGGCATGGCCGCGATGCAGCTGGCCAGCCTGGCCTTCGGCGACCACCAGCCGTTGCCGCAGAAGTGCACCGCCGACGGCCCGGGCTTGTCGCCGCCACTGCATTGGCACGGTGTGCCAGTTGCCGCCGCGGACGTGGTGCTGATCGTCGAGGACGCTGATTCGCCGACGCCGCAGCCGCTGGTGCATGCCATCGCGCATAGCCTGCCCATCGGCGAGGGCCTGGACGGTGCGCTGGCCGAGGGCGCGCTGGGCGCGCCGCAGGCACAGCCGCTGGTCGCGATGGGCCGCAATTCGCTGCTGCAGGCGCGTTGGCTTGCACCTGACCCGCCCCCTGGCCACGGCCTGCATCGGTACGTGTTCCAGATCTTCGCCCTGGAGCCTGGGCCCGTCATGCCCGAGACACCTGGCCGCGAGGCATTGCGAGAGGCCGTGCAGGCGCGCGGCTTGGCCAGCGCATGCCTGATCGGCACCTTCGAACGGCCATCCGGCTCGGTGCCCGAAACGTCGACCGAAACGACACCCCGCACCGTCGGAGGCTGAGCGCAGCGGCTGGCGCGTGGCAAGCCTGCTCGTGGCGATCGATGCCTTCAGTTGAGGGCTTGCTCGTCAACCATGCTCAGGTCGTGGCGCCCGTCGGCGCCGGCTGCCGCTGGCTTCTTCCAGGCGGATAGGCCCCACACGCCCCGCTTGAGCTTGACGATCTGACCCTGCCGCTTCAGGTTGCCATTCAGGATCGCACCCAGTGAATTGAGCGGACTCTTTCCGGTCAGTGCGACGCCGCCGCTTTGCAGCGCCTGCAGGATCTGCGTCGTGCGCTGCCCCACCCCTTTGCTCTGCAGGTAGCGCAGCGGCGCTTCATGAACCGTCATGCCATGGTAGTCAGGCGTCATGGCCGGGACGGCGGGTGGCGCAGGCAGCGATAACGGCGCTTGCGTCGCGGCCTTCGGGACGGCCACCACCGCCTCCAGCGCGAGAATGGCTGCATCGAGCCGCGCACGCTGTTCGCGCAGATCGGCAAGTACCGCCGCGTAGTCGGCGCCGTCGCTTCTTGGCATGTGGCTGGAACTCCTGGCCCGTCCGCGGGCATCGAATTTGCCCCATTGGGCAAAGCATGTTCCTGCGCTGAAAGCCCGGTTGACGTGCGAACTGCTCCTGGCGATGGGGCGTTTCAGGTTTACGCCATGGCCGGCCGGGCCCTACCCGGCTGCCCGTGCCGGCTACGGCTGACTTCCTTAAGGCCTCGGAGGGCTGGCACGGGCGGCGCGTTTTGTGCGCGGCGCTGCTACAGGTCGAGTGCTCGCAAGACCACGCGCTTCTGACGGCGCGGCTGCTGCCGACGTACCAGCGCAGCCTCCAGCCGCGGACGGTTGGCCAGGAAGATCTCGCGCAACGTGGCATCGCTTTGCAGCCTTCCATAGCGCGACTCCCATACCGCTTGCGACAGCACGCCGGTGAGCTCATCACTGTGCAGCCGCAAGGTGAAGTGCAGTTCGCCGTTCTCCTCGGCGGCAATCTGACTGGTCTGTATCGAGTCCATCGTTTCAGTCTTTCGTTCGAAGGTCGGTGGTGGCAGTCACCCGCGGCGGGGGCGCTTCTTGCGCGCCAAAAGTGGTTGTGGCAGACGGCGTGCCTGCAAGCTGGGCCGCTGGGAGCACGCTTGCTGTTTGCGGCGGGCGCCGCGCTGTCCGGCTCGCGGTCATCACCACAGCTTCGCCGTGCAGCGGCCAGGAACAGGACTTGCCGTGTCTGGTCTGACGGGAAGATCCCCGTTTCATGGACAGGGAAGTGCATTCATGGAAACGCAAACGACACTGGGCTGGCTGATCCCGCTGTGGATCCTGGGGGCGCCGCTGGTGGCGAGCCTGATCGCAGGGTTCAGCACACCGAAGACCACGACACGCCACGACACCACGGTCTACGCCCCGGGCGAACGTTGATCGCCACATTCAGAAGAGCCGCCATGACCCCGCGTCCCACGTCCTTCGGCATCGTCGATGCCTCAGGCGTGCGCCTCGCGGCCAGCGTCGATATTCCACCGCCGACGCCCGACGTGGTGCCGCTGCCGCCATCGCCACATCCGACGCCGCCCTCGCCGACGCCCGTGCCGCCCGAAATCATCGAACCGCCGAATCCCGGCCAGCACGAACCGGTGCGTGAACCGATCTTGCCGACGCCAGGGCCCAGCCTGCCAGGCAACGGCCAGCCACACTGAGCAAGCGGCCAATGCGTGGGGCCAAACCGCTTCAGCGCGCCGGCGTTGCCCGCCAAACGGTGTTGGACAGATCATCGGCGACGATCACTGCGCCCTGGGGGTCGACCGTGACGCCCACCGGGCGGCCCATCGTCTTTCCGTCAGCCTGGAAGCCCGTGACGAAGTCGACCGGCGGGCCGCTGGGATGCCCGTTGCGAAAGGGCACGAAGATGACCTTGTACCCCACCGGTGGCTCGCGGTTCCAGCTGCCGTGCAGACCCACGAAGGCGCCTTCGGCGAAAAGGCCGTCCCCGCCCGCCCGCGCGAAAGCGAGTCCCAGCGGCGCCGAATGCGATTGCAGCGCGTAGTCAGGCCGAACCGCGGCGTCGACCTTCCTGTGGTCCTGGGGTTGCACCCGCGTGTCGACGTTGGAGCCCCAGTAGGCGTAAGGCCAGCCGTAGAACGCGCCTTCGCGCACCGAGGTCAGATAGTCCGGCACGAGGTCGGGTCCGAGCTCGTCGCGCTCGTTCACCACCACCCAGAGCTGGCCGCTGCCCGGCTCGAAGGCGAGTGCAGTAGGGTTGCGCAGGCCGGTTGCGAACAGCCGTGAGGCGCCAGTGTTCGAGTCCACCTGCCACACCATGGCCCGGTTCTCCTCGATGGCCATCCCCCGCTCACCGACATTGCTGTTGGAGCCGATGCCCACGTAGAGGAAGCGGCCCTCGGCATCCGCCGTCAGGGCCTTCGTCCAGTGGTGGTTGATCGCAGAAGGCAACGGCGTCACCGTCACCGGCGCGGCCGTCGCGCGGGTGTCGCCGTCCTTGTAGTCGAAGCGCACCAGTGCGTCCTGGTTGGCGACATAGAGCCGGCTTCCGACGAGCACCAGACCGTACGGGGCGTTGAGATTCTCAGCGTAGACCCAGCGACCCTCGTAGATGCCATCGCCGTCGGCGTCGCGCAGCAGGGTCAACCGGTCGCCCCCCTTTACCGAGGTGGTTCCCCTGGCCTTGATGATCCCGGCAATGAAGTCCTTGGGCGTCAGCACGGGCGCGCTCTTGCCCTTGCCCTCGGCCACGAGGATGTCGCCGTTGGGGAGCGCGAGGGTCTGGCGGGGAATCTGCAACCCGGTGGCGATGGCCGTGATCGTCCACCCCTGCGGCACGGTCGGACGACGATCGTCCCACGCGGTAGGCACGGCAATGCCCATGCTGGGCAGCAGCCCGCGTTGCGGTGACGGCAACTCGGGGCTCGCTCCGTACTGGCCACTGTTCGAATCCGCCTGCGCAACGAGCGTCAGCGCTGCAGCAAGAACTGCGGTGGCGGCAGTGGCCGCGGCGATCCGTCTGGTGCTGAGCGTCATGTCGTGGTCCTTCGGCACAGGTCGGCGAGTCCAAGCAGGCCGGCCGTGGCAGCAAGCACCAGCACCAACGCCGACAGCACGAGACCGGTCGGCATGGCCGCCCAGCCGTCCCTGGCGTGGACCAGCGCGTTGACCACGCCCCCTGCGAAGCTCGCCAGCAACAACAGCAGGTAGATCAAGCCACGACGATTTCGCGTGGCACTCGAGCGCAGCACGTCCACCGCTCCCCAGAGCAGCGCGAGGCACACGAGGATCAGACCGCCTGCGACCAGCCACGAGGCGAAGTTGGTCCACTGCACCTGATGGCTTCGGGCGTAGGCCCAGTCGCAGAGCAGCGCGCCAAGAAAGAGCGGCAGTGCCGCGCAAACGAGAGCAGCATGCATGTCTGCGGTCGGCAAACGTCGTGCCTGCCGAGCCCGACCGCGCGGCGGATTCCTCGGCGCGGAAGTGCAGGGAACAGCGCGAGCAGGCCCTGGAAGGCCACGCCCACGGCGATGATGGGCAGATCGTCCGCTGCCCCGCCGGTGCGCGACAGTGCGCTGACTGCACCGGCGCGGACGTCAAGTGCTCAAGTCGATGCGGTTGTTGACCGCCTTCACGCGTCGACGCTGCGGGCAATTTGCTCGGCCTGGCTCATTTCCTGGGAGTCCTTTGCCTTGCCGCGCAGAAGCAGCGTGCCGTTGATGGTTTCCACGCTGATCGACGTGGCGTCGACCGCCTTGGTCTCGGCAAACTTGGACTTCACCTTGGTTGTGATCACCGCGTCATCGACATAGGCGCCCACCGACTGGCTCGGACTGACAGCGCAACCTGCAACGGTCATCCCCACCGTGGACACTGCGACGGCAGCCAGGAGGCTGCGAACGGACAGCTTGCTCATGATCATTTCCTTCGCGGTCCTGATGGTTGGAGAACTGGAGTGGACCGCGGATACAGCGTAGGCGCCGGCGCGTGGTGGTGGTATCAGGGCACGCGACGGGGTGCTGTAGGAGAAGTGCGTTCCTTCCGTCCGCCCCTGTCAAGGCACAGGCGCGCACGCAGGCAGACTCAACGCGGCGGCCGCACGGGTGTTTCGCGGTACAACTTGTCGCGGCACCGATTGCGACGCTCCACATCGGCAAGCGACTCGCAACGCGACACCGCCCCGCCGTACCCCTCGGGGAGCGCGGCCTTGCCCCCCTGCAAGGCGGGCGGGTCCTGCGACAGCGGTGGCGGTGTCACCGGCCGAGGCTCTATACGCGGAGCTACCAGGGGCCGTAGCTGCGCAGCAGTGGGCGGTGAGATGGCGCCTCCACGTGGTGCTGAACCCGCCTCGCCGCTGACGCTGTTCGCCCAGGCCGGCACGCTGGCCGCGATTCAGGCCATGAAGGACTTGGTGGCGGCTTGTCCGTGCATCGGAAGCTAATACCAGGTCACGCCGTAGTAATCATACACGCGGCGGCCGTAGTCGTCGTTGTAGTCCGGCTCCTCGCCCTGGGCGTAGCGTGGGGCGCTGTCCAGCGCCGACTTGTCCAGTGGCACGACGTAGCCGTCTTTCGAGGTGTCGTACTTCAGCATGCTCCAGGGCAGCGGGTAGCGGTCGGTGCCCATGCCGAGGAAGCCTCCGAACTCCAGCACCGCATAGCGGACGTGTCCCGACAGCTTGTCGATCATCAGGTCATCGATGGACCCCAGCTTGTCTCCCGCCGTGTTGTACACCGCGGTGCCTTCGACACGGTCCGAAGAGATGACCGTGCTGGATAGGTTCGTGCTCGACATAATGGCTCCTCGAAGATGCGAGGCCCACACCGCGGCAAGCGGCATGCCAGCGCAGGCCCGAGGCAGGTACGCTGCTTGCCCCCGGACGACCGGCCTGCCCTCAAGCAGACCAAAGGCCGGCCAGAGGAGGCGACATGAGTAGGTCCTTCGACGAAGTTCCCATCTGGGAACTGCGCATGCGCATTGCCAACGAAATCGCAGAGTTGCGACTGCATTACGGCACGCTGATGCCGCCGTTGGCGGCCAAGCCGCCCAAACGAGCATGAAAGCCGGATGCCACCCGGCGCCCGCCTGTCGTCCTGGATGCTTGCCGGGCGCACGACACCGTGGGCTCCACCGCGACGGTAGATCAACCCGGCTGACTCGCGCGGGCTCGTCACGGGCATGCGACTTGCCGCGCTGGATGGCCCCGCGTGGGGCGCACGGAGTCCAGCGTGGCGACAGCACACCACACAGCAGCATCGATCGAACCGCGCCGCAAAACACCGCTGCCGCCAGCGGTCAGCGGTCAACGCGTCGAGTTCCTTCATGCGGGCAAGCCGCTTCGCGCCTACGTCGATGGCGACGGACCGCCGCTGCTGCTGGTGCACAGCGTCAACGCTGCCGCCTCGGCGGCCGAGATGCGCCCGCTGCATGAACACTTTCGCGCCAGCCGCACCGTGGTCTCGCTCGATCTGCCGGGCTTCGGCGCGTCGGACCGCAGCGATCGCGACTACAACCCGCGGCTGATGACCGATGCATTGCACGCGACCGTGGCCTGGATCCGCCAGCGCCATGACCATGCGCCCATCGAAGCGATGGCGCTGTCGCTGGGCTGCGAATTCCTGGCCCGAGCTGCCAGCGAAGCGCCGACGTCCTTCGGCAGTCTGGCCCTGATCAGCCCGACGGGCTTCGATGGTCGTCGGCAGCGCCCGGGTCCGCCCGGCAGCACGCTGGCCAAGCCATGGCTGCACGCGCTGCTGCGCGGACCGGGCTGGGGCCGGGCACTGTTCGGATTGCTGACCCGACCCAAGGTCGTGCGCTACTTCCTGCGCCGCACCTGCGGAGCGAAGGACATCGACCCGGCGCTGTGGGACTACGCCGTGCGCACGGCGCGCCAGCCCGGTGCTGAGCACGCCCCGCATTGCTTCCTTGCCGGCAAGCTGTTCAGCGCCGACATCCACTGGGTCTACGAAGGTCTCGAGTTGCCTGTGTGGGTGGCGCACGGAGAGCGCGGAGACTTCGTCGACTACCGCCAGCTGAGCCTGGTCAGCGACCTGAGCAACTGGCAATTCAGCATCTATCCGACGGGGGCCTTGCCCCACTTCGAACTGGCCGGGCGCTTCTGTGCCGACTACGAGCGCTGGCGAACGAGCCAGGAGCAGCGGCTAGCGGAGCGCGCGCAGACCTCGGCGCGGCGCTCCGCGGACAGGACGGCAGTGGAGATCGGCGGATGACGGTTCAAGGCGCAGCGCGCCGCTCAGGTGCCAGGGATTTCTTGCAGCGCGCGCTGCTGGCGGCCGCGCTGGTGGTGCTCATCGGCTGCGGTGGCGGCGACGACGACGTTGTCGAGGGTGCGGGATCGGTCAGCGTGCCGCCGGTTGCGCTGCCGGGGCCGCATGCGGTGGCCTGCAGCAATGTCGCCCAGGACTTCGCGCGCGCACCCACGGGCGAGCAGGCGCAGGCCCATTGGGAAGCCCACCCGGCCGCCGATGGCAGCCCGCGGTATGTGGCGGATCTGCTGACGGACCCGGCCAACACCTTGCAGGTGCGGGTCGATGCACCCAACGACAGCAATCTCTTCGGATCCCTTGCCGGTCGCTCACTCGACTTCGTCGTGCTGGCCTGCTACCCGACGGCGCCGACCAATGCGCGGGCCGGCTTTGCCTTGCCCACCGGCCAGACGGTGCCGCACATGCACACCGGCGCCGAGGCGCCGCTGTTCGCCGACGACGCGGTGCGCTATTCGCTGATCGCCTTCTCGCACGGCTATGCGGGCAGCCCCTTGTCCGACGGCCACTTCGTGCTGCTGTCATGGCTGGCCAGCCACGGCTACGTCGTGGTGGCGCCGTTTCATGGTGATCCGCGCTTCAGCAATCTGCGCATCGACGACTTTCGCGATGCCGTGAAGGTGCTGACTCAGCTCAGCGACGCCGTTGCCATGCAGTCCCTGCGCCCGTTGGCGGTGTGCGGCGCTGGTCCTGGTTCTCAGCCACCCCCAATGGCGTGACCATCTCCACGCCACGCGGATCGGCGGGTTCGGCGCCAGCATCGGGGGCGAAACGATGTTGCTCCTGGGCGGCGCGGCGTTGACCACCTCGCCAGGGCCGTCGTCGACACAGGTCGGCGCCGATGCGCGGATCAAGGCGGCCGTGGGCTACGTGCCCTATTTCGGGCAGCCTTTGTTGCCGGCCTTCGGGTACGATCAGCAGGGGCTCGACGGCGTCGGCTTGCCCTACCTGGCCAGCGCCGGGACGGCCGACACCACGGCGCCGATGCAACTGACTCGGCAGGGAGTCGAACGGCTGCCAGGCGAGCGCGCGCTGGTCACGCTGGCGGGTCTGCAGCACGGTTTCGACCCTGCATCGGGCCCGGACATCCTGACCTGGACACTGACCTTCCTGGACGCGACGGTGCTGGGCGTGCCCGCCGCGATGCATCAGTTGTCGACGATGACCCGTGTGGCAGGCCGCGGCGATGACGTGGTCCTCGCCCCGCTGCAAGGCCCGTGAGCCACCCTCGCATCGAACGTGGGCTCGCTGCTGCGATGCCGACCTTTCCGACACGCTTGCCAGGCGCGCTCAGATGCTGCGTGGCGGTGTTTCCGACAGCGTGGCGGGGGCCGGGGTCTCGCTGCGTTGCCACGGTGCGGCGCCGCGCGCATCGACCATCATTTCGCTTAGCCACTTGACGAGCACGCCGGTGTAGGCGCGCTGGTCGCCTTCCGCCGTCAGACCGTGGTTGGCGCCCGGCAGGCACCGATAAGTCAACGAGCGGCTCTGCACGCAAGCCTCGCGGTAGCTGGACAACACGGTCTGCGGCACGATGTCGTCATGCTGCGATTCGATAAGCAGCACGTCGCCTTCGAAGGCCTGGCAGGCCGCCAGGGCCTTGTTGTCCGCGGCATGCACCCGGCTGTGCCGGTAGGCGACCAGATCCTGGTTGCGGTGCAGGTGCAATTTCGGCGCGTCCCAATCGCTGTCGATGTACAGCGCCGGGGCACGCAAGGCCAGCCAGTGCACCGGCCGCAGGGTCGTCAGTATCGAGGCCAGGTAGCCGCCGTAGCTGCTGCCCACCACCGCGATGGCCTCGGGGTCGACGTGGCGCCGCGCGGCGAGCACGTCGTAGGCTGCCAGCACGTCGCGCAGGTTGAGTTCACGCGACACCTGCTCGAACAGCGGCCGGGTCTCGACATGACCACGCAGGTTGAAGGTCAGACACACACAGCCCAGGCTGGCGATCTCGCGGGCGCGGGCGATGTACTGGTCCTGGCTGCCGCCCCAGCCGTGCACGAACAGCACACCGGGCACCAGGGTGCGTGGCGTGACGAAGGTGCCTGCGATGGCCTGTTCGTCGACGACGATGCGCACGGTGTCCTCAATCGTCGCCATGGCCGTCGACGGTGCTGTACTTGAGGAGCCGGCCGCCGTGCCCATCCGGCCCTTCGTAATGCAGTTCGGCGCCGGGCGGCAAGCGGGCGTCGTCGCCGCGTACCTCGTGCGTGGACGCCTGCACCCAGCGCAGCGTCGGGCGCTCGCGGAACAGGTGCAGCGCAGCGATCTCGGCGCCACTGGCGCCGCCGATGCGCCACGACTGTTCGAGCACGCCGGAGCGCCACACGCCGAGGTCGTCCACGCCCTGCGCCACGTCGTAGTTGCTGCGCGACGCCATCAGGCCGTCGAAGCAGGCCAGGGCAGCACGGTGGTAGGTGCGCGCCTGCTCGATGGCCAGACGGCGCTCGGCGGGCAGGTCGGCGTGGAGCAGGGCGTCGAAGTCGCCGCATACGAAGTGCAGGGTGGACCCGCCGTAGACCTCCTTGCCGAAGAGATTGCGCGTCAGACGCTGCTGGCCGTGATACGACAGCAGCCAGCCCTCGACCCGCACCTGGCCGACGCTGACGGTCTGCACCCGCTGCAGGTTGCGTTCCAGCACGACACCGCTGCGCCAGGCGTCGGCGAAGTCCCCGCCGGCGAGCAGGTCGTCGAACTGCGCCAGGCTGGTCACCACTGCCTGCCCACTGCCGCCCACGCCGGCGGCGTCCTTCAGTCGCACCGTTCCGCCCGCCAGCAACTGTCTGCACGCCCGCCGCGCATCGGCGCGGTCGAAGGTGGAGCAGCCCTCCAGCACCACCGGTGCCACTCGCGCTGAAAAATCCGGCAACCAGCCCGCCGGTGCACGCGCTCCTGGCGCGAGTAGGGGATGGGTGATGGTCTTGGTGGCTACGAAGGGCTCGGGCACCACCCCTCCAAACAGGCGGTCGGCATCGCCGATGCCCAGGCACTGTGCCTGGGCGCAACTCAGCGTCTCGCAGGGCACCACATAGTCTTTGGGCCCGGCACTGCAGGCGGACAGTTCCACGCTGCCACCGTACTGCATTCCCATGAGCCGCGCCAGCGAGACGGCCAGCGAGGCCTTGGTCATCGCGTCGTGACCCTGCGGCGACGCGTCGCCCGGCACGAAGACGACACGCCCGCGTCTGGGCTTGGCTTCGGGCTGAACAGACATGTTGGTGGTCGCTGTCGAGGGTGACACGCTCGTAGCTTTACATCGTAAGGAGCCGGCCAGCAGCGGCCAATGTCGCAGCGGGCGGTAGGACTTCGAGCCGCGCCAAGGTGGGCCAATTCGCACGGCGATGTTCGGCAGGTGTGACGCAGTCCGGGCGTGCCGTCTGCCTATGCACGGCGCAGATGTTTTCCTACAGCGCCGCGTACTTGCCGATGGGACAAAGGCAAACCTATGTCGAACGACGCTATTGCTTCTTCTTCTCTTGCAGCCCGGGGCCCGCTGCGCGTGATGACGGTGAATGTGCACAAGGGCTTCACTTTCCTGAACCGCCGCTTCGTGCTGCGCGAGCTGCGCGACGCCATCCGTGAGGTCGGCGCCGACCTGGTGTTCCTGCAGGAGATTCACGGCTCGAGCCGCGCGCTGGCCGCAGGTACCGCCGCCCCGGAGGTTCCGCACTACGAGTATCTGGCGGACGAGATCTGGCCTGCCTTCGCCTATGGGCGCAATGCCGTGTACACGAACGGCGACCATGGCAATGCGCTGTTGTCCAAGTACCCGATCGTTCGCTCGCAGAACGTCGATGTGTCGTCCGCCAGGCACGAGAAGCGAGGGCTGCTGCATTGCGTGCTGCGGGTGCCCGGCCGCGACGACGTGGTGCATGCCATCTGCGTGCACCTGGGCCTGAAGCAGTCGCACCGGCAGCTGCAGCTGCAGCAGCTGTGCGAGTTCGTCGCGCAGGGGGTGCCCGCGGCCGAACCGCTGCTCGTGGCCGGTGATTTCAACGACTGGCGTTGCAAGGCGCATGCGGTGCTGCTGCGTTGTGCCGATCTGGACGAAGTCTTTGTCGAGGCCCGTGGTCGGGCGGCGCGGACCTTTCCCGCCCATCTGCCGCTGCTGCCGCTGGACCGCATCTATGTGCGTGGCGTGCGCGACCATGCACCGCTGGCGTTGCCGGCCCGCCCCTGGACGCAGCTGTCCGACCATGCGCCGATCGCCGCGGAGATCCAGCTGTGAAATCGACCTGGCTGTCCGGCAACAGCGCACGGCTGCTGGAGAACGGTGAGGAGTTCTTTCCGGCCGTGTTCGAAGCCATCGATGCGGCGCGCACCGAGGTGATTGTCGAGACCTTCATTCTGTTCGAGGACAAGGTGGGCCTGGCGCTGCACCATTGCCTGGTGGGCGCGGCGCGTCGCGGGGTGCGCGTGGACATGCTCGTCGACGGCTTCGGCTCGAGCGAGCTGAGTCCGCGCTTCATCGAATCGCTGGCCGCCGCCGGCGTGCGCCTGCGCAGTTTCGATCCGCGCTCGCGCTGGTTCGGCCTGCGCGTCAACGTGCTGCGTCGCATGCACCGTAAGATCGTCGTGGTCGACGCCGAGCGCGCCTTCGTCGGCGGCATCAACTATTCGGCCGACCACCTGGCGGACTTCGGGCCGCAGGCCAAGCAGGACTATGCCGTCGAGCTGACCGGACCGGTGGTCGAGGAGATTCACCGTTTTGCTGCCGCCGATGCCGCCGGCGTGGCCCGCAAGCCGGCGCGCTGGTGGCGGCGCGATGCCGCGGACCGCAACGGAGTGCACGCGCTGTTCGTCACGCGCGACAACCGGGAGCACCGCAACGACATCGAACGCCACTACCGCGTTGCCATCCGGCGCGCGCGCCAGCGCGTGCTCATCGCCAATGCCTACTTCTTCCCCGGCTATCGGCTGCTGCGCGAAATGCGTCGCGCCGCGCGGCGTGGCGTCGACGTGCGCCTGATCCTGCAGGGCGAGCCGGACATGCCCATCGTCAAGACCATGGCCACGCTGCTGTACGAGCACCTGCAGCGTGACGGCGTGCGCATCCACGAGTACTGCTCGCGGCCGCTGCACGGCAAGGTGGCGGTGGTCGACGACGAGTGGGCCACTGTCGGCTCCAGCAACCTCGACCCGCTGAGTCTGTCGCTGAACCTCGAAGCCAATGTCGTGCTGCGCAGCAGCCGGTTTGCGCAGCATCTGGCCGAAAGGCTGGAGCGGCTGATTGCCAACGAGTGCCGCGAGGTCGCACCGCTGCAGGCGCACGGTTGGCGGCCGTGGCAACGACTGCTCAGCACGCTGGTCTTCCATGTGTTGCGGCGCTTCCCGTCCTGGGCCGACAGCTTGCCTTTGCACGCGCCGCGGCTCGAGATCAAGGCGGCGCCGGCCGGCGTCGGCGCGGCCGCAGCGCCCGGTGAGGGCGTGCATGCGCGCTGAGGCGTCGCCCGAGCGTGCGGCGCGGTGCTCCGGCGCCAGTCCGGCCCGGGATGTGCACGGCGGCGGCTGGCGGCCCGGGACGTATCTGAAGCGCGCCGCGCTCGCCGTGTTCCTGGTGGCGGTGGCCGTGCTGCTGGTGCGCCATGCACGCGACGTGGACTGGCCCGCGGTGGTCGGCGTGGTGCAGGGCTATACGGCTCCGACGCTGCTGCTGGCCGCAGGCCTGGCTGCGGCCAGCCATGCGCTGTACGGCTGCTACGACCTGATCGGCCGCCGGCAGACAGGCCACGGGCTGAGCACGCGACAGGTGCTGGCCACGGCCTTCGTCTCCTACGCCTTCAATCTCAACCTCGGGGCGCTGGTGGGCGGCGTGGGCTTGCGCTTCAGGCTCTATTCGCGCCTGGGCCTGGCGGCTGCCACCATCACGCAGGTGCTGGCGCTGAGCATGCTGACCAACTGGCTGGGCTATCTGGTGCTGGCCGGCGCGGTGTTCTGGGTATTTCCGCTCGCCCTGCCCGCGAGCTGGCCGCTGGGCAGTGGCAGCCTGCGCGTGGTCGGCACCGTGCTGCTGATGCTGGCCGCAACCTACCTGTTGATGTGCTTCAGCACACGCCGGCGTGTCTGGCGCCTGCGTGGACGCGAACTGACGCTGCCCGGCGGGGGGCTGGCGCTGCTGCAGCTGGCCTTGTCCTGCGCCAACTGGCTGCTCATCGCCGGCGTCGTCACCGTGCTGCTGGAGGGGCGAGTCGCGTACCCGACGGTGCTCGGCGTGTTGCTGATCGCCGCCGTCGCCGGCGCGATGGCCCACGTGCCCGCCGGCCTGGGCGTGCTGGAGGCGGTCTTCCTTGCGTTGCTGTCGCAGCGCGCGCCGCAGGCCGAACTGCTGGGCGCGCTGCTGGCCTACCGGGCGGTCTACTACCTGGCTCCACTGGGTCTGGCACTCGTCGTGTACTTCACGATGGAGGCCCAGGCCCGGCGCTCGGCCGACGCGGAACCGCGCTCGAGCGTGCCACGCTCGCCCCCTGCAGCCTGACTACACGCGCGCCGCCGCGGCGTGCAGAAAAAGGGGCCCCCACCTGACGGCGGGGACCCACATCAGCTCCCCTTGGGGAGCTGGCTCAGAGCACTACTTGCTGGCTTTGGCGCTGCTGCTCGACCCGTCTTTGGCGCCGTCGGTGCCGGAGCCGGAAGCACCGGTGCTGCCCGAACTTGCCGAACTGCCCGGGTTGGAGGCCGACTGGCCGCTGCGGCTGCTGCGCCAGGTGGAGAACTCGTCCGAGAACTTCTTGTAGCGATCCTGCCGCCAGTTGCGGTAGTCGTCGTCCAGGCTGCGCATCTGCTCCGTGCGCCATTGGTGGTAGTCGGGGTCGAATTGCTCTTCGCCCTGGCCGTACTGGCTGCCCATCCCGCTGCCCGCCGTGCCGCGCTGGCTGCAATAGTCGCTCTGGCCACCATAGCCACCGCCGCGCACGCCGCCCTGGGTGCCCCAGCCGCCCTGCTGGCCCTGGCCGACCTGTCCGCTGCCATGGTCACCGTAGCCGCCACTGTCACTGCCATAGTCGCCCTGGCTGCCGTAGCGGCCATAACCGCCCTGGTTGCTCATGCCGCCTTGGCCGCGCTGGCTGCCGCCGTAGCCCATGTCATCCTGCAAGCCCCTGCCGCCTTGTCCGCCGCCCGAGTAGCCTGTCTGGGCGCCCTGGCCGCCCCTTTCGCGTGACTCTTCGTTGCGCAGGCCGCCGTAGTTGCTGCCGCTGCTCCCGTGGCCACCGCGTTGCCCGCGCTGCGTGTCGTCCTCGTGTTGACCGTAACCACCATATCGCCCGCCTTCACGGTTGGGGTTGTCATACTGACCCATTGCATGTCCTTTCAATGTTGATTCCAAGTCACTAGCTTGTCGGTCTGTCCCGCTGCAAACCGCAGCCAGGAGAGGCAAGGGACATACCTGCGAAGCTCCACCGGCTGGCTGGGCTTAAGCAGCCATGACGAGCCCAGCGCGTCGGGCACGCGGTCTGCCGGTGCCTCTGCCCGGGGCCGTCGTCTGCGCCTCGACAAAGGAGCTCTTCAATGGATAGAACCGATCTGGGCTCGAACACTGCCCGCGTCACCGCCAGCCCACGGCCTGCAATGTCCGTGCTGTCGGTAGTCGCAGCTGGTGCTGCTGGTCGTCGGGGGGTTGAAGTCGGCGCTCGTCGGCTTGTTCAACCTAGACCTGGTGGCGGCAGGCTGCCGACCAGCACCCCTATGACGTAGGTCATGAAGCGCTTGTCCGAACTCCAGTGGAGGGAAATCGGACTCTGCAATCAGCGTGCCTGCACAGTCGCAGGCCCATAGCCACGAGCGGCGTTGCAGGACGCTGCGCACAAACGTGATCGACCGCATCCTATGCTGCGTCTGGCCAGCGGCGAAACCTCTTTTTCGCTGACCTCGTCTAGCCTCGATGCAGAGGCGGGCGCCGTCCGTCACAGCGCCAAGGAGATGGAGATGGAAACAGTCGTGGTTGCCGTGGTCGAGGATCAGGCACATGCGCAGCGGGCGCGCGCACATCTGCTGCGCGCAGGCTTGCTGGCCGCCGCCGAGCGCAGTACCAGCGGCCGTGCCCCCGCAGCCGGTGCCGCGGGCGATACCGACTTGCAGGTCCTTGCCACGAAGTTCTGGACCGTCGAGACCAAGGCATGCAACGAGGACGAACGGCAGCGAGCGCTGACGATCCTCGAAGCAGCCCGCGCCATCGATGTCGAGGTCCGTACGTTGCAGGAACACGCGCCGGTGGACGCAGCGCCGACGGGCGACGAGAAGTCCTATCCCATGGGCGTCGGGATCGGCGCGGCCGCAGGGGGCTTGGCTGCCGGCGCGTTGGCAGGCACAGTCGCAGGGCCGTTGGGCACGGTGTTAGGCGTCGCCGCAGGCGCCGTGGCCGGCGGCCTGACGGGCAAGGATTTTGCCCAGGCCGTGGACCCGTCGGCGCAGCGCGAGTCCGGCATCGACTGACGAGCCCAGACGCCGCGGATCCTTGCCTTGCGCCGAACCCGTTGTTCGGTGCATCGCCCATCGCTGGTCACGAAGGACGCTGCATGGATAAAACGAAGGCGGGACTTTGACCCGCTGGCTCAAGCTGCCGACACCCAAGACGGAAACACCGAATTCGCCCGGGCCGTGCTCCATGCCCTCAGCCAACGGCCGAGGAGCCTGCCGTCGAAGTACTTCTACGATGCCGCCGGCTCCGCGCTGTTCGATCGGATCTGCGAGCTGCCGGAGTACTACCCGGCCCGCACCGAAGCGAGGATCCTGGCCGACCACGCTCACCAGATCGCGGCACTGATGGGCCGGCACGCCGAGGTGATCGAGTTCGGTGCAGGCTCCATGACGAAGGTGTGCACGCTGTTCGATGCCTTTGCAGAGGCCGACCGGCCGCCGCGCTACTTGCCGATCGATGTGTCGGGCGAACAAATGGCGCAGGCTGCCCGGCAGCTGCGGGCGCGCAACCCGCGCATCACCGTCCAGCCCGTGGTGGCCGACTACACGGTGCCGCTGGTCCTGCCGGACCGGTTGCCGGGTGCGGCGCGGCGTGTCGGCTTCTTTCCTGGATCGACCATCGGCAACTTCAGCCCGCCGGACGCCTTGAGTTTCCTGAGCCTGGCAGGCCATGTGCTGTGTGGAGGGGGCCTGCTGGTCGGCGTGGATCTGATCAAGTCCCCGGCCACGCTGCATGCGGCCTACAACGACCGCCAGGGCGTCACGGCGGCATTCAACCTCAACCTATTGCGTCGCATCAACGCCGAGCTCGGCGCCGACATCGATCTGGACGGATTCGCCCACTACGCGTTCTATGAGCCCCGGTGGCAGCGTATCGAAATGCATCTCGTGAGCCTTCGCCCCCAGTTGCTGCGCATCGCCGGCCAGACGTTTCGATTCGACAACGGCGATTCCATACACACCGAGAACTCGCAGAAGTTCAGTGTCGAGGGCTTCCGCGCACTGGCGCTCGCCGCGGGCTTCAGTCCGGGACCGGTTTGGATTGACAAGGACAGCCTGTTCAGCGTCCACTGGTTGCAGGCGCCACAAGCGCACTGAAGGTTGCCCGGCCGCTGGTGGGCTGTGCCCACGCCCAAGAATGGGATCGAGTGGGCACAATCGGATCCTTTGGTGCCCTGCAGCATCCGCGGCCGGCCACGCGTTGAAGGCGGAGAGCTGACGGCACCATGACCCGAAAGGTGTGTGGTGAAGATCCGATCGCAGCTCGCCGCATTGATGCTCGCCGTCGTCGCCCCCGTGGCGCTGCTGGCGGCCCTGGCGATCGTCGGTTGGTACGAGGCCCAGCGCGAGGTGCACTCGCAGCGTTACCTGGAACGCGTGCGCGCTCTTCGTCTGGCGCTGGACACCGAGATCCAGGGCAACGTGCGGGTGCTGAAGATCTTTGCCCGGCGCGACGCACTGAGCATGCCGGAGGCGCCGGCGCCCTCGGCACTCGACGACTCGCTGCGCCGCATGTTGCAGCACAACCCCATGTGGTCATCGATCGCCATCGTCGAAACCGACGGCACCCGTAGCGCGTACCTGGGCCGCAACGAGGCGGGCGAAGGGGATCGGCCCGACCCCGCCACGCTCGCGCAGGTGCTCGGTACCGGGCGGCCCGCGATATCCGGCCTGGTGACCAGCCCCGATGGGGCGAACCACTACACCCATATCGCGGTGCCGGCGCTGCAGGGCGACCAGGTCACGCGGCTCGTGGTCGTCGCCATCCACCATGCCGGCTGGCTGCGCTTCCTGCGCGGCTACCCGATCGCCGGCGATGCCACGCTGACGCTCAACGACGCTGCCGGCCGCATCATCGCGCGCACGTTGAACCACGAACAATGGGTGGGCATGACCTCGCGCGCGGACTACCTCGTCCGAGCCCGAGCCCGGACCGAAGACAGCTTTGTCAGTGGCGGCCTGGAAGGGCAACGTTTCTACATCGCCTTCAGCCGGATGGAAGAGGCACCCTGGACTTTGGGTACCGGCGTGCCCGCCGATGCGGTGGAAGCCGTCACCGATCGGCAGGCCTTGCTCGTCGCCGCCGGCGTGCTGGTCACGGCCCTGGCGGCCCTGATCATGGCGGTCCTGCTGGGCAGGCGCATCACGCAGGCATTCACCGGCCTGGCCGAACTGCTGCCGATGAGCGATGCCGAACGCGAACAGGTGGTTCAGCGCGCGCTGCCCATCACCGAAGCAGACGACGTGCGGCGCCTGCTGCGCGAGACGCTGCAAGCCCGGGCCGAGGCGCTGGCGGCAGCCGAAACCGCGCGCATGCAGGCCGAAAGCGCCAACCAGGCCAAGGATGAGTTCGTGGCCATGCTGGCACACGAGTTGCGCAATCCATTAAGTGCGATGGCCGCCTCGGTATCGTTGCTCGAATCGCCGCGTGCCACGGCGCAGACCGACCTGCAGGCGCGCCAGGTACTGAAGCGGCAGGTCAACCAGGCGACGATGCTGGTCGACGACCTGCTCGACACCGCGCGCATCAACACGGGACAGATCGCCTTGCGTCTTGGCGAGGTCGACCTGGCCCAGGTGGCCGCCACTGCGGCGCACGGCTTCGTGGAGGCCTGCGCGGAGCGCAACCAGGAGCTGTCGCTGGATCTGCAGCGCGCGTTCGTTCACGGCGATGCTGCACGACTGGAGCAGGTGGTGGCCAACCTGCTGCACAACGCGGTCAAGTTCACCTCGCCTGGCGGGCGCATCAGGTTGCAGGTGCATGCCGATGACGGCAAGGCGACGCTGCGCGTCAGCGACGACGGCATCGGCATCCCGCCTGAACGGCTGCCGCACGTGTTCGAGCCCTACACGCAGGTCGATGCCGGCATCGACCGTGCGCGCGGTGGGCTCGGGCTGGGCCTTCATCTGGTGAAGCAGTTGGTGACGATGCACGGCGGTCAGGTCAGCGCCCGCAGCGACGGCATCGGCAAGGGGGCGGTGTTCGAGGTTCGGCTGCCTCTGCGTGGCGGCGCGCCCATCGTTGCCCCGGCTGCGCAAGAGGTGGCACCACCGCAGCCGCTGCACGTCGTCCTGGTCGAAGACAACGTCGACGTGCGCGATGCCGTGGCGCGGTTGCTGCGTGCTGCCGGCCACCAGGTTCATTGTGCCGAGCGCGGGGACGACGGGCTCGAGTTGATACTGCGCGAGTCGCCCGACGTGGCGCTGGTCGACTTGGGGCTGCCGGGCATGAACGGTTTCGACATCGCGCGTCGCCTGCGTGCCGAGCCGGACCGCCCTCATGGCTGTCTGCTGCTGGCCCTGACAGCCTATGGAGACGACGAGACCCGGGCGCGCGCCATCGATGCCGGCTTCGACGCACTGCTACTCAAGCCCTTCGACCTGAACACCTTCAACCGATTGCTGCAGGGCCATGAGCGGCAGCGCCCGCGTCTGAAACCTTAGATCACCGGCGGGCCCCGGGCAACGCGCTGCGCTATCGGCGCTGTCCGACATCCCGAACACCGTTCTTCCGATGGCCCGTAGCGCCCGCGGGTCGCACGATAGGGTTCCTGGCCGCAGCGTTTCGATGGCTATCGCAACCCTGCGGTGATCCGACATTGGCTTTCAAGGAGTTTCATCATGAAGTTCACCTCTACGAAGATCGCGTTCTCCATTGCCACGCTGGGCGCCGCGTTGCTCGTCTCCCCGGTGACGCAGGCCGCCGGCAACACGGCGAACCGTGCGGACGGCACGCCCGCCCCCGCGGCCATGCGCGACGGCATCGACTACAGCGATCGGGCCCGCATGAAGGACTGGTCGAACGAGAAGGATCAGCTTCAGAGCGCGTTGAGACTGGGTCAGGACAAGGCGTACTACATCCAGGCGCTGGGTCAGCGTGGCTACCAGGTCACGTCCATCAACAACGACGATCGCGACTCCGCCGAGTACGAAGTGGTCAAGGGCGACCAGACGTACGAAGTGCATCTGGACTTCGACAACGCCGGCAAGGCCAACAAGGTCGATGTCACCACTAACATGTGGCGCAGCGACGCCACCAAGGCGGCGATGAAGGGCGAAAAAGTGCCGATGGCCACCCGCTTCGAGCGCGGCAACGAGACCTACAGCGACCGCACGCGCATGCAGACCTGGAGCAACGAGAAGGAACGGCTCGAGCAAGCCCTGGCCAAGGGGCATGACAAGGCCTACTATGACCAGCAGCTCCGGCGCATGGGCTACCAGGTGACCTCTGTCAATGACAGAGAGCAGGACTATCTCGAGTACGAGGTCGTCAAGGGCGACAACACCTATGAGGTCCAGATCGACTTCGACAACGGCCGGGCCAGCGACGTCGACGTGACGACCAACGTGTGGAAGTCCGACGCCACCGAACGGGCGTTGTCCACCGCCCGCCGCTGATGGCGGCCCCGGCAGCGCCGGCTCAACCGACGCCGGCGCTGCTGCCTTGATTCAGTAGGTGCTCGCGTACGGCCTCGGCTTCGGGGCCCACCGCCAGCACCGCTTCGGCGAGTTGCTGGGTCGTCACACCGAAGTGCTCGCGCCAGTATTCGAGGCCGGCTTCGTCTTCCATGTCCACCTGGTGGGGCGCCTGGCCTGAAGGGGTGTCCGCAGAGCTCATCGAATCCCCGCCTCGGCGCCGCTGTCTTCGGGCGCGCTCAGTCTGGGGGTTGCAGATTCACGGCGCAAGCGCGACCACAGGCCGTCGCGACCGCTCGCCGCGCGTACGACCAGCACCACGCCGGCTGCGCCGGCGGCGGCGCGCAACCACGGTGAGGGCGCGCGTCCCGCCCAGCCAAGCAGCGTCAGCCCCGCGCCGAAGGCGGCCCAGTGCTCGCCGGGAATGCCCTCCCGGCTGCGATCCAGGCGCTGCAAGTGGCGTAAGGTGCTGAAGATCATGGGGTCTGCCTCGGTCGGGTCCGCGAGCGAGCGGGCAAGTGGAGTGCCCAGTGTCGCGACGATGGCTGCCGCCAGCGTGGTGGGCGCATCGGCCTGACGAGGTGGCAAGCAGGCTCAGCATCTATCGCGGACCTCCGAGCACGAAGGCATTTCAGGGCAGGATCGACTGTGTGCCCGCAGGGACCGAAGCCCGCGTGGGAACACGCCTTGCCGACGCTCCGGTTGACGACGCGGTACCACAGGTCGCCAAGAACGCCGACGCAAGCTTGGCCTGTCGCGGCACACGGGCGCCTGCCATCCGGGCACCCGTAGGTCGCCGCTATGAACACCACAGGAGCAGCCATGAACAAGCAAACGAACACCCGGAACCTGCGGCTCGCGGCACTGTCGCTGGGCCTGGCGGCGTTCGCTATGAGCGGGTGCGATCAACGTGCCGCCGAGACACCGGTCACGCCCCCGGCCACCACGACGACGCCCACACCCATGCCTACGACGCCGCCCGCGGCGACCACCATGCCGCCGATGGGGCCTGCATCAGCAGCCAGTCAGTAGGGCAGTCGCGGCGATGGGCGCCGCGTGGCGATTGCTGCGCGATGCAGCCGTATCCTGGGTCGACGACTATGCGCCCAGCATGGGTGCGGCGCTGGCCTTCTATACGTTGTTCTCGCTGGCGCCGTTGCTGTTGATCGTGATCTCGGTGGCAGGCCTGGTTTTCGGTGAACAGGCGGCGCGCGGCGAGATCATGGCACAGCTGTCCGGGCTGGTCGGCCCACAAAGTGCGCGCACCGTCGAGTCGATCCTGGAAGAGCTGAACCGGCCCGGGTCGGGGGTGACGGGTACGCTTGTCGGGGTGCTGGTGTTGCTCATCGGCGCCACCACGGTGTTCGGTGAGCTGCGCGATGCAATGGACCGCATCTGGCGCGCCCCCGCCCGGCCACCGGGGGGCGGTTTGCTGAACCTGCTGAAGACGCGGCTGCTGTCGCTGGGCCTGGTGCTGGGCATCGGCTTCCTGCTGATGGTGTCGCTGGTCGTCAGTGCGGCGCTGGCCGCACTGAGCAAGTGGTGGGCGCCGTGGTTCGGCGACGTCGCCGTGCTGGCCCACCTGCTGGACTGGATCGTGAGCTTCGGCCTCATCGCCAGCATCTTCGCGATGATCTACAAGTGGGTGCCGCGTGTGCGCCTGGCCTGGCGCGATGTCTGGATCGGCGCCACGCTGACGGCGCTGCTCTTCATCATCGGCAAGACCCTGATCGGACTTTACATCGGCCGCAGTGGGGTGGCTTCGCCGTTCGGGGCAGCGGCGTCGCTGGTGGTGCTGCTGCTGTGGGTGTATTTCTCGGCACAGATCTTCCTACTCGGCGTCGAGCTCACCTGGGTCTATGCGCAGCGGCATGGTTCGCTGAAAGATCGTTCGCAGCTGCAGACGGCGGCCCCGCCGCAGCCGAATCGGGGGTGGGCGGCGCCGAAGGCCTAACCCGGATGTTTCACCAGGCGCGTACTGGATAGCCGCGAAGAGGGGGTCGAGCGCGCTTTTTGGGCGTATGGAGCCGGTGGAAGGACGGTTGCTGCGCGCACAGACGGCAATAACGACACCTCGGGCGTGTTTACCCCCGCCCCGGCTTGGGTTGCGGGCCTGGTTGTGGTCAACGCGCGGGCTAGGCACTGGATGGGGAGCTACGGGCCGAGTGCGGCCAGGCGGCGCGCCGCC
>Ga0105103_10000392_pt1 | contig 24549 bp, 23 predicted proteins | sample PPLLaktember2015_2_FD_79107 | JGI IMG/M metagenome (GOLD analysis project Ga0105103, IMG submission 79107) | Freshwater sediment microbial communities from Prairie Pothole Lake near Jamestown, North Dakota, USA - PPLs Lake P7 Core (6) Depth... | ecosystem: Environmental > Aquatic > Freshwater >...
GGGTGACGCCGGGCTTGTAACCCAGCAGCTTTTTCGCCTTGGCGTGGCTGTAATCGGCGCTGGGGCGACTCAGCATGATCATGGTCAGGGGGTTGATCTCCGTGGTCTTGCCTGCCAGGTGGACCGCCTTTTCAAATACGGTGGTACCTGCAATCGCCAGTTTGCTGGGCACGCTCGGCACTTTCCGAAGGCCGACCATTTTTGCCAGGTAGCCAAAATACTCGAGGTTGCTCACCTCGCCAAATCCCGACAGCTGGAAAATCTGGCCGCTCGCCGCCTGTTTGGTCAGGGCCAGGTAGATACCCTTGATAAGGTCATCGATATACACCGGACCAAACATGCCCTCGCCGGGAACCAGGAATTTTTTCTTTTTCATTTCCTCGATGGGTAAGATCACCCAGGGGCGCGAGCCGGGACCGTAGACGTCCGCTGGCCGGATAATGCAACCGTCAACCTTGCCGCTGGTGTGATAATTCAGAACAAGATGCTCGCTGGCAATCTTGGTGTCCCGATAAGGCTGGCCGCAGGCCCGCAAGGGCATGGATTCATCCATGCAGCCCTCGTGCTCGAAACCCAGCGCGGCGACCGACGACAGGTGCACGAATCGCCCGGTGCCTGACTGGCTGGCGGCGTCCAGCACCACCTGGGTGCCCAGCACGTTCACCCGCCAGGTCTCGTCTTCGCTGAGCGCCTGTGAGACCACTGCGGCCGTGTGCAGCACCGCATCACACCCCTCCAGCAGACCTCGCCACTTGTCCACCGCAAACAGGTCCGCGGCGATCACATTGGCCTCGGGGTTGGCGACGAAATCGATCCCGCAGCTGTCGATGCCCTTGGTCCTTAGGAAGTTAGCGCAGGCCCTGCCGATAAAACCGTTCGCGCCGGTGATAAAGACTTTCTCTATTTTTTTCTCCATGACATCTACTCCTGGTCCGGGGGATGCAATTGCGCAAAGAAGGTTAATGTATTGGCGTGTAGCAAACTTGGTAAAACGCGACGGCCACTTTGCAAATGACGCCGCGGTAGCAAGGGCACCGGAATGCGCTAGCCGATAAACAGATTCAGCCCCATCTTCTTATACAACTCCTGTTCGCTGGCTAGTTCCCTGGCGGTGAGGGGATGCTGCTCCAGCCAGCGCGAGGGAAACGTGAAAGACAGGCTGTCGGGCCCGGCCTCCAGGGTGAAGTCCGGCAGGCGCTCGAGTTTCTCCACATGTTTGAAGCAGACCGCCAGGCGGAAGAGGCAGATCAGCCGCTGCATCCGCGGTACCTCCGCAGCGCCCAGGTCCGCGTAAATCTCCTCCAGCAGCTTGCCCCGCTGGCCTATAGCAAGTACCGCCAGCTGCTCCTGTTCCTCCTGGGAGAAGCCGGGCAGGTCGGCATTGCGCAGTACGTAGGCGGTGTGGCGGTTGAAGTGTTTGTGGGCGATGGCCAGGCCCAGCTCATGGGTGCGCGCCGTCCAGCGCAACAACTCCCGATCCTGCGTATCCAGTTGCCAGGCCCGGCGTGCCGCATCGAAGAACACGCGGGCCCGGCGCTCGACAATATCGGCGGTTTCAGTATCGACTGAGTATCGCTGCATGAGTGCGTTGATGCTGCGCTCGCGTACGTCTTCGTGGGAGAGGCGGCCCATCAGGTCATAGATGACGCCTTCGCGCAGGGCGCCAGTGGACGTGCGCATGCGCTCGATGCCCAGTACATCGAACAGCGCGCTGATGATCGCCATACCCGGCAGGATGACATTGCGCCGCTGCTCGGCGAGACCCTCCAGGTTGATGTCATCCATGGTGCGGAATTTCAGCAGCTTTTTCTCCAGCTTGCGCAGACCCGGGCGATCGATGCCGCCAGTGCATCCACCGTGGAGGCCCAGCAGCAATTCGATGGTGCGCACGGTGCCGGAAGAGCCGACGCAGTCCTGCCAGTTGCGCGCATGGTATTCATGGCGTATGGGGGCCAGCAGCAGGCGCGCCTTATCATAGGCCCGGCGGTAGTTGTCGCCGCTGATCCTGCCGTTGGGAAAATAATCCTTGCCGTAGGAGACACAGCCCATCTGCAGGCTCTCCAGCCGCTGCGGTTCGAAGCGCTGGCCTATAACGAGCTCGGTGCTGCCGCCGCCGATATCGATTACCAGCCGTGAGGCGAGGTCGTCCGCCAGGGTATGGGCGACGCCCAGGTAGACCAGGCGGGCCTCCTCCCGGCCGTAGATGACATCAACCCGGGTGCCGAGGATGCGGCTGGCGGGCAGGGTGAAGTCGCGACGATTGCGGGCCATCCGCAGGGCGTTGGTGCCAACCACTCGCACCCGTTCGGGGGTCACGCTGCCCAGCAGCTGGGCGAAACGGCTGAGGCAGGCAAGGCCCCGGTCAATGGCGTCCTGGGACAGGCGGTCGTCCTCGAGGCCCGCTCCCAACTGCACTTTCTCCGCCAGCGACTCAACCGGGCGCATGGCGCCGTGCTCGATCCTGGCGATCAGCAGGTGGAAGGAGTTGCTGCCGAGGTCAATGGCCGCCAGCAGGCTGCCCTCGGCAAGGGTATCGTCGCTAGTTGAAGTCAAGATGTTGTCGTCCCTGCATGCTGGCGTCCAATGGTAATTGATAAGCCGGAAGGGCGCACGGTAGCCGGGGGAAAAGTTCAGCCTGCGCTCAGGTGGGCGGACAGACCAGCGCTGATGCCGCTGCCGGCTGGCCCGTCACTACTGGCAGGTAGGCGGAGTATCAGGCGGGATCAGGCATGGACGCCGAAATGCTGGCGCGCCAGTGCGATCTTCATGTTGTGGTCATCGGTTTCGGCGGCGATTTTCTCCGCGGTGGCAAGGCGGTGCCGCAGCCCCGCCATATTCGCCACCTGGATCGCAAGTCCCGGCCTGGCATTCAGCTCCAGCAGCACGGGGCCGCGGGTTTTATCCAGTACGATGTCCACGCCCAGGTAGCCCAGCCCGGTCATTTCAACGCAGCGTGAGCCCAGGTCCAGAATGCGGTCCCAGTAGGGCAGCTGCAGCTCGTCGAAACTGGCGCCGGTGTCGGGATGCGTGGTGACCAGGTGGCCGTGCTGAACGGCGCGCACGCTTTTGCCGGTGGCGATGTCGATACCCACGCCCACTGCGCCCTGGTGCAGGTTGGCCTTGCCGTCCGACGCATGGGTGGCGCAGCGCATCATCGCCATGACCGGTACACCCTTGAACGCGATCACGCGAATATCGGGCACACCCTCGTAACTGTACTTCTCGAGATAGGGGTCGAACTGGATCATCGCCTCCACCATGGCCCGGTCGTTGCGGCCCCCCAGGCTATACAGGCCGGCCAAAGTATTCGAAAGGTGCCGCCTGACTTCCTCGGCACTGATCAGGGTGCCGCTGGATTTGCGAAACTGGTCGCCCTCGCGCCCGACGATGACCAGGATGCCCTTGCCGCCGCTGCCCTGGACTGGCTTGATTACAAAGGCCTCATGCGCCGAAAGGGCCTCGGTGGCGGCGGCGATCTGGTGCTGCGCCTCGATCACGGCGTAGAGTTCGGGGACCGGGATATTGTTCTTGATCGCCGCTTCCTTGGTCAGCAGCTTGTCATCCACCAGGCGGTAATTGCGCCGGGGGTTGTACTTGCCGATGAAACCGACATTGCGACGATTCATCCCCAGAATGCCGAGTTCCTTCAGCCTGCGCGGCGAGATCAGCCTGATCATTGCTGCTTGTCCAGGTCCCGGAAGCGGTAGAGCTCAGACAGGCGGTAGCCGGTGTATTTGCCCAGCAACAGGATTATCGCCAGCAGGCTCAGGGTGAGTTCGGGGAAGTTGAACGTCAGGTGCTCCACCAGGCGGTTGGTCATGACCAGGTAGGACAGCACCGCCACCACCAGGCTGCCGCCGCCCTGCTTGAACACCTCGCGAAAGCCCTCCTCCTCCCAGAGGATGGACATGCGCTCGATGGTCCATGACAGGATGATGGTGGGGAAGAAGGTGACGGTGAGCGCCCGGTCCAGGCCGAACTTGTAACTGAGGATAGCCGTGGTCGCCATCATGAATATCACCACGATGATAACCGCGGAGATGCGCGAGACCAGCAGCAGGTTCAAGTGGCTCAGGAACGAGCGAATCCACAGGCCCACCCCCACCAGGGTAATGAACAGGACCAGGCCGGTCAGCAGCTGGGTTTGCAGGAAAGCCAGCGCGATCAGGATGGGCATGAACGTGCCCGAGGTTTTCAGGCCGACAATGAGGCGCATGATAACCACCACCAGCGCCGCCACCGGTATCAGCATCAGGCCCTTGAAGACGCCCTGCTGTTCAACCGGCAGGGCGTAGATCGAGAAGTCCAGCAGGGCATACTCGTGCGCCCGCTGCTCCATCCCGATCACGGCCTTGGCGGGAAGGCTGTTACTGACCAGTGCGAACTGGAGGGTGGAGTTACTGCCACCCGCCACCGCCAGCAGGGCGTCGCTGCCGCGCTGCCAGACGAAGAAATTGGCTGGCATGCCGATATTGGCACTTGCCGGATCGATCACTACCCAACGATCGCCGTTGTGAAACTCGAGCAGGGAGCTGAGCGTCTGGCGCCTGCGCCCGTCCTCCAGGCGTATACCCCTGATCTCATGGGCGGGTATTCCCGCATGAGCCAGCACTGCCAGCATGACCACCTCCGGGGACTCCTCGAAGGTACCGAGCAGAAACTGCGCGTCCAGGTCCTGGCTCTCCTCATTGAACTCGGTGACCAACAGGGCGACAAAGGTGTCGGTGTCGGCGGATTGTTCCCGCAGTTTGCCGATCAGTCGTTCCATCGCGGTCGCCTGGTCGTTTTCCAGCAGTGGCTTTTCCTGCAGCGTGGCGGGCAGGTCAGCCAGTTCCGCGCTGGAGGGCTGGTAGGCCTGCAGCTTGTAGTAAAGCGTGGTCGAATCCTCCATGCTCTGCCGGGTCCAGCGCGCCTTCCTCCGGCTGGCTTCCTCGGCGACAGTAAAACCGAAGCCGGAAGAGGCGAAGTGCTCCTCCAGCAGCACCCAGCCGGCCAATGGCTCAGGCAGCGTCAGGTCCACCTGCACGGGCTGGTCCTTGCTGGGGGTGAAACTGATCTTGGACTCTATCGTCCACACCTCACGGTACTCGCCGGGCACCAGGGGGAAGCCGAGGCTGAAGGCCTTGTAAAGCGTGAGACCCACCCCGAGCAGGAACAGGGTGCCGGCAATGAACGCGATCTGGGTTTTTGAGGCCATAGTCTCTACGCCATCCTGATTATTTGGCTATTTGCTGCTGGCGACTGACGTCGACGATCACCGTATCGACCAGCAGGTTCCTGCCGATCTGCAGTGGATACTCCATGTTATCGCGTTCATTGAGCGTGACATCCACCGGCGCGCGGCTGTCTGCCAGGGTGATGTAGAGCTTGACCACGTAGCGATAGGTCTCTTTGTTGCCGCCCTGCTTGATCACGATTTTGCGCCGCAGGGGCTGCTGCAGGTCGACTGGCTTTTTGGTGGCGGGGTCAAGCACGGTGAAGTGCACCCAACGCTTGCCGTCTTTCTCGACCAGTTCGATATTCTCGGCATGCAGGCTCGTCGATGCGGCGCCTGTGTCGATGCGCGCGGGCAGGCGTATATCACCGGGTTCAATCCGGGCCCACTCTACCGCACCCACGATCGGCAGGTTCAATTTGCCGGCATTGGTTGGCTTCTGCGGGGCCGGCGCTGGCACAGTGACAATCTTTTCGATGACCTGGGGCTCAGGGCACACGACCGGCTCCACTACAGGGCACACCGGGCAGGCAGGGGGTTCCACCACGGGACAGGCTGCGGGTTCCGGCGCGGGTTTGAGCGAGCTACAACCGGCCGCCAGCAGCAGGGTAAGGTAAACACACGATCTTGAGAGCTTCTTCATCATTGCAGGGTGATTGATCACTGGTAGGTTGAATAAAAGGCCGGCGTCCGCCGGGTGTCATGTCGATCGCCGGTGTTATTTTTGCGACGTTCACGGCAGCCGCGCCGATCCGGTTGCCGCCCCACATGGCCGGACTGTCGGGGGCGCGGCAGCGGCGCGTGCAGCTTAGCTCAACTTCAGGGTCCTTCCAAACCTCTTGCGATCCAAAGCGACATTTTTTCACCGGCTACGGGTGCACAGCTTGTGACCAATAACATAGTAAATCGCTCAGGTATAAACTTGACTGATTTACTGGGTTATGACAGGCTGTCGGCGTTTTCAATTGAATCCCGAGCGGAGCAACAAGCGATGCGACTGACGACCAAAGGCAGATATGCCGTAACCGCCATGCTGGACCTTGCCCTGAACCATGAGCAGGGGCCCATTCGCCTCGCGGGCATCTCCGATCGGCAGGGCATTTCACTGTCCTACCTCGAGCAACTGTTCGCCCTGTTGCGGCGACAGGAGCTGGTCAAGAGTGTGCGCGGGCCCGGTGGCGGCTACCACCTCGGGCGCCACGCAAGTACAATCAGCGTCGCTGAAGTTATAGCAGCTGTCAACGAGGATACGGACACCACCCGCTGTCGCGGCGCCGGTGATTGCCAGGAGGGCGAAACCTGTCTCACCCACCACCTGTGGAAGGACCTGTCAGACCAGGTCCATGAATTCCTCCAGAACATTTCGCTGGGCGACCTGGTAAAGCGCCAGGATATACGCCGCGTGTCCCAGCAGCAGCAGAAGCGGAGCAAGGACCTGGCGCGCAAGGGCGACCAGATTCCCACCAGCGAAGTATGAATTGCGCCGCGCCGCCTGCGGCAGCGTGTTACCAGGGGTAAGCAGAAATGTCACAGGAACACATCGACGAGGTCATGGCGCGTGAATACGCGGCAGGGTTCGTCTCCCCTATCGAATCGGACACGCTGCCCCCCGGCCTCGACGAAGACGTCATCCGGTTTATCTCGGCGAAGAAGAAGGAGCCCGACTGGCTGCTCGAGTGGCGCCTGGAGGCCTATCGCGGTTGGCAACAAATGCGTGAGCCGAAGTGGGCCCACGTGCACTATCCCCCAATCGACCTCAATGCGGTCTCCTACTATTCCGCTCCCCGGAGCATGAAGGATGGCCCCAAGAGCCTGGACGAGGTCGATCCCGAGTTGCTGGCCATGTACGAAAAACTTGGCATACCCCTGCACGAACAGGAGATGCTGGCGGGGGTGGCGGTCGACGCAGTTTTCGACTCTGTGTCCGTCGCGACGACCTTCCGCGGCAAGCTGGCCGAGGCGGGCGTAATCTTCTGCCCAATCTCGGAGGCCGTGCATTCCCACCCTGAACTGGTGCGCAAGTACATGGGCACGGTGGTGCCGCGCAAGGACAACTTCTACGCCGCGCTCAACAGCGCGGTGTTCAGCGACGGCTCTTTCGTCTACATCCCCAAGGGGGTGCGCTGCCCGATGGAGCTGTCGACGTATTTCCGCATCAATGAGGCCAAGACCGGGCAGTTCGAGCGCACCCTGATCATTGCCGATGAAGGCAGCCATGTCAGCTACCTGGAAGGTTGCACCGCGCCCATGCGGGACGAGAACCAGCTGCATGCGGCGGTGGTGGAACTGGTGGCGCTGGACGGCGCGCAGATCAAATATTCCACGGTGCAGAACTGGTATCCCGGGGATGCCCAGGGCCGGGGTGGCATCTACAACTTCGTGACCAAGCGCGGCGTGGCCCACCGCGATGCGAGGATTTCCTGGACCCAGGTGGAGACCGGCTCGGCGGTGACCTGGAAGTACCCCAGTTGCATCCTGCGCGGTGATAACAGCGTGGGGGAGTTTTACTCGGTGGCCCTGACCAACAATTTCCAGCAGGCGGACACGGGTACCAAAATGATACACCTGGGCAAAAATACCCGCTCGACCATTATCTCCAAGGGTATATCCGCCGGCAGAAGTTCCAATGCCTATCGCGGCCTGGTGCGGATGAGTCCCCAGGCGACCGGCGCCCGCAACTACACCCAGTGCGATTCGCTGCTGATCGGGGATCGCTGCGCGGCCCACACGTTTCCCTACATCGAGAGCCGCAATCCCTCGGCGGTGGTGGAGCACGAGGCGACAACCTCCAAGGTGAGCGACGACCAGCTCTACCTGTGCCGACAGCGCGGACTCGACGCGGAGAAGGCTGTTTCGATGATTGTGAACGGCTTTTGCAAGGAGGTGTTCAGGCAGCTCCCCATGGAGTTCGCGGTGGAAGCGGGCAAGCTGCTGGAAGTGAGCCTGGAGGGCTCGGTCGGTTAGGCGTGCCTGCAGCCTGACACAAACCTAAAGGAGAGAGCGTTCAATGCTCGAAATAGAAAATCTGCACGCCCGGGTGGATGGCACAGATATCCTCAGGGGGCTTTCCCTCAGCGTGAAAGCGGGGGAGGTGCACGCGATCATGGGGCCCAACGGCTCCGGCAAGAGCACCCTGGGCCACGTGCTCGCCGGTCGCCCGGGATATACCGTTACCGCGGGCAGCGTGCGTTTCCTGGGGCAGGACCTGCTGGCGCTGGAGACCGAGGAGAGGGCCAGGCTGGGGCTGTTCCTCGCCTTCCAGTACCCGGTGGAAATTCCCGGTGTCAGCAATATGGAATTCCTCAAGGCGGCGGTGGATGCGCAGCGCGACTACCGCGGCGAGAAGCCGATCGACGCCGTGACCTTCATGAAGAATGCCAGGGAGACCTGCAAGGCGGTGGACCTGGATCCCGCTTTCCTCAAACGCGGCGTGAACGAGGGCTTTTCCGGCGGCGAAAAAAAGCGTAATGAACTGCTGCAGTTGATGTTGCTGCAGCCCCGGCTGGGGATCCTCGACGAGACCGACAGCGGCCTGGATATCGATGCCCTGCAGGTGGTGGCCCGGGGCGTGAATTCCATGCGCAGCCCGGAGCGCGCATTTGTCATGGTCACGCACTACCAGCGGCTGCTGGATTTCATCGAGCCGGACCGGGTGCATGTGCTCGCGGGCGGGCGTATTGTCCGCTCCGGGGACAAGTCGCTGGCCCTTGAACTGGAGGCCCGCGGCTACGCATGGCTCGAGGACGAGGTCGCCTGATGCCGGATTTTATGCGGCTTGCCCTCGACAGTGCCGCCACCACTGCTCCCCCCTGGTTGCAGGACTACCTGCGCGCCGGCCGGCAGCGCTGGGAAGGCAGCGCCCTGCCTACCCGCAAGACTGAACAGTGGAAATACACCGGCCTGCAGGCCCTGCAACAAAGCTATCTCCCTGCGGACATGGGCGCTACGGTGCTGGCCGATGCCGGGGTGGACCTGGCCGATTTTGGCGGTTTTCGCCTGGTGTTCGTCAACGGGCATTATGCCCCGGAATACTCTGATGGAACCTTGCCGGCAGGAGTTTCCCTGGTGCGTTTCGCCAATGCCGACCATGACCAGGCCGCACGCATCCGGCGCCATCTGGGCGAGGCGGTGGGCCGGGAGCAGCCATTATTCACCGCCCTCAATGACGCGGCCCTGGCCGAGGGTGTGTTTCTGGACATCGGCGCGAGTGCCCGGGTCGAGCAGCCGCTGCACCTGGTGTGGGTCAGTGGCAACCAGGGCGAGGCATTCAGTGTCAACCAGCGCCTGCTGGTCCTGTGCGGTGAGGCCAGTACAGCCAGTGTGATCGAGCAGTATGTGGGCGCGCGCAGCGAGCAACAGAGTTTCACCAATGGCGTCACTGAACTGCTGGTGGAAGCGGGGGCTACCCTCAACCACTACCGCCTGCACCAGGAGGAGGCCGCCGCCGTGCATATTGGCAGGGTGCATGCCCGCCTCGGGCCGCAGGCCACGCTCAACAGTTTTCATCTCGCCCTGGGCAGCCTGCTGAAGCGCGTGGACCTGGTGGTTGATCATTGCGGCCCGGGCGCCCACAGCGAGGTGAATGGTGTCTACCTGCCCCGCGGCAACGACCACGTCGACTACCATACCTGCATCGAGCACCGGGTGCCCCACTGCACCAGCACCGAGACCTTTCGCGGGATCATCGGCGATGAGGCGACCGCGGTTTTCAACGGCCGCATCCATATCCACAGGGGCGCCCGCAAGACCAACGCCCAACTCACCAACCGCAACCTGCTCACCAGTACCCGGGCCGAGATCAATACCAAGCCCGAGCTGGAAATTTATGCCGACGACGTCCAGTGTTCCCACGGCGCCACGGTCGCCCAGCTCGATGAGATGAGCCTGCACTACCTGCGCAGCCGGGGGGTGTCCCGCGCCCGGGCCCAGGTGATGCTGAGCTTCGGCTTTATCAATGAGGTGATCGACACGGTGCGTTGCGATGCCCTGCGCGACTACCTGCGCGTCCTGCTCAGCCACAGGTTCGCCCGCGATCCCGCTTTTGCGCAGGTAGCGCCATGACTGCCGTCAACAGCAGCATTGCGCCCGCGTTTGACGCCGCCAGGGTGCGCCTGGATTTTCCGATCCTGCAGCAGCAGATCAACGGTCATCCGCTGGTCTACCTGGACAACGCCGCCACCACCCAGAAGCCGGAGTGCGTGATCGAGGCGATCAGCAATTACTACCGCCGCGACAACGCCAACGTCCACCGCGGCGTACACACCCTCAGCGACCGGGCGACCCACGCTTTCGAACAGGCGCGGCAGAAGGTAGCGGGGTTTCTGGGTAGTCCCAGGCCAGAGCAGGTCATCTGGACCAGCGGCACCACCGGCGCCATCAACCTGGTGGCCCACAGCTGGGGTCGCAGTACCCTGCGGCCGGGCGACCGGGTGCTGGTGTCCTGGCTGGAGCACCATTCCAATATCGTACCCTGGCAGCTGGTGGCCGCCGCCACCGGCGCCGAGGTGGTGCCGATCCCCGTGACCGATGCGGGCGAGATCGATCTCGATGCGCTGGCAGGCCTGCTCGATGCCCGGGTGAAGATGGTGGCGGTAAACCACGTCTCCAATGCCCTGGGTACCGTGAACCCGGTTGCAGAGATCGTTCGGCTGGCGAAGTCCGCCGGCGCCCTGGTGTTGATTGACGGCGCCCAGTCGGTGGCCCACTGGCCGGTGGATGTGGCAGCCATGGGTTGTGATTTTTTTGCCATGTCCGGCCACAAACTGTTCGGCCCCACCGGGATCGGCGTGCTGTGGGGCAGGGAGAGCCTGCTCGATGCCATGCCGCCCTTCCTGGGCGGTGGCGAGATGATCGAGCGGGTCGGCTTTCCCACCACGACCTTCAGCGGCTTGCCCTTTAAATTCGAGGCGGGCACCCCCCATATTGCAGGCGCGATAGGCCTCGCGGCGGCCATCGACTACCTCGGCACGATCGACCGCCGGGCAGCGGCGGAGCACGAGGCGGCACTGCTCGCCAGGACCCTGGCGCTGGCGGGGGAGGTTGCCGGTTTGCGGCGCGTGGGCAACCCCGTCCACGCCGCGGGCATTTTCAGCTTCTTGCTGGAAGGGGCCCATCCCTCGGATGTCGGCATGTTGCTGGACCAGCAGGGTATTGCCGTGCGCACGGGGCACCACTGCGCCCAGCCGCTGATGGAGCGCCTGGGGATTCCCGGCACGGTGCGGGCGTCGTTTTCGATCTACAATACCCAGGAGGACGTCACCCGCCTGTTTGAGGGTATTCACAAGGCACAGCGCCTGTTTGCCTGAGCGAGAGAGTGAAACAGCAATGACCGTTGAAGTGTTTGATGTAAAGAGTGAACTGGTGACGGTGACACCTGCCGCCGCCGAACATTTTCGCAGCACCCTCGCGGCCAGGGGTTATGCCGGTGTCCGTATCAGCGTGCGGGAAAGCGGCTGCACCGGTTTCAAGTATGTCATGGATGAGGTTGAGTCCGGCGGCAGCGAGGGCGACGTGGCGGTGGACCTTGCCAACGGGGTCACGCTGTTTCTCGAACCCGCCGCCCTGCAGTTCCTGCGCGGCACCCAGATCGACTATGCCCGGGAGGGCGTCAACCGCAGCCTGAAATTCAACAATCCCAACGTGACCGCCGAGTGCGGTTGCGGTGAAAGTTTCAGCGTGGAATGACGCCGTGAGCGCCCAGGAAAGAACCCTGCTCACCACGCGCCGCGACTGCCCCGCCAGGCTGGTGCCGGTGGGCGACCCGGTGCTGATCCCGGCCCACACCTTTGTCACCCTGACCCAGGCGCTGGGCGGCAACTACACCCTCGTGTACAACGGCAACATGGTGCGGGTGGATGGCACCGACGCCGATGCCCTTGGCCTCGAACCCCTCAGGCTGAATTTCCCCGCACCGCCGGACGACAACATCGACGAGGCGCAGGTATGGGAAGCGCTGCACACCGTATACGATCCGGAAATTCCGGTGGACCTGGTGAACCTCGGCCTGATCTACAGCGTGAAGATCGACCAGGGCGCCGGCCGGGTGGATATACATATGACCCTCACCGCCCCGGGCTGCGGCATGGGGCCGGTACTGGTCGGGGATGTGGAGTACCGCGTGGCCCAGGTGCCCAATGTGCGCAAGGTCGCGGTGGAACTGGTCTTCGATCCGCCCTGGCATCGGGACATGATGTCGGAGGAAGCACAACTTGAAACCGGCATGTTCTACTAGGAGCCGCCATCGAGTGCCCGACCCCGCTGTCAATGACAACCCCTTCGGCCACACGATCACCAGCCAGGATATCCTCGATACGCTCGGCTTTCTGGACAGCTGGGAGGACCGCTACAAGTACATTATCGACCTGGGCAGGGAGCTGCCGGCCATGCCGTCGGACCTGCATACCCGGGACCGGCTGGTGCACGGCTGCCAGAGCCAGGTCTGGATTGATACCCGGATGGAAGATGGGCGCCTGCAGCTGGCGGTGGACAGCGACGCCTTCATCGTCAAGGGCTTACTCGGCCTGGTGCTGGCGGCCTACAATAACAAGGCGCCCGCGGATGTGCTCGCCTTCGATATCGACGCTTATTTCGAGCAGCTCGACCTGCTGCGTCACCTGTCACCCACCCGCGGCAACGGCTTGCGCGCGATGGTGCAAAGAATCCAGGGTATCGCGCGCGATAACGCCTGACTGTTCACACTGCCGAGGGACATCGCCATGAAGAGATTCGACCGCCGTACGTTCGTGCAGGGAGCCGGCCTGCTGTCGGTGCTGGCCTGCCTGCCGGCCAGCGCGCTGGCGCAGATCATCAGCAGGACGCCGCCCATCAGCCCTTTCGGTGCCGATTCGACCGCCGAGCAGGTCACCGAGGGGCTGGACCTGAGCGGCAAAACCTACGCTATTACCGGGGCCAACTCCGGGCTGGGTTTCGAGACCATGCGGGTGCTGGCCATGCGCGGCGGCCATGTCATCGGCATAGCCCGCACCATGGAAAAAGCCGAGGAGGCCTGTGCCAGCGTGAGCGGCAAGACCACCCCTGCGTTCCTGGACCTCGAGGACCTGCAATCGGTGGTGAACTGTGCCGCCACTATCCGGGCGCTGGGCGTGCCGCTGGACGGGCTGGTCTGCAATGCCGGAATCATGGCCCTGCCCGAGCGGGAACTGGTGCATGGCGTGGAGAAGCAGTTCGCGGTCAATCACCTGGGTCACTTCGTTCTCATCAACCAGTTGAAGGAAACCGTCGAGGCTGCGCCCCAGGGCCGCTTTGTGATCCTCAGTAGCATGGCACACCGGCGGGCACCGGATGAGGGCATCAAATTCGAGGATCTGGCGTTCGAGCAGGATTACTCCGCGTGGACTGCCTACGGCCACTCCAAGCTGGCCAATGCGCTGTGTTCACTCGAGCTGGCGCGGCGCCTGTCCGGTACCAGCACCACCTCCAACAGCGTGCACCCCGGCGTTATCAACACTAACCTGGGCCGCCATATGCCCTGGTATGTGCAGTGGGGCGGCCAGTTGTTCGGCTGGGCCTTCATGAAGACCACGGAGGAGGGCGCCGCTACCCAGACCTATGTGGCGACCAACCCCGGCCTGGTCGGGGTCAACGGCGTCTACTTTGTCGATTGCAACCCGGATCCGGGCGATACCCCGCATATGCAGGATGAGGCGATGGCCCGGCGGCTGTGGCAGGTATCCGAGGAGTTGACCCGGGACTACCTGCCGGCGGCGGCCGCCGGGGTCAGTGCTCCCGCATGACCCTGGCCAGCCGCTCGGGCTGGCGCCAGCGCCCCCCCAGCAGGCGCCACAGGTAGGCCAGGGCCAGGCACAGGATCATCGCCACAAACACCCACCAGGACACCATCGGTTCCAGTTCGCGCAGCACGATCACATAGTACTGGATCACCAGCATCAGCCAGTGCAGTGAGACCGACGTCAGCATCACCCAACGGGTGTCGCCGGCCCCCCGCAGGGTGCCGCCGGCGATCATGATCGTGGCGTCGGCCAGCATATAGGTGCACAGCCCGATCATCATGCTGCCGGCGAGTTCGGCGATGGCGTCGAATTCCGTACCGGGCGTGCGAAATACATCGATCAGTTGCGTGCGGAAAACCAGGAAGATCACCGCCAGCACGGCGGCGTAACCCAGAGCCAGGATGAAGCCGGAGGAAATCACCTGGTTGGCCCGGCCCATATCCCGCATGCCCACGAACCTGCCGATCAGGCTCATTACGGAGATATTGAGCCCGATCATCGGTACGAACGACAGCATGTCCCAGTTGAACACGATGGCCATGGCCGCCCCCTGGATCACGCCGTAGGACTGGAACAGCAGCAGGAACAGGTTGAAGGTGGCCATGTTCATGAAACTCTCGATGCCCGCGGGAATGCCCAGGCGCAGGTAGCGCCGCATGATGGCCGGGTCGTAGCGCAGGGAGCGCGCCACCTCGAACTGTTGCCGGTGGTCGCGGGACAGGTAGAACGCCAGGAACAGGCCAGTGCCGAAAGCAGTGGCGATGACCGTGCTCACCGCCGCGCCAGCGATACCCATTGCCGGCAGGCCGAACTTGCCAAAGACGAGGATCCAGCAGAGCGGGATATTCAGCGCCACCGCCAGTACATCCGAGATCATCACCACCCGGGTGCGGCCGATGCCGGCGAAGTAGGAGGCCAGGCAGGCCTTTACCAGGCTGAAAAAGCTCCCGGTCATCAATATCTGGAAGTAAACAGTTTCCAACGGCACCTGGGCGGGGTCGTGGCCGAGGTAGGAAAAGACCCGGCCGCCGAAGTGGCCGATCAGCAACAACAGCGGGATACAGGCTGTCGCCAGCAACAGGCCCTGGCTGACCACCCGCGGGCATTTGGTCGTGGCACCCGCCCCGTAATACTGGGCGACCAGGGCATTGGCGTAGGTGATGACACCCATGAAGAGCGACAGGCAGAACGCGAAGGCCACGCCGCCGCCCATGGTCGCGGCGATATGGGTGGCGTCGAGAAACGACATGAACCAGCGGTCGGTGAACAACATCACCGCGAAGCTCCCCTGCGAAACCACCATGGGCAGTGACAGCCAGAGCAGCTCGCGCAGGGTGGTCCGCGACAGAATGTTCAAGGGCTGGTCCGGGGTGTCAGGACGCGGAGCATGGTTCTCAGGGTTGGACCACGACGCGCGGGGTGCGCGCCGGCATGCGGGTCGTCAATTCGTAGCCGATGGTGCCCGCATGCGCCGCGACTTCGCCCACAGGCAGGCCCTCGCCCCATAGGATCACCTCGTCGCCAGGCTCGACCCTCGGGAGTTCGGTGACGTCCAGCGTGATCATGTCCATGGACACCCTGCCGGCAAGTCCGGCGCGGCGGCCGTTCACCAGCACCGGGGTGCCGTTGGGGGCCAGCCGCGGGTAGCCATCGCCGTAGCCGATGCAGACCGTGGCGATGCGACTGGGCCGCGCTGCGGTCCAGGCGGCGCCATAGCCCACGGTCTCCCCCGGCGCCACGTCGCGCACTGAGATTACCGCCGAGGCCAGGGTCATCACCGGTCGCAGGCCCCGGGCGCCCGGGTGCTCACCGGGCAGCGGTGAGTTGCCGTACAGCATGTAACCCGGCCTGATCCAGTCGTAGTGGCTGTCGGGCCAGGCCAGCACCGCGGCGGAGTTGGCGGCGCTGCGCTCGCCGGCCAGGCCGCGGCAGGCGGTGTCGAACAGCGCCAGCTGCGAGCGGGTCAGTTCCGAGCCGGGTTCGTCGGCACAGGCAAAGTGAGTGGACAGGACGATATCGCCGCGCGCATTGGGGCAGGCCCTGAGCCGCCGGTAGAATTCCCCGGCCCGGCCGGGCGTCACCCCGAGGCGGTGCATGCCCGTATCCAGCTTGAGCCAGCAGCGCAGGGGCCGGGCCAGGCTGGCGCCCTCGAGCCACTGCAGCTGGCGCTCGTCGTGGATGGTCACCCAGAGGTCCTGCTGCGCCGCTGCGACCAGTTCACCTGGCTCGAACACACCCTCCAGCAACAGTATGGGGGCAACCACCCCACTGGCGCGCAGCGCGAGGGCCTCCTCCAGGCAGGCCACCGCCATGGCATCGACCAGTGGATCCAGCGCCTGGGCCACAGTCAGCATGCCGTGGCCATAGGCATTGGCCTTGATCACCGCCATGGCCTGCGAGCGGGGCGCCAGCCGTCGGGCCAGCGCCAGGTTGTGGCGCAGCGCCGCGAGGTCGAGCCGGGCCTGGTTGGGACTGGCCATCAGAAGTCGAATTTATGGGCGCTGAAGAGGGTCTGGGCCGCCAGCCACACGTCGCCGGGCCTGCCGTCGCCGACCGGGCGCCCGTCGATCTCAACCACGGGCGCGATCTCCTTGCTCGAGCTGGTTAGCCACACCTCGTCCGCCTGGGCCAGCTCGCGCATGGTCACCACCCGTTCCTGGACCGGGATGCTGCCATCCCGGCGCAGGATTTCAAGCAGCATGAGGCGGGTAACGCCCGGCAGCTTCTGGTGATCGAGCAGCGGGGTTGCGACGATCCCGTTCCTGACCACGAATACGTTACAGGCCGCCGCCTCGGTCACTTCCCCGTCCTGGTTGTACAGGATTGTCTCCTGGTGGCCCAGGGCGTGGCCGTACTGGTAGTGCATGACATTGCCCAGCAGGGCGGTGGACTTGATATTGCAGCGTTTCCAGCGCAGGTCCTCGGTGGTGGCAACGGTGTAGAGCGTGGCAGCGGATTTGTCCGCGACCGGTGGCGGCGGGATTTCGAATGCAAAGGCGTAAATGGTCGGGCTGATCTCCTCCGGGTAGGCGTGGTTGCGCCGGATATCCGCGCCGCGGCTGACATGAATGTAAATACCGAGGTTGCCGCCGCCGTTGCGCGCGATCAAGCGGGCGCAGATGTCCCGCCACGCCTCCCGATCCACCTGCAGGCGGATCCCGATGGCGTCGAGCCCGTCCTGCATGCGCGCCATGTGGGGAATGAAGCCCACCAGGCGCCCATCGTAGGAGGGGATGACCTCGTAGATGCCGTCACCGAACAGGAACCCGCGATCCATGGGGGAGATCCTGGCCTCCGCCATCGGCAGGTACACGCCATTGAGATATACGATGCTCATTGTCTTGCCGTTTCCTTCATTGCTGGTTCTGCCTGCGCTCGAAGCCTGTCAGGATACGCAAGTCCCGGATGATCTGCATGCCCTCTGCCGGCGGCAAGCCGTCCTCGGTAAGGGTGTTTGCCCGGGTCACCCCGTCCACACTGCCCCTGGCGCAGAGGTAGTCGAGAATATCCACGGGCGCTAGCGTCGCCAGCAGGTCGCGCCCCGACCATTTGGCCAGCAGGGCGATCAGGCCGTAGGCTCCCCAGTTGGAGACATCCGCCACCAGCAGCTCGTCGCAACCGGTGACGGCCGGGTGGATGTCGAGGCCGGCAATGGCGGCGCGGATATTGCCCATGCCGATCTCGTTGCCGCCATCGCCGATGGCGATGGTGGGGCAGCTCGCCTGGGTGATGAATTCATCGAAGAAATAGCAGCGCGGGGTGATGTCCTCGCCGCGCATATTGTAGTAGCGGCCGTCCGCTGCCAGGCCGGGGCGCTCGATGGACACTACCGCGGCGGGATTCAACTGCCCCAGACGCTCCGCCGCCTCCACCCTGGCGGCATCGAGATCCCGGGCCTGCAGCGGCAGTACCCGGTAGGTCTCGGCAAGCGCGTCTGCCAGGGGCGGACCGCAGGCGATCAGCGGCTGTGCGCCCAGCGCCTGCAGGCAGTCATAGAGGGCGATAGCCCCGAGGGGGCCGTCGGTCTCGAAAGTGTCTGCTACCGGAAAGCCGGTGCCTATGATCACATTGCCGCGAATACCGCGCAGGTGTTGCGCGGCGCGCAGGAAGTAGCCGGGGGCCAGTGCGGCCCGCGCAAGCTGCATATTGCGCAGGTTGCGCTCGACCAGCAACGCCTCGATGGCCAGGCTCAGGGAGAGGTCGCTCACGGACTGCGCTCCAGCAGCCTGCTGCGGCCGGACATGGCGTGTGCCAGATGCAATGCGTTGTGGGCAGCGTGCTGGTTGATGGGAGCGAAGTGCACGGTGTCGCCGGGCCGCAGCTGGGCCAGGCGGGCCGCGTCCAGCGACAGCACCGCGCCGATCTTGGGGTAGCCACCGATGGTCTGCCGGTCATTGAGCAGTACGATGGGCTGGCCGTCCGCCGGGATCTGGACGGCGCCGAAGCAGATCCCCTCTGACAGGATGCCATCGATGTCGCAGGTGATGGCCGGCCCCTCCAGCCGGTAGCCCATGCGATCGCAGCGCTCGGAAACGGTGAAGGCGTGGCTGAAAAACCGCCGCTGCTGCAGGCGGCTGAAGTGGGCCTGCTGGTAGCCGGGAATCACCCGCAGGGTCGCCCTGTCCTGGTAGCGCGGCTGCTGTTCCGGCGGCAGGTAAAAACACCTGCGCTCGCTGACCTTTTTGAAGGGCAGCAGGTCGCCCGCCTGCAGTTTGTCACCACCCAGGCCGCCGATACTCTCGCGCACCACCGTAGCGGTGCTGCCGAAGGTGGGCTCGATATCGAAGCCGTCGGCCACCCCGAGGTAACTGCGACAGCCGCGCTCGGCAAAACCCAGCGCGATAGTGTCCCCGGCGGCCAGTGGGTGCACCGCCCACAGCGGCTTCTCCACGCCGTTGACGGCCAGGGGCATGCCGGCGCCGGTGACGCAGAAGAAGGTTTCCAGGGTGGCGCGAAAATGGCTGCCGCCAAAACTGATTTCGATGGCGGTGCAGCCCGACCTGTTGCCCAGCAGTCGATTACAGGCGTTGAAGGCTTCCGGATCCAGCGGCCCGCCGTTGGTCAGGCCGATGCGGTGCATGCCGAAGCGCCCGCGATCCTGCAGCAGGGCGAGCGCGCCGGGCGCGATGACCTCCAGGCTCATGCCAGCTCTCCACCCAGCGCGAGGAAGCGTGCGCGGCTGACCGGCTCGAAGCGCACCCGGTCACCGACCGCCACCGGCATGGGCGGCGTGGCATGAGGATCGAACATGCGGGTGGGGCAGCGCCCGATGAGGTTCCAACCGCCCGGCGATACCGCGGGGTAAACAGCGGTCTGGCGGTCAGCGATGGCGACTGCGCCCCGCGGCACCTTCAGCCTCGGGGTGGCCAGGCGCGGCGCCGCGATGCGCTCATCGACCTGGCCGAGATAGGCGAAGCCGGGCGCGAATCCGATCGCGTACACGCGGTACTCGGTGCCGCTGTGGATGCTGATCACTTCTTCGATGGAGATCCCGGCCCGCGCCGCCAGCGCCTCGAGATCAGCACCGGTCTCCGCTGAGTAATAGACCGGCAGGATGACCGAGCGCCCTTCCAGGTCGACGCCCGGGGGCAGGCCGGCGAGCGCCGCGCGCAGGCGCCGGCCCACGTCCAGGTGGTCGGTTTTCAGGGGATCGTAGATGACCAGGATCGAGGCGTAGGAGGGCACCAGGTCGATCAGGTCGCTGCCCAGCGCAGCCTCTATGGCGGTGCCAGCCGCCTGCACCCGGGCTGCAATGGCGGGACTGGTGTCATGGCCCAGGTACAGTATCAGGGCGTTTTCACCCGCCGCGTGCAGTTCCATCGCGGGTCAGTTGCCGCGGACCAGTGCGCGGATGGCCTGGATGGCCTGCACGCCCTCGGGGTTGTCGCCGTGCACGCACAGCGTATCCGCCTGTAGCGGCAGCTCCCGGCCGCCCACCGTGGTCACCGTGCCCCGCTGTTGCAATTGCGCGACCTGCGCCAGCATGCGCTCCTTCGTGTGCACCGCGCCGGGTTTGCGCCGCGACAGCAGGCCGCCATCGTCGTCATAGCAGCGGTCGGCGAAGGCCTCGAACATGACCCTTATGCCGAGCGCCTCCGCCTCGGCGCGGTGTTGCGCTGCGGCGGGGGTCGCCTGCAGCATCAGGGGCAGCGGCCGGTGGTAGCCCGCGAGGGCCTGCATGATAGCGCTGCGCACCGCCGGTTTCGTCATCATGTCGTTGTAGAGGGCGCCGTGGGGTTTGACATAGGCCAGCGTAAGTCCCTGGGCCAGGGCCATTCCCTCCAGCGCCGCCACCTGGTAGTGCAGGGAGGCGATGATTTCCTCCGCGCTGAGATCCATGCTGCGCCTGCCGAAACCCACCAGGTCCGGGTAGGACGGATGGGCGCCAACGGTGACACCGTGCCGGGCGGCCAGGGCCAGCGTCCTGCGCAGGGTGAGCGGGTCGCCGCCGTGAAAGCCGCAGGCGATATTGGCCTGGTCGATGTGGGGCATGACATCCGCGTCCAGCCCCATGGTCCAGCTGCCGTAACTCTCGCCGAGATCGCAGTTCAGTAACATCATTCAATCCTGTGCTTACATCACAGCCAGCTGGCTGTTGCGCAAATCGGTGACCAGCATGCAACCCGGGCTGTGGGTTATCGCAAAGGGCGGCCTGGCCGCCTCCAGGGCAACCTGCGGGGTCACGCCGCAGGCCCAGAACAGCGGCAGCTCGTCGCTGCCCACCGTCACTGCATCGCCATAGTCGGGCCGCCCCAGGTCCTTGATGCCGATCAGCGCCGGATCCCCCAGGTGCACCGGGGCGCCATGGACTGCCGGAAACCGGGTGCAGATCTGCACCGCGCGAATGGCGTCGGCCGCGATGAAAGGCCGCATGCTGACGACCATTTTACCGGCGAAGGGGCCGGCGCTGTTGCAATCGATCGAGGTGCGGTACATGGGTACGTTGACGCCCTCGGTGACATTGCGTACCTCGAGGCCGTCCGCGAGCAGGGCCTCTTCGAAGGAGAAGGAACAGCCCAGCGCAAACGTTACCAGGTCGCTTTGCCAGAGAGCGCTGATATCCCTTGTTTCCTCGACAAATTCGCCGTTTCGGAACAGCTTGTAGCTTGGCACGTCGGTGCGGATGTCGATATCCCCCAAAGGTGGTAGCGTGTAGTCGCCGGGGCTGTTGCTCATGGCGACCAGGGGGCAGGGCCGCGGGTTGAGCTGGCAGAAGCGCAGGAAGTCATTGGCCCAGGCGGCGGGCAGGATGACGATATTGCACTGGACGAAGCCGGCGGCCAGGCCCGAGGTGTTGCCGCTGTGTGCGCCCGTGCGAATAGCGTGTCGCAGTGCCTGGGGGGAAAGTGCATCGTTCATCAGGAGTCCTGTAAAGTCGCCGGGCCGCGGCTGCGGCCATCGCCTGACATATTGCGGTGGAGGGCGGCAGCAGCGAGGGGTGGTCGCGGAATTAGTTTGGCACAGAATCACAAATCTGGATAATGTCCGCTGGTTAGTGCAGACCCTGCGAGCATATGCTGTCCCAGTTGATTGAAGTAGTCACGCCGCGTCCCGAAGGAGAAAACCGCTTTATCGGCCGCAATATGCACCCCGGCGCCTTCAGGGTGTATGGCGGGCAAGTGCTGGCCCAGGCAGTGGGCGCGGCGGTGGCTACGGTAAGCGAAGATCGGGTGATTCATTCCCAGCACGCTTATTTCCTGCGCCCCGGCGACCCGCGCACGCCCATCGTGTTCGAGGTCGAGCGGGCGCGGGACGGTGGCAGTTTCAGCTCGCGCCGGGTGGTCGCCCTGCAGAATGGCAAGGCGATCCTGGTGGCATCCATGTCGTTCCAGCAGGCATCCCGGGGAGATGAATACCAGGGCGACATGCCGCTGGTGCCGCCGCCGGAATCCCTGCCCAGTGAGCGCCAGCTGAGCCTGGAGGCGGGCAGGCTGGACGAGAGTTTCATGATCACCACCGGCGAGGACCTCGACATTCGCATGGTCGAACCCATCGACTGGAACCGTCCCGTACCCCGCAAGCCGCTGTTGCAGGCCTGGATGAAAACCAGTGGCCCCGTACCCGACACGCGGGGCCTGCACCACGCGCTGCTGACTTACCTGTCGGACGCCTTCCTGGTGGATGTCTGCCTGATCAAGCACGGCAGGAGTTTTGAGGACCCCCGCTGGCAGGTTGCCAGCCTCGACCACGCCCTGTGGTTTCACGAGGATTTTCGCGTCGATGACTGGTTGCTGCACGAGGTGGAGGCCGAGCGCATCGGTGGCGGCCGCGGCCTGGGGCGCGGCAGTTTCTACACCCGCGACGGCCGCCTGGTGGCCAGCACCATGCAACAGAGCGTCATGCGCCTGCGCTGATGCATTGTCAAAGCTGCCGGCTTGATCATATAGTGCGCAGGCGAATGCCCGTTGTCGACCCGGGCGGCCAGAGCACATAAGGAGTACAGCATGCCGCACCCCAGTATTACCGCGCAGACCTATCCCCATAAACCCGCCATCATCATGGGCGATTCCGGCGAGCTGGTCACCTACCGGCAGCTGGACCAGCGCTCCAACCAGGGGGCCCAGCTGTTTCGCGCGCTTGGACTCAGGACCGGGGACCACATCGGTATGATGCTGGAGAATACCCGCCAGTTCCTCGAAATCGCCTGGGCCGCGCAGCGCTCGGGGATTATCTTTACGCCCATCAGTACCCACCTGAAGCAGGCCGAGGCCGCCTATATCCTGGAAAACTGCGGGGCAAGGTTGTTCATAGGCTCGCTGGCACTGGCGGATATTGCGGAGCAGATCATCGCCGCCGCGCCGGGCCAGATTGCGCATTTCTACATGGTGGGCGGCATCAGGCCCGGGTTCGAGTCCTGGGAGGAGGCCATCGACCTGCAGCCGGCTACCTGCATTGCCGATGAGAGTAACGGGGTGCCGATGCTCTACTCCTCCGGTACCACCGGCCAGCCCAAGGGTGTGTTTGTGCCGCCGGCGGGTACCGATGTCAACACACCGCACGCGCTGGCCGGTTCCATGGGGGCGGCATTCGGATTCAGCGAAGAGACCGTCTACCTGTCACCGGCTCCGCTGTATCATGCGGCGCCGCTGCACTATTGCATGATGGTGAGTTACCAGGGCGGCACCGTGGTGGTGATGGAGAAATTCGAAGCCGAGCGAGCGCTGCAGTTGATCCAGGAGCATCGGGTAACCCACAGCCAGTGGGTACCCATCATGTTCATCCGCATGTTGAAACTTCCGCAGCAGGTGCGGGAGCGCTACGACCTCAGTTCGATGCAATTCGCGATTCACGCCGCGGCGCCCTGCCCGATCGAGGTAAAGGAAAAGATGATCGAGTGGTGGGGCCCGGTGATCGTGGAATACTATGCCGCAAGCGAAGGCATCGGCGTCACCATTATCGACTCCGCCAACTGGCTCACCCACAAGGGCTCGGTGGGGCCCGCACTGGTGGGCGAGTTGCATGTCCTCGACGATGATGGCAACGAGCTGCCCCCCGGCGAGGTCGGCACGATCTACTTCGGTGGGCAGCAGGCCAGCTTCAACTACCACAACGAGCCGGAAAAGACGGCGGGCGCCTATAATGAAAAGGGCTGGGCCACCACCGGCGACGTCGGCTATGTGGACAGGGACGGCTTTCTCTACCTTACCGACCGCAAGAATTTCATGATCATCAGCGGCGGGGTCAACATCTACCCCCAGGAAATCGAGAACCTGCTGATCACCCACCCGAAAATAGCGGACGTCGCGGTGTTTGGCATACCGCATGAGGAATTCGGTGAGCAGGTGAAGGCGGTGGTGCAACCCATGAACTGGGCTGATGCCACCGACGAGGTGGCCATCGAGATCATGGAGTGGCTGCGGGACAAGCTGTCCCATATCAAGATGCCGCGCTCGCTGGATTTTCACCCGAAATTACCGCGCATGGACAATGGCAAGCTCTACAAGCGCCACCTGGTGGAGGAGTACCGCAGCGGCAAGCGCGACAACGGCTCACCCTGATTGCACCCGGAATGTTGCTGGTTGTCGCCAGGGAGCGCTTGCTCCGCCTGAAGCTATCCAGGCGCGGGCGGGCGAGGTGGCCCGACGGGGCGCGCGGGCGGGCGTTGACCCAGGTCAATCCACGCTTCCACAGCCGTTTACAAACCGCTGGGAGAGCTGTGATATTTGCATTATGCTCCATGGGCGGGGTTCATTTTAGTCCGGTATAACCGAAGAGGTGGCACTGTGGGAAATTCACGCAAGCTCAAGAAGCTCGAGCGCACGATGAACAAGAGCCGCAGCTATGATGAGTGGCGCGAGGCGGCCATCGAACATGATGAGCTGTCGGGCAAGCGGCGCTGGCGCGAGGTCGACCAGACCACGCAATACGATTATGCCCAGATTCGCCTGCGCCTCGACCGGATTCGCAGTCTGCGTGCGCGCCACGACCACCAGGGCCTGCTGTTCACCCTCAATGAAGGCATCCACGGCAATATGGCCGGGATCGGCCGCAGCAGCCTTTATCGTCAGGCAAGGTTCGGCACCAAGAAGCTGATAGAGCAATACATCGACGAGATCGATGATTCCCTGCGCTACCTGGCGGAAC
>Ga0105103_10000393_pt1 | contig 24509 bp, 28 predicted proteins | sample PPLLaktember2015_2_FD_79107 | JGI IMG/M metagenome (GOLD analysis project Ga0105103, IMG submission 79107) | Freshwater sediment microbial communities from Prairie Pothole Lake near Jamestown, North Dakota, USA - PPLs Lake P7 Core (6) Depth... | ecosystem: Environmental > Aquatic > Freshwater >...
ACCTTCGGTATCCCTTTAGAGTATTATATAAGAACTTAGATCCTTTTCTCAACGGGGACAAACCTAGTCTACTATGAATTATGAATCTTGTCAAGTACTTATGTGCCAGTTCATAAAGTGGCACCAGACCTCATCAGACTCGATAAGATTCCTGTCATACTGAACTCGTTCAACACCAAGAACCACTCATGAGCATTTACACCAACAACGGATACGCAAATCGTAAAGAGTATTTGAATGAACTTCGTGAAGAGTACGGAGATCTTGTAGACATTCTTACCAGTGTGCTACCATCGTCTGAAGATTTCGATGGTCTTGTAACCGCCCTAGAAGACGCTGTAGAGTCTGGAGAGTACGAAGACCTCCTGTGACACTTTAAGCACTGTTCCAAGGGCACACAGGAGTCTCTCAGAGTGCCCTATACTAAACAAGTCAACCCAACCAAACATCATGGGAACCCGCTCACGCATCGGAATCGAAATGCCAGATCACACTGTGGTTAGTGTCTACTGCCATTGGGATGGTTATGTAGAGGGCAATGGCAAAATCTTGGTAGAGCACTATCAGAACCGTGAAGACGTACAAGAACTTATTGATGGTGGTTCGATGTCATCACTGAGAACTCGTGGCACTTGGAATCATGATACCGCTCTTCGTGATGAGAATGGAGAGTATATTAATGATGCTGCCGGTTATCTAATGTATGAGAATGATCGTGAACCACAACCACTTTATCACTCAGAGCGTGGTGATGGTGAAGATCCTATGCACTCCGATTTTGATACCTTTGTTGCAGGTAACTCTATGGAAGAGTATGCTTACCTGTATGATCTCAATGGTAACTGGAAAGCATATGAGATTAACTATAATGCACCAGTGGAACGTGTTGAGATTCCAAACTATGCAGTAACATAAACCCCCTACATTTTCCTGTTTTTCTTAATTGACTCGGATAAAGATTATTCTCTAAACAAAACTTATTTAAATTGAAAACATCTACAGATTCGCCCGTAGGGGTTTTTATTTTATACCATTTAGAAAGAGAATATTCGGAATTATATTGATGATTACACCATTCCAAATTACTCACATGATTGTTAGTTTTATCTTCATCTTTATGATTAACTTGTGGTAGATTGTTTGGATTGGGAATATAAGTTTCTGCAACTAATCTATGAACATACTTATACTTAGGTTTTTTCGGTGATGCATTTTCATACTTATGAATTCTGATTACACTATATCCTCTCCATTTACCTGTTTGTTGTCTAAGTTCTCTTTCTGTTTTATAAGAACCGTATCTTGTCCAAGTTGTAAAAACTTTGCCATCTTCTGTGACAAAGTAACCCTTAAGGGTAGGATGCTCTTTCATCTGCTTCTAAATTAGGTGACATATTATTTATACAAGAAAAGAGGCATTTCTGCCCCCTTTCTACCCTATAGTGTCACCTAATTAGAGCACCATTATTTATACTGTACCACTTGATGAACTGGTACAAGGAGTCTGGATTCCCTTCAGATCTCTGCTACATTACATTTGTTCCTGAGATTCTTATGTACCGCACACTTTCTGAACACTGTTTCTGTATGCCAGTTCATCAAGTGGCACAATGGGGGTCTTGACATCTGATCAAGACCCTCCTATAATTCTATACATGGGGTGAATGGTTATAAAGAGTTCGATTCTCTTTCTCCTCCTGGTACATAAAGTACCTAATATTACATATCTTAATTCAATCAAACAACATCATGCGTAACTTTAATGTCAATAGTACTGCCATCTCAACTCTGAGTATGGAAGGTGAACAAGTGAACATTCAATTCACAAGTACCGATAAGCAGTACACTTTCCGTGCTTCTGATCCTAGCACCTTTGTTGCAGATCTAGAGCAAGTGATTGCTGATCCTACAGGTTCTGTGGGTTCTTACATTCACCGTGCTCGTACTAGTGAACTTCTTGTTGAAGTCTGATAAGTGACACCTAGGGGTCTTGTGTTCTCATAAGATCCCTATAATACTTAAGAATCTTATTGGTTACCAATAAATCTTAAAATAATATGATTTATATTGGTTACCAGTTCTAAACAATTGGTTACCAATAAATCTTAAAATCTTATACTAATACCATTTATATTGGTTACCAATTGTTTTTTATTGGTTACTAATAAATTCACAAGATGGTAGATTATACTAATATGATTTATATTGGTTACCAATTGTTTTTTATTGGTTACCAATAAATCTTAAAATCTTATACTAATATGATTTATATTGGTTACCAGTTCTAAATAATTGGTTACTAATAAATTCATAAGATGGTAGATTATACTAAATCAATTAAAGGGCAAAGAGGATTCTCTAAGATGTATCAGATCTTAGGTGATTGTAAAACCATGAGAGTTCCCTTAACTGTTTATGATAAGATTAAATGTATCTTATCATTATTTGAAGAGATTCAAGATTTAGATAAGGTTCATACGATATTAGATAAAAATATTATTGGATTAGAAAATCTTGTAAAGAATCGTATTGAATCTGAAGAGGATGAATGTGACAGTCTGACAACTGGCACAGACAGGCACCTAGGAGACCCTAGAGTGCCCTTATACTAAACAAGTCAACCAAACACCCCTGACATGGACTTTGACACCTTTGAAACCGATTTCTGGTCTGAGATTCAAGATGCTCCTGGTGAGATCTTTGACATTGATGAAATGATGGAAGATGAGCAGACCTGGAATGAGTTTGTAAACAGCAATGTGACAGTCTGATAAGTGGCACACGGGGTCTTGTGTTCTCATGAGATCCCTGCCATACTACATTTGTTCAACCAATCACACCAATCTCATGGGTTATAACGTTTTCATTGAAGAAAGCACTTTTCAGATTCCTGCTGAAAATCTTGATGAAGCATACAACCGTATGTGTCAACTGAACTTTACTGTTCCCAACAAACATAAGAATGGAGGTTCTTATCCTGATAAGGATAATGCACCCGAATTTGGAGCAAATAAGTCATGTTGGTTCTCTTGGATGGAATGGAACTATCATGAAGAGTGTAATAATTCCGAAGAGATTCTGCAACAATTAGGTTTCTATACTTCAACTGATGAAGATGGAAATCTTCATATTGATGGTTATGATTCCAAGACTGGTCAGGAGAATCTCTTTTTGGAGGCAATCTCTACACTTTCCAAAGGTTACATTATATGGGAAGGTGAAGATGATGAAGTCTGGGGAGAAACTTATGGTGGTGAGGAAGTCATTGTAAAGAGACAAGGTGCTCCAGATTACAGTCACCTTGTGACAGTCTGATAAGTGGCACATAAGGCACCTAGAACACCCTAGAGTGCCTCTATAATAAACAAGTCAATCACCAACACCTCATGAACGACACAGCAGACCAGATCAAAGATTTCTTTACATCTGAAGAATGGGATATGATATACGATCTTGTTGGTCGTCATGGTCTGGATGATGATGATGAAAACTCTGAAACTGTTTATGACATTCGTAACAAAATTCACACTATCTTTGACGAAGAATGATTGACACTTACAATTTCACTGGAGATGGTACAACAATTTTAGGACTGGTTGGCATCATCTCCACTGGTATCATTATTGTTACTGCATTCACCCGTTATTTTAATTCTCCTCTAAGGAAATGACTTACAAAGAACTTCTTGCCGAACTTCAAAAACTCAACGAAGAACAACTCAATCAGGATGTTTGTATTTGGGATTGTTGGGGGCAAGATGAGTATTACCAAAAAGGTGTAGAGTTTGTATTTGCAACTGATGCACAAGATGTTCTAGATGTAGACCACCCTATCATTCAATACTGATAAAAATCTAGTCGAGACTACAATCTCGTCGAGATGTGACAGTCACACGCACACAATCTCGACGAGACACACACATATTCACACATCGAGATTATGAATAACGCAATCGTCACACCAATCTCGCGTAAGGCAAAGAATCGCTTTGCCAACCTTATGTGCAATGACGGGCAATGTATTATAGAGCAACACAAGGGTAATCGAGTGTTTCTCACGTCTGAGAATGGTAAGAATCACTTTTGGGTGATGCTTGACAAAGACCCGGACTGGATGGTAGAATTGTAAGATACAGACGGAAGGGGTTTTGCCGTCGCTGAATGTTAAAGTCACCCTGCGCGTAAGAAAACAGATACTGATTATAGCATAGGTGAGTGTATGATGTGGGTCAGGGTGGTGCCTGATCCATTTTTTTAATATATTGTTATAATTATTTTATGGCAGGAGGAGTACCGATGTATTGTTCAGTAGAGATACCTTTCTCCCGTTGGTGCTGGTTGTCCTCTTAGGATATCACCAAACCACCCCAAAACTGCCACCAAAAACCAGTTTGATCACTGGCACAAGGTCTATGGATCTGGTCGGTTCTGGTGTGTCATCATTCATTCAACGGCGCACCACTGCCGCCTACCACCACTCCATACCGATGACTACCATCCAACTTGTTATCAACGGCAACCAAGTTGAAGGCACAATGTTAGAACTTGCTCAAATGTTGGGCATGATTTCTAACACTCCTACACAACCAGTTGCTCCGGTTGTTAACAATGAACCGGCAGAATTGGCACCATTCAATGCCTTTTTGATGGTAGAATTGACACCCTACTTTGGTGCTGAAAACGCAACTAAGATTGTCACTAAGTTACAACGTTCCCGTGCAATCAATGATTTTCGGTATTTCATTTCAATGTACCGATTGGCAAAAGGTGATCTACAAAAGCGTCAACTTCTGAAGGTTGTAAGTGCAGTCTACCGCTACAAGTTTGGTGGTTATAAGAATCCTGAGCAGTACTCTTTGCGTTCTGAAATTAAGTATGCAAAAGCGTGTGATCATTGCGGCAAACTTGCACAAGTTCTAGTTGCTCGTTTGACTGCTGAGAAACTCTGGAAGTGACAATCTGACAACTGGCACAGGGGGGTCTCTGATCCCCCATTGAACCCCTTACAATTAACAAGTCACACACACCAGACCGCCATGCTTCACCTCTCCAACGGCAACGGCAAACTATCCAACGACACCCTAATTTTTAATCTTCCTGCCGGTAAGACTTGCCCCGGTGCAATGTTCTGCAAGTCGTTTGCAGTTGTTAATGATGATGGAAAACGGTCAATTGTTGATGGTAAGCACACTGAGTTTAGGTGCTTCGCTGCTAGTAGCGAGGTGCAATATGATAAAGTTTTTAACAATCGCGCAGAGAATCTGCAACTGATTGTTGATGCAATTGCCAACAATTCTGCTGCTGATCTGATTCACAACAGTATTCAATTTAAGCGCACAAAAAAGACCAAACTGGTAAGAATTCATGAGAGCGGTGACTTTTTCTCTGGTGCATATTTGGATGCTTGGATTGAAGTCGCTCACCGCAATCCTGATCTTAAATTCTATTGCTACTCAAAGAGTCTTCAACTATTTTTACACTTTCCTCTGCCTTCCAACTTCTACCTTACCGCATCTTATGGTGGTAAGTTTGACTATTTGATTGATGAAGGTTACTTTTCTCGTTATAGCAAAGTCTGCTTGAATGATGCAGACGCTGATGCTTTGGGTCTAGAAGTTGATCATGATGATTCACACTGTTTTGGTAATAAACCGTTTGCTCTATTAGTTCATGGAACGCAACCCAAGGGATCTATCTGGGGCGCTGCGATTCATCTACGTCGTGTTAACAATCAGTTCGGAGGTTACAGTAAGAAACATGCTGTGACGGTCTGACAACTGGTACAGGGGGGTCTCTGATCCCCCATTGAACCCCTTACAATTAACAAGTCACACACACACACACCATCATGGCAATCTCTGAAACGATCCGGACCTTTCTTCAGTCTGCCGGATCAACCATCATAACTGTTGAGTTTATTAAAAAAGATGGCACAATTCGCAAAATATCATTTAATCCCCGCGATCGCAATGAGATTAAAGGGACTGGAACAGCAGTAAAGAATCCCGACATTATTCGAGTTCGGGACTTTAACCTAGCGCGGAAGAATGAACCAGCATGGCGCTCATTCAATGTTAACTCAATTCGGCGGATTAATTGTAACCGTCAAACCTTCGATTTTGCGATCTGATTATACTTAAGGGGGCACAAGTTGCCCCTCTTTCTTTATACTTTTTTTTATATTATTTGATCGCAGGTTCCGTGGCGATGAATTGATCAGGCAGATACCCTTCTGCCGTTGGTGCCGATTGTTCACTTATTATAAACACCAAACCACCCCATAAACCCCCACCAGTGGACAGTTCTCAAGGTGTCACACCCCCCCAGTTTCATGGGGTCTGTCGTGCCCCATACTGGTATCAGTTCACCACCACCGACCGATGACCCTATCACCCGCTAGCGACCTTAAGACTCAGCAGATCGTATGGGTCCGAAACGGAATTGTTAAGACTTCCGTAGAATGGGCGGCACTGGGTCACACTGGTCGCCTCTGATCTGCTACAATTAACCCAGTTCACCACCACCGACCAATGACCTACAAGATCCTCCGCTTCCACGTTACCAAGGCAACCCGAGTCATCTATCGGGGTCTGACCCTTGAGCAGGCACAGGCACACTGCCACAACCCTAAGACACGTCAGGATGGCGTCTGGTTTGACGGATACGAGGCAGAATGAATCTCACCGGGGACCCGCAACGGTCCCCGATCCATGCTATGATTCTCTCAGTTCACCACAACCCGATCCGATGCCCGCCCCCACTGCTATTGACTACCTAGAAGTCTTAGAGTCTTATATGGACCCCAAGAATGGCACAGTTGCTTATGATTATGCAAAAATCTGTGCCAAATTGCTTAAACTCTCAGATCAGTTTGTTACCGACTATTCTTGTATGGAAGGTTACAGAGTAGATGTCGGAGAGTTTAACTATTGGGCATTGAATCTCCTCTGATTCTTTATACTTAAGGGGACTCACAATCCCCCATCTATTCTTTACACTTCCCTCTCAATTATCATGGAAACCTTTCTTAATATCGAAGAACTTATTCAGTTAGTTGAAACTGGAATGATTGAATTAACCGATGATCTTATGCTCAGACTGGAATTCAATCCTAATACAGAATCTTATGAGAATTCTGATTGGTATAATGATCCTAACAACGTAATGTCAAAGCATCATTATTAAATCTCGACGAGATACACACATAAGTCTCGACGAGATTACATCATGCAACACACACAAACACATCGAGATTACATCATGCAACACACATTCACTGTACGCTATCAAATACCTTATGGTGATTGTGAGTGGCGTACACAATCATTCACAACGCTAGATGAGGCGCAACGCATGATAGAGTTTTATAGATCGTGCGGAAGTCCTGCGAGGTTAGTATAAACAATCAAATAAGATTAGAAGATATAAAGAATATACAATAGATTAAGATTAGAAGATATAAAGAATATACAATAGATTAAGATTAGAAGATATAAAGAATAGAGAATTACACAGGATTGAATGTAACTTAATGGTCGTGGTGTGGTTTATTGCTTACATTCAGTCCTGTCTAATTTTTTATACTTTTGGAGTTTGTTATTTTTTATACTTTTGGAGTTTGTTATTCTTTATACTTAGTGGGGTCTGAGTTGTTTATGCTAACTGCTGCTGCTGGTTAGGTGTTGCTACCGCTGCTGCTGAGATTCCAACCATACCGACCGCCCATCCGTCAAGGTTTGACCGATCAGCGTTGCTAATCAGACGAGTTTGGTATTTTGTATCCGTTGATACCGTTTAGGGGTTGTGGGATCGGGGCGGACCTGATACAGTTACCTTGAACCTAGAAAAACGAAGAACGGCATCGGGGCGGAGCGCGGGAGCGTTTCGCGGGTCAGGTCGCGCGGGTTCACTGGTCACCCGTTGCCGTTTTCTATACTTTCTAAGTTTGCCTAAGTTACATTTTTGTCCTTTCAATTCTTTACACCATGGATCTGCAAACTAACGCTTCCAAAGTTGTTGAATTAGACGCTAAGATTAAGAAACTTTCTGAGCAATTCACTGCTGTTAAGTTAGAGTTATTGAATCAGATGATCGCTGATAATGTCAGCGAGGTCGTGATTAAGCGAAAGAAAGTTATACTCTGCCACCGCCAAAACAAAGACTTTGGCAGTGAGATTAACCGCCAAGAGTTAGAACTTAAGGCAGAAAAGAAAAAGTTAGAAACTCTTGGAGAGTTTACCATCTCCAGTGTAACTAACTTCATTCAAGTCCGCTGATACTTAGGGGTGACATTCTCACCCCTATTCTCTACACTTTCCCCACTATACTTTCCTGTCATGCTTTCTACTTTCGATCAAAATTTTCAAAGGGTTCGTGATGTTGAGCAGTTCGCACTTGACTTGCTTTATTCTAAATTAAAGCGGGACGTTGATCCTATCGGTGAGGCAGAATACCACTGCCAGGGTTATGCTGGCGAGTGCAATCCGCCGCATGATGTTGTTATTGCTTGCACAGTTAGCATCACTCAGAAAGGCAAGTTACGCTCTGATTTTAGATTAAATGGCAAGAGAATTGCCTGCCATAAAATCACACTTAGACTCGGAGAATTAGGCGTCTAAGTTACACTTGGGGGGACTCACAATCCCCCATCTATTCTTTACACTTTCCATCGCTATCTAACCGTGTTTCTTTACAATCAAGATCGCAACTTTACCGCTGTTATGTGTAATCCTAATGGTAAAGGTTACATCGTAACTGCTACCAATATCGCCAAAGGTGTCACAATGGAGGTATCTAATGTAATTGAATCTGTTCAAGAGGCAACAATTAGGGCGATGCGATTCGCTGGTCACAGTGTAAACAAACCTCTAGATCCTGACGCGGTTGAAGAATATCTGTCGGAGCGATTAGGTTTTTGAGTTACTGACATTCTCACCCCTATTCTTTACACTTTCCCAATCTATTATGACTTTCGCAATCTACTCTAAGGTCGCCAATGTTGTGAGAGTACACTATTCTCACCTTACGGAAGATCAGGCGGAGAATGAGGTTTATCGCCTCAATTCTCACCTTTCCAGTATAGGTCAAACCGCAGTCTATTGGTGTGAGGAGCATCACCCAGAGCACGTATTCGTGATAGGTTGAGTATATCGGGGCAGGATTGCGCCTGCCCCCTAATGTATGCGTTCGTGCGGCGACAGTTGTTTATACTTAGTGCCGCTAATCGTTCGTGATTAGTACTTCTGATCGTTCGTGCGGCGGCAGTTAAGGGGTTCTGATATTAGTGATGCTGATCGTTCGTGTTTGGACAGTTAAGCGCGCCTTATGGGTATGCCCCCGTGCCCCCATGGGGCGTTATTATAAGGTTCCATAAGCATAATCTATAGTCGGACCAGATCGACCTCAATATAACAAGTACCATTTTAAAAATTTTTTGGTAGTAAAATATGTTATAATACCCCACATAAGACCAAAATTTTTTACCAAGAAATAATGCCCCAAAAGATCACACAAGAAAAAATAACACAGATAATAGAACTTAGAGAATTTGGATGTACTTTTAATGATATTTGCAAAATAACAAAATCCTCAAAAAGAACAGTGCAAAGAATATGCAATTCAAATATCAAGAAACTTGAATATCAACCCATAAAAATTCCACCCAATATAAAAGAAACTCAATATTCTGGGTATTATGTTTCCGAAGATGGAAAGGTATGGACAGAGTTCAATAGGTATACCGGAAAAAAGGATATTTTAAGAGAAGTAAGTCAACATCCAAGAGGAGGAACAAACATAAATGATAGGTATATGTCTGTCAATATCTCAATAAAAGATGAAAATGGAAAATTTATCAAACAGATCAAATATTATACACATCGCCTCATAGCAGAAACTTTAATACCAAATCCAGAAGATTATGCTGAAGTGGATCATATTGATAGAAATAAAAAAAATAATTCTAAAAGTAATTTAAGATGGACGACAAGATTTGAAAATATGAGTTCTTGGGAAAGGGATGATGAATACCGAAAAAAATTATCTGAAAACAATAGATGGACTCAAAATATAACCCTCCCTATATAAAAATTGAAACAATAATACCTTCACATGCAAAAAAATCCCGAGGAAAATTTTCAGTTCCTACAAGTCGATCCAATTACCGGAGAATATTTTATCACAATACCAGAATGGATGACAAATGATCTAGAATGGTACGAGGATACACAAATCAGACTATCAATTGATGGAAATGATTTGATAGTTTCAGAAAATAATAATGATTGACAATCTCTATATAATGATGTATGATATTTAAAATAACTACTTACAATTATGACTCGTGGTTTTACCGTAAAAGCATCTGCCCCAGTGGCAGCAAATAAAGAACCAGAATGGGACTATAATCTAGCAAAAGAAATGATAAAAGGCAAATCAATTGTCTTTTGTCTTCCAGGAAGAGGAGTATCTTATACCTATCTAAAAAGTTTTGTTCAACTTTGTTTTGATATTGTTCAGTCCGGAGCAAGTATTCAAATCTCACAAGACTACTCATCCATGGTAAACTTTGCCAGATGCAAATGTCTAGGAGCAAATGTTCTCAGAGGTCCGAATCAACTTCCATGGGATGGAAAACTGAATTATGATTGGCAGCTTTGGATTGACTCTGATATTGTCTTTAACAGTGAAAAGTTCTGGCAATTGGTTCTCATGGACAGAGACATTGCCTCAGGCTGGTATGCAACCGAAGATGGACATACAACCTCGGTGGCACACTGGATGGAAGAGGATGATTTCCGCAATAATGGTGGAGTCATGAATCATGAGACCGTGGAGAGTATCTCTAAGCGTCGTAAACCATTTACAGTTGATTATGCCGGATTTGGCTGGTTACTCATTAAGAAAGGTGTCTTCGAGCACTCGGAGATGACATATCCCTGGTTTGCACCAAAGATGCAAGTCTTTGAATCCGGAGAAGTTCAGGATATGTGCGGAGAAGATGTATCATTCTGTTTAGATGCAAAAGAAGCAGGATTTGAGATTTGGTGTGATCCTCGTATTCGAGTCGGCCATGAAAAAACTCGTATCCTGTAAGTTATGGAGTACGAAATAAAAGGATGGTCTGGATACTATCTTCATATTACTGAAAATGAAATTAATGTTTATAGTTCTTGGGGATTTGATAAAGGTAAACCTTCTAAAGGAGAATCTAGACCATCTATTATTATTGATAATAAGAGAAGAAAATTGTCTCAAAGAATTAGTCGCCATGGATATTTGAGAATAGATTTAAATAATGGGGAGAATGGAAAAAAACAATTATTTTTGCATCGCCTAATTGCAGAAACCATAATTCCCAATCCGAATAATCTCGAATGCATTGATCATATTGATGGAAATAAATTAAATAATAACCCATCAAATTTACAATGGATAACAAGAGGTGATAATGTAAGAAAAGCACAATCTATGGGAAAATGGGGCACTTATCCTAAAAAATATGAAATTAAATTTGAATGTGGATCTAAAATTCAGATAGAAAACATGAGCAAATTTTCTAGAGAAAATAATTATGCTGCGACTAAATTAGTTGCAATATCTAAAGGTAGATTAAAAAAGCATAAAAATGTTATAGGAGTTTTAGAATTAACATGAAACAAGTATACAATATAATCTGTAAGGGTCGTAAAATTTATTCCAATCTTACAGAAGAAGAATACTTTAATACTATGGAGGATCTGTCGGAACAATTTTATCAGACGGGTTCTCCAAATCCAAATGAAATTGAAACTGAAATTATAGGAGAAAACTAATGGCAATTAAAAAATCATCAAGTGGTGGTGTGATTGAATCCCACCCAAAGAAAACCAGACAGGGAATGGGAAAGAATACAAAGTACGCATCATCTCCTAGCAATAAATCTCGTAAAAAATATAGAGGTCAGGGTAAGGGATGACTCCTGATTTAACAATTTACACCTATCTCGCACCCAGTAAAGTCTGTGGTGGAGTGGGTGTTTTTTCTTTAGTGAATATTCCAAAGAAAACCATTATATTTAAATCAAAAAAAGAAATTAAAGTTTTATGGAATTCGATTCCAGAAAATACACATAAAATAATCAAATCTATTACTCTTAATGATCAAGAAGGATTTTGGATTGATTGTGATTTAAATAAAACTTATGGTGCATACTATATCAATCATTCTACCGAAAATGAAAATGTAAAATACGACTATGCGAATAGACTTTGGTATGCCACAAGAAATATTGTAAAAGATGAAGAATTACTAAACACATATGAACCTGAGGAAATAGATTGGCTTACTTAAATCACAGTCTTCCAGATTGGTCTTGCTATATTCGTAATGAATTTTTATTCAATCATAAGAAAGGACACGGAGAAGTCACAAAATGTGATGTACATTGTGTTGCAAGTATAGAAAAAAGAATTCCTCTCTTTGAGGCATTTCTTGAGAATGGTGTAAACTGGACAAGAAGACCACTTCATGCATTTTGTTGGAGGCCAGATGCAGAAATTGAACCCCTAGAAGATATTATGTATTGGGATTGTTTTTCTCCCTACATTGATGTTCAGAGACGTGCTCGACTTGCAAATTTGGATGCAGAATTAATTCGACCAGATGGAAAACGAGTAATTGGAACCTATATGTTCACTCTGGATTGGTCATGGGAGAATAAAGGAGTTCCAGATTTTAATTTTTCCGAGACCCCAGAACATAAATGTGCTCATTTGTTTAAGATGAGGACTGGAAATTATTATGCATATCCAAATAATAGAATAATTTGGTATGATAATGCATGGACATTGAATAGAATTCATAAAAATCCAGGTTATGAAATAGATTTAACTGTTTATTCAGTTGAAAATAAAATAAAAATTGAGACATCCGATCATTATATGTACGAAGTTACTAATTTAGAACAAAACTAAATAAATTTTTGGCATAAATTTAATTGGAACAGTATTCAATGGGTAGGCATTTACTTCTGGAAGTGTATGATGTTAAATTCAATCTCTTAAATGATGAAACTGCCCTTCAAGAAACTATGGTGCATGGAATTGAACGTGCAAAAATGACCATATTGAATATTTTTTCACATTGTTTTTCTCCTCAGGGATGTACTATCGTAATTGCACTTTCAGAAAGTCATATATCATGTCATACATGGCCTGAAAATGGATGCATTGCAATAGATGTTTATACTTGTGGTGAAGGAAATCCAAAATTAATTGCCATTGAATTATTAAAATACTTAAACTCCAACAATTTTAGACTTCGTGAAGTGAATCGTTAAATAGTATTAGGAGATAGAAACCTCCTTTATAAAAGTTCTGTTTTAAAAGTAAAACAGGAGTTTAAAAATGCTATTCGAATCAGACGAAAATCAAAAAAGAATTATTCAAGAAGTGGTTTATGATGTTGCACCAAAACATAACCTGAAAAAGCAGGTTGAACTACATGAAAAAATTCGTAATGATGATGACTATGATGATTGGTCATATGGAACAGAACCCAATTATGGATCTGCCTGGAAGTAAGTATAAATAAATAAAAAACCTTTCATTCAATGGCAATTCAAAGGATATCCCGATCATTCAAAGATATCAGTTTATCCTTTGAACCACATCCAGTAACCAAGGATCTTCCGATACTAAAGAATGAAAATGCGATTCGTAGATCCGTAAGAAATATTGTAGAAACTATTCCAACCGAAAGATTCTTCAATTCAATATTAGGATCTGATATCACAAGAAGTTTATTTGAATTTGTTGATTTTGGTACTGCATCAGTAATACAAAGTCAAATTGAAATTTCAATTAATAACTTTGAACCTAGAGTGAATAATGTAGAAGTTCAGGTGGATCCTATTCCAGATGATAATACATTTAATGTAACAATTATTTTTGATATTATAGGTCAAGAATTTCCGACTCAAGAGTATTCATTCATATTAGAGGCAACAAGATAAAATGCCTTTTACTAAATTTACAAATCTAGATTTCGATCAGATAAAGACATCCATCAAAGATTATCTCCGTGCCAACTCCACATTTACGGATTTTGACTTTGAGGGATCTAATTTTTCAGTATTAATCGATACTCTGGCATATAATACCTATATTACGGCATTCAACTCGAATATGATTGTGAATGAATCCTTTCTGGATTCTGCAACTGTTCGTGAAAATGTAGTTTCACTGGCAAGAAATATTGGTTATGTACCTCGCTCCAGAACGTCCTCAAAGGCGCAGGTTTCCTTTAATGTGTTTACTACCACAGATACTTCCATAGTCACCCTGAAGGCGGGTTTGGTGTGTGTGGGGTCCATTGATAATACATCATATACATTCTCAATTCCTGACAATGTATCATCAAATGTGGTGAACGGAATTGCATCCTTTAATAATATTGATATCTATCAGGGAACCTTTCTCACGAAACAATTTGTGGTGGATGGATCTTTAGATCAAAGATTTATATTGAATAATTCGTTTATAGATACTTCTACGATTTCAGTCTATGTAAAGGGTATTAATGATAGTGGTCTTGGATTTGAATATTCTTCTGTTGATAATATTCTTGAGGTAAATTCAACATCAAAAATTTATCTTTTACAAGAAGTTCAGGATGAAAAATATGAATTACTTTTTGGTGATGGTCTAATTGGAACCAAATTAGAAAATAATGCGGTAATCACAGTAAATTATATCGTTACCGATGGTGAAGAGGGTAATGGGGCATCTTCATTTTCTTTTGCGGGAAGTATTACTCCGAATATTCAAACTGGTTCAGTTTCGGTAATAACAAATCAGTCATCTCAAAATGGTTCTGAGATAGAATCTATAGATTCTGTCAAATATTTTGCCCCAAGAATCTATTCTTCTCAATATAGAGCAGTAACACCAAGAGATTATGAGGCAATTATAAAAAAAATATACCCTGATACCGAATCAGTTGCGGTTATTGGTGGTGAAGAATTAGATCCTCCAGAATTTGGTACAGTATCAATAAGTATTAAACCAAAAAATGGAACTTTTGTTTCAGATTTTAATAAACAACAAATTAAAAATAAACTAAGACAATATAGCATTTCAGGAATTAATCAAAAAATAATCGATCTTAAAATACTTTATGTAGAAATTGATTCATCAATTTATTATAACTATTCTCAAGTGTCTGCAGTAGAATCATTAAAAACAAAAGTAATAAATTCACTTACGGAATACTCAAAATCTGTGGATCTTAATTCATTTGGTGGAAGATTTAAGTATAGTAAGGTTCTTCAAATAATTGATAATACCGATACTTCAATAACTTCCAATATCACCAAGATTAAAATTAGAAGAGATTTGAAGGCACTGATAAATCAGTTTGCTCAATATGAATTATGTTTTGGAAATAAATTTCATATTAATAGTGGTGGTTTTAATATCAAAAGTACCGGATTTAAAATTTCTGCAGATCCAGATACCGTATACCTAACAGATGTACCTAATTCTGATGGAAAAACCGGAATAATATCAGTGGTAAAACCCCTGAGTGACGGCACCACAAGAATAGTTGCAAAATCTGCCGGAACAGTGGACTATATGAAAGGCGAAATTAAATTAGGAACCATAAAAATTATTTCAACCACCAAAGAGAATAATACTATTGAAATACAGGCGTTCCCAGAATCTAATGATGTTCTAGGACTAAAAGATTTATATTTGAATTTTAGCATTGAAAAAAGCACAATAAATATGGTAAGAGATGTAATTGCTTCTGGTGATGAAATATCTGGTACAGTATTTGCCAAAGACTATTACACTTCAAGTTATTCAAACGGGAATCTAATAAGAGTATAATATGATACAGACTGGGTTCGAATCTAGGGTTAAGGTTCAGCAAGTTATTGAAAATCAACTTCCAAACTTTATTTTGGATGAGAGTCCAAATACGGCAGAATTTTTAAAGCAATATTATATTTCTCAGGAATATCAAGGTGGTCCAATTGATATTGCAGAAAATTTAGATCAATATCTGAAGTTAGATAATTTAACTCCAGAAGTTATTGTAGGATTCACCGAACTATCTACTAATATTTCATCTTCTGCCGGAATTGTAACGGTTACTTCAACTAAAGGATTTCCTCAAACTTATGGATTATTGAAGATTGATGATGAAATTATTACATATACTGGAATAACAACAAATACATTTACGGGATGTATTCGTGGATTTAGTGGTGTTACTAATTATCATTCAAATTTGAATCAAGAAGAGTTAGTATTCTCAGAATCAATATCAGCATTTCATAATACCGGATCTTCTGTACAAAATCTAAGTTCTCTATTCTTAAAGGAGTTTTATAAAAAATTAAAATATACTTTTACTCCTGGTCTGGAAGAAGTTGATTTTGTATCAAATTTAAATGTTGGAAATTTTATAAAAGAAGCAAGATCCTTTTATCAGGCAAAAGGAACTGACGAATCATTTAGAATTTTATTTAATGTTTTATATGGTGTAACTCCTCAAGTAGTAAATTTAGAAGAGTTTTTAATTAAACCATCTTCGGCAGAATTCATAAGAAGAGAAATTGTAATTGCAGAAAGAATTTCTGGAGATCCTTCTAAATTAGTCGGACAAACAATTCAGAAATTTAATGATGAGAATACTAGTGCATCAATTTCTGAAATAGAACCGTTTACCAGAAATAATATACAATACTTTAAGATTTCACTTTTTATTGGTTATGAAGAGGTTTCTGCTGTTCTTGGGAATTTTACAATTACTCCAAATACAAAAACTCTAAAGAATGTCTCAGTTGGATCGTCAGTAATTTCTGTAGATTCTACAATTGGATTTCCAGAACAAGGAACCATTATATCAGGAAACAATATAATTACATATACTAGTAAAAGTATTAATCAGTTTTTTGGATGTACCGGAATTACGACACAAATTTCATCAACAGATGATATAAGATCTGATGAAATTTATTTTGGATATGAAAATGGAGACCTGAACAAAAAGGTTGAGTTGAGACTCACTGGGGTTTTATCCGAATTCGTTCAGGTATCAGATACTTTGAATTTGGAGGAGGGTCAAATTATCTCGGTTAAAAATATTGGAGATTTGATTCAAAATCCTCCACAGAATAAAACATATAAAGAAATTTTTGCAAATTCGTGGATATACAATACAGGATCTAGATATGAAATAGAAAATATCAATAACTATACTCTTAAGAGTACTATCGATAGATCCAGTCTAAAAATTGGAGATCAAGTAGAAATTTTAGAAAGAGATACTAATAATGTAGTGTCTTCATCTGGTGCATATATTTCTAGTATTGTATTTTCAGAAAATAGAGTTATTATAGATGATTCGGGGTTTTCTGCAGAAAGTGGAGTGCAGTATGACCTAAGAAGAAAACTTAATACTGCAAATAGCACGGTAGTTCCAATAGAATTTGGAAATAATGTCATTTTATCAGATGTTCAAAATTTATATACCGATGGCAATGAGTATGCATACGTAGCCTCCAACTCATTACCCTCGGGTAGAGTTGAATATGATGGAAATTTTACATATAAAATAACAAAAGATATTAAAACCTCTGTAGGAGTAGGAACTGCTGATGTAATAGATGGAAATTACACCAGTATAGTATTTCAAAATTCGGTTCCATTTATTACTGGAGATAGAATTTACTATCAACCTTCAGGAACTCCTATTGTTGGATTGGACACTGGAGATTATTATGTACAAGTTCTGGATCCTTCCAATAAAATAAGACTATACTCGGCATTATCATTTGTTGGAACTGATAGTTTTTTAACATTTTCCAATTCTGATTTTGTTAATCAAACTCATAAATTTACATTATACTCTCAAAAATCTTCTATCATTGGCGCTCAAAAATTATTTAAAAAGTTTCCATTATCTGAAAGTATTGATACTGGAAACGGAGAACTAACACTTCCAGGTTCAATTGGAATGTTAATCAATGGTGTAGAAATTGAAAATTACAAATCTAATGATAAAGTATATTATGGTCCCTTAGAGTCTATTAGTGTATTGAGCGGTGGAATTGGATATGATGTAATTAATCCTCCACTAATAGAAGTTTCTACAGGAACTGGATCTACTGCTTTAGTTCAACCAGTTGTTAGTGGGTCAGTTGAAAAGGTCTATATCGATTCTCAAGATTATGATATCAATACAATCGTATCTATTGGTATAACAGGTGGTAATGGATCTGGTTGTGTGCTAGAACCTATTATCACAAAGAGAAAGAGAGATATTTTATTTGATGGAAGATTGACTACCAATTCCGGAGGAATCAGTTCAACTACAAGTCAATTACTATTTTTAACAGATCATAATTTAAGTAATGGGGAATTGGTAGTTTACAACTCTAATGGAAATTCTCCAATTGGTATTGGTACTACAAATTTAACTTTGATCAATAATGCTTCATATTATTCTAAGATTGATAATAATAGAACTATAAGACTCTTTCAGACTAACTTAGATTACTTATCCGGAATCAATACAGTATCTTTTAATGGATCTAATACTGCAGGAATTCATAAATTTTCTACTGCATCATTTAAAAACACAATATCAGAGATTAAAATATTAAATGGTGGTAATGAATACACGAATAGAAAATTAATTGTCTCTTCAGTAGGAATATCTACATTTAACAATACCATTAATTTCAAAAATCATGGATTTAAGGATGGAGAACTTATAACTTATCAATATCAAACATCTACAATTGGAATTTCAACATCATCCCAATATTATGTATTGAAAAATGATGATAATTCTTTTAGACTTTGTGATGCTGGAATTGGTGGAACTGACATATCAAACTATAATAGAAAAAATTATATCAAATTTTCTTCTATCGGATCTGGATATCAATATTTCAGTTATCCAGATATTTCAGTTTTCATACAATATACCCCAGTTGGATTTGGTACTACAAGTCAACAGATTCAATCTCTTGTGGCAACTCCTGTTGTTAAAGGTAATATTATAGATGCTTATGTGTATGAAAGTGGAACTGGATATGGGTCTACCATTTTAAATTTTCAAAAGAAACCATTAATATCAATAAAAACTGGAAGCGAGGCAAAATTAAAACCAATTGTTATTAATGGTCAAATTAATGCTGTAAATATTCAATATGGTGGAGTTGAGTATTATTCAACTCCAAATTTAATCATAACGGATTTAACTGGAAGTGGATCTGGAGCAGATTTGAGAGCGATTATCACTAATCAAAAAATAACAGATGTTAAGATAATAAATCCAGGAATTGGATACTCAAGTACCTCAACAATAATCAAAGTAAACCCTTCAGGTTCTAATGCAATTTTAGACCCTAGTATCAGGTCTTTAACTGTTAATAATAATGTAAAGTTTGGTGATGAAACTTTAATAGAATCTGAAAATAAATTACAGTATTCTGTTTGTGGATATTTCCAAAACTTAAGAAGTTCATTTGGAGACAGTGGGTCTCAAGTATCCAATATCATCGGATGGGCATATGATGGAAATCCAATATATGGACCATATGGATACTCAGATTCTCAAAATTCAAACTCTGTCCCCAAATTGTTAGAATCTGGATACACATTAAATGATTCTAATGTTATTGATAGACCACCATTTACATCAGGATTTTTTGTTGAGGATTATCAGTATACAAATTCAGGAGACTTGGATGAAAATAATGGAAGATTCGGAAAAACTCCAGAATTTCCAAATGGAGTATACGCATATTTTGCAACTCTAAATCTTTTATTATCGCCAGAATTTCCATATTTTATAGGTAATAAGTATAGATCTAATACCCTAAAAGAAAACTCTACCTTAAATCAAACATTTGATTTTAATAACTCGAATTTACTTAGAAATACTCTACCTTATAAAGTTTCTGATGATTATGCGAAGAATGATTTTATAGTGGAGACTAATGAGAATACAAATCAAGAATCGATTGTTGAGTCGATATCTGAGGGATTTGTAAATGATTTCGATATTATTAATTCTGGATCTAATTATAAAGTTAATGATATTTTAAATTTTGATGATGGTAATACTTCTGGGGGTGGATTAATTGCGAGAGTATCTTCAATAGAAGGAAAGGATATTGTAAAAATAGACACCTCTATAGAAACTTATGAAAATTCTATTTTTACCTATAAAAATGGAGGACAGGTAGAAGTTACCATTAAACCATATCACAATTTATCCAATAATGATTTTGTTGTGATTTCTGGATTTTCAACTAATTTATCCAAGTTGAATAATTCATATAAAATTGGAGTATCTTCATATTATTCGAATGTTCTTAAGGATATTCCAGTATCAACATCAGGATTGACAACTGAGATTTATATTACACAACTTCCAACAAAAGTATCTGTAGGAAGTAGTATTATAATAGGCAGTGAAACATTATCAGTATTAGAAGTATATAAAAATCTCAATATACTTAAAGTAGAAAGAGGATCTACTGGGGTATCTCATACTGCAACTACACAAATAAACTTTATTCCCGATTCATTTACCATTTCACAAAAAATAGATTATTTTGAATCCAATGTAAATGATAAAGTATTTTTCAATCCAAAGCAATCTGTTGGATTGGGAACTACACCCGGAATTACAAACAATATAACATTCGAATTTGGCGATTCTAGTATTACTAGAAATATCCCAACTCAGGGGATTTATATTGAGAATCATCCGTTTAAGAATAATCAGCAAGTAATATTTGTAATAAATGGTAATAGTCCAATATCAATTTCAACTTCACTAAGTACGGGTACATTTGATTTACCCCAAAATGTATATGTAACTAATAAAAATATCAATACAATCGGAATAAAAACTACTCTTAATTCTTCCGAAGTATTCTTCATTACTAATGGTGATGACAGTGATAAGTATTCATTTGAAAGTACATACTCACAAATAGTCGGGAAGGTTGAACAAGTCAAATCTACAGTTTCAGTATCAACTTCTCACGAACTTTCTAATTCTGATGTGATTAGTTTAAGTATAGAACCAAATCTTTCTGTTGGTATTGGAACTTCTGTGGCAGTTAGAGTAAAAAGGGATTTGAAAACTGGTAATATTATAGTTAATCCAATTGGTTTTAATTCGACCGGAATCAATACAACAACAAATACAATTTCAATTAATTCACACAACTTAAAAACTGGAGATAAGATTCTATATGTATCCAATGTAGTTGCATCTGGACTATCAACTGGATTTTACTATGTTTATCGAGTTAATGACAATACAATAAAACTTTCGGAAACATATGTAGATTCTAAAACTATTCCACCAACAACTGTAAGTATTGCTAGCACTGGTGGATCAAGTCAAAGTATTTCATTAATAAATCCCCAAATCGAATCGATTAAAAATAATAACCTTGTATTTGATTTGTCGGATAATTCTTTAGTTGGATATAAATTTAAACTCTATTATGATCAAAATTATAATAATGAGTTTATTTCAACTCCTTCCTCCAATTTGTTCACATTATCCGGTATTGGAACCATTGGAGTTTCTACTAATTCGTCTTTAACAGTCAATTATAGTGAAAGTCTACCCACCAAATTATACTACAATTTGGAAAAATCTGGATACATTAGTACTTCCGACACAGAAGTGAATAATTATTCTGAAATATTATTCATGAATAGTGTATATAATTCCAATTATGCAATTTCTGGTATAGGAGAGACTACATTTACAATTTCCCTATCCAAAAAACCCGAAAAATTAACGTATATTCAAAGTGAGTGCGATAAACTACAATATACCACAACCTCACTATCGGAAAATGGACCTATTCATAAAATTAATATTGTTTCTGGTGGTTCTGGGTATAAAAAACTTCCAACATTCATAGGATCTAATTCTATAAGTGGAAGAGATGCTTACATAACTCCAAAATCGAAATCTATAGGTAATGCAAAGGAAGTTCGAATTGTTAATGAAGGATTTCAATATTCTTCGGATAAAACTCTACAACCAACTGCATCTATATCTCCACTAATCACAATTAAAAATTCAAATACAATTGGTATAATCACAGTTACTAGTGGCGGAAATGGATATACTGATGCTCCATTTATAGTAATTGTAAATTCTGATACTGGGGAAGAAATTGATAGTGGAATATTGGAAACAAAACTATCAGGAAATTCTATCAATTCTGTAAGTATTGTAAAACAACCAAAGGGTCTTCCAGAAACATCAGTACAATTATTTACAACTAATAATACTAACGGAATTAGTATTCAAAGAGTTGTGTCTAGTTCAACTGGAATTTTCACTTGCTTTATAACAACTCCAACAATTGGATTTTCTACCTTTGTACCATATCCTTTCAGTGTTGGTGATGAAGTATTTGTAGAAGGAATTCAAGAATTTAGTACTGAAGGAACTGGATTTAATTCCAAAGACTATGGATATAAATTCTTCACGATTGATAGCATTAATACTACAGGTGTTCTTGATTCAGTAACAATCGATATTTCCGAGTTAACCACAAATACTGGTATAGCAAAAACAATTCAAGATTCTGTTGGAAATATTATAAAAAGATCTGATTATCCACAATTTACAGTTACTCAAATTCCATCTCAGTTTATTGTTGGTGAAAAACTCATTTCAAATAGTATTGAAAGAGACTTAAAAATTTCTTCATATGAAAATTCATTCATTAAAGTGTCTGGAACCTATGAACTGTCTATTGGTGAAATTATTATAGGAAAAGAATCTGGAAATATTGCAACAATAGACAAAATTGAATCTGGTACTGGTAGATTCAAGATTGACTATTCAGTTGGAAAGAATATTGGGTGGTCTAATGATATTGGTAAATTAGATCAAGATAATCAAGTTATTCCTGATAATGATTATTATCAAAATCTTTCATATACTGTGAAGAGTCCAATTACATATCAAGAATTAAGAACACCAGTCAATAGTTTACTTCATCCAAGTGGATTAAAGAATTTTGCAGATACTGGAATTACATCGACTACAGACTTTGGTGTTATAAATTCAGAGAATGTCACAACCATACTTTATGATATAATAGAAGAAAGTCGAGTAGATACAATTTACGATTTCGATTTAGTAAAAGATATTGATGTAGTTGGAAATTCTTCAAAGTTCTTAAAACTAAAAAATAAAAAATTAACCGATTACATTGAGTGTATAAGTAATGTAGTTCTAAAGATAGATGATATAAATCGTCAATTTTCAGATGCTGATGGAAATCCAAGTGAATTTATTAATTTACTGGAATTAAATTCTGGGGTATCCTATGATAATATATTAGTTAGAGTTTCTAATCTGAATAATACAGAAATTCAATTAACAGAATTAGTTTTATTGAATGATGGAAGTAATTCATTTTTGGCAGAAAAATCAAATCTAGTTAATACTGGAGTAGGACTTGCACATATTTCTGGAGAACCCCTAGGAGAATTTGTATTAATTGAAGATGAAGCGGATGATACTAATTACTTAAGATTTATTCCTAAGAATCCATTCGATATTGATTATGATGTTAAATTAATCAATAGTAACTTTAATTCTACTTTACCAGGAATTGGAACAACTTCGGTGGGATTCATAAATCTAACTGGTTCCAATAGAACTGCAGTAACCGGAATACAAACTTCAATTATATCAGTAGAATCAAATAAAGTTTCTTCACTATATTCAAATATTCAGATTATTGATTCAGTAACGAATCAAATGAACTTTGCAGAAGTTTATTTGACTTATGATGGAGTAGAGAATACTTATATCTCAGAATATTACTTTGATTCTGAATTTTCAAGCAATTATTATTCCGAAAATAATATAGGAATATTCACGGCAAGTGTTTCACCTTCTGGAATTTTATCACTAAACTATATTAATAATTCATCAAATCCTGTAAATGTTAGGTCGAAGATTGTTGGGTTTGGTACAACATCTATAGGTACTGGTGCATATAGATTTATATCTCCTGGTCAAATTCCAGGAAATGAGAGAAGTGCAGTATATCAATCAACCTATTCATCTACAGTTTCTTCATCATCGACTATTATATCACTTGATAAATTTAATTTCAATGCCGTTAAATCTCTAGTAGAAGTCAGTGTTGGATCAACAAGTGCTCTTCACCAAATTATGTTAGTACAAGACGAAACTAACATTTATGTTCAACAATCACCCTTCCTTTCTGGCGTAAGTACGAATGGAATTGGAACTTTCGGTGGGGAATATTCTGGTGATAATTTTATACTGAAATTTTATCCAGAACCAACAATAACTTCAAGGGTTAATATTTTAGCATTTAATCAATGTTTATATACAACTGTAGATACTCAAAATACTGCTCCAAATTTAAATTACGGAACCGTAGAGGAATCCATTGATATTAAGATATATAATGCAATTAAT
>Ga0105103_10000396_pt1 | contig 24297 bp, 23 predicted proteins | sample PPLLaktember2015_2_FD_79107 | JGI IMG/M metagenome (GOLD analysis project Ga0105103, IMG submission 79107) | Freshwater sediment microbial communities from Prairie Pothole Lake near Jamestown, North Dakota, USA - PPLs Lake P7 Core (6) Depth... | ecosystem: Environmental > Aquatic > Freshwater >...
CGACGCGTTCGAGGACCAGTTCTGGTCCGGTGGCGACTTGTCGGGCCTGTACAAGTCGCTCGAGGGAGGATCGCCGACGGGGATGGCAGGTGTGTTCGTGGCGGGCTTCCGCGAGTTCTCGCGCTTGCGCCGGCAGGCGGGCATCGGCGCGGCCGAACTGCTCGAGGGCAGCCGGCGGGCCATGCGCGTCGCCCAACTGCGCGAGACCGATCGCCTCGAGGAGAACCTCTCCACGCTCGCGACCATCGGCTCGACGAGCCCGTACGTCGGCCTCTTCGGCACGGTGTGGGGCATCATGAGCGCGTTCCAGGGGCTCGGGAACGTGCAGCAGGCCACACTCGCGATGGTCGCGCCCGGCATCGCCGAGGCCCTCATCGCCACCGCGATGGGCCTGTTCGCGGCCATCCCGGCGGTCGTTGCCTACAACCGCTACGCCGACCAGGTCGGAAGGCTCGAGCTGCGCTACGACGCGTTCATGGAGGAGTTCTCGACCATCCCGCAGCGCCACGCGGGGGCACAGGGCTGAGCCATGGCACAGGTCACGCGCGGACGCGGGCGGCGGCTGATGGGCGAGATCAACGTCGTCCCCTACATCGACGTCATGCTGGTGCTGTTGATCATCTTCATGGTCACGGCGCCGATGCTGAGCCAGGGCATCAAGGTGGACCTTCCCAAGGCGGCGGCCGAGCCGCTGCCGTCGGACACTGAACCGCTGGTGCTCAGCATCGACGGGGAGGGCGGCCTGTACCTCAACCTCGGCGACCCGCAGTCCGCGCTGGAGCCGGAACAGGTCTTGGAACTGGTCTCGGCCGTCCTGCGCCGGGAACCCGAGCGGCCGGTGGTGGTCAAGGCAGACAGGACAGTCGAATACGGGCGCGTCGTGGAAGGCATGGCACTGCTACAGCAGGCGGGGGCTCAGAAGGTCGGCTTCGCGACGGAGTCGCCCGCGGCGACCGCCCGCAAGAACGGGACGCGCTGACGCATGCCTGGGTTTTTCCAGGAACACCTGCGGCCACTGGCGGGTTCCGCCGGGCTGCACGTGGCCCTGCTCGCGCTGCTCGGGGGAGCGGCCCTGCACTGGCAGTCGGAGCAACCGCCGGTCGAACTCGCCATCGAGGGCTTCCTGACGGAGCTGCCCCCGCAGAAGCAGTCCGCCGCCCGTCCAGCGCCGTCCGCACCGGCGCAGCCGGTCGAGGCTCGACCGGCGCCGGCCCCGCCCGTCGTCGAACCACCACCGGATCGTCGCGCCGAGGAAGCGGCGGCGGCCGAACGCGCCGCACAGGCGCAACGCCAGGCCGAGGCGCAGGCCGCCCGTGATCGCGAGGCCCTGGTCGCCCGCGAGCGCGAAGCGGCAGAGCGGGCCGCCGTCGAGCAGCGACGGGCAGAGGAGGCCGAACGCAAGCGTGTCGAGGCCGCCGAAGTAAAGCGCAAGGCAGCCGAGGAGGAGGCGCGCAGGAAGGCCGACGCGGCCGAGGCAAAGCGCCAGGCGGAGGCGAAGGCACAGACCGAGCGCGAGGCCGCCGTGCGCACCGAACGCGAGGCGGAGCTGCAGCGCCTGCTGGCGGCCGAAGAGGAAGCGGCGGCATTCGCGCGCTCCGGCGTGGTGGACGAGTACCGCCAGCTGCTGGTGCAGACCATCGAGCGCAAGTGGAACCGCCCGCCCTCGGCGCGCGCGGGGCTGGAGTGCACGCTGTACGTCACTCAGGCGCCGGGCGGCACTGTCATTGACGTGCGGCTCGGGACCTGCAACGGTGACCAGGCGGTGCGCGAGTCGATCACCAACGCCGTGTTGGCCGCCTCACCATTGCCGCCGCCGCGGGATCCGCGTGCCTTCCAGCGGCGGCTCGAGATCGTCTTCAGGCCGATGGAGTAGGGACGAGATGCTGTTGAGATTCCCGGGCACCTTACGTTCGTTCACGTCACTGGCGCTGCTCGCCTGCGCGCTGCTGCTCGTCGCCCCAGCGACCGAGGCGCAGCTGCGCCTCGACATCACCCAGGGCGTGCGCGACGCCGTGCCGATCGCCGTCGTCCCGTTCGGCGGCCAGGCCGAGGGTGCCGCCACCGACGTCGCAGCGGTGATCGCGAACGACCTGCAGATGAGCGGGCGCTTCGCGCCGCTGGAACGGCGCGACCTCGTCTCGCGCCCGACCCGCGGCGAGGAGATCCGCTTCGAGGACTGGCGGTTGCTGCGCTCGGACTTCATCGTCGTGGGCCGCATCGAGCCCGACGGCACCGCGCTGGCCGTGACCTTCGAGCTCTTCAACGTGCGTACTGGGGCAGCGCTGCTGGCCGAGCGCCTGCCCTCGACGGAGCGCGGCCTGCGCGCCACGGCGCACCGCATCGCCGACCTCGTGTTCGAGCGCCTGACCGGAACACCCGGGGCGTTCTCGACCCGTATCGCCTACGTGACGGTGGACGGTCGTCCGCCGAGCCAGCGTTTCCGGCTGGTGGTGGCGGACGCGGACGGGTTCAACCCGCGCACGATCACCGAGACCACCGAGCCGATCATGTCGCCCGCCTGGTCGCCCGACGGCCGGGAGGTTGCCTACGTGTCGTTCGAGAGCAAGGTATCGGCGGTGTACGTGCAGCGGCTTGCCACGGGCGAGCGGCGCCGGGTGTCGGCGCGCGCGGGCATCAATGGCGCGCCGGCGTGGTCGCCGGACGGCCGGCAACTCGCGCTCACGCTGTCACGGGACGGGAATCTCGACATCTACACGCTCGACCTTGGCACGCAGGCCCTGACACGCATCACCACGGACGATGCGATCGACACCGAGGCGGAGTGGTCGCGGGACGGCCGCAGTCTGTACTTCACCTCGGACCGGGCCGGCAACGCCCAGGTCTACCGCGTCGTACTCGACGGCGCGCGCCGGGCGGAGCGCGTCACCTTCACGAACGGTTACAACGCGCGGCCGCGGCTCTCGCCCGACGGCAAGGAACTCGCGCTCGTGACCCTCGACCGCGGTGGCTACAGGATCGGGGTCCTGGACCTCGAATCACGCAACCTGCGGGTGATCACCAACGCGCGCCAGGACGAGTCGCCGAGCTTCGCCCCGAATGGGGCGATGGTGATCTACGGCACGCGCGATCGCGGCAAAGGCACGCTGGCGATCGCCTCGTCGGACGGACGCTTCCAGCAGCGGCTGAGTTCCGATCAGGGCGACGTGCGCGAACCCGCGTGGTCGCCGTTTCCGGCGCGCTGATGAACAGCGGCGTCCGCTGTGGTAAAAGGCGCCCACTTTTTGCGCCGCTTTTTTCGATGCCTGATCCGATCCGAAGGAGCCCGAGAGCCATGAAGCCGATCCAGATCCTCGCCGTCGCCGTCCTCGCCCTGGGCCTCGCGGCCTGCCAGAAGCCGACGCAGGTCAAGCCGGACGAATCCGCCACCGCGACGACGACCGATGCGGCCTCGACGAGCGGCCTCGGCGAGGCGGGCGCGGGCGGCGGCTCGAGCGCCAAGCCCCTGACCCCGCAGCAGCAGGCGCTCGCCGACCTGCAGCAGAAGAGCATCGTGTACTTCGATTTCGACAGCAGCGAGATCCGGGCCGAGTACGTGTCGGTGGTCGCCGCGCACGCCGGCTACCTCGTGAAGTTCCCGAGTGCCCGGGTGCGGCTCGAGGGCCACACGGACGAACGCGGTTCGCGCGAGTACAACATCGGCCTCGGCGAGCGCCGCGCGCAGGCCGTGCGCAGCGCCCTGATGCTGCAGGGCGTGGCGGACGCGCAGATCACGACCGTGAGCTACGGCGAGGAGCGACCGGCCGTGGACGGCTCCGACGAGGCGGCTCACGCGCAGAACCGGCGCGTCGAGCTCGTGCACGCACAGTGAGACAGCGTGCGATGAGTCCCCGCGCCCTGCTCGCCGCCTGCGCAGCGCTGCTGCTCGTCACGGCAGCCTCCGCCCAGGGCCGGACGGCGAGCAACAAGGAGCTCGAGGCGCGAGCCAACGAGCTCGAGTCGCGGCTCGCGACGGTCGAGCGCTCCGCCGCCAACCTCGTGCCCATGCAGCAGCAGATCGAGGCCGCGCGTGCCGAGCTGCGCGCGCTGCGCGGCCAGATCGAGGAATCCCGGCACGAGCTCGAAACGCTGCGCCAGCAGCAGCGTGACCTCTACGCCGACCTTGACCGCCGCCTGCTGCTGCTCGAGAACGGCGCGGCCCCGGTCCACTCGGGTGCGGGCGGGGCGGCGACCGAGGAGCAGATCCGTACCGAGGACGAGACCGCCGTCTACGGCGACGCGTTCGCCGCGCTCAAGGCCGGGCGCTACGAGGACGCGGCGCGCGGCTTCCAGCTCTACCTCGCCAAGTATCCGGACGGTCCGCGCGCCGACAACGCCACGTACTGGCTGGGTGAGTCGCTCTACGTGCAGAAGGACTACACGGCGGCGCTGCGGGCCTTCCAGGACGTGCTCGAGAAGTTCCCCGATTCGGCCAAGTCGGCCGACGCCCTGCTCAAGGTGGGTTTCAGCCAGTACGAGCTCAAGGCGTTCCGCAACGCGCGCGCCACGCTCGAGAAGGTCGTGGCTGGTTATCCCGGGACCGACGCCGATCGGCTCGCCCGTGAGCGGCTGGCGAGGATGGACGTCGAGCGCCGGTGAGTCGCCTCAAGGTCACCGAGACCTTCGTTTCGATCCAGGGCGAGGCGGACGCCGTCGGCTGGCCGACGCTGTTCATCCGCCTCACTGGCTGCCCGCTGCGCTGCGTGTACTGCGACACGCAGTACGCCTTCCACGGTGGCGAGTGGCGCACGCTGGATGAGCTGCTCGAGATCGCGCGCGCGAGCGGCGTGCGCCACGTCTGCGTCACCGGCGGCGAGCCGCTGGCGCAGCGGGCGTGTCTCGACCTGCTCGCTGCCCTGTGCGACCACGACTTTCGCGTCTCACTCGAGACCAGCGGCGCGATGGACGTCGCGCCTGTCGATTCGCGCGTCAGTCGCGTGGTGGACCTCAAGACCCCGGACTCGGGCGAGGCGGCGCGCAACCGCCTCGGCAACCTCGACGTCCTCACCACCCGGGACCAGCTCAAGATCGTGGTCTGCTCGCGCGCGGACTACGAGTGGGCCCGCGATTTCATCCGCAGCCGAGGCGTACTGCCCTGCGCGGTGCTCCTGTCGCCGAGCTGGGGCCAGCTCAGCCCGCGCGATCTCGCCGAGTGGATGCTCGCGGATCGCCTCGACGCGCGGTTGCAGGTCCAGTTGCACAAGGTGCTGTGGGGCGAGGCGCCCGGCCGATGAGCACGCCAAGTCCGGCGCAGCCCCGGGGCGCGGCGCGCCCGCCGGCCGTGGTTCTGCTCTCTGGCGGCCTGGACTCGGCGACGTGCCTCGCGATCGCTCGCGCCGCAGGGCACGATTGTCACGCACTGAGCTTCGCCTATGGGCAGCGCCACGAGGCAGAACTCGTCGCAGCAAGGCGGGTCGCGGACGCGCTCGGCGCCGTGCAGCACCGCGTCATGACCATCGATCTGGCGGCTTTCGGCGGCTCGGCGTTGACCGACGCCTCGATCGCCGTGCCGGAGTCTCCCACCACAGGCATTCCGGTGACGTACGTGCCGGCGCGCAACACCATCTTCCTCGCCATGGCGCTCGCCTGGAGCGAGGTGCTCGGCGCCCACGACATTTACATCGGCGTGAACGCAGTCGATTACTCCGGCTATCCGGATTGTCGCCCGGCCTTCATCGAGTCCTTCGAGCGCACGGCGAACCTGGCAACCCGGGCCGGGGTGGAGGGGGGCACGCGCCTGCGGATCCGCGCACCGCTGGTCGAGCTCAGCAAGGCCGGGATCATCCGGCGCGGCGCGGAACTGGGCGTGGACTATTCGCTCACCGTATCGTGCTACCAAGCCGATGCCGCAGGACGCGCCTGCAGCCGCTGCGATTCCTGCCGGCTGCGCAGGGCGGGGTTCGCCGCAGCGGGCCTGCCGGACCCCACCCGCTATCTTTAGGCGGGCGCTCGAGGCTTCGCCGCTTTTTGTGACACGGCTCAAGGTGTCCCCGGGTCAGGTCACTACACTCCGACAATCGACCGGTAACGCCGTTTCCATGGGTGGCGCATCCGGCCTCGACTCATGGAGCGCGCCTTGGCAGCGAACAGAATCGGCCCCGAAGAGCACGTCGCCCCGCCCGGTATCACTCGAACCGGCACCGGCGCGGCTCGCGCTACGCGCGCCGAATTCGTGGTGCTGACCGGCAGCGACGAGCTGCTCGAGCAGGTCGGTCAGGCCCTGGATGGTGTCGGAGAGGTCCGGCACGTCGAGAACGAGGAGGAGGCCAGGCAACTGGCGGACCCGCAGCATGCGACCGTGATGCTGCTCGACGCCCGCGAACACGTCGATCCGGGGCTGGTCGTGGAACGGTTGCACGCCTCGGATGGCTCGACGGTCATCGTCGTGTTCGCGCCCGCGACCGCTGCGGCAGACGTTGCTAGGGCCATCAAGGGCTCGGCGGCGTTCGCGGTGCTGCCCATTCCGATCGAGATGGAGAAGACGCGGGCGGTGCTGCACGGCGCCGGCGAGGAAGCGCTGGCTCGGCGCGCACTGGTGCCCGCGCCCGTGGCACGCGTCCCGATCCCGTCGCCGCCGGAGGGCATGCCGCGCGAGCAGGACCCGGCTCCGCCGGCGCCGGTCGTCTCAGCCGAGGCCGAGAGGCAGCCCGGCGCAACCGGTTTGCACGAGCCCGCAGTGCAGTCGATTGCCAGCGGTGGAACGAGGCGCGGCAGCGTCGATCCGAGAGTCGCCGTGGCAATCGTCGCGGGTCTCCTGGTCACGGTGGTGGCGGCCTGGCTCTACCTCCGAGACGACGATGGCGCCCCGGCTGGCGTGGCGTCCAGCCCCCGCGCTCCGGCGGCCGACATCGAAGCGCTGCCGGCCGCCCCGCCAGCACCGGTTGCCGCACGCGAACCCCGGGCGAGCCTGTCCACGGAGCCGAAAGAGGAACTGCTCGACCGCGCACGGGTCGCATTCCACGAGCGGCGCTACACGGATCCGGAAAGCGACAACGCCCTGTTCTACTACCGGTCGGTGCTGGCACAGGATCCTCAGGACGGCGAGGCTCGCGAGGGGCTCGACCGAATCGGCGTGGTGCTGGACAGTCGCCTGCGGTCGGCGCTCGAAGAGCGCCGCATGGACGATGCCTCGGTCGCGCTCGAGCAACTGCGGGTGATCCGTCCGGACGACCCGGCCCTGGCGGCAGCGGCGGCCCAGCTCGCCGAGCAGCGGGTCGGCGCCGCGCTGGCGCGCGGTGAACTGGAGCGGGCCGGTGAGCTGCTGCTTGCAGCGGACCGCGCCGGATCCTCGCCACAGCGATTGGCCCCGCTGCGCGAGCAGCTGGCTCGCCTCGACACGGCCAAGCGAGCGGAGCGGCTGTCGCAGCTCGTGAGCGAGCGCATTCGCGAGGGGCAACTGCTGGCTCCGCCGGGAGACAGCGCCAAATACCACCTCGGGCAGTTGCTCAAGTTGCCCAACTCAAAACGACTCGGGGCGGCTGCCTCGGACGAACTGGCGCGAGCACTCGGCGAGCGCGCGCGGCGTGCCGCAGCGCAGGGGCAGGGTGTCGAGGCCGACCAATGGCTGACCGAGGCACGGGCTCTCGGATACACGCCCGAGCGCCCGGCCGCGCCGGCGGTGGCGTCGGTCGTGCCGAGCGCGCCTGCCGTGCAGCAGCCGACGGATGCCCCGTCGAGGCCCCGCCCGGAGGATTCCGCGGTCACGGCTGAAGGTGTCACGTCGCCGGAGGTCAGCTCGCCTGTGGAGGTCCCGGCCGCGGTGCGCAGCGCCCCTGCCCCCAGGTATGCCGTCCTGTCGGCCGCCGATTTCAAGCGCACCCGTTACGTTGCGCCGACGTACCCCCCGCAAGCCCTGGCCCGTGGTCAGTCGGGCGAAGTGCGCGTGCGATTGATGCTCGACACCGATGGCCGGGTTGCCGACGTGGAGGTCCTGTCCGGCTCGCCGCCCGGCGTGTTCGAGAAGGCGGCGGTCAATGCGGTGCGCAAGTGGCGTTTCGCTCCGGTGCTGAAAGACGGTCGCCCGATCGACGCCAGTGTCACCACGACGATCAGTTTCCGCCCCGAAGACTCGGCCGAGCGCTGAGCCGCTGCGCCCGCCATCGAATTGCCAGGAATCCACTACATGCGCAAACTCCTCGACCGACTGCGTGGCAATGCGGCGACGGCCGGGTTCGTGCTGCTGCTGGTGGCGTTCATCGCTGCGGTGCTGATGCCGTCGTACCGGGTGGCGAGTGAACTGGCCGACAGCACCGCGGCGCTGCGGCTGGTCAGTGCGCAGGGATCGCAGGCCGAACTGCTGTTGCGCTCGATCGCGGCGGTACGGGACCGTCTCGAGGCAGGTGGATACGTCGGCCAGGCCCTGAAGGAAGTGACGACGAGGGCCCGTGACTTCGACGCCGGCCTGGAACGAATGTCGCAGTCGAAGGCGCTCGACTCGGCCGAGATCGAGGCGGTGCGCCGCACGTGGGCGGGGTATCGCGCAGGCCTCGCGGGCATCGAGGGGTTCGACGGCATCCCTTACACGGATTCGGACACCGGCACGCAGCTGAACGCGGACGGGCGGGCTCTGCTCGGCAGCGCGCGGGAGGCCTTTGCGGCAGGTCGATCTGCTACGCCCGAACTTACCAAGTCGCTGGCGGCCGCTGGCGCCCGCCTCGAACTGGGCGCCGTGGGCGGAGCGGCGCGCTTGCGCCTGCTGATGATGGCGGGCGTGGGGTTCGCGGTGCTGCTGGTGATGCTGGTGGCGTACTTCCAGTGGCTGCGACAGCGCGAGGAGCGGCGCGCCCGGGCGACGCGCGAGCAGATGGACGACATCCTCGAGACGGTCAAGGACGGTCTCTTCCTGCTCGACCCGGACCTGCGCGTGGGCGACGTCCGTTCGCGGGCACTCGGCACGCTGCTGCGGCGCGACAACTTCGACGGAGCGTACTTCGAGGAACTGCTGCGCGACCTTGTCACTCCCAAGACGCTCGATACCGCCGTCAAGTATGTGAAGCTCCTGTGGGGTGAGCGCGCCAACGAGAATCTGATCAAGAGCATCAACCCGCTTGCCGAGGTCGAGGTGACCTTCGATCGCGGCAACGGAGTGCGCGACACGCGCTACCTGGAGTTCGAGTTCCACCGCGTGAAGGGCGAGCAGGGCGTTCGCCAGGTGCTGGTTTCGGTGAACGACGTGACGTCGCGCGTGCTGCTGGCGCGCGATGCCGCCGAGGCGCAGACCAATGCGCAGGCCCACACCGAGATGCTGCTCGGCATCTTGAAGCTCGACGCGCGCCAGCTCGGCACTTTCCTGTCCGACTGCAAGGCGACTCTGAGCCAGGTCAACTCCATACTGAAGGTGCCTGCCCGCGACCCGAGCGCCTATCGCGAGAAGGTCGAGCAGATGTTCCGGGAGATGCACCGCCTCAAGGGCGAGGCTGCAACCATCGGCGTCACGACCGTCGAGACCCGGGCGCACGAGTTCGAGGACCTGTTGTCGGGGCTGCGCCAGCGCGAGCGGCTCGACGGCAACGACTTCCTGCCGCTGGTCGTCAGGCTGGACGACCTGCTCGCGCACCTCGCTTCCATCCGCGAGCTGCTGGAGCGGCTGGGCGAGATGCGGACGGCCGCGGCAGCCTGTGCGACACAGCTGATGCCGACGCTGGCGGTTCCGGAAGCGCCGCCGGACTTCTCCGCGACGCTCGTCAATCTCGCGCACCGGATCGCCACGGAGCAGGGCAAGAAGGTCCGGCTGCTGGCTGAAGGGCTGGACCGAGTGCCGGGAACGTATCGCCGCGCCGTGCAGGACGTGATCGTCCAGTTGCTGCGCAACGCGGTCGCACACGGCATCGAGCCGCCGTCGCAGCGGCGCGAATCCGGCAAGGACGAGACCGGCAAGGTTATTGTGCAGTTCGTGTCCGAGGGGGATGCCTTTCGTCTGACGCTCGAGGATGACGGCGCAGGCATCGTCACCCAGGACGTGCGCGACGCGGCGATCCGCCGCGGCCTGATCTCGGACGAAGATGCCGCCCGGTTCGACGCCAAGGCGGCGCTGGCCCTGATCTTCCGTCCCGGCTTCTCGACACGCGAAGGCGCAGACCGGGACGCTGGCCGGGGTGTCGGCCTCGACCTGGTGCGACGGACCGTTCAGGACCTGGGCGGACGCATCGGCGTGTCGACGACCCCCGGGCGCGCCACCCGCTTCCGCGTGATGCTGCCGGCGGAGTCGGCTCGGCAAGGCGCCGTCGCCTGAGTCGCCGCGCGAGGGAGATATCCATGGCGGTGCGCGCATCCGACCTTTCGAGGCCCATCCGCATGATGATCGTCGACGATTCCAACGTGATTCGCCGGCGCATCGAGCGATGCCAGCGCGTCGATGGCGTGGAGGTCGTCGGTACGGCATCGAACGGCGTAGAGGCGCTGGCACTGTTCGTCGAGCTCGACCCGGATGTGGTCACGATGGACATCACGATGCCGCAGATGGACGGCATCGAGTGCGTCGAGCGCATGGTCAACCTCAAGCCCGGCGTGCTGATCCTCGTGATCTCGGCGCTGGCCGACAAGGCGACGGCGGTCGAGGCGATGGAGAAGGGTGCCAACGGCTTCCTCAACAAGCCGTTCAGTGACCGGCAGTTGAACGACGCGTTGCTCGAACTGCTGGGCGGGACCTGACCGATGCTCGACGAGCGCGAGGTCGCGAGCTTCGTTTCGGGTACGGTCCAGTACTTCGAGGTCGCGGCCGGCCAACCCGCATCGGTCGGCTCGCCCTACCTCGTGACCCAGGGCGCCCCGGACATCAACGAGTACACCGGAGTCATCGCAGTCTCCGGCCGGCGACAGGGCCTGGTGTACTTCACGGCACCGCGCGGCATGCTGGTCGTGATGCTGATGAAGATGCAGGAGAACAACGTCGCGCACGAGAACCTCTGCGACCTGGTTGGCGAGGTCGCCAACACCATTGCCGGGAACGTGCGGCGCGACTTCGGGCGTGAGTTCGGCATCTCCCCGCCGACGGTGGTCAGCGACGGCAAGGGCGTCGCGTTGCCGGCCGGCTGCCACCCGATCGTCATTCCCATCAACTGGCGCAGCCACACGGCTAAGGTCGTGGTCTGCCTCAAGTAGCCGTCCGACCCGTCGCCGGGGCGTCGGTGCCAGGCAGCGACGCGGTCGCTATAATGCCGCCCCTCCCGGGGGGCCGTTAGCTCAGGGGTAGAGCAGCTGGCTTTTAACCAGTTGGTCGATGGTTCGATCCCATCACGGCCCACCAATCCCCTGCGGGCCGGCGCCACGCCCGCGCAGTCCAAAGGGCCGTCACGGCTGCCCCGCGCCCCGGAGGTGTCAGCATTGGCATGCTGCGGCGCAAGTGCAGTACCATCCCGGCCCTATAGTTTCACGTGAAAGCATTCGCCGGGGAACGACCATGGCCGATCTCTTCGACAACCCGATGGGCACCGACGGCTTCGAGTTCGTGGAGTACACGGCGCCCGATCCGGAGCTGCTGCGCACGCTGTTCGACCGCATGGGCTTCCCCGTGGTGGCGCGCCACCGCAGCAAGAACGTCACGCTGCACAAGCAGGGCGACATCAACTTCATCATCAACGCCGAGCCGGGCAGCTTCGGCCAGCGTTTCGCGCAGCAGCACGGGCCCTCGGCCTGCGCGATGGGCTTCCGCGTTCGGGACGCGGCCGCGGCCTTCGCCCGCGCGGTGGAACTCGGCGCCACGCCGGTCCCGAACCCGGTTGGCCCGATGGAGCTCAACATCCCCGCCATCGAGGGCATCGGCGGCAGCGTCATCTATCTCGTGGACCGCTACGGCGACCGCACGATCTACGACGTCGACTTCGTCCCCGCGGCGCAGGCCGCGCCCAGCCGGGCCGCCGGGCTTGCGGTGATCGACCACCTCACGCACAACGTGCAACGCGGCAACATGAACAAGTGGGCGGGCTTCTATGAGCGCCTGTTCAACTTCCGCGAGATCCGCTACTTCGACATCGAGGGCAAGAAAACCGGCCTGTTCAGCCGGGCCATGACCAGCCCCTGCGGCAAGATCCGCATCCCGATCAACGAGTCTCAGGACGACAAGTCGCAGATCGAGGAGTACCTGCGCGAGTACCACGGCGAGGGCATCCAGCACATCGCGCTTTCGACCGGGGACATCTACGCGACCGTAGACCGGTTGCGGCAGAACGGCATCGAGTTCCAGGACTCGCCGGACACCTACTACGAGGGCGTCGAAGCCCGGGTGACGGGGCACCGCGAGTCGCTCGGGGAACTCCAGCGCCGCCGCATCCTGATCGACGGCAGCGACAAGGACGGGATCCTGCTGCAGATCTTCACGAAGAACGTCATCGGCCCGATCTTCTTCGAGATCATCCAGCGCAAGGGCAACGAGGGCTTTGGCGAAGGCAACTTCCGCGCACTGTTCGAGTCGATCGAACTCGACCAGGAGCGCCGCGGGGTCATCTGAGCCATGAAGCGCTACATCCCGGTGTCACGACTCGAGGGAACCGCTTCGCGCCAGGCGCACTGCGACCTGCCCGAGGGCACCTACGAGCGCGAGATGAGCAAGGAGGGCTTTTTCGGGCCCGCCGCGTTCTTCCACCACCGCCACCCGCCCACCGGCTGGACCGAGTTCACCGGGCCGCTGCAGCCGCGAGCCTTCGACCTCGCGAAGCTGCCGGCGGGCGCGGCGAGCCCCTGGTCGGCGCACGAGGTGCTGGTCAATGCGCATTGCCGCATCCGCTATTGGCGACTGCCTGGCCGCATGCCGCGACTGGCGCGCAATGCGGACGGCGATGAGCTGCTGTTCGTGCACGCGGGCACGGGCGAGTTCTATTGCGACTTCGGGCGGCTCGTCATCGAGGCCGGCGACTACGTGGTGCTGCCGCGCGGCACGATGTGGCGGATCGAGAGCGAGGCACCGCTCGACCTGCTCATGGTCGAGGCTACCAACTCGAGCTACCAGCTCCCCGACAAGGGCCTCGTGGGCAATCACGCGATCTTCGACCCCGCGGTGCTCGACACGCCGCGCATCGACGCCGAGTTCCTCGCGCAGCAGTCCGACGACGCCGTGTGGCAGGTCGAGGTGAAGCGGCGCAACGCCGTGTCGCTGATCACCTATCCTTTCAACCCGCTCGACGCGGTCGGCTGGCACGGCGAGCTGTCGGTAGTGCGGATCAACGTGCGCGACCTCAGGCCACTGATGAGCCACCGCTACCACCTGCCGCCCTCGGCCCACACGACCTTCCTCGCCAGCCGCTTCGTCGTCTGCACCTTCGCGCCGCGCCCGTTCGAGACCGACCCGGGCGCACTGAAGGTGCCGTTCTTCCACAACAACGACGACTACGACGAAGTGATCTTCTACCACGCCGGCGACTTCTTCAGCCGCGACAACATCCACCCCGGCATGATGAGCTTCCACCCGGCTGGCTTTACCCACGGCCCGCACCCTAAGGCGCTCACGCGGATGTTCCAGCAGACCAGGCCTGCCACCGACGAGTACGCGGTCATGGTCGACACGCGCGACGCGCTCGAGGTAGGCACCGGCGCCGGTGCCGTCGAGTGGACGGGCTACGTCGACAGCTGGAAGGGCCGACCGTGAAGCTCGCCTCGCTGCGCAACGGCACCCGCGACGGCGAACTGCTGGTCGTGAGCCGCGACCTCGCGCGTGCGGTGCCGGTGCCGGGCGTCGCGCCCACCCTGCAGGCGGCGCTCGATGACTGGGCGCGCATCCGGCCGCGCCTCGAGCAGGCGGCGCTCGACCTCGAGGCGGGGCGTGCGCCCGGCAGCTTTCCATTCGAGACGACCGGGGTGCTGGCGCCGCTGCCCCGCGCGCATCACTGGGTGGACGGCTCCGCCTACGTCAACCACGTCGAGCTGGTGCGCAAGGCGCGTGGCGCGGAGATGCCGCCGAGTTTCTGGACGGACCCTCTCGTCTACCAGGGCGGCTCCGACGATTTCCTGGCGCCGACGGCCGACGTGCCCGTGCCGAGCGAGGAGTTCGGGATCGACCTCGAGGCCGAGGTGGCCGTGGTCACCGACGACGTCCCGATGAGCGTCTCAGCCTCCGAGGCACGCGGGCACATTCAGCTCGTGATGCTGGTGAACGACTGGTCGCTGCGCAACCTCATCCCGGCGGAGCTCGCCAAGGGCTTCGGCTTCTACCAGTCGAAGCCGGCGACGGCCTTCTCGCCCGTCGCGGTGACGCCCGACGAACTCGGCGACGCCTGGGACGGCGGCAAGGTGCTTCTGCCGCTGGTGTCGCACGTCAACGGCGAGCTCCTTGGTCGACCGGACGCGGGCGTGGACATGACCTTCGATTTCCCTCGGCTGATCGAGCACGTGACCCTGACGCGACGCCTCGGTGCGGGGGCGATCGTGGGCTCGGGGACGGTTTCCAACTATGATCGCTCGCGCGGCTCCTCGTGCCTCGCGGAGCGGCGCATGCTGGAGCAGCTCGAGCAGGGGCGCGCGACCACGCCGTTCCTGCGCTTCGGGGACCGCGTGCGGATCGAGATGTTCGACCGGACCGGCCGCAGCATCTTCGGGGCGATCGACCAGCGCGTCGTGCCGGCGCGCTGAGGTCCGTTCGGGGAGAGGGGGTCCGGCGACATGTTCGGCAATCTCGAAGCGCTGCCTCCCGACCCGATCCTCGGCGTCACGGCCGCGTTCCGGCGCGATCCCGATCCCGGCAAGGTGGACCTCGGCGTCGGCGTGTATCGCGACGAGCATGGCATCACCCCGGTGCCCGCGGCCGTGCGCGAGGCCGAGCGCGAGCTCATCGCCGGCCAGACCACCAAGACCTACGTGGGCCCGGCCGGCAACCTCGAGTTCAACGAGCGCGTCGTCGAACTGGCGCTGGGGGCGCTGGCCGCGCAGGTGAAGGATCGCACCGCGACCATCCAGACCGTCGGCGGCTGCGGGGCGTTGCGCATGGCCGCCGAACTGCTGCACGCCGCGGCGCCCGGCGCCGTCGTCCACGTGAGCGACCCGACCTGGGCCAACCACGAGCCACTGCTCGGCAATTCCGGCATCGCGCTCGGACGCTACCCGTACTACGAGCCGGCAAGTCGTGGCGTGGCCTTCGAACGGATGCTCCAGCACCTCGACCGACTGCCGTCCGGCGACGTCGTGCTGCTGCACGCCTGCTGCCATAACCCCACCGGCGTGGACCTCGATCCCGGCCAATGGGAGGCCGTCGCCGACGTGCTCGAGCGGCGCGACCTCGTGCCGTTCGTCGATCTCGCCTACCAGGGATTCGGCGACGACCTCGAGTCGGACGTGGCCGGCCTGCGCCTGCTCGCCGCGCGGCTGCCCACGCTGCTGCTCGCGATTTCCTGTTCGAAGAACTTCGGCCTGTACCGTGAGCGCGTGGGCGCGCTGGCGGTGCTCGCTGAATGCCCGGCAACCGCGCGCGCGCTGGCCACGCATCAGGCGCGCACCGGTCGGCGCATGTACTCCATGCCGCCTGATCACGGTGCCGCGGTTGCGGCAAGGGTGCTCGGCGAGCCGCGGCTGCGCGAGTCGTGGCAGCAGGAGCTGGCCGCGATGGTCGCGCGCCTCAAGTCGCTGCGGGCGCTGCTGGCCTCGCGGCTCGCCGCCCGCCGCCCCGACCTCGATTTCTCGTGGCTGACGCGCCAGCGGGGGATGTTCTCGCTGCTCGGCCTCGAACCCGAGGCCATCGCGGCGCTATGCGAGGTCGAGCACGTCTACATGACCCCGGACGGCCGCATCAACGTCGCCGGCGTCAGCGACGCCAACGTCGAGCGGGTCGCCGACAGCATCTTCCGGGTGCTAGACCGGCGATGAAGCTCTGTCCCAAGCTCATCCTCGAGGGCACGCGCCTCACCCACAAGACGGACATCGCCTTCGCGCTCAACGAGCATCCCCGGGTGGTCGGTCCGCGGCGCTACCGCTACCACTCGCCGGTGATCTCGGCGGAGTGGTGTGCCTTCACCAACGTCCCCTGGGGCCGCGGCCTGATCAACTTCGAGCCGCAGGAAGAGACGTTGGCCATGGAGACCTACGCCACCTGGGCGCGGCTCTTCGAGCTGCAGCGTTACTACTCATGGATCGTGGACCGGTTCCACGTCTCGACGATCGTTTACCAGCGGCGGGTGCACGGCCGCGAGTACGACTTCCGCTGGCTCGAGGAGCGTCTGCTGCCGCTCGGTTTCCGGCTCATCCTCTGCACGCGCAGTCCCGGTTCGTTCGCGCGTGCACGCGAGGAGCGGCTCAAGGTCTCGGGCAACCCCGGCCAGTACGACGATCTTGCACCGTTCATCGCCGAGCAGGAGGACATGCGATTCGAGGTGGGCCGCTCGCGGCTACCCTCGTTCGAGGTCGACGTGTCCGATGACGACGTGGCCGGCGCGGCCGACCGCGTCGCCGCCTGGCTCGAGGCGAGCGGCGGACTCACCCTCGCGCAGTGACGGGCTCGCTCCCGTCGAAGCGCGGGTACCGTCCAAGGGTGAGCAGAGCCACCGCGCCCACCACGAACAGCACGGCCGCGACGTACAGGATCGGCTGGTAGCCGCCCGTCACGTCGAACACCTTGCCGAACAGGAAGGGCGAAACCCCTGAGGCGAAGCCGAACACCGCGTACTGCAGCCCGTAGAGCCGCCCGTAGTTGGCGAGCCCGAAGTACCGGGCCGTGAGGTACGCAACGAGGTCCGTCTCGGCGCCGGCAGCAAAACCGATCAGGATCGCCGAGAGCAACGCCGCGGGCATCGAGACGCTCGACTGCGCCAGCAGGATGCAGGCGAGGGCAGGCAGAGCCAGCATCGGCAGGGTCACCAGTGGCGCCCAGTAGCGGTCGATCAGGAACCCGGCGATCAGCCGTCCGGCGATCACGCTCACTCCGATCGCGCCGGCGACGCGTGCGGCCTCGGCAGGCTCGAAGCCGCGGTCCATCAGCAGCGGCTGGAAGTTGGTAATGGACCCGCCGACGCCGATCGCGATGCAGAGGATCGACCCGGCGATCACCCAGAAGCGGTAATCACGCAGTGCCGCCCGCACCGTGACGCCTGCGCGGTTGGCGGCGCCGTCGAAATGCACGGCCCCGTGCGCATCCGGTTCGCGGAACAGCCACACCGCGACGGGCAGCGCGACGACGAGCGGCAGCAGCGCGATGCCGAGGAAGGCGCGGCGCCAGCCGAACTCCGCAATCAGCCACGTCGCGAGGCTCGGCAGCAGGGCCGCAGTGAGGCCCGTGCCCATGAGTGTCAACGCGAGCGCGAAACCGCGGTTGTGGACGAACCACGCGTTGACCACGCGCGTCCAGCTGACCGGCGTCGAACCGGCGCCGAGCGCTCCCATCAGCCCCCACAGCAGGTAGAAGGCAACGAGTGAGGCGGGCGTGAGCGCGAGGGCGGCGAAGGCGAGGCCGAACAGCGCGAGCGTGGCGATCGCCACCCTGCGCACGCCGATGCGATCGGCCAGCCCGCCGACGAACGGCACGGTGAGCACCACGGCGGCCGTGAACCAGAACAGCGCGAGCTGGATGTCGCCACGACCCCAGCCAAATTCCTCCGCGAGCGGCCGCGTGAACGGGCCGATCGAGTTGAAGGGGATGGGCGAGGCGCCGAAGGCCGTGCCGAGCGCCGCCGCGATGATCACCGGCCAGCCACGACGGAATTCCACTGCGGTCAGGTTCACGGCGGGTCGCACGGGTTCGCTGCATCGGCTCGGGATTAGCGCACACTGTAAGTGCTTTTCCGGGTGCACTCATGTGCCGTCACGGGTCGCGCCAGGGCCTGGATCGGCGCCTCGACGCCGAAGCATCGCGACCGCGGGCTAGCCGGATGCGCCCCCGTGCGTTAGAATCCGCGCCGCAGAAGGTCGGGAGGCAGCGATAAATCGTTGATTCCCGGGACTTCTGGCCGGTCGGGCAGGCTTCTGGTTCGAAGCTGGCCGGAGCGGCGGGAGATTCGCCAGAGAAATCCCCCGAGCGGGGATTTTTCGTTTGTGGGGGGGCTCCCAAGGGGCAGGCCTTCCGCGAAGAAACGAATGGGCCGCCGGCCCATTTTTTGTTTTGGGGCGCCGCGCAGGAACGGGACGATGCTCAGGGATGCTCTGGTCGTGCTGCTGCAGCCGGTGGTCGAGGGCCTTGGCTACGTGCTCTGGGAAGTCGAGTACGTCGCGGGCCGCGGTGTCCCGGTGCTGCGCCTGTACATCGACTCGCCGGAGGGCATCACGGTCGACGATTGCGAGCGCGTGAGCCGGGCAGTGAGCGAGCGGCTCGATACCGAGGATCCGCTGCCGGGCCAGTACACGCTGGAGGTGTCCTCGCCCGGCTTCGACCGGCCCCTCAGGACGGCGGCGCACTTCGCCCCGTACGTGGGCGAGACGGTGTTCGTCGAGCTGGGGCAGCCGCACGAAGGACGCCGACGGTTCAAGGGCCCGCTGGTTGCGGCCGGCGCAGGGACCATCGAGGTCGAGGTGGACGGTCGGCGCTACGCGCTGCCGCTGGATGGAATTCGCAGGGCGCACCTGGCGCCGGACGTTTGATCCCCGCGAGTCGGGAGGACGGCAGATGAACAAAGAAATTCTGATGGTCGTGGACGCGGTCTCGAACGAGAAGGGCGTCGAGAAGGAAATCATCTTCGAGGCGCTCGAGGCGGCGCTCGCGTCGGCCACCCGCAAGAAGTACGGCGAGGAGACCGACGTCCGGGTCGCAATCAACCGCAAGACGGGTGAGTACGACACGTTCCGTCGCTGGAAGGTGTTCGCCGACGACTCGACGGAGCTCGAGTTCCCGGACAAGGAACTGCGGTTCGAGGACGCGCTCGACATGGACCCTGCGGCGCAGGTGGGCGGCTATGTCGAGCAGCCGCTCGAGTCGGTCGCCTTCGGCCGCATCGCCGCGCAGACCGCCAAGCAGGTGATCGTGCAGAAGGTCCGCGAGGCGGAGCGCGCCCAGGTCGTTGACCAGTACAAGGGTCGCGTCGGGCAGCTTGTCTCGGGCATCGTCAAGCGCGTCGACCGCAACGGGATCTTCGTCGATCTCGGCGGCACGGCCGAGGGCTTCATCTCGCGCGACCAGATGATCCCCCGCGAGCCGGTGCGCACGCAGGACCGCATCAAGGCCTTCCTCAAGGACGTGCGGCCCGAGCCGCGTGGCCCGCAGCTGTTCCTCAGCCGCACGGCGCCCGAGTTCCTCGTCGAGCTGTTCAAGCTGGAGGTGCCGGAGGTCGGCCAGGGCCTGATCAACATCCTCGGCGCCGCGCGCGACCCGGGCGCCCGCGCCAAGATCGCCGTGCGCTCGAACGATCAGCGCATCGACCCGGTGGGCGCATGCGTCGGCATGCGCGGCTCGCGCGTGCAGGCGGTCTCGAACGAGATCGCGGGCGAGCGCGTGGACATCATCCCCTTCGACGAGAACCCGGCGCAGTTCGTCATCAACGCCATGGCGCCCGCCGAGGTGAGCTCGATCGTCATGGACGAGGACGCACACAGCATGGATATCGCGGTGGCGGAGGAGAAACTCTCGCAGGCCATCGGCCGCGGCGGGCAGAACATCCGCCTCGCGAGCGAGCTCACCGGCTGGCGGCTCAACATCATGAGCGAGCAGGCCGCCGAGGAGAAGAGCGAGTCGGAGCAGAAGACGCTGCGCGAGCTGTTCATGAAGCAACTCGACGTCGACGAGGACGTGGCGGCCATCCTCGTGGGCGAGGGCTTCTCGAGCATCGAGGAGATCGCCTACGTGCCGCAGTCGGAGATCGCCGCGATCGAGGAATTCGACGAGGCGATCGTGCAGGAGCTGCGCAACCGCGCACGCGACGTCCTGCTCACGCAGGCGATCGCGAGCGAAGAGACGATCGAGGGTGCGGCGCCCGCGGCCGACCTTCTCGAGGTCGAGGGCATGAACGACGAGCTCGCCAGCGAGCTCGCCCGCCACGGCATCGTCACCCGCGAGGACCTCGCCGACCAGGCGGTGGACGACCTCGCGGACATCCCCAACCTCGATCCCGAGCGCGCCGGCGAGCTGATCCTCGCCGCCCGCAAGCACTGGTTCGAGCAGGCCCAGCAGTCCTGAGCGGAGGTCTCCCATGGCGGAAGTGACGGTCAGCCAGTTCGCTGAGGTGCTGAAGGTCCCGGTCGACCGGCTGCTCACGCAGCTCGATGAGGCCGGTATCAAGGTCGCTGGAGCGGACGACATCATCAGCGACGAGGCCAAGATGGAGCTCCTCACGCACCTGCGCCGTGCGCACGGTCGCGAGGAGGACGTCGCGGCGCCGCGCAAGATCACGCTCAAGCGCAAGGCCCAGCAGGAGATCAAGGTCGCATCGCCGCTCGGCCGTGCGCGCACGGTCAACGTCGAGGTCCGGGCCAAGAAGACCTACCTCAACCGCACCGTGCTCGAGGAAGAGCAGCGGCAGCGCCAGGAAGAGGTCGACCGCGTGCGCCAGGCCGAGGAGGCCCAGCGGGCCGAGGCCGAGCGTCGCGAGAACGAGCAGCGCGAGGCGGAGCGACGCGAGCGCGAGCGGCTCGAGGCCGAGGCCCGCCGCCAGCTCGACGCCGAGGCGCAGGCGCGCGCCGACGAAGATGCGCGCCAGCAGGCCGAGGTCCGCCAGCGCGAGCAGGCGGAACGGGATCGCGTCGAGGCCGAGCGCCGTGCAGCGGAGCCGGTCCAGCCGGCCCCGGCCGCGCCGAAGCCGCGTGCCGCGGAGCCGGTGGACGATCGCAAGGGCACCAAGTACGGCCGCCAGGAACTCCACGTCGGAGCGGGCGCCGGCGCGCGCTTCAAGAAGAAGCAGTCGGCCACGCGGTTCCGGCGGCAGGTGCAGGTCAGCGTCGATGCGCGGGGCGGCGAATTCGCCCAGCCCACTGCGCCCGTGAAGCGCGAGGTCCAGCTGCCCGAGACCATCACGGTCGGCGAGCTCGCCGCCCGCATGGCGGTCAAGGCGAACGAAGTCATCAAGACCATGATGAAGATGGGCGTGATGGCCACCATCAACCAGCCCATCGACCAGGACACGGCCCAGCTCGTCGTCGAGGAATTCGGCCACACGGCCGTTCGCCTCAAGGAGGACGAGTTCGAGGACCAGATCCGAGCCCAGGCGAGCGAGGTGGAATCGCTGCCGCGCCCGCCGGTCGTGACCATCATGGGCCACGTCGACCACGGCAAGACCTCGCTGCTCGACTACATCCGTCGTGCCAAGGTCGCCGCCGGCGAGGCCGGTGGCATTACCCAGCACATCGGCGCGTACCAGGTCGAGACGCCGCGGGGCCTGATCACCTTCATCGACACACCGGGCCACGCCGCGTTCACCGCGATGCGTGCCCGCGGTGCCCACGTCACCGACATCGTCGTGCTGGTGGTCGCGGCGGACGACGGCGTCATGCCGCAGACCGTCGAGGCGATCCAGCACGCCCGCGCCGCGAACGTGGCCATGGTCGTGGCGGTCAACAAGATCGACAAGCACGACGCCGACCCGGACCGCGTGCGCAACGACCTCGGCAAGCAGAACGTGATCCCCGAGGAGTGGGGCGGCGACACGATGTTCGTCAACGTTTCGGCGCGGACCGGCGACGGCATCGACCGGTTGCTCGAGTCGATCCTGCTGCAGGCCGAGGTGCTCGACCTGAAGGCTCCGGTCGCTGGCGCCGCGGCGGGCGTGGTGCTCGAGTCGAGCATCGAGAAGGGTCGCGGCGCGGTCGCCACCGTGCTGGTCAAGCGCGGTACCCTGAAGGCGGGCGACCCGATCATCGCAGGCCAGGAGTTCGGCCGGGTTCGCGCCATGTTCGACGCGGCCGGCAAGCAGGTCGGCGAAGCGGGTCCGTCGACGCCGGTCGCCGTGCTCGGTCTGTCGAACGCGCCCAATGCCGGCGACGACCTGATCGCGGTCGAGAGCGAGCGCAAGGCGCGCGAGGTGGCACTCCACCGGCAAGGCAAGTTCCGCGACGTGCGGCTGGCCAGCGTCGCGAAGAAGGCCGAAGACGTCTTCTCGCAGATGGGCGAGCACGCGAGCGCCAACATACAGATCATCGTCAAGGCGGACGTGCAGGGCAGCGCCGAGGCGCTGCGCGACGCGCTCTCCAAGGTCGGCACCGACGAGGTTGCGGTCAAGGTCATCGCGAGCGGCGTCGGTGGCATCACGGAGTCGGACGTCACGCTGGCGGCCGCCTCGAGGGCGCGCATCATCGGCTTCAACGTGCGGGCCGATGGTGCCGCGCGGGCCGCGCTCAAGGACAGCGGCATCCCGGTCAACTACTACAGCATCATCTACGAGGCGATCGACGACCTGAGGCAGGCCGTGTCGGGCATGCTCAAGCCCGAGATCAAGGAACAGATCGTGGGTCTCGCGGAGGTGCGCGAAGTGTTCCGCTCGAGCAAGTTCGGCACCGTGGCCGGCTGCCTCGTGGTCGAAGGCGGCATCAAGCGCGGCAACCCGGTGCGCGTCCTGCGCGACAACGTCGTCATCCACCAGGGCGAGCTCGACTCGCTGCGGCGCTTCAAGGACGACGTCGGCGAGGTCCGCGCGGGCACCGAGTGCGGCATCGGCGTGCGCAACTACAACGACATCCGCGCGGGCGACCAGATCGAGTGCTTTGCGAGGGTCGAGGTCGCGCGTAGCGCGTGACCGGTGCGCCATGCCGCGTGAAATCCCCCGTGCGCGCCGCGTCGCAGAGCAGGTGCAGCGCGAGCTTGCCGAGATGCTTCGCCGCGAGGTGCGCGACCCGCGCCTCAAGCCGGTGACGATCACGCACGTGAAGATGTCGCCCGACCTGTCGCACGCATGGGTGCAATTCCAGCTGCTTACGGGAAACGCGCACGACCCCGTGCAGCAGGAGATCCTCGACGAGGCAGCTGGCTACCTGCGCGGCCCGCTCGGGCGGGCGCTGCGCCTGCGCATCGCGCCGCACATCCATTTCCAGCCGGATGCGGAGCTCGAGCAGGGCCTGCGACTCGACGATCTCATCACGCGCGCGGTGCGCGAGGACGCCGAGCGGCACCCGTCGGACGGCGGAAAACCCGAAGACGACCCGCAGTGACGCGCTCCTCAGGCGGAGCGCGCACTGGCGAGCGCCCGCGCTGGCGCGACGTCGACGGCGTCGTGCTGCTCGACAAGCCCGAAGGACCCGGCTCGACGACCGTCCTGCAGCGCGTCCGGCGCCTGCTGCGAGCGGCCAAGGCGGGCCATGCCGGCACGCTCGACCCGATGGCGAGCGGCATGCTGCCGCTGTGCTTCGGCCAGGCGACCAAGGCCTGCGGCGTGTTGCTGGAGTCTGCCAAGGCCTACCGTGCGCAATTGCGGCTCGGCGCCGCGACCGATACCGGCGACGCCGAGGGACGGGTGGTGAGTGAGGCCGCGGTGCCCGTGCTCGATTCGTCGCGCGTCGCGATGGTGCTGGCGGCGATGGTTGGCCCGCAGCAACAGCGGCCCCCGATGTACTCGGCCCTGAAGCACCAGGGTCGGCCCCTCTACGAGCTCGCCCGCCGCGGCGAGGAGGTGGAGCGGCTGCCTCGACCCGTGACCATCCACAGGCTTCAACTGCTGGATCTGCAGCAGGAAACGCTGGACTTCGAGGTGGTCTGTTCCAAGGGCACCTACGTACGGGTGCTGGGCGAGGAGATCGCGGCGGCGCTCGGGACGCAGGGGTACCTGACCGCGCTGCGGCGGCTGTGGGTCGAGCCTTTCGACCCTGCGGCCATGGTCAGTCTCGACACCCTCGAGTCATGGGCAGCCGCGCAGCCGCCGGACGGGGCACGCCCACCCTGGCTGTTGCCGGCGGACGCGGCCCTCTCGAAACTGCCAAGGCTCGATCTCGACGGGTTGCAGGGCCAGCACCTGTGCCAGGGGAGGCTGGTGGTGGTCGGTCCCGACCGTCCGTCCGGGCTGTCGCGCGCGTACGACGCGTCTGGTCGCTTCCTCGGCCTGGTGGAGTCGGTGCCGGGCGACGCGGTGCGCGTGGTCAGGCTGTTCGTTCCCGGCGCCCCAGACCCAGCATGCAACCCTGCTTGAGTGGATCGCGTGTTGCAGTCTAGAATGCGCGGCTCAATTCAAGGGTAATAGGCATCGAGGATTCCATACGATGGGACTGTCCACCGAGCGCAAAGCCGAGATCGTCGACGGATTCCGTCGCGGCGCAAACGATACCGGGTCGCCGGAGGTCCAGATCGCGCTCCTCTCCGCGCGCATCACCGACCTCGGCCAGCACTTCAGCGTGCACAAGGCCGACCACTCGTCGCGTCGCGGGCTCCTCAAGCTCGTGACCCAGCGGCGCAAGCTCCTCGACCACCTCAAGGCGACGGATCTCGCGCGCTATCAGGACGTCGTCAGCCGGCTCGGCCTGCGCCGCTGATCCCGCGAATCTCCG
>Ga0105103_10000397_pt1 | contig 24281 bp, 19 predicted proteins | sample PPLLaktember2015_2_FD_79107 | JGI IMG/M metagenome (GOLD analysis project Ga0105103, IMG submission 79107) | Freshwater sediment microbial communities from Prairie Pothole Lake near Jamestown, North Dakota, USA - PPLs Lake P7 Core (6) Depth... | ecosystem: Environmental > Aquatic > Freshwater >...
CGAGCCCCTCGCGCGCCGAACTGGCGCATGGCATCTCGGGCAACCTCTGTCGCTGTGCCGACTACAACAAGATTCTCGACTGCATGCAGAACGCAGCCGACTTGATGCGGGGGGCCTAGATGGCGGACTACAAGCTCATTGGCAAGAACTACACGACGCCGGATCTGGTGGCCAAGGTCACCGGCAAGGCGAAGTATGCCGAGGACTACCGCGCCGAGGGCATGCTGTTCTGCAAGCTGTTGCTGAGCCCTCGCCCGCACGCGCGCGTCACGCGCATCGATGCGAGCGCCGCGCTCGCGATGCCGGGCGTGCACGCGGTCCTCACCGCCGACGACATGCCGGCGCCGGCGCCGCCGCCCGCTCCGCCTGCCGCGCCTCCGGCGCCGGCGGCCCAGGGCGGAGCGCGTGGTGGCGAGCAGGGCGCGGTCGCGCCCAACGCCGGAGCGCCCGCCGCGGGTGCCACCGGTGCGGCCGCCGGTGCGGCATCGGCGCCGGCGACTGGCACGGGTACCCCGCCGCCAGCGGCGCCAGCCGCCGCCACACCTCCGGCGCCGCCGCCGGCCGCGCGTCCCAGTCTGCCTGCCGAAGTGGCGCTGACGAAGGAACCGCTGTACGAGGGCGAGCCCATCCTCGCGGTCGCGGCCGACACCGAGGAGATTGCCGCCGCCGCCATCGAGCGCATCATCGTCGAATACGATCCGCTGCCGTTCGTCATCGATCCCCTGGAGTCGTTGAAGCCAGGCGGGCCCGATGGCCGGACGCAGGGCAACGTGTTCGTGGGCGCAAACGTCGAGACGCTGAAGTGGACCGCGGACGACATCGCGCAGGTGCAGGCTGGCAAGTTCCCCGCGAACGCCGCCGCGTCCGAGACGCTCGTCTTCGGTGATGTCGAGAAGGGCTTCGCGGAAGCCGACCTGATCATCGAGCGCGACCACAACCAGCAGACCACCGGTCACCAGCCGCTCGAGACGCGGTCGGCGATGGCCTACTGGCAGAACGGCAAGCTCTATCTGCATGGCTCCACGCAGAGCGTGGCGCGCACGGTCGCCTCGGTGGCCGGATGGGTGGGCATCAAGCCGGAAGACCTCGTGCTGATCAGCGAGTTCACGGGCGGCGGCTTCGGCAGCAAGATTCCGGGCGCGCACTCGATGGCGATTCCGGCGCTGCTCTCGAAGAAGCTGAACGGCCGCCCGGTGATGATGCGCATCTCGCGCGAGGAAGAGACCTACATCGGACGCACCCGCCCCGGCTACCAGGGCTGGATCAAGATGGGCTTCAAGAAGGACGGCCGCATGACCGCATGCGACGTCTTCGTCGTCGAAGCCGCGGGCCCGTATCGCCGTCAGGGCGACCACGCGACCTCCGCCAACAACGCGTCGCTGATGTACCAGGTGCCGAACATGCGCTTCCGCGGCGTATCGGTCGCCACCAACACGCCGCCGGGCACCTCGCAGCGCGCCCCGGGCGGCCTGCAGGCTGCGGTGATGTTCGAGCCGATGATCGACGAGGCCGCGCGCAAGCTCGGCGTCGACCGCATCGCCATCCGCAAGCTGAATGGCCCCGAAGGCGAGGCGGTATTCGGCCTCGCGCCCGTCAACGCGCCGCCAGGACGTCCCCGCACCAAGCTCACCAGCTGCTTCGTCAAGGAGTGCCTCGACAAGGGCGCCGAGATGTTCAACTGGGAGGAGCGGAAGAAGAAGAGCGGCCAGCGTCGCGGCAACAAAGTCACCGGCGTGGCGGTGGCCACCGGGTCCTACACCGCCGGCTCGATCGGCGTGGACGGCCTGTGCGTCATCAAGCCGGACGGCAAGCTCTACATCCATCAGGGCATCGGCAACCTCGGCACGCACTCGGTGATCGACACCGCGCGCGTCATCGCCGAACAGGTCGACATGCCGTGGGAGAAGTGCGAAGTCGTCTACGGCAACACCGGCAAGCACGTGGCGTGGAGCTCGGTGCAGGCGGGCAGCCAGACGACCTACGCCCACACCCGTGCCAACTACGCCGCGGGCCAGGCGCTGAAGCGCAACCTGCAGGAGCTGGCCGCGCTCGACCTCGGCGGCTCGCCCGACGACTACGACGTCGGCAACGAGCGCGTGTTCCGCAAGGGCAACCCTGGGCGCGCGATCACCTTCGCGAAGGCGGCGGAGCGCGCCATCCAGCTCGGTGGCAAGTTCGACGGCCACGAAGTGCCGAAGGAACTGAACGGCATGACCAAGGCGTCGGCCGCGGGACTGGCCGGACTGGGCCTGATGGGCGTCGCGCGCGACAACCTGCCGCGCGACGGCCAGACCTACTCGTTCCAGGCGGCCTTCATCGAGATCGAAGTGGACGTTGAAACCGGCGTCTACAACATCGTCGATTACCTGGCGGTCGCCGACGTTGGCACCGTGATGCACCCGAACAGCCTCGGCGGGCAGATTCACGGCGGCGCGGTGCAGGGCTTCGGCCATGTGCGCAGCCAGAAGCTCGTCTACGACCCGCACTACGGCGCGGCCCTCTCGAACCGGCTGCACAACAACAAGCCACCCACGATTCTCGACATTCCCGTCGAGGCGCCCATGCGGTGGGCGGCTGTTGAACTTCCCGATCCGACCAATCCGATCGGGGCGAAGGGCATCGGTGAACCGGCCATTGGCGCCGGCGGCGGCGCCCTCATCTGTGCGCTTGCCGATGCGGTAGGCGACGGGCTCATTCGTCGGACGCCGGTGCACCCCGAGCAGATCATGATGTCGCTCGCCGCGGGTAAGCCGTCGTACGAAGTTCTCACGGCGTTCATCTAGGAGGACCGATGCCTGCTGCAATCCGCGACGTAATGCCGGCATTCGAGCTGTTCCAGCCCACGAGCGTGGCTGACACGCTCGGACTGCTGGAGCGCCACGGCGCCGATGCCTGGGTGATGGCCGGCGGTATGGACACGTTCGATTGGCTGAAGGACCGCATCAGGAAGCCACGCGTGGTGGTCGACCTGAGCGGGGTGTCGGAACTGCGCGGGATCAAGGATGCCAACGGCGGCATCGAGATCGGCGCGATGACGACCCTCACCGAAGTGGCCAATCACGCGCTGGTGAAGGAACGCTACGGACTGCTGGCCCAGGCGGCCGGCCTCGTGGCGTCGCCGCAGATCCGCAATCAGGGCACGATGGGCGGCAACGTCGCCCAGGACGCCCGCTGCTGGTACTACCGCGCCGGCTGGCCCTGCTACCGCGCCGGTGGCAACATCTGCTACGCGGACACGCCGACCTCGGTGAACCGCGAGCACGCCATCTTCGACGCGGATCGCTGCGTCGCGGTGAACCCGTCCGACACCGCCCCCGCCCTCATCGCCCTCGATGCCCAGATGGTCATCAAGCGCGGAGGCGAGGATCTGGTCGTGCCGGCGCAGGAGTTCTTCGTCGGGCCGGGCGTGGACATCACGCGGCTGACGATGCTGCAGCCGGGCGATCTCCTCACCGCCGTCCGCATCCCGGGCACGTGGGCGAGCAAGCAGTTCTACTTCGAGAAGGTCCGCGACCGTCAGGTGTGGGACTTCGCGCTCGTCAACGTCGCCTCGGCCATCAATGCCTCGGGCAACACCATCAGCGATGTGCGCATGGTGGTCAATGGCGTCGCGGCGCGGCCGTACCGGCTCGAGGCCGTCGAATCGTTCCTCAAGGGCAAGGCACGCAACGCGCAGACGGCGGACGAAGCCGGCGAGATCGCGGTGCAGGGCGCTTCGCCGCTGCGGCACAACGCCTACAAGGTGCCGCTGGTGAAGGCGCTCGTGAAGCGTGCGATTCGGGGAGCTGACGAATGGACTTCGTAACCTGGGCCACGAGTCCGTGGGGCGAGTCGATTCTCGTCCGCATCTCGTGGGACCTGTTCTGGGCGGCGCTGGTCGGCGGGGTGTTGTTCCTCCTCGCCCATGGCAGCTACATGCTGTTCTCGCCGCACCACAAGCGCGAGGCAGGTGAGGTCGACCGCATGGAAGCGGCGCGGCCCGGCCTGCCCGCAAACATCGAGCGCCACTCGTTCGTCGCCCGCATGTTCCACTGGGTGATGGCGTTCTCGATGCTCGCGCTCGTGTTCACCGCGTTCCTGCCGGTCGTCGGCATCAAGTTCGCCTGGGTCTACTGGCACTGGATGGCGGGCATCCTGCTGACCGGCTCAATCATCTTCCACATCATCCACGCCACCTTCTTCATGGACTTCTGGTCGATCTGGGTCGGCCCGAAGGACATTCCCGAAGCCAAGGCCGAGATGATGCGCGAGTTCGGCATCGACGCGCCGGGCCCGAAGCCGGGCAAGTATCCCCTGGGTAATCGCCTCTACCACCTCGCGGTTCTCGTCGCCGGCCTCGGCGCGATCTCCACGGGGATTCTGATGATGTCGCGCATCCGGCAGCCCCTGCTCGAGCGCAATCCCTACTGGATGAGCGATGTGGCCTACGGGTTCACCTACGTCACGCACGGTCTGACCGGTGTCGGCTTCGTCGGGCTCATCATCGCGCACATCTACTTCGCGCTGCGGCCGGAGAAGCTCTGGGTGACGAAGGCGATGATCTTCGGCACCATCTCGCGCCGTCAGTACCTCGAGCACCACGACCCCGAGCGCTGGGTGTCGACCAAAGTCTCGACGAAGTAAGCGCGCATGCCAACCGCCAACGCGCTGGACACGCTCCAGCAACGTGTTGACGCCATCGAAGGTGGCTACGAGTTCCTGCTCGCCTATGCGGCGCAGGGACTCGCCACCGACGAGGGCAACGCCAACAGCGAACAACTCCGCACCTACCTCCAGCGCATGGAGGACGGGATCGCCGGCCTCGAATCCGCGCTTCGCGCGGTGCTCACCGGGTCGGATGCGGGCGCGGACTTCGAGCCCTTTCTGCAGGTCCTGGCGCGCGACGCCGAAGCTGCCCGGGCCGCGCTGCGCATCGTCTCGTCGCGCAAGGGCGTCAGCTCGCAGCTGGTGGACAACCTGAACGCCTCGATTCACGTGCGGGCGCTGCTGACCGACCTCTTCCTCCTGGACGAAGCGGTCAAAAGCCTTTCGTAAGTTCAAGGTTCAAAGTTCAAGAGTTCAAAGTTGGGCGATCGGTGCTCAGTTTTGAACTCTTGAACTTTTGAACTTTGAATGTTCTGACCAGTCCTGTCTCACCCAGCCGGCAGCGTCAGCGTCGCCCGGCAGCCGCGCGCATCCGATCGATTCTCCAGCCGCAACGACCCTTCGTGCGCTTCGGCAATCTGCCGGCAGAGCACGAGGCCGATCCCCGAACCTCCAGGCTTCGTCGTGAAGAACGGCACGAACAGGTTTGCCGTGTTCGACAGCCCCGGCCCATCGTCGTCCACCCAGACGTCGATGCGATCCTTGGCGCGGCGCCACCCGATCGAGACCAGACCTTTGCCGGTTTCGAGCGAAGCGTCGGCAGCGTTTCGCACGAGGTTGATGAAGAGCTGTTCGAGCTGATCGGGATCGGCGGTGATGGTCTGGTCTGGCCCGGGACGCACCTGCACCTGCACCCGTGTCTCGAGGCCCGCGAGGTGCTGCAGGAACGGCTTCAGCACGATCGGTTGCAGCCGCGGCGCGGGGAGCCGCGCCAGCCGCGCGTAGGCGCCGGTGAACCGGCTGAGCGACTCGGTGCGTGACGCGATGACGTGCAGGCCGCGCTGCATGTCGTCGCGCCAGTCGGGCGGGGGAGGGTCGCGCTGGAGCAGCGTCTCGAGGCTGCCGGCGATGGACTTGATCGGGGCCAGCGAATTGCCCAGCTCGTGACCGATCACCCGAATCAGGCGCTGCCACGCCTGACGCTCCTGCTCGCGGAGCGGACGGCTCACATCCGACAGCACCAGCAGGTCGTGGGGGAGCCCGCCCAGGCGGAATGTGGTGCGGCGCACCTCCCAGCGGCCCACACTCCCGCCAGGCGACGTGATGTCCACGACGCGGGGCGCGTCACCGAGCCAGTCGGTCACGCCGAGTTCGTCGGCCGTGCGCCCCAGCATCTGCTCGACCGTGCGGTGCATCAGCCGCTCGCCCGTGCGGTTGGCGATACGGAGGTGCTGCGTGGGATCGAAGGCGAAGACGGCGACGTCGATCTGCTCCATCACCGTCCGCAGCAGGGCGGTGGCTTCCACCGCGCCCAGCCGCTGGTGATGCAGTGTCTCGGCGAGCGCGTTCACTTCGAGCAGCGCCGCGCCGAGCGGGTCGTCGGGATTGGCCGTGCGGCCGCGGATACTGAAGTCGTCTTCACGGAGCGCCGCCAGCAGATTGGCCAGCGTCTGCAGCGGCACCACGACACGCGAGCGCACCGAGCTGGCGAAACCGATCAGCAGGACGATCACGAAGGCCGAGAGCGTCCACTGGACCTTCGGGGTGTAGTCGCCGGTCCAGAGCAGGGCAAGCGCCACGACGGCGCCGGGCAGACTGGCGCCGAGCGTGAGCAGCAGGATGTGCTGGTCGATGGTCAGTCGGCGCATGGTGATCAGATCGGGAGTCGGCAGACGGCAGACGGTAGATGGTAGCTCCCAAGCCGCCAGGCCCTCCGCCTTCGCCAAGGCCACGGCGGGACAAGCAAGCCCCAAGACTCAAGACCTACAACTTGTACCTTTCCAACCTCCGGTACAGCGCGCTGCGAGAGAGGCCCAGCGCCCTGGCTGCCTGGCTGACGTTGCCGTATCGTGCCATCGCCTTCTTGATGAGGAACGCCTCCACTTCCTCGAGGCTCATGTCTTCGAGGCGCGCCGCGCCGCCGCCGTCCACGCGCAGCCCCAGGTCCTGGCTCCGCACGGCGTGGCCCCCGGACATCAGCACGGCGCGCTCGATGGCGTGATCGAGCTCGCGGACGTTGCCGGGCCAGCGGTGATCCAGCAGCTGCTGCATCGCGCCCGGGTCGAAACCGGACAGCTGCTTGCGATAGCGCTGCGCGTGCTGGTGCAGGAAGTGGCGCGCGAGCAGCGGAATGTCCTCGCGGCGATCGCGCAGCGGCGGCAGGTGAATCTCGATCGTGTTCAGGCGGAAGAGCAGGTCCTGGCGGAAGCGGCCGGCCGTGACCTCCGCGTTGAGGTCGGCGTTGGTCGCGGAGACCAGACGCACGTTGACCTTGCGCGTCTTGGACGATCCCAGCCGTTCGAACTCGCCGGTCTCGATGACGCGGAGCAGCTTCTGCTGCTGCGTCAACGGGACGTTGGCGATCTCGTCGAGGAACAGCGTGCTCGCATCGGCGAGCTCGAAACGGCCCACGCGATCCACCTTCGCATCGGTGAACGATCCTTTGAGGTGGCCGAAGAGCTCCGATTCGAACACGCCCTCGGCCATGCCGCCGGCGTTGACGGTGACCATGGGCCGGTTGGCGCGCGGCGACACGGCGTGCAGCGCCTGTGCGATCAGGCTCTTGCCGGTGCCGTTCTCGCCGGTGATCAGGACGTTGGCGTCCGAGGGCCCGACCCGGGCCACCATTTCGAGCACCGGCCGCATCGCCGGCGACTCGGCGAGGATGGCGGAGTGGCCGTCGGCCTGCAGCGCCTGATTGGCGGCCTCGAGCTGATGCCCCCGCCTGAGCGCGCGGCCCAGTTCCGTCTGCGTGCGGATGATCGACAGCAGCCGCTCGTTGTCCCACGGCTTCTGGATGAAGTCGCGGGCGCCACGGCGCATCGCCTCGACCGCGACGTTCACGGTGCCCCACGCCGTCATCACGACCACGGGCAGCGACTCGTCGGCCATGTGGATGCGCTGCAGCAGCTCCAGGCCTTCCTGTCCCGACGTGGTGTCCCTGGCGTAGTTCAGGTCCATCAGGACCACGTCGAAATCCTTCAGCTCCAGCGCGCGCAGCAGCTGCTGCGGCGACGCGGCGGTTTCGATGGAGTAGCCGTCCGGCTTGAGCAGCAACCGCAGCGCCTCGAGCACGTCCGGCTGATCGTCGGCGAGCAGCAGGCGTGGCGGCGTGTCAGTTCTCATCGAGGACCCAGCCATCCTTCAGCCGGATGACTCGGTGGCCGTAGGTGGCGTTGACCTCCGAGTGCGTCACCTGGACGATGGTGGTGCCCCCTTCGTTCAACCGCTTGAAGAGTTCCATGATCTCGCGCCCCTGATCGGAGTGGAGATTGCCCGTGGGCTCGTCCGCGAGAATCAGCGTTGGCTTGGCCACCACCGCGCGCGCGATGGCAACCAGCTGCTGTTGCCCGCCGGAGAGCTGGTTCGGGTAGAGGTCCTTCTTGCCGACGATGGCGAAGCGGTCGAGGATGTCGGCCACCATGCCCTGCCGGTCCGTCTTCTTGACGTCACGGTAGGACAGCGGGAGGTCGATGTTCTCGTAGACCGTCAGGTTGTCGAGCAGGTGGTAGCTCTGGAACACGAACCCGATGTGCTGCTTCTGCAGCCGCATCCGCTCCTTGGCGGAGTGCTGGTGGATCGGCTCGTCGCCCAGCCAGTACTCACCGGTCCAGGCACTGTCGTGCATGCCGAGGATGTGGAGAAGCGTGGATTTGCCCGCGCCGGACGGCCCCATGATCGAGACGAACTGCCCCTCGGCGATGTCGACGTTGATCCGACGCAGGACGAAGGTTTGCGACAAACCGTGGCGGAAGGACTTTTCGATATTGCGGAGTTTGACCATCAAGGAATCACTCGGATCGGAGCGCGCGCATGGGGTCCACGCGCATGGCTCGCCTGGCAGGAACATAACACGCCAGCGCGGCAATCGTCAGCAGCAGTGCGCCGAGACCCGCGTAGAGGCGCGGGTCGGTGGCGCTCGTCTCGAACAGCATCCCGGCAATCACGCGGCCGACGGCGAGGGCGAGGGCCAGGCCGAGCCCGACCCCGGCTGCGGCGAGCAGCAGTCCCTGGCGCATGACGAGCGCGCCCACCTGGCGGGGACTGGCCCCCAGCGCCAGACGCACCCCCATTTCGGAGGTGCGCTGCGACACGGAGAAGCTCATGAGGCCGTAGACACCGACCGCCGCCAGCATCAGCGCCAGCGATGCGAACGCCAGCAGGATCGTGGCGCGGAACCGTGGCTGGCCCGTGGACGTTTCGATGATCTCCTCGATGGTGCGCACCGTCTCCACCGGCAGGTCGGGGTCGAGCTCGCGTACGGCGGCCTTCACGACAGAAGCGACGGCGGCCGGTGACCCTTCGGTCCTGACGACGACGCTCATGAACGGCAGGACGAATTGCCCGTACGGCAGGTACACTGCGGGCTTCGGCGCCGCCTCCAAAGACTGGCGCCTGGCATCGGACACCACGCCGACGATGGTGACCCACGACCCGAGGTTGATGCGGCGGCCGATCGGATCGGTGTCGCCGAACTCCGCAGCCAGGCGCTCGTTGATGATGACGACGGGTGGTTGTCCATCGACATCCGTCGCGGAGAAACCGCGCCCGCGCATCAAGCGCAGTCCCATCGTCTGGAAGAACTCCGCCGAGACCATGTTCAGCTCGGCCAAACGTTGTGCGGGCCGCTCGGTCGCGGGCTGGCCCTCGACTTCAATGTCCGCCGACGCGTTGCTGCCGCGGAGGGGAAGGGGGAACACCAGGGCCGACATCGCCGTTGCGGGATGGGCCCGCAGTCTGGCCAGGACCTCGGAATAGAACCGCCCCTGAGCCGGACCGGCGTACCGGGATTGCGGAATCGGGAGTTCGACGGCGGCAAGGCTCGTCGTCCTGAACCCCGGATCCACCGAGCGCAGCCGGAAGAGACTGGTGACCATCAGACCGGCGCCCACCAGCAGCACGAGCGCCACGGCCACTTCGGCCACCACCAGCCCGCTGCGGAAGCGCGTGCGCGAGGCGGTGCCCGTGCGGCCTCCGTCCTTCAGGTCTTCATTCAGGTGCGGTCGCGAGGACTGCAGCGCCGGCGCGAGACCGGCCAGCAGGCCCACCACGGTTGTGGCCAGGCTAGCCGTGGCCGCCACCCTCCAGTCCAGTTGAACGTCGGCGAGCCGCGGCAACCCTTCCGGCGCCAACGCCACGAGCAAATCGACGCCCCAGACCGCCAGGACAATGCCTGCGGCGCCGCCCGCCACGGCGAGGACGAGGCTCTCGATCATCAACTGCCGCGCCAGCTGCCAGCGGCTGGCGCCGAGCGACGCACGGACGGCCAACTCCCGCCGCCGCACCAGGCTCCGGGCCAGCATCAGTCCGGCTACGTTGGCGCAGGCGATGAGCAGGACGCAGGCCACGGCACCCAGCAGCACCAGCAGGCCCGCACGAACGTCGGACACTAGAGAGTCGGCCAGCGGCCGCACGTGGAACGACTCGCCGCGGTTGGTGTCGGGGAACTGCTGGCCGAGCCGCTCGCCGAGCGCCCGCAACTGCGCGTTGGCGTCACTCGCGGTCACGCCCTGCGCCAGGCGCGCGAGCGCAGCGAAGTATTGCACCTCGCGGTCGGCCAGGCCGTCGGACGGGATCGGCGAGGTGGGCACCTCTCCCGGCGCGAGGGTCCACAGGTCCGCCTCGATCGGATGCCTCACGGACTCCGGCACCACGCCCACGATCTCGGTGGGTGTGCCATTCACCCGGATCTCGGTTCCGACGATGTCGTCGCGGCGGCCGAACTGCCGCTCCCACAACCCCTCGCTGATCACGGCCAGCGCCCCGCGCCCCTCGTCGCCGGCCGTGTAGACCCGTCCGACCAGCGGCGTCACCTGGAAGGCCTCGAAGAACGCGGCCGTGGTCTGCACGCCGGGGACCCGGACGGGCTCGCCCGTGCCGGTGACGTCGCTGATGTCTTCGCGGTATCCGGCGACGTGCACGAGCGAGGGCGCTTCGCGCTTGACGTCCAGGAAATCCCCCGCCGAAAAGGCACCGTCCGTCGTTCCGGTGGCCGAGATGCGAGCTACCCTGACGATGCGTGAGGCATCGGCGTAGGGCAGTGGTCGCAGGAGGATGCCGTCGACCACGCTGAAGATGGCCGTCGCGCCGCCGACCCCGAGCGCCAGGGTCATCACGGCCACGGCCGTGAACCCTGGTGTGCGCAGGTACGACCTGACGGCGTGGCGGAGGTCCTGGAACACTGAAAGGCCCTGAGGGAGAGATCAGTTCAAGAGTTCAAAGTTCAAGAGTTCAAAGTTCAAAGTTCAGGAGCGTTGGAGCTCCTGAGCCCGTGAACTCTGGCCTGAACTCCTGAACTCCCGAACTCCTAAACTCCCAAACTTTGAACTCTTGAACTTTGAACCTTGAACTCTCTTCTACACTCCCGCCCCGACGTTCTCCTCCACCACGCGGCCGTCGAAGAAGTGCACGCTGCGGTCGGCATGCGCGGCATAGCGCGGGTCGTGCGTGACCATGCAGATGGTCGCGCCGGCGCGATGCAGCTCGCGGAGCAGATCCATCACGGCTTCGCCGTTCTTGGAGTCGAGGTTGCCGGTCGGTTCGTCGGCGAGCAGAATCGACGGCTGGCCGGCGACGGCCCGGGCCACGGCCACGCGCTGCTGCTGACCGCCGGAGAGCTGCGAGGGCAGGTGCTTGGAACGGTGGGCCATCCCCACGCGTTCGAGCGCGGCGTTCGCACGCTCGCGGCGTTCCGCGGACTTCATGCCCCGATAGATGAGCGGCAGCTCCACGTTCTCGAAGACGGTGAGGTCGCCGATCAGATTGAAGCTCTGGAAGATGAACCCGATCTCCCGGTTGCGCACCCGCGCGCGCTCGGAGAGCGACAGGTTCGACACCTGCTGACCGTTCAGCATGTACGTGCCGTCGGTCGGCGTGTCGAGCAGGCCCAGGATGGCCAGCATCGTCGACTTGCCGCAGCCGGACGGGCCCGCGATGGCGATGTACTCGCCCTTCTGGATCTCCAGGTGGATGCCTGCCAGGGCGTGCGTTTCGACCTCGTCGGTGTAGAACACCTTCTTGATCCCATCCAGACGGATGAGCGGCTGCGCTGAAGCGTTCATCGACAACTCCCCTTTAAAACCGGTTTCCGGTGTCCGGTACCCGAATACCCCATCAACCTACCTGAGTCGAATGCGATCGAACTGGTCCCACGCGGACATGTCCGACAGCACGACCTGGTCGCCTTCCGCGAGCCCGCTCATGACCTCGATGGTGTTCACCGAGCTGCGGCCAAGCTGCACCTGCATCCGCGACGCTTCACCCGTGGCGGGGTCGAGCTTGAACAGTCCCACCGTGCTCTGCTCCTGGCCGAACGCGGGCCTTCCCACGTAAAGGACGTTATCGAGCCGCTCGAGTTCCACGGTGCCGTCCACGCTGAGGTCGGGACGCGCGCCGCGCGGCAGCTCGCCTTCGAGCTGGACGTCGACGGTGACGGTGCCGTTCTGTGCCGCGGGGTCGATGCGTGTCACGCGGCCGGGGATGATCCCGTTGCGCGTGTCCACCTGGGCGACCTGACCGATGGTGAGGTCGCGCGCCTGCGTCTCGGCGATGCGGAGTTCGGCCTTGAGGCGGGTGGGGTCGGCGACCCGGGCGAGGTTGGCGCCGGGCGCCACTTGCTGCCCGACTTCGACTGGCACCTGTTCGAGCACGCCGTGCATGCCCGCCCGCACGCGAAGCTGGTCCACCTGCTGGCTGCGGAGCGAGACGAGCGACTTCAGCTGATCGATGCGTGCCTGCTGGGCCTTCAGCTGGGCGCGGATGTTGGCCTCGGCCACCTTGACGCGCTCCTGCTCGAGCGAGTTGCGCGTTGCCAGCGAATCGGCGCGGACGGTCGACTGCTTGAGGATCAGTTTCGAGACCAGGCCATCCTTGGCGAGGTCTTCGTTGACCTCCTTCTCGAGGCGGGCCTGCTGGAAGTCCGCTTCCACCGTGGCCGCCGCCGAACGCTGGTTCAGGGTATCGGTTTGCAGCTGGGCCTCGAGGCTGGCAAGGTCGGCTTCGGCAGCCAGGAACTGCTGCTGGGCTTCGTCCAGCAGCTGCCGCGCGAGCGGGTCGCTCAGCTCCAGCACGACCGTATCAGGCGTCACCGTTGCGCCCGGCCGGAGGACGATGCGATCGACGCGGCCCTGCGTGGAGGCGGCAATCCAGCGGCGGGCTTCGTCCACGGGCACCAGCGTGCCCAGGCCGCGGACCTGCCGCAGCATCGCGCCGCGTTTGACGGTGTCCACCCACACGGTGGCCCGCTCAACCGTCGGCGCCGCCGGCTTCAGGCGGGCGAGGAACAACGACACCAGCCCGACCACGAGCAGGCCGGCGATGGCAAAGGCCATCTGCTTGAACTTCTTCTTTCGAGCGACGGAGCTGGGACGCTGTATGTCCATGGAACGGATTGCCCTCTTAGACGGATCGAACCAGTCGTTTGGATGGCAGCTTGAATTTCGTGACTGCCGCCGACTGCAACTTCACGAGTCGTGCCAAGCCGGTGTAGCGGCCGAACTAACTGAGAAAACGAGATTTAGCCCGCCGATGTTCCGTGTCCATCCGATCCGGGTGTTCGAAAGTGGGACTGCCGATTCCCTGCCGCAGACAGGTCTCCAGGAGCGTGCCTGGAGCCATGGAAGAAGGAAGATAGAGGCGTGTCGTCCCTCCCGCTGCCCCTGAAGTACCGCCTGCTCCTGAAGGCCTACCCCTGGAGGCGCATCGAACCGGTGCCCAGGGCGGTGCTCCGGCAGCCGCTCTCCCGGTCGCGGGTGGCGCTGGTGACGAGCTCGGGGCTGGTCGCCCCGGGCAGCCAGCCGTTCGATCTGACACGGCGGGGCGGCGATCCGACGTTCAGGATCATTCCGGCGGCCACCGCAGGCGAGACGTTGGCCGTGCATCACCGGTCCGACGCGTTCGACCGCACCGGACTGGCCGAAGACATCAACGTGATCTTCCCGCGGGACGCACTGGCGCGACTGGCGCGGGACGGCGTGATTGGCGAGGTCGCCCCACGCCATCTGTCGTTCATGGGGTCGATCACCGCGCCCGGCCGGTTGCTGCGCGAGTCCGCACCTGCTGCCGCGGCGGCCCTGGTGGCGGATGCGGTCGATGTGGCGCTGCTGGTGCCGGTGTGACCGTTCTGTCACCAGACCGTGAGTCTGGTTGCCTCGGTGCTCGAAGCGCGCGGGATTGCCACGGTGATGCTGTCGGTGATGCCGGAGATTTCGTCGCGGCTGACGGCCCCTCGCACGCTGGTCGTGCCGTTCGGTCTGGGCACGCCCGTCGGGCCTCCGCGCGACGCCGCGACACACCGCCGCGTCATCGCGGCCGCGCTGGCACTCACCGCGGAGACGTCGGTGCCGGTATCGTGCGTGTGGGACGGCTCAGCCTGAAGACGATGTCGGGGCCCCCTGGCTCCTGGAATTCGGCCACCACCTGCGCGTCCGCCCGCGCGCTCAGCGTGGCCGCCCACTCCCCGAGCTGATCCGGCTTCATGTAGGTGCCGTGGAGCACGATGATGTCGACGTCCCGTTGCTTCAGGTACGCGATCGCCTCGTCTGATGGGAAGCCACGCATCCGTTCGATCAACTCGATGTACGACCGCGGATAGAACCCGCTGTAGCCGTTCAGCAGCGGCTGCCAGTGAAAGATGCTGGCGTACATGTACAAGCCGTCGTGAATCGAGTGCAGTGCGTCGGCCTTCGGCAGCGGAAACTCCACCACCACGCTCCGCGGCTGTTGTGCGAGCCACCGTGCCACGGCGGGAGGCCGGGCCGGGAGTACCAGCCACGCCGGCGCCAGCGTGAGGTACTCGAGGAACAGCAGGCCAATCAGCGCGGCAGTCCCGACCATCGTCCAACGGGGACGCTTCAGGAGCACCGCGCGCCAGCCGTAGCCGGCGAGCACCGCCAGCGCCAGATACACCAGGACCGCGGCACGTGCCGGGGCCCGCAGCCCACGGTACGTGAAGACCAGCTCTCGCAGCAGCGTGTAGACCGGCGTGTTGAGTCCCAGCGAGAGGAGGAAGCCCACCACACCGATGATGACCACCGTGGTCTTGCGTGCTGACCACCCCCATAGCCCCAGTGCGGCGAGCCCGATCGCCAGCACGCCGGGAAACAGCCGCCGCTCACTCCGCCCGAGCCGCTCGCCCCACGAGCCGTGCAGCACGCTGGCGGAGTGGGACGACAGATAATTCGGCGGCGTGGCGGAGTAGAGCCGAACCTCGCTGTCCGCGCGTTCGCCAACGGACGAGCGGTTCTGCATGTAGATCGCGAGGTAGGGCGCCGCGACCACGCCGGAGACGAGCGCCACCGCGGCAAGCTGCTTCGCGAATCGCAGCCGTCTCGGTGCGGGCAGCGTCACCCAGCGCCACGGAATCGCGATCGCGAGCGCGGTGGCCAGGAACACCGTGTAGTAGATGCCGCTCAGTGCCTGCAGCACCAGGCACGCGCCAAATCCCGCGATGTCGCGCCACCGCCCCGATTCGAAGGCACGATCGAGAAACCACACCGCCAGCGGCAGGAACACGGTGGCCTGCAGTTCGAGGTGCTGATAGTGATCGAAGCGGAACGTCACGAAGGCGAAGATGGTGCCGGCGACCAGTCCCGCCGCCAGGCTGCCGGTGAAGCGCCGGGCCAGCAGGCACATCGCCGCGCCCGAGAGCGCGATCGATCCGAGAATCAACAGGTTGTAGACGAGGACCGGCGACGCGCCGGCGTGGATGAACGGCGCCGCGATCAGCCCTTGCAGGAGCACCGCGTCCGTGTACGCCAGCGTGCGGAGCTCCGGATGGAAGATGTTGGCGTCGACCAGCGGCGCGGCCGAGGCCAGCGCGTGCGCGATCCACGAGATCCGCCAGATGCTGAGCAGCGAATCGTCGAATGGCGGCACGTGCGTGCGCAGGTGCGCGGCCTGAGGCCAGGTGAGCGCCACGGTGAGCGCCGCGAACAGGCCCAGCACCCCGAGCGCCACCAGCAGCCGACGCATCATGTGCCCATCACGCGGCGCCACAGGGCCGGATCGGTCACACCCTCGCTGACGATGACCACCACCGTGGACGATGCGTCGAGGGCGAGCGCGTCTTTCAGGTTCCGGGCCGCGGGGTCCTCGAGGATGGCGAGCAGCCCACCAAGCGCCGCGGCGCCGGAGGCTCCTGCCGCGATCGACGGATCCGCGCCTGCCGGACGCGCCAGCCGGCGCATCGCGGCCATCGACCAGGTGTCGTCGATGCCGATGTAGGCGTCCACCAGCGGGGCGGCCGCCTCGAACGCCAGGGGCGACACCTCGCCGCATCGCAGCCCGCCCATGACGGTCTCGAACGGACCGCTGACCAGCGTGGGCGTCCCGGCGCGCGCCGACGCCTGCAGGCACGCCGCCGACGCCGGCTCAACGGCGACAAGGCGAGGAGGTGTGGGCCAGAGCCAGGCGCTGCGCGAAGCCACACCGGCGAGCAAGCCGCCGACGCCGCCCGGCACGAAGATGGCGTCGGGCCGCCAGCCTTGCGGCATCGCGCGCACCATCTCGTCCACGATCCAGCTGTAGCCCAGCATGATCAGGCGCGGGATGTGCTCGTACCCGGGCCACGACGTGTCGGAGATCACGGTCCAGCCGTGTTCGCTCGCCTCCGCCGCCGCCACACGCACCGCATCGTCGTAGGTGCCCGGGACTCGTACGACACGGGCGCCCTCGCTCGCAATGGCGTCGGCTCTCGCCTGCGCCACGGACTCGGACAGATAGACACACGCGGCGCAGCCGACGGCGCGCGCGGTGTGCGCCACGGCACGGCCGTGATTGCCTTCGCTGGCACAAACCAGGGTATCGCCCGGTTGCACCGCGCCTTCGCCGAGCAGCCGCTCTATCGCAAACCGTGCGCCGAGCAGCTTGAACGCGTTCAGGCCGAAACGACCGGTTTCGTCCTTGGCGAGCACGGCGCCCAGCGCAAGCGTGCGGGCCAGGTCCGGCAGCGACGTGAGTGGCGTGGGGCCGAGCGCCGCGTGGCTCTCGAAGAAGCCTGCGACGGCGGCATAGTCCTCGGCGGAAAACAGCCCGCGGTCAGAACCGGCGGCAGGGCGTGACGACTGCGGTAATGCGAGGTAAGTGGAGGTCACGCAGGTAAGACAGCACCTGCGATTATAGTGCCGCTGATGGCGAGCCCGGACGGCTACGGCACCCTTGCCCCGCCGATCCACACCTGCTCGATCGAGCGCAGGTTCCGGATGTTCTCGATCGGGTTGGCGCCGAGCACCAGCAGGTCCGCGACCCGGCCCTGGGACAGCACGCCCAGGTCGGTGTTGCGATGGCAGCGGGCGGCGTCACCGGTGGCCGAGACCAGCACCTGCATCGGGGTCATCCCGGCCTCGACCATCATCTCCATTTCGAGATGCTCGAAGTAGCCCTGGAACCGTGCGGGCGGGCCCGTGTCGGTGCCCATCGCAATGCGCACGCCCTGATCGACCAGCGACTTGAGGTTCTTCTTCGCGACTTCGAGCCCGGCCTTGTACTGTTGGCCGAGGCGGGCCGCCGGGTTGGCGCGCGTCTGCGCCTGTCGTCCGGGATCCGACAACTGGGCCACGATCTCGGCCGGCACACCCTTGGTGAAAAACGGATCGTTCACCCACGGGGGCGTCGATTCGTAGGCGAACGTCGAGACCTCGCGCGTGAACGTGGGGCAGTAGCACACGTCGCGCGCTTTCAGGGCGTTTGCGAACGCCGCGTCCACCGGCACGTCCCGCACGCTGTGGCCGATGAAGTCCGCCCCCGCCTCGAGGGTCGCCTTGGCGTCGGCCAGATAGAAAATGTGGACCGCCATCCGCAAGCCGCGCTCGTGGGCGCGGGTGATCGCGGCACGCCAGGCGGGCTCCGGCATCGCGCGGCTGGTGCCCAGGTTGTTGTCGACGCGAATCTTCAGGATGTCCGGTTTGGCGTCGGCCACCTTGTCGGTGGCGGCACGGGCCTCGTCCGCGGTCGCGCCGTTGATGACCGCGCCGGCCACGTAGATACGAGCCCGATCGAGCGGCCCCTTGCCCTGCTCGTCGCGCAGCGCAAACCCCGCGGCCTGATCGTCGCCGAGGCTGAACACGGACGTGATGCCGTACTGTGCGTAGGTCTTCAGCTGCCGCACCAGGTTGTCGCGGGTGTAGAACTCCGGCGACGAGCGGAGTCCCGAGGTTGCCGCGACGTGGCCGTGCGCGTTGACCAGCCCGGGCATCACGGTCTTGCCGGCGATGTCGACGCGGGTGGCGCCCGCGGGGATGGTCACCGCCGCCACCGGGCCCACCTGCGCGATGCGTCCATCGCGCACGACCACGGTGCCGCGCTCGATCACCTGGCCGGTGCCATCGATGACGCGGCCGCCGACGAACGCCGTGACCTGCGCTTCCGCCAGCATCGGCGAGAGCAGCAGGGCCAGGACTCCCCATCCCCAGAAGTGACTGCGCATGCGCGAGAGCTTACAGTAAGATTTCACGAATGTCAGGGCGAGAGGTTCTGGTGGCCGATGACGGCGAGGCGGCGCGGCTGCTGGCCTCGATGGTGCTGCAGCGAGCCGGTTTCGCGGTGCACGTCGCGGAAAATGGCCGGCAGGCGCTGGCGATGCTGACCGCCGAGAACGGCCCCAAGCTCGCGCTCCTGGACTGGATGATGCCTGGACTGGACGGCCCCGAGGTCATACGCCGCGTCCGTCGCATCGACTCGCCGACGCCTCCCTATCTCATCCTGCTCACCTCGCGTGATGCGTCCGCCGACATCGTCGCCGGTCTCGAAGCGGGCGCGAACGACTATCTCACCAAGCCCGTGAACCGTGAGGAACTCGTGGCGCGGCTGTCCGTCGGGATTCGGGTCCTCGAACTGCAGGACGCGCTCGCCGAACGGGTGCGGAGCCTCGAGGTGGCGCTCGGCAACGTCAAGCTGCTGCAGGGCCTGCTGCCGATCTGCTCGTACTGCAAGTCCATCCGCAACGATCAGAACTACTGGCAACAGGTGGAGACGTACTTCCACAGTCACGCCGGCATGCAGTTCTCGCACGGTCATTGCCCCAGCTGCTACGAGCGCTACATCAAGCCGGAGCTCGATGCGCTCGAGGACGCCGGCGGGCCTCGCCGCTGAGTCGCGCTCAGCCGAACAGCGTGCCCTCGCCGGAGTAGCGTTTGAGGTATTCCTTGACCCGGACCTTGCGTGCGGTGTTCTCCGAGGTCATGTAGCGCACGGTCCCGAAGATCGGACGTTCCGGGAACCACGGGCGGTCGTAGCGGCCCAGCACCCAGAAGATGCCGCTGTAAGAGTTCGGGTTGCGGCCATCGAGCGCGTACTTGTTGTTCAGCTCGATCATCACCGCCAACGCCTCGCGCGGGGAGGCCGTCCACTGGAGGATCTTCTTGCCCCACAGCATGCGCAGGTAGTTGTGGATGCGGCCCTCCCGGACCAGCTGGATCTGCGCGGCGTTCCAGAGCGGATCGTGCGTGGCGCCGCGTTCGAACTCCTCCAGGGTGTAGAGGTGCTCGCGCGGGTCCTCCTCGTGCTCCTCGAGAGTCTGACGCGCCCACACCGGCAGCGAGCCGAAGTCGGCGTAGTCGGGCCGCTGTGAGGTCATGTTGTAGCCGAGCTCGCGCCACGTGATGAACTCGTCGAGAAACCCTTCGGCCGAGCGTGAGACCCCCCACCAGCCATCACGCGAGCCCGTGGCCTTCGACGGCGGGTCTCCCAGCCAGCCCTCGCGCGTCATCAGCCGATCGAAGACCTCGTGCGGGCCGAGTTGCCCCCAGTGGAGATACGGCGACAGTCGGCTCGTGGCATCGCGGTCGGGGACGTTGCGGTCGTCCCCATAACCGGGAAGCTCGTGATCGACGAAGGTCGCGAGGCGTTCGTGCGCCGCCGTCGCGCCGCCTGTCAGGTCCGTCGCCCGCACCTGGTGATCGATCGGCAGGCGTGCCAGCGAGCCGCCGCCGTCGAGCCAGGTGAAGGCATCCGGCCATCGTGCCGCGATGTCGGCGGGCAGCGCCCAGGCCGGCGCTGTGAACGGCTCGGCGAGCGGATCGGCCTGAGGCCGTTCCTTGAGATGCGCAGGCAGCGTCTTCTGGAGCGCGCGCCTGAACGCGTGCGCGGTCGGGAACACGGTCGAGACGGCCCGCATCGGCAGCAGACCGTTGCTGTCGACGGCCTCGAGCCGCACATCCAGCTGCCGTCCGGCGGCTTCGATCATCGCCGGGAGGAAGAAGCAGGGAAAGTCGTCGGTCACGACCACCGCGGCGTGGACGGCCAGCGCGCTCAGCAGCCCCCGACCGGCCCCGGCCCCGGTCTCGAGGTACGGCAGGTAGGTGACGCCCGGGCGGCGGTCGAGTGCGGCCCGGTTATCACGCATGCCGTCGAGCACGAACTGGTGAAAGCGTTCGGACGCCCAACGATGGTCGACGCGAAGCGCCTCGAAGACGACCAGGGGTTTCCGCAGCCGCCGCGCGTGGCTCGCCGCCTGTTCGAGGCCGAAGTTCGATCCCGTCCGCCGGGCGGCCGTCATCCAGTACAGGACCACTGGACGCGTTGCGCGCATGGGGGCGTTGTTGACCAGCCGGATGCGGGACGTGGGGACCATGTAGAATCGAGTGTACGACGAAGAATGAGGCCCCTGGGATTCCGGGAGCCTCCTGTGCTGCAAGGGGAGACGTTCATGATTGTTCAGCGATACCCGGAACCGTTCATTGCACCGATGCGCTCAGAGCTCACCCGCCTCGGGTTCGAGGAGCTGAAGACGCCAGAAGCCGTGGACGAGGTGGTGAAGCAGCCCGGAACGACCATGCTGGTGGTGAATTCGGTGTGCGGCTGCGCCGCGGGCAAGGCCCGTCCCGGCATCGCCCTCGCGCTGCGTCAGGGCGCGCGTCCCGGGAAGCTGACCACGGTCTTCGCCGGTGCGGACGTCGAGGCCACCGAGCGGGCGCGCGCCCACTTCGCGCCCTATCCGCCCAGCTCGCCGTCCATCGCCCTGCTGAAGGACGGCAAGGTGGTCTACATGATGGAGCGCCGCGAAATCGAGAACCAGAGCGCCGACATGATCGCGTCGAAGCTGCAGGCCGCGTTCGAGCAGCACTGCGCGTAACGCCCATCAGGCAGAAGGCACAAGGCACAAGGCACCAGGCAGAAGACGGCAGTCAGGGGCCGCGCCTCCGGCTTTCGCCTTGTGCCTTTTGCCTTGCACACTCGCTCCTTCCGGAGGTTTCTTTCCCATGCGTAGCACGCGAGCCCTTGCGCGGATTTCGGTCGCCGTCTGCCTGCTGGCAGGCCTGGCCACCACGGCGTTCCTCGCCACCCCTCAGGCCCAGAGCGGGGCCATCGATCCCACGCTGTACAAGTCGCTGCAGTGGCGCAACATCGGGCCCAACCGCGGCGGCCGATCGATCGCGGTGTCCGGTGTGCGCGGCCGGCGGCTCGATGGCTACTTCGGCGCCGTCGGCGGCGGCCTGTGGAAGACCACCGATGGCGGCGAGAACTGGACGCCGGTGACCGACGGCCAGATCGACAGCTCCTCGGTGGGCGCCGTGGCCGTGTCCGAGTCGAACCCCGACGTGGTCTACATCGGGATGGGTGAGTCGCACATCCGCGGCAACATCATGCAGGGCGACGGCATCTACAAGTCGAGTGACGCCGGCAAGACCTGGACGAATGTCGGCTTCAAGACGCCGGGCTTCACCATCTCGCGCATCCGCATCCATCCCACCAATCCCGACATCGTCTACGTGGCGGTGTTCGGCAACGTGGTGGCGCCGAGCCAGGAGCGCGGCGTGTATCGCACGCGCGATGGCGGCAAGACCTGGCAGCGCGTCCTGTTCCGCGACGACAAGTCGGCGGCCGTCGAAGTGCAGATCGACATGAACAACCCGAACGTGCTCTACGCCTCGCTGTGGGAGGCGTATCGCCGGTCGTGGCAGATGTCGAGCGGCGGCCCCGGCAGCGGGCTGTTCAAGTCCACAGACGGCGGCGACACCTGGACCGAGTTCACGCGCGCACCCGGGCTCCCGGCAGCGGGCCCGATCGGCAAGATCGGCATCGCCGTGTCCCGCGTCGATTCCAACCGCCTGTGGGTGCTGCTGGAGCACGAGAACGGCGGGCTGTTCATGAGCGACGACGCCGGCGCCACGTGGAAGCTGGTGAACGACGACCGCAACATCCGTCAGCGGGCGTTCTACTACTCGCGCGTCTACGCCGATCCGAAGCAGAAGGACACGGTGTGGATGCTGAACGTGAACATGTACCGTTCCACCGACGCGGGCAAGACACTGGAGAACGTGCGCGCGCCGCACGGCGACTACCACGATCTCTGGATCGACCCGGACGATTCGGCGCACCTCGTCAACGCCAATGACGGCGGCGGCACGGTTTCGTGGAACACCGGGGCCACGTGGACGGATCTCGAGTTCCCGACGGCGCAGATCTACCGCCTGAGCGTGACCAACACCTTTCCGTACTTCGCCTGTGGGGGGCAGCAGGACAACTCGACGGTGTGCGCGCCGGTGAGCAGCGTGCCCGGCGACCTGGGCCCGGGCTACTTCTCGGCGGGCGGCGGCGAGAGCGGCTACGTCACGCCGCACCCCACCAACCAGAACCTCTTCTACTCGGGCAGCCAGGGCGCGCTCATCACGCGCTTCGACAAGGCGACGGGCCACGTGCGCGACATCCAGCCCTACCCGCGCTTCTTCTCGGGCGAGCCGGCCAGCGCCTTGCCGGAGCGCTGGCAGTGGACGTTCCCGATCGTCTTCGATCCGTTCGACGCCAGCACGCTCTATATCTCGTCGCAGCACGTGTGGAAGACCACGAACGACGGGCAGAGCTGGACGAAGATCAGCCCGGACCTCACCCGCGCGGATCCGTCCACCCTGGGTGATTCGGGCGGGCCGATCACGCGTGACATGAACGGCCCCGAGATCTTCGCGACGGTCTTTGCGATCGGGCCGTCGCTGGTGGAGAAGGGGCTGATCTGGACGGGGTCCGATGACGGTCTCGTCCACGTCACCCGCGACGGCGGCGCCAACTGGGCGAACGTGACGCCGCCGGGCCTCGGCGACTACACGCGTGTCAGCACCGTCGAGCCCTCGCCGCACAAGCAGAAGGCGGGCACCGCGTATGTGGCGGGCAAGCGCTACCTGGTGCCGCCCGGCGACCGCTCGCCCTATCTGTTCAAGACGGACGACTACGGCAAGACGTGGAAGAAGATCGTCACCGGCATCGCGCCGCATCACTACACGCACTCGATCCGCGAAGACCCGACGCGCCCCGGCCTGCTGTTCGCGGGAACCGAGCATGGCGTCTACGTGTCCTTCAACGACGGTGACAGCTGGCAGTCGCTGCGCCTGAACATGCCGGACACGCAGATCTCCGATCTCGCCGTGAAGGGGGGCGATCTCGTGGTCGCCACCCACGGCCGATCGTTCTGGGTGCTCGAGAACATCAGCACGCTGCGGCAGCTGACGCCGGACCTGACGAGCAGCGCGTTGAAGGTGTTCGAGCCGAGGCCCGCGATCCGTTCCTACAATCGCGCCGACGTCGACTACTACCTGAACGCGGCGGTGGACCGCATCACGGTCGACATCGTCGATGCGCAGGGCCGTACGGTCCGGTCGTTCACGCAGACCGCGGCCGAGGAGAAGGAACGCGAGAAGCAGCCCGAGGCCGGTAGTGGCGGTGGCGGCTTCGGCGGACCGCCGCAGCTGCCGCCCTCGACCAAGGCGGGGATGAACCGCTTTTCGTGGAACCTGCGCCACGCCGGCGCCACGGTGTTCCCCGGGATGATCACTTGGGGCGGGAATCCGGCGAACGGGCCGATGGCGGTTCCCGGGACGTATCAGGTGCGCGTCACCGCGGGCAGCCAGACGCAGACCGTGCCGCTCCAGGTGCAGAAGCACCCGCTGTACGAAAACGTCTCGGTGGCCGACCTGCAGCAGCAGCTCGACTTCGCCATCGAGATTCGTGACCGGACGAGCGACGCGAACGAAGCGGTGGTGCAGATCCGCGACGTCAAGGCGCAGATCAAGGAGCGGGTGGAGCAGTCGAAGAACCCGCGCCTGAAGGAGATCGGCGACCTAGTTACGCAGAAGCTGAGCGCGATCGAAGAGGAGGTCTACCAGGTGCGCAATCGCAGCGGCCAGGACCCCCTCAACTTCCCGATCAAGGTGAACAACCGTCTGGCGGCGCTGCGGCGCAGCGTCGAGACCGGTGATGCGGCGCCCACCGATGCGTCGCGCGAGATCTACAAGATGCTGAGCGCCGATCTGCAGAAGCAGCTCGACGCGCTGGCCGCGGTCACCAAGGGGGACCTCGCCAACTTCAACAAGGCGGCGGCGCAGCAGAAGCTGACGCCGGTCGCGCCGAAGCCGGTCGAGAGGGCGAGGTAGGCCCGCCGGCGCCCAAGGGACGGCCGGCAGGGAACACAGGCGGCGCTGACGCGCCGTAGGCCCGGCGGCCGACCTCGCGGTCGGCGCCGGGTAGGGCAGGACAGGGTGGCGCTTCGCGCG
>Ga0105103_10000403_pt1 | contig 24152 bp, 10 predicted proteins | sample PPLLaktember2015_2_FD_79107 | JGI IMG/M metagenome (GOLD analysis project Ga0105103, IMG submission 79107) | Freshwater sediment microbial communities from Prairie Pothole Lake near Jamestown, North Dakota, USA - PPLs Lake P7 Core (6) Depth... | ecosystem: Environmental > Aquatic > Freshwater >...
CGGCTGAAATCCTCTTCCTCGCTCCTCTGCCATCGGAGGACGATCGTGCGCGAGGAGGAATCGATGACGGTCGGTTCTCGCGGCGGAGCGGGTGCGATGTAGTCGCCGGTGGTCGCTTCCACTTCCGTGGAGAATGCGCTCTCGTTCGAATCCTCATCCACCGCGGTCACGCGGAAGAAGTAGCGCGTGCGGTACTCGAGACCGGCGAGTGTCATCACGGTGTCCACGACCCCTGCACGGACGGAATCGCTGGCGGCGGGATGCGCCTGTGTCCCCCAATACACGCGGTACGAATGGAGGTCCGGCTCGGCGTTTCGCTCCCAAGCGATGGTGATGGAATGCGGGAGCGAATCGACAACGGCGACGTTCTTCGGAGCTGAGGGTGGTATGATGTCCCGCGGGACGGCGGACACTTCAATGCTGGAAGCGCTCGCATTCCCGCCGTTGTCCACTGCTGTGATGCGAACGTACTGACGGATGCCGTTTGGAAGTCCTGTCATCACACAAACCGTGTCGTAGCGGGAAAGAGAACTCGAATCGACCTGCACGACGGGATGCGGAACGGTATCGCGGTAGATGCGATAGCGGGTGAATGTCCCTTCGATGTTCCGTCTCCACCTCAACACGAGGGTGTGGCTGGAGGAATCTGTGATGGTGAGTCGGGACGGCGCCGCCGGGATGCTCTTCACAACGGTGACGGTGCTGGAGTTGACATTCGACACAGCGAGGTCGAGATCGCCATCCCCGTCGAGATCGCCGGTGGCGAAGCCGTTCGGCCAGATGCCTGTTCCGGGACTCACGCCTTGGGTGAACGAACCGTTTCCATCGTTGAGGTGGATGGAGACGTTGTCCGAATTGTAATTGACCAGAGAGATGTCCAGGTCGCCATCGCCATCGTAGTCCCCCGACCAGATCGAACGCGGATTGCTCCCCGCATTGTCGAATGTGGTTGGCGCAAAAACACCGCCGCCGTCGTTCCGGAAGACCGTGAGGGAAGATGCCTCGCCGAAATACTGTGCAACTGCGATGTCGATGTCATGATCGCCGTCGAAATCCCCCGTCGTAACCGAAACGGGATGTTGGCTCGCGCTCAGACGAGTTCCTGCCGCAAAGACGCCGGCACCGCTGTTCATCAGGAGCGTGACGTTCTTCGCGTAGAGATCGGTGACGGCCAGGTCGATATCGCCGTCGCCGTCGAGATCGTTCGACGCAATGGACCAGAGCTGTCCCAGTTCGGTGATCGCGGAACTCTGGACGAATGTTCCCGAGCCGTCGTTGAGGAGGATGGAGACCGAATTGGCGCTCGAGTTGCAGGAAGCGATGTCGATGTCGCCGTCCGCATCGAAATCCCCCGTCGTCAGCGCAACCGGCTCCGTGCCGACGGTGACGAGCGAGCTCCGCGCAAAGGTGCCGGTCCCGTTATTCTTGATTATGGAGACGCACGAGGAATCCCGGTTTGCGACGGCGAGGTCGAGGTCCCCATCGCCATCGAGGTCTGCCGTCACAAGATGATACGGCTGCGTTCCGGCGTTGACGAACGAGGATTGCGTAAACGTGCCGTATCCGTTGTTGCGCAGGATGGAGACGGTCTTCCTCGCATTATAGGTTGTGGACGCCAGATCGAGATCGCCGTCCCGGTCGAAGTCCCCGGCGACGATGCCGTACGGAAGCTGTCCTCCGACCGGGACACTTGTTCCCTTGAAACTCGCGCTCGCTCGTTTCCCGGCGACCGTGAAACGCCACGTGAGAGGAACGGACAGCGGTTGTCCGCTCAGGTTCTTGATCCCCGTGGTTGCGACCACTTCGACCATTTCGCCTGCGGAGAAGGCGGCAGGGTTGATGGTAGCGGAGCGGGAGGAGGGATCATAGTGAATGGCGGATGAGCGGAGACCGCTCAAGGACCCGAAGACGCGCAAGGCGGTCCGGGTAAGCGTTGCCGCATCGATATCTTCGGAAAAGGTGACGGCGATGGTAACATTCCCGGGGACGCGGATGGCGTTGGGAGCCGGGAACGTTGACGTCACCGAAGGCTGAGCGAACAGAGCTGTTTGGAACAACAGAACGAGGCAGAGCAGCCACAGCCCGAGAATGGTCGTATGGAGCGTTCGGAGATGCATTGGTGAAGAGGTGAATTGTATGGTACGACCTTTTTCGAGAAATTGTGCGGGAAGTGAACCCCAGATTCGGCCCCGGACCCGACCCGGGTTCCGACCCGGGTTCCAACCCGGGAACGATCTTGAAGACTTGGGGGATTCTCCCTACGTGTCGTCTTCAAATCCCAAATGTGCGTTATTGACATTCTCCCCCACCGGACGTAGATTACTTCGCGACGATCTTTCGGAATCCGCACTCCCGCCCGCTCGCCGCTTCATGAACTGCTCTCACATCACCAGGAGGGATTCTCATGAAGTCGCTCCCAATCGTAGTTCGCTCGCTCCTGATCATCCTTCTCTGTTCTGCCGGCTGCAAAGACAACAATTCCGTGAATCCTTCTTCGAACCAACCGGTGGGTGTCCCGGCAACACCGACCAGTCTCAACGCAACAGCGGTTTCGTCATCGCAGATCGATCTCAGCTGGACCGACGCCTCAACGAACGAGACAGGATTCCGCGTCGAACGAGCGCCAGGCGGTACGACGAGTTTCACCGAGATCACGACGGTCGGGGCAAACGTGACGACCTATCAGAACACGTCGCTCTCGGCTTCCACAAGTTACAGTTATCGCATCCGGGCGTATAACACGGCAGGGAATTCGGGATATTCGAACACCGACACAGCGATGACGCAAGCTGCCGCCGCAACGGCCCCTTCCGCTCCCACAAATCTGAACGCGACAGCCGCTTCATCGACGCAAGTCAATCTGAGCTGGACCGATAACGCAAACAACGAGACAGGCTTCCGTATCGAACGCGCACCCGGGGGAACGACGAGCTTCGTCGAGATCGGCACGGTTGGAGCGAATGTGACGAGTTATCAGAACACGGGCCTGACTGCTTCAACAAACTACGGCTATCGGGTCAGGGCCTACAATACGGCAGGGAATTCGGGATATTCGAACACCGACACAGCGATGACGCAAGCACCGCCACTGCCGAGCGGTCCTGCGATCTCTGCCCCGACGACTTCGACGGGTTCATTCAGCGTGACACTCACGTATTCCTGGCCTTCGCTCGGCTCAAGTCAGGATCGATACGAACTTGAGCAATCGACGACATCGTCGAGTTCGGGTTTCACGCTTATTCATACATCGACGCTCGGTTCCCATACATCCCCGTATTCCATTCCGCTGACGAAGACCGCTGGCACGTACTATTTTCGGGCGCGCGCATACGTCGGAACGGGCCCGAGTCCAGGATACACGAGCTACAGCAGTGTGGTCACCGTCGTCGTCTCATCGCAGGTGACCACACAGACATACTATGCATCGTATGACAATCTTCTGATGAACAACAGCACGAACACCGCAGTGGCAAATACCGTGTACTCCAACAGCGAGCTTGCTGTGGGAACGGATTTCTTCTACACGATCGTGGGAACGTTCAACTATATTCAGACCGCATCGGTGATGCGATTTGATGTGCAGTCGGCCATTTCCGGAAAGTCCATTCTCGAAGCCAAACTTCGGTTTTATCAGCGCATTCTGCCCGGGGATTTTGCAGGGAGATTCCGTCTTGCCGCGATCGCAACGAACTGGAGTCCGTCGACCATCACCTGGAACACATTCATGTCGATGAATTACTGGACTGACTATGTGTTCAATTTCCAGGCACTCGCAACAACCGTAGTCCCCTTCGAATTCGACGTGACGGCGATCGTACAGACGTGGGCAAACGGAACGCGGACAAACTACGGATTCCAGATCTGGGAGCCTTCGCCGAGCGCTCCGGGTTATGAATCGTATCAGGCACCCAGTATCCAGAGCTTAGAGGTGTACAACGCGACCAACCAGCGGCCGCAGTTGTATTTGCGGTATCAATAGCAGTCTGTACCCGGGGATAGCCCCGGGGTCTGTCCCTCAAGCTAAAAGGCAATAAGGGTTGGCCAAGCCGTTCCATCATCGGCCAGCCCTCTAGCCTTCTCACTTCTGACTTCTGATTATTCTTCCAGGCTCAACGGCTCTGGGCTCACCGGCTCATAGTCTCATTGGCTCACAAAATGATTCTCTTCTTTCCTCTTTCAGTTCTATCTTGCGGCTGTTATGGGAACCGCTCCGAAGAAGAAGATCCTGGTTCTGGACGACGAGGAAGCACTCCGCGTCGTTCTCGCGGCGGAATTGGAGGATCAAGGATACGAAGCGTTCGCGCTGGAGGATAAGACCGAAGGGTATGAATGGACGCTGCAGCATCGTCCCGACCTGATCATCTCCGACATCAAGTCCCCGGGGATGGACGGCATTGAACTCTTGCGCCATCTGAAAGCCAATCCAATCACGGCAAAGGTCCCTTTCTTGTTCGTGACCGGCTTCGCAGACCTCGCAACGGCGATCCTTTCGAAGAAACTCGGCGCCGTGGACTTCGTTTGTAAGCCGTACGAATTCTCCGATCTCTTGAAGACCATCGCACGTATCTTCCGCGAAGACTACCATCCTCCGATCTATCCCCCCAACGAATCCGCGCTCCCCCTCTTCGAGCGTGGAAATATCCTGCATGCTCCCTGGATGAAGATCCTGCGGACGTTCGAGCGGGGGCTCATCCGGGCCGGCGCGCGGACGACGGTCCTCCCCGGCACCACGCCCTGGATCGCCGATATCGTCGCGGATCGGACGCATGCACTCCGCATGTTCCGATTGCTGAGGACGATCTCGTTGAACGGATTGTCGGTGCTGGATGTGGTCGGGTTCAGGCGATCGCTCGAGACGCGCGGCCTTGAGCGAGGAGTGCTCTGCATGTTTTCCCCCGTACCGCCGGCCTCCTCAATGCTCGGAGGCCTTCTGGGCATACGGATCCTCCCTCCCGAAGAGACGCGGACGCTCCTGGAGACGTCGGAGGATTCACCGGAGAATTGGAATGCCTTGTTCACAACAGCCACGCCGAATGACGAACAAGCCCAGTTCGGACGTTTCGCCGAGACGATCTGGACGCAGCTCGCGGATCGGGAGAGAGAGGTGCTGAGCGCTTCTCCTCCGTCGACCTTGCCCGCACCGAGTCCGCGGCTGGATCGGATCCGTTACGTCCGGCTTCTCGACGGACGCATCCGTTTCGAGAGCGAGGAAGCTTCGGAGATCGGGACGATCGGGGAGGAAATAGTGTGGGAAGCGCTGACGGTGCTCTGGACCGAGAGGACGTACCACCCGCTCGAAGCGGCGCTGAACGACGAACTCCGGTGGTGCTTGTATGTGTTGCTCGGTTCGTTGTCGCCGCTGAAGGCCAGGCAAGAGAGGATCGAGCGCTGAGAGAGGCGAATGAGTCCCGGGTCGCACGGCGGCTATGCGCTTCTGGGCGGCAGTATGGTGCTTCCGCTGTGGTGGGAGAGAAGAAGGAAGCGGTGGATGGCTCTAAAGTGCTTCACGCTTGATGGCGAGGAGCGTGATGTCGTCAGGTCGGATGGCATCTCCCATACAGGTTTGGAGATCCGTGAACACGGTGTTCACGACCTCCCGTGACGAACTGCTGAATTGACTTCGCAACGACCCGATCAATCCATCCTCGCCGAAGTACCTCTCCTTCGCATTGCATGCCTCCGTCACTCCATCCGTGTAAATGACCAACGTGTGTCCAGGAGCAAGATCGACGGTCGCTTGTTCCCATACGGCATCCTCGAAAAATCCTACCGGAATGCCCGTGGCTTTCAGTTCTTCAACCCCATGAGGATCGTTCGATCGCATATGATACGGCGGATGATGCCCGGCATTGCCGTAGCAGAGTGTTCCGGTGATCGGATCGAGAATACCAAAGAATATCGTCGCAAACTGTCCTGTGTGAATATCACGCAAGATATACCTGTTAAGAGCAGACAAGACTTGCTCAGGATTAGCCGGGAACCGATCGGCGTACAGGCGGATTGCTTGCCATATCAGCGCCATGAAGAGCGCCGCACCCACCCCCTTCCCTATCACGTCGGCCATGAGGATGCACACCTTGCCGTCTGGAAGCACACGAACGTCAAAGAAATCCCCCGAAGTCTCGCCGGCTGGCTCGAATCTCACCGCAAGATCCCATCCGGCGATCGTCGGCAACTGAATGGGCAAGAGACTGCGCTGGACTCTCCCAGCGAGCACCAACTCCTTTTCCATCTTTTCATTTGCGCGGTGAAGCTGCTTGCTCAGATGGAACAGGCTCAAATGGGTCTTTACCCGAGCCAGAACCTCTGTCAGTTGAAACGGTTTTGTGATGTAATCCACGCCCCCCATCCGAAATGCTTCCATCTTATCCTGGAGCGCATCCATCGCACTGATGAAGATCACCGGAATGTCCTTCGTTCGCTCGTTCGCTTTGAGATGTCCGCACACCTGATACCCGTCCATGTTGGGCATCTTGACGTCCAGCAGGATCAGATCAGGCGGCTGTTCCTTCACCGCATCGAGCGCCAATTGTCCATCGAGCACCGGCCGCACGCGGTATCCTTGCTCCTCAAGCATCGTTGTGATCAGACGAAGATTGACCGGCTTGTCGTCCACGACCACAATGTCTCCACCCACGAGTCCGGCCCGCTCCAATGTACCCCTTCCGTTTCGCTCGTTCACGAGGCGCCTGCTTTCTTGGCCAATACACCGAGAATCCGTCCATACTCAAAGTCGTGCGCCAAACCCGCGAGTTCTTCTGCCAACACCGAATCATATGGACGAATTTGATCGATCAGAGTGAGGATGCCGTGGAGGTCTGCCCTTCGCGCAGCATTTCTGAGGTCATCGACCATATCCTCGGGCAACCCGGATAGGTCTGCATCCAAAGAACGTTCGGTGGGAGGTGTCGGGGTTGTGACTTGATGCGGCTGCGTCGTCGCAAGCGGTTCCCCGTACACGAAGCGTACGCCAAGATGCTTGCTCAACACCTCGTAGATCTCCTCTTCGCGAAAAGGTTTTCGCATGAAATCCTCACACCCCTCACGGAGGATCATCTCGCGGTCTTCCTTGAACATGTACGCTGTGAGCGCGACGATGGTCGTCGATCGACCGCTGGGACTCGACTTGATCCTTCTCCGTACCTCCTTCCCATCCATATCTGGCATTTGGATATCCATCAAGATCAGATGCGGCAACCAATGCTCGCTAAGCTCGAGCGCCTCTGTTCCATTCGCCGCTCCTTTCACTTCGAATCCGAGCGGCGTGAGCAGTTCGATCAACAAGCGCCGGGTCGCCGTGTCGTCGTCGGCAACCAACACGCGATGTCGTCGTTGACCCGGTTCCATCCCCAGGACGTGACGGCTTGGTATCGGCGTCTTGACCTCGTCTGCTCCAACGCGAACGACGCGGACCGTGCATTGGAACATTGTTCCTTTGCCCGGTATGCTTTGTACGGTCACATCTCCACCCATGAGCCGCGCGAATTGTCTGCTGATCGAGAGGCCGAGTCCCGTTCCTTCCTGCATCCGCGGATTTGACACCTGGACGAATGCGTCAAAGATCTTCTCGAGGTCGCCCGGATGAATTCCGGGACCGCTGTCTTCCACTTCGATCTGCAGGAATTCCTGATCGCCCTGAGAGGGCAGGATTCTTGCCCGCAGAGCGATCTTTCCTTCGCGAGTGAACTTGACCGCATTACCGAGCAGATTCATGAGGATCTGACGAAGTTTGGTCTCATCTGCACTGACGTACTGCGGGATATCTGAAGCGACATCGTGGTCCAGCACCAATCCCTTGTCTGCGATGCGCGCATAGAACAATTCGCGAATCCCGCGGAAGGTCTCGTGCAGATCAAAACTCTTTTCATTCAGCGTCACATGACCAGCTTCGATCTTCGAGAGTTCGAGCACATCGTTGATCAATGTGACGAGGTGTTGTCCACTTTGATTGACGATTCCCAGGTACTCCCGCTGTTGCGCGGACAGTTGCGGATCTCGACCGAGGAGCTGCGTGAAGCCCAGAATGGCATTCAAGGGTGTTCGCAACTCATGACTGATGCTGGAGAGGAAGTTGCTCTTCGCCGTATTTGCGCTCTCCGCGGAGACTCGCGCATGCTGCGCTTCGGCATAGAGACGGGCATTGTCAATGCCGATCGACGCCATGTGACCCAGCCGTTGCAGGATTTCCGTCTCCGACATGCCAAACGTCTTTCCTGAATTGGATTCGTGGGCGATCAGGAGCACCCCGATCACGTGTGAGCCTGAAATGAGCGGAGTCCCGGCCTGAGTAAAAAGGATATCGTCTGGAACGTGAGAGCCTCGACCATTCCAGTGGCCGTCGTCCATGACAAGCGGGCGACCGGTTTCCCAGACCTTCCCCCCGACGCCTTCTCCCCGACGAAGGTGACGACCAACTGCCGGCTCGAACATCCCCGTCCCGACCTTGACCTCCAGCGCATCTCGTTCAGCATCGAGGAGAAGGATTGCGCCACACGATCTGTCGATCAGCTTTGCTGACCTTTGGATGACGGATCGAAGGACATCTTCCAGGCTGAGATGGCTCAAGATACCAAGCGAGATGTCGTGCAATGCCGAGAGATATTCATTCTGCTTCGCGAGCGCTTCTTCGATCCGTTTACGTTCGGTCACATCTTCTTGGATCGCCAAGTAGTTTCGTATGGCGCCATTCGCATCCCTGATCGGTGAAATGGACGTTGAAACCCAGTAGAGCTCACCGTTCTTCCGTTTGTTGAGAAATTCTCCCTTCCATTCCCCGCCGCCAGTGATGGTTTCCCACATGCGCGCGTATTCTTCTTTCGTCGTGACCCCGGATTTCGAGATGCTCGGCATCTTCCCGATGACCTCCTCGGACGTGTAGCCGGACAATCGAGTGAAGGTCGGATTCACATACTCGATCACGCCATCCTCAGCCGTGATCATCACGGTCGTCAAACTCTGCTCGACGGCACGGGAGAAGGTCCGGAGTTTGTTCTCAGTCTCCTTGCGCGCTGTCATGTCGAACACGACACCGTCAATTCGTTCGAGCTTCCCTTCGTGTGTGAAGACGGATGATTTGTGGTCGCTGACCCAAACGGTTCTCCCGTCTTTGGCGATGATACGATATTCCTGCACGAGGTTATCTTGATGGTCAGCTAGAATTGCTCCTTCTTCCTTGACCCACGCGCTGTCATCAGGATGGATGATGTCCCTCCAATTCACCGCGCGTGATGAGAATTCCTCAAGGGTATATCCGCAAAGTTGTTCTGAATGGGAAATGATCTGCGCCGACCAATCAGGTTGCGCTTGGTAGACCATACCCGGGATGTTGCCGACCAGGCCTCGATACTGATGTTCTCGGGCGCGTAAGGCTTCTTCGGCTTGCTTCCGTTCGGTGATGTCCCTGTGGGTACCGCTCATCCTGGTGGGACGTCCTTGTCCATCGCGCTCGATGATCCTTCCGATATCATGAACCCATATGTAGGTTCCGCTATTCGACCGCATGCGATGCTCTGATTCATGAGCCTGCGTTCGGCCGTCGAGATGGTCCTGAAGCGATTTCCTCGCGGCCGGTCGATCATCTGGATGGACAAGGTCTTCACCCTGCATAACGGTAGGTTCGATCTGTTCGAGCGTATATCCGAGGATCTCTGCCCATCGTTCATTCCGTCTCACTTCGCCGGACCGAATATCCCAGTCCCATATACCCAGCTGACTTCCTGCAAGTACAAGTGTCAAGCGCTCCAGGTCCTGGCGCGCATCAAACTGCGTGATGCGATGATTTGTCATTGATTCCTTTGAGCGAGCAACAACATCAGGGGTATTCCGCGGAGGGTACAGCAAACGAGGAAAGAACCTCAGGCGGGGTGCAGTATACTAACGCCGAAGTCGGGAAGATAGTTCATTCCGTCGAGGGAATGAGTCCCGGGTTCCAGCCCGGGGGCGATCCCGGGAATTTCCCCGGGGTTCACCCCGGGAGCAATCCTGAAGTCTTGGGAACAACCTCATCGATCCCGGACCCGATCCGGGGTCCAGCCCGGGAACGATCTTGAAGGCTTGGGAATAACGCTGAGGCAGAAAGGTCGGTATGCATGAGTTCCCGCCTCAGACAAGCGAAAGCCCGCCTGTCGCATGTGATCTCAAACGGCGGGCAGGCTTGTCCACTCGATGCTCTGGGCTCCAGGCTCCCCTCACCGCTCCTTCACGATCATCCTCCACGCGCTTCCGTCATAATAACAGAATTCATGAGTGTCAATGTATTCCCGTGGAAGTTGAAGCACCACCTTTCGATCCCACCGGTTCTCCCATCCCGCGTGTCGCTCGATGATCGGATAATCATTCCCCCTCCGGTCCACGGAGATGCTGACGAATGATGACGGGGATTCGACCGTGAGTTGATCCCCCTCGATGCGACAGGACAGGTACGGTCTCGGGACCAGCGTGGACATCTCTTCCGGGAATCGCACCCGGATCGACATGGTCTCGTACGTCCGATCGGCCTCGAACCTTCCCGTCCGCATGAACCCGGTCTGATGACGAATACTGTAGTCCGCGGTACAGCTGACCACGACCAGACGATCGTTCTCCGAAGCGATCGCCATGATCTGCTGATACTCGGCGTCGAGCGCCTGATTCCATGCGTGGTATCTCGCGTATCCATTGACGGTGCCGGCGATGTGAGCACCCAAGACGGCGATCGCCGCTCCGTACCGCCAGATCTTCCGGTAATGCGCATCCATGAGGAACAACGCGAGTACAGCGATGCACCAGAGAACTTGGATCGTGTTGATGCGATCGGAACGGTTGGCGAACAATCGGGGGAACGATATGATGACATAGACCAGCACGGCTGTCAATATGTGTCCAGACGATCCCTTCGATCTTCGATGAAGGAACATGACGACGAGAGCGATGAGCAACACTGGCACGACAACATGGCTTTTATGAAAGAGGAAGTGGTTGTAGATCTCCGTGTACCATGCCGGCAGACATACGTACAGGAATGTCCCCGCGATCGAGAACGGTTTTTTCCAGAGCGATCCCACCAGGTCGACAGACCCCGGCTCCGCACCGAAGAAATACACATGCGAACCGAACACCGCAAGCGTCGCAGCGATACCGCCGGCAACGACGCTCCCGACGATCAGCGTTTTCCGCTTGCGCACGTCGAGGATGTTCGGAAATCGGAAAACAATGAGCAGGGGAAGCAATGGGAAGTGAAGCGACTGCTGCTTGAACAATGCTGAGACGGTGAATGCGAAGATGCCCGCCGCGAGATACCCTATGCGGTCGGTCAAGACGTACCGAAGGACAGCAATGAGCGAGAGCAGATATGCCCCGCTCATCAACGATTCATTCTGGTTGGCGATCCACACCGTCGCGTAGAAGTTGTTGTGATGGAACGCATACGTGAGCGCCCCCAATCCCGCCAGCAGCGGATCGAACTTGAACGAGAACGTCCGGGCGAGCAGGCGGACAAAGACCGCCACGAGCACGCAGTTCGTCGAGAAGAGCGCAACGCCGATGAACTTCATGACAAGCGCATGGGGAGACGCGAGCTGATCCAGAATCCAGAACCAGAGAAACGTCAGGGGGCGGGAGGCGAGGTAGAACTGGTCCGTTGGATCGAACGCGAAGAGCCGGATCAGTCCGGACTTCACCATCGAGAAGATGAGGAAGTCGTCGGTGATAAAACCGGGACGGAGGATGACGAGAACGGTATGGAACACCGCCGTGGCGACAAAGACCCCGGCAAGCAGAATGCTCCAGGAACGTTGGTTGAAGTCGGTGGGCGATGCGGACACGAAGGAAAGGTAACAAGAAGATCCAAGAACACAAACGGAGCAGGCGGCTCACAACCAGGAACAACATCATTGGTCCCGGATTCGGTCCCGGACCCGATCCGGGACCCAGCCCGGGATCAATCTTGCATGCTTGGGAAGGACACCCGCCTTCCCACACGCATTCCGCATTGCATTCCAGCTTCTCGTTCTCTACTATGTAAGCGATTCCCTCTCCCCCTCACCATCACTGGGGTCCTATATGCGCATCTCCTCTATGCTCCACCAAGCTGTCGGTTTTCTTCTCTCAATAACGATCATCCTGGCGCTCGCCCTGCAACCCATCGTCGCCCAGGATTGCTCCGACTGCGGCAGCCGGAGCATTCAGGTGTACGATTTCGCCATTGGCTTCGCCGCTCCGACCACATACGATACCCTCACCGTGAACGCCTACTTCATCGCCATGAAGTACGCTCCGGTTGTCGGGGACTATCTAACGCTCGCGGGGAGTTCCTGCTTCACAGCCAGCGGCTGCGAAGCGACACGTGTGCTAACGATGGCAACCGTGGAGGCCAATGTACCAATCCTTGGCTGGATGCACGGCACGCTCCCCCATCAGCCCGGAGGAAGCGAAGGATCGGAGTACAACATCCAGGGAACCGCCACCCGGCTGCAGTCCGACGGAGAGGATGCCGTACAGGTGTCGTTCAGTCTGCGCGCACAGAACGGTGATGTCGTCGTTTCGGCGTCGGAAATGCTGAGCTCGAACCTGACGCCCTCCGACCTTCCGGTGTTCGTCAACATCACGATGCAAAGCCAGTTTGGATCGGTAGGACAAAAACTGCGCGACTACGAGGTGAGCAAGCGTGAATCGGGCGATCCATACGCGATCGATCCACACCTCGACTGCACCGTTGAAAAGCGCTTCCTCGATTTCAACGAAAAGACCAAACTCCATTTTGAACTGAAGGACTGCGACGACGAGCCGCTGAAACAACGGCAGGTCACGGTGGAGGACTGCAGCATTGGCCAACTCGACCAGATGTCATTCACCACCGACGACAATGGTCAGGCAGTACTGGAGTACACCGCTCCCCCCGCGACCGCAGGCATCGCGGACATCACGCTCACCTTCACCTACACCGAGCCGTGGGCCTCGACGGACAAGCAACAGGACAAAGAGGGGCATGTCTATCTGAACATCAAGGCCCCGGCGGATTCCTGGGTGCTGTCGGCATTTCACTCGTTCACCGAAACCACGAACTCGACGACTTCGATATTGTACGGACCCGCGTCTTCCTCGAAGACACATAGCGCTGAGATGGTCCAAGGAACTGCATGGTTGAAGAAGATGGTCCTCCCGCCACAAGTCCCGCCGGGATACTTCGTGTCGGAGCCGGCACTCCTCGCCGTGACGTTCAAGGGACACAACAGCAGCCGGGGAGATGACCGGTCGTTCTATGCCGACGCTTCCGGATACATTAAAGACCAGGGAGACTTCTACCGGTTTGCCGATCTCAATGCCGGCGCTTCGCCGAAGATCGCAGTGTCCATCAATGACACGAACTATTCGTTCAGGTTCACCGAGTTGGACGCAACGCAGGACGGAAGCAGCCACACATTCGAAGAGACCTACAACATCATCGAAGGAACCAAGACGAGCTCAGGTACAACGCCGGCGGATCCAACGACGGCAATGAATTGGGGACAGGTGGGGTTTGTGTGGGATACGACGGATACGTTCATCGAGCAAGATGGATACACGCTGCACATCACGCATTACGAGCAGAAGTGCACGTGGAATGACACGATATTCGTTTTGAAGATGCGGAAGGAGTTGATCGATGATACGGAGTACGATAACGGAGTGTTGACGGAGAAGACCCATAAGATCCAGCGTCATTCGATCGTCATCGAAATGGTGTACAACGATGCGCCCAGCGCGGCGGAGGATCCAGGGTCCGCACTCCCGATTTCGTTCGGATTGGAGCAGAACTACCCAAATCCGTTCAATCCGATCACTCAGATGGGAGTACGGATCGCGGAGTTCGGAATGGTGAAGCTTTCTGTCTGCGATATGCTTGGAAGGGAAGTTACGGTTCTTGCGAACGAAGAGAGATCGCCCGGCTCGTACACGTTCACATGGGATGCAACGAACATGCCAAGCGGGGTTTATTTCTACACGTTGACTGCGGGGGGATTTCGCGAGACGAAGCGGATGGTGGTCCTGAAGTAAGAGCAGTACCGCTGATTGCACAGATTCTCGCTTATGATGAGTCTTATGGGAATCTGTGTGATCTCGTGGTATTCGTTGATCCAATCCCGGATTCGGTCCCAGACCCGATCCGGGACCCAGCCCGGGGTCGATCTTGAACTCCTGGGATGTCCTTTTCCCCCTCCCATCACCGCTTCACGATCTGCTTCACACTCTATCATCCGTCCAATAGGCATTTCCGGCATCGAGCGCAAGGTGCACATGTGAACCGCTGACTGAATCGGACGTCACCACGCCTCCCCCCTCGCTCATGCTCCGGATCCTCCGCGTTATTCAATTCACGCGAGACACGACCTGTTCCGAAGTGCTCACAGGAGATGAAGATGTTCGTAGATTCTTTCCCTGTATTCCGTACCTTATACATTCGCGGCTCCCCCTTTGCCCACAGTTGTTTCCCGGAACATCATGACAAAACCGATCAGTCCCAGCATCCTCTCTGCACAAGAACTCGCCGTTCGGTACGGACCGCAGGTGGTCCTGAAGAGCGCAACGATCAATGTGCACCAGACCGACAGGATCGGACTCATCGGAAGCAACGGTTCCGGCAAGACGACGCTCATCAAGATCATTGCCGGCCTCATGGAACCCGACTCCGGCACGATCACGCGACGCAGGGACATTGTCACCGGTTACCTCGCGCAGGACTTCCAGCTCGATCCAACGAAATCGGTCTATGAGAACATCGTTGATGGCGCACACGATGTCATCGACTTCCTGCGCGAATACGAATCCCTCCCCCATTCCTCGGACCGTCGGCACACGCTCGAAGAACAGATCCTTCACCGCGACGGCTGGAATCTCCAGAATCGGATCGAGACCGCGATGCATTCGCTCAATGTCCCGGACAAGGATCGATCCATCGACCAACTCTCCGGCGGAGAGAAACGGCGCGTTGCTCTCTGCAAAGCCATCATTTCGCGTCCCGACTTTCTCATTCTCGATGAGCCGACGAACCATCTGGACACGCATTCCATCGAGTGGGTGGAGGAATTCCTGGAGAATTATTCCGGCGCCTGCCTGTTCGTGACACACGACCGGTATTTTTTGGATTCGATCGCGAACCGGATCATTGAGCTGTCAAACGGTGAGTGCTATTCGCATGAAGGGAATTACAATGACTTCCTGCTGGATAAAGCCGAGCGGGAAGCGCAAATGGAAACGGAGGAGCGGAAGCGGAACAGTTTTCTTCGGCGTGAATTAGCGTGGGTGCGCCGTGGAGCACGCGCCCGCCGCACGAAAGCGAAAGCACGCCTCACCGCCTACTTCGAGGCCGTAGATCGGAAAGCTCCGGATCCCGAAGGCGATGTTGAGTTGATCATCCCTCCTGCACCGCCACTCGGCTCAACGATTCTGAACCTGAAGAACTTGAAGATGGAAATGGGCGGGAGACTCTTGTTCGATGGATTGAGCCTGCAGTTCGACAAGAAGCGAAAGCTCGGCATCATCGGACGGAATGGACTGGGCAAGACGACGCTGTTGAGGCTCATCCTGCGAGAGCTGCAACCCGCATCGGGTGAGGTTATCGTTGGTGAGCGGACGCAGTTCAACTACATCGATCAATCGCGCTTGGACATGAACGACGAGAACACCGTCATTCAGGAATTGGGAGAAGGCCGGGAATGGATCATGTTCGGCGAGGAGCGGATGAAGGTCTGGACCTATCTGCGCCGTTTCCTCTTCGCGGACGATCGAATGAACACGAAGGTCGGGAAGCTCTCCGGTGGAGAGCGAAGCCGACTGCTGCTTGCCAAGGTCTTGAAGAACGGAGGAAACGTCCTCATCCTCGACGAGCCGACGAACGACCTCGACTTGACAACATTGCGAGTGCTTGAGGAAGCCTTGGCGGCATTCAACGGCTGTGTCATCGCCGTGAGCCACGATCGCTATTTTCTGAATCGCGTCTGCAATGGCATCCTTGCCTTCGAAGGAGACGGTGCCGTGCAGTTCAGCGAAGGTGATTACGATTACTACTTGGAGAAGCACGCGGTACGTGACGCGGAGGCGGCAAGCCGGACGGTTGTTGCAGGGATGCCGAAAAAGCAGGAAGCACGGGCGAAATCCCAGTCCGTGAAGCTAACGTGGAAGGAAACGAAGGAGCTGGAGACGATCGAGCAAGATATCGCGAGCGCAGAGGAAGCCGTTGCGCGCATCGAGGCGATCTTTGCTTCACCGGATTTTTATGAGAAGCATGGGGACCGGATTGCGCAATTGACGGAAGAGCTCGCCTCGGCGAAGGCGACCGCTGAGCGGCTGTACGCACGATGGCATGAGTTGGAAGAGATCAAAGCGGAACGGGCTGGCAGCAAGAGCCAAGAGTAGGGGTTTATGACCCGGAATCCGTCCCGGGTCCAACCCGGGATTCTCCCCGGGGTTCTCCCCGGGGGTGAGCTTGAGACCCTGGGAGCAATCGTTGGCTCACCGCAGTCTGCTTCCTCTGTATCCTCCGTGTCTCCGCTCTGATCTTCGCTCTTCAACGCATCAATACCATCTTCCGAATCATCACCTCACCTCCCGCCTGTAGCCGGCAAAAATAAACGCCGCTCGCCATTCCCGCCGCATCCCACGACACTTGGTACCGACCCGGTGGCCTCTCCTCATCCACCAACACCGCTACTTCACGCCCGAGGAGATCGGTCACGCTGATCTTCACAGTCCCCCCAATCGACAATCGATAATCAATAATCGTAAATGGATTGAATGGATTCGGATAATTCTGCTCCAGCACCATTTCCCGCGGGACCGACGTCTCTGCTTCTACCGCCGTGGGAAGTGAGGTCAAGCTTAACACCGCAAATCCCTTGTTGTTGTTCGTATGCACTTCGTCCATTACCGTGTCGGGATTGATAACAACATAGATGCGCGGCAACTGCGGCGTGTTCAGCGGTATCTGCCAAGTCAGGGAAACACGTTTTGTTTCACGGGCGGGGACGATCCCGTCCGTCACGATGTCCATTTCTCCCATCGTTCCTACGATCGGCGTGCCGCCGGATGCCGGATCGCCGAGATAGAACCGCACTTTGACGGGAACATTCGTATTCAGAAGGCCGAAATTTCGTACCCGGGCGACCAGTTGTACCGTGTCGCCATGAACGGGATCTGGGGGATAGAACGAAATGTCCTTCATCTGATATCGCTTTGCGGGATCTTCCAGTGTCTTCCCCTTCTCGGGATCATACCGCCACGGAAGGATGAATGCCGGATCGGGCTTGTTGTATCGCACCTGCCACCACGTCGGCGTGTACCCCCCCTCGGCGAGCGCCGGTTGTACCGCATAGTCGAGCACCAGCGCGCCGTTCTTCGCCCAATACGTGTATGGCGTCACTTGATAGGCCACCTCGCCGATCGCTTCATCCACTCCGCCGAGCTGCATCTTCAACGACAGGTCGCTCATAACGCTCGTGCGATGCGTGTAGACCTCCTCGCTGGAATAATCCCGCTTCACTCCGGCAGAGATTCCGAAGATATTCCCCACGACGCTCATCGAGCCGCCGATTTGCATGTTGTGCGTGCTCGATGTCGTCGTTCCGGACGATGTGAAGTCGGCGAAGGTCAGGTACCACTTCGGAGACGAGGTCGCGTTCAGCGAGAAGAACACGGTGTTGGATCCTTTGATGAGCGTCCGGAGATTTGGATTCTCCAGCAGATCGCTGTACCGCCGGTACGAGAGGATGTTCCCCACTTCGTGATCGGGAACGTACGTGCTCGCGTTCCAATCCTTCGTCGCGAACCACCCGTGCTGGATGGTCGCACTGTTCGGATCGACCACGAGAACCGCGCCGATCTCTTCGTCCCCCATGAAGGCGGGATATTCCCAGATGTCATACCGCGCGACCGTCGCATAGATCATGTCGTCTGCCAGCGCATCGATGCTCACGCCGATCCTGATCGTATTGGACGATCCGGTCTGTTTGGAAAAATGCGCCCCGAACCTTTCTTCGATATTCATGCCGATCGACGCGCCCAGGTAGCTGATCCCCGCGCTTCCTGTGAACGTTGTGTTCCACGTCTTGCTGATCTCGGTTTCAACCTCCAGCGTCGATCCGGACTGTTTCTCATAGGTCGAGACAAAGCTGCAGGGCGTGCTGCCGAACGCCTTGCAGACGTCATAGGACGTGCCGCTCAGAACATCGTAATGGACTGGCGGCGCATTGAGGATCACCAGCGGTTGAATGATCGCTGTTTTTGAGAAAACGAGCGGTGTCCCGAGCCGAATGTCATCCCGGTCAAAGCTTGCGGCGACGGATGCGACGGGGTTCTTTGCCGATTCAGAGAGTGGGTACTCGTACACTGACGTGAGTCCAGTCAGTTTGCCCGAGATAGCATCACGGACTGGCTCGAAGAACCGCAATCGATACACGGTGTATGGAGGACTGGTCCTCCATCCCGATTCATGAACGACGAGCTCAGGTTGCCAGTTCGTTGTGGAATCAGAATTAACGTCCGCGACCACCAGCATCCGAGCGGGGCCATAGTTGAAATAGGATACGATCTCCCCTGCCTTGATCGTTGGCCGTAGAAAACAGATGCGTTTGAGCGCCAGCGTGGTATCCACGGTATACACACGAATCGAGTCTCTGTCGGATATGATCACCTCAGCAAGTCCATCTGCATCCAGATCCCCGTTGGCGAGGATCGGATTGCGGATCGCCGGCTGCATCGTTCCTGCGGTGAAGCCCGCCAGGTTTTTGTCACACCGGAGCATCATGTGACGGTCGAGACGCGCCGACGCCACCGTCGTATCCGCAACACTCCACCAGGCGTAACACTCGACCCCTGCGACGGAGGTAAACTCTCCGGCCATCACAGCGATATGGAATGGCGTATGCGTTGGAGATGATGAACGCGAATGAAGAACTCGCTTTGTGGCTGGTGTGAAGAGCGTTCCTGTGGGATCATAATCATACAGCTTCAATGCGATGTCCCACATATTCGAGACATCCGGCTCAACGCATCCCAGAAGCACTTCGGAGATCCCATCGGCGTCCAGATCCGCAACGGCGAGGTCGATCAGATTTGCTCGCGCGTCATATCCATATTCATTCCAGGGAACCTTCAGAAAGAGCCGTTGCTCGGCAATGGAGGCTTTCTCATGGAAGGTCGTGCCATCGTCCGTATCGTAGAGACGAATGTGCACGGTGGAGTCGGACGCGGTGAAGGCCACGACAAATTCCTGTTGTGCATCATCGTCGAATTGTCCGACCTGCACGACCACGCGGCTGCACAGCGTGTAGGAATTGTTCTTCAATTCGAAGACGGTTCCCGGAGGGGATGTGAACTCCCACACAACGGATTGCGTGTGACTGGCTTCCGCTGCCCGCATGACCGCGATCCGGAGCGAACCATCGACCTTGTTCCACGCGACCACGAATTCATCGAGACGGTCTCCGCAGAAATTGCCCGCCGCGATACTATACTTGCCATACGACGAACCGTCGGGATGGGTAAACGGAAGCCCCGCGATCACCGAATCCGGGCCGCTGGGGATGTTCACATAGTTGTAGATATCCTGCGTGGGATTCGTTCCTTCCCGGACCGAGACGATCTGCATCTTCCGCCGGAACTGGTGAGAGCCGTCGAAGGGATCAGGAAGAGTTGACTGAGCTTGAAGAGGGACGTTGGTGAAAATCGCATACATCACCATCGTGTACACGAGACTACGTCGCATGACGATACTCCTTTCTGGGAGACAGCGCAAACACCATCGCGCGTCCGGAGTGTCAACGGGGAGTCAAGGATAATGAAACACTAGAACATGAGCCCCACCGGAACCGACACTCCCGGGTAGATATGCTTGCTCGTGAAGAACGTTCCTGCCAATACCGCAACCGTGAAGTTCCCCTTCATCACCCACCGATATCCATAGAGAATCTCGAAGAGCGGCACGGGGTCATCCTTTGCTTCGATCTTGAGCAGTGTCGTCTGCCGTGATAGGAGCCCGACATAGACCTTGAGGACTTCCGAGCTGGAAGTGATCTCTCCGGTTCGGGAGTAAAACATCTGGAACCCGCTCAGGTTGCTTCCATTCTTTCCCCAGTCCAAAGCAGAATACTGGAAGCCGAGCGCGACCGATGGACTGAGATGGTAATCGAGCGCAAGATTCGGGGCCTTCGCGAAAAAATAGACCGGCTCGGTGTTGAGATGCCAGTCCTGAGCGATCAACGGAACAGAAGAGAGAATGAGCAAGAGCAGAATGAAACCCTTCATTGAGCGCATCCTTATGCAATTGAGTGAAAGAACGAAGGCCCGTAGCACATTCCGGGCCTTCGCGGTATGGAATGACGGTTCGGTCACTTGCCTTACTTCAGCAGCACCATTTTCTTCACCGCCTGATGGCCGCCGGCACGAAGCATGTACAGATACACGCCGCTGCTGAGATGTTCACCGTCGAACGGGACGTCGTAGTATCCCGGGGCAAGGGTGCGCTGGAGCGGACGCGCGATCTCCTGTCCCTTGATGTCGTACACGATCAGCGTCACGTCCGCGTGTTCCGGAATACCGAACCGGATGTTGGTCCGCGGATTGAATGGATTCGGGACGCATTGCTCGAGCACGAAGTCCGTTGGGATCGAACGCGTCTCATCCCGCACAAGCGTGCTGCGGTCGACAAGGAACGTCCAGATGATCGGCTGAGCGAGCGGATTTCCGAACACGTCGGTGATCGCACCGATCGTCACACGCATGCTGTCGCCGCGGGCGAGGTCGCTCTCGATCTTCGGCGTGATGACGAGCTCGTCTCCTTTGCACAGGATCGTGATGGGAATATCCCGGCCCTTCGTGATGTTGTACATGGTGATGTTCGCCGATGTCGCCGTCGTCGCATCGATGGCCTCGGTGAATTCTACCTTGATGTCGTCGCCTGGATCGAGGGATCCATCCGCCGGTTGCGGACTGCCGAAGCACACAGGCGCGGTGTGATCATACATGCCGCTATGGATGCGCGAGGTGTATGAATCGCTGGCGCACTGCGTCACCGCCCGCAGTTCATATGCCCCCTCGGAAAGCGATGTCATGTCCCACACGAAGGCGATGGAATCCGTTGGCAGCAGCGCCTTCAAGACACTGAACAGCACGGACCAGTCGGTCGTTCCGCGCGGACGGTACTCGCACCGGATCAATTGGAGGTCCGTATGCGCAGGATTGTAGTCCTTGAGCACGATCGGCATGTGACCATTCTGCCCGGCATTTGCGATCCAGGTCTGCGCAGGCTGGATGATCCGCACATCGCTGCAAGGCTTGATGAAATGAACGCTGAATGCGACCGATGTGTCAAACTGAGAATCGCACATGGAATAGAGATGAAGCTTCAGGTTCTCATAGTCGAAGACGCTCCCCGGTGCGCGGCTGACGCGGAGATTTGCCCGCTGCGGATCGCTTTGATTCGGCGGCAATGAAAACTGGAGTTCATCTGCTCCCAGCACCGCTCCCCCGACGCTGATGATCGCGCCATCCGGATTGCTCCCCTGAACAACTGAAAGCTTGTAGGTCCGGGTTTCATTGTTCTGCGTCAGATTATAGAGATAGAGATCGAACGCCGCCGGCATCTCTGGTGCGACGCCGTTCGCGACGTACGTGTTCATGCTCAATCCCACCCCTTCCCGACGCAACGTCCCCGCTTCCCAGGGACAACTGCTCGTTCCGCCAAGGAGCTTGAATACCGGCGTGCAGTAGACGGGATCGCCGAGGATATCGACCGAGAATACATCGCCGGGCGGGTCGTCATCGTCATCCGCAAGCTCGAAGCCAACCGTGTTGGAGATCTCGATCGTCGTGCCGGCGGTGAAACCAACATCTAGCTTGGCAAAGACTTTTAGTCCGGTCTCGACCTCGTTGAAATCCCCTGCTTTTGCGCCAATTCCCAATGCCGCTTCGGCCTCAATGAAGAGGTTCAGGCTGATGGACATCGAGGTCGTCGATGTGATGGATGCCTGATTGTTCACGTTCGTCCCTGCAGAGAAGGAAATATTCTGCGGGAACTCAGGCAGACGGAGTGCATTCTGTTTGAGTGTGGTGTTTCGGTCAAGAACTTGCTGCCACACATCGATCTGATTCTGCACAACGTCGGCAGAATCCCGCTGACGCTTTTCCGGCGAAGCGCTGAGGACGGCGGCGAGTTCCTGCAAGCCTGGGATGACGCTGTTGCGAATATGGCTCTCGGTGTAGAGATACGTCGTCTTGAATCCGTTCCCGTTCCAGACGATGCCCGTATCCAGAACAACCGTCGCGAGAGCCGTGTCATAGTCGACGATGTCGGTGAACGCGTAGAGAATAATCAACGCGGCTCCCATAAACACATCGCCCCTCGGTCCGACGATCTTGTCTCCGTCCGACGTCTTGAGCGTCTGCGTAGCCTGGATCTTGATCTGTTGCGATCCACTCATCGCCGCACGAATCCCTGCTTTCGCTTCGATCTCCCCGCCGACCCATGTTCCTGTCGAGCCGACCCCCGGAACCTCTCCGCCGCCCCCCACCTTGAACTTGACGAAGGCTCCAATGCCGATCTCCGATTGAACGGAAAAGCCAAGGTTCACGCTCACGCTTGAGGAGGTTGTGATAAAGCTGTAGCTCTTGTCTCCGGGAGGATCGCGGAGGATCATCAACGGGATCTGCGGCGATACGGTCGAGAATTTGAAATCTCTCGGCCGCTGACCGCGGATCAACATCCACACCGTGTCCTGGCGGACATACTTGTCCACACGCGTCTCAACGATGAGCTGCTTCTGATACGGGTGCGGCCCGCCCCCCGCGAGTGTCGGATATCCGGGGATCAGCGGATAGTACACGCGTCCATTGTCGAGCGCGATCACCGAATCGGGATTCGTGTACCCGACGAAGTCGATGAATTTGACCGTGCCCGCACTCGCCGGACATTCCACCATTCCATACTTCTCCTTCACGTCCACGCGGACGGCGTATGTGCGTTCCTGTTCCACGATCGGCACATCGTATACGCCGCTCCCGTGCGCCGGCAGATCGCTGATGGTCACGATCGGCGGCGAATGATAGACGTAGTTGTGAGTCGTGTCGTGTTCCGAAATATCCACGGTGTCTCGTGTGAAGTAACTGATGATCGCAACGCTGTCCTCGTTCTGAATGCCGACGAGCTGCGATGTGTAACGTTGCGATGGAAGCGTGAGCAGATAGTTCCCGGTTCCGTCGGTGTGGATCGTCGTATCGATGTAGCCGGTCGCGAGGCTCCTGATCCGGAGATCTGCGATCCCGAGGAAATTGTCACAGCCGCCATAGACGCGGCCGCTGAGTATGCGCTTCGTGGTATCGCTGAATGTCAGATTCAGAACAGGATCCTGCACGTCCAACAAGGTATCGCGCGGAACGAATCCGTGGTTCAGATATTCCATACTGACCGTATACTTTCCTGCCTCGCTCACACTGGTCGAATAGTGTCCTGATGAATCGGTCACCTCGCCAGTCTGTTCGCCATTGATCAGTACTTTCACTCCAGGAAGCGGATACGGCGGAACGCTGGTCAGATACACCCATCCACTCACCTCAATGGAGGTCGTATCGATGAAATTGATCCCGGTGTACTGGTGATCCGTCTGCGTGAACGGCAGCACGAGAGAATCCTGCGGGAAGTTGGACCCCTTGAACCCGTGACCTCTTTTGAACGGACGAATGGTGACGTCGATCCCTTCCTCCCAATTGATGCGAGCGATGGTGTACGACCCGTTCGTCAGCGTCATCCCGTAGTGCCACACCGGCGGTGTGTCGGAGGCAAGCGTCGGTCCGCCGAGCACCGTGCCGTGATGGTTCCCGCGGACGCAGTAATCCCCCGCCGCGGTGTTCTGGACCAACCGCCAATACGCGGCCAGATTTGTTTCGTTGCCAAGCAGGATGTGATGCTGATCGCGTGCGATCACATCGGGCGTTCGCGCTTCCTTCCAAAGCGTCACTTCGCTGATCATGCCGCTAAAGGAACCGCTTGCCGAGCCATCATTGTGCCCGATCTTCATGACGCCGTCGAATTCTTCCACGTCGTGCGGAACGGCGTTCACAACGGATGAGTCATTCATATAGAGTGTCGCCCATCCCGGCTCGACCACGAGTGCAACGAAGGTCCAGATGCCGTCGGGGACGATCAA
>Ga0105103_10000405_pt1 | contig 24127 bp, 22 predicted proteins | sample PPLLaktember2015_2_FD_79107 | JGI IMG/M metagenome (GOLD analysis project Ga0105103, IMG submission 79107) | Freshwater sediment microbial communities from Prairie Pothole Lake near Jamestown, North Dakota, USA - PPLs Lake P7 Core (6) Depth... | ecosystem: Environmental > Aquatic > Freshwater >...
GGAGAGGGAGAATTGCAGAGCTTGGCGACAGGAATGATTTCAAGTATATCGTAGCCCACATTCCCCTTGATGAGATGTTCGGCTACACGACCAATCTCAGGTCGGCTACCCAGGGTAGGGGTTATTACACCATGGAGTTTTTCCACTATACGCCCGTGCCCCAGAATATCTTGGAAAATTTAATGAAAAATAGAGAAAAAACAGTAACGGAGGTTCTATATGGCTAAGAAGAAGTTTGAACGGAAGAAACCCCATGTCAACATAGGAACCATAGGACACATAGATCACGGGAAGACCACCCTGACCTCTGCTATTACCCGCTGTCTCGCAAACAAGGGTATGGCGGAGTGGATCCCCTTCGACCAGATCGACAAGGCCCCGGAGGAAAAAGAGCGTGGTATCACCATCGCGACCGCTCACGTGGAGTATGAGACGGACAACCGTCACTATGCCCATGTGGACTGCCCCGGTCATGCCGACTACATCAAGAACATGATCACCGGTGCTGCCCAGATGGATGGCGCTATCCTTGTGGTAGGAGCCAATGACGGTCCTATGCCCCAGACGAGAGAGCATATCCTTCTTGCCCGCCAGGTGGGTGTTCCCTTCATCGTGGTCTATCTCAATAAGGTGGACATGGTGGATGACCCCGAGCTCATCGAACTGGTTGAGCTGGAACTCCGTGAACTGTTGACTGCCTATGAATTCCCCGGCGACAAGATCCCCATCATCAAGGGATCAGCTTTAAAAGCACTTGAACACGGCTGCGGCAATCCCGAGTGTCCTGACTGCAAGAGCATCTTCGAGCTCATGGCTGCTGTTGATTCCTACATTCCCGAGCCTGTCCGCGACACCGACAAGCCCTTCCTCATGCCCGTAGAAGACGTCTTCTCCATCTCCGGCCGTGGTACGGTTGTTACCGGCCGCGTGGAAAGAGGAGTTGTCAAGCCCGGCGAGGAAGTGGAGGTCATCGGCTTCCGTCCCACCGTCAAGACCGTTGCCACCTCCGTGGAGATGTTCCGCAAGATCCTGGACCAGGGTCAGGCAGGCGACAACGTCGGTATCTTACTCCGTGGCGTCAAGAAGGATGAAGTGGAACGAGGACAGGTACTCGCCAAGCCCGGTTCCATCACCCCCCATACCAAGTTCAAGGGTGAGGCCTATATATTAACCAAGGAAGAGGGTGGACGGCATACCCCGTTCTTCTCCGGCTATCGTCCCCAGTTCTATATCAGAACCACTGACGTAACCGGTATCGCAAAGCTTCCCGAGGGTGTAGAGATGGTCATGCCCGGAGACAATGTAACCATTACTATCGAACTGGTCTCCCCCATCGCCCTGGAAAAAGAGCTCCGCTTTGCCATCAGGGAAGGCGGCAAGACCGTAGGTGCCGGGGTGTGCACCGAGATAATAGAATAGAGGGGATGGAAGATGAGGCAACTTGTGACACTTGCATGTACAGAATGCAAGAACAGAAACTATACAACGACAAAAAACAAACAAAAAACACCGGACAGACTTGAGATAAAGAAATACTGCAGATTTTGCAAGAGGCATACCTCGCACAGGGAGACAAAATAAAAGGCCAGTAGCTCTAACGGATAGAGCACCGGACTCCAAATCCGGGTGTTGGGGGTTCGAATCCCTCCTGGCCTGAAATGTATGGAGATGCCATGGATGTTAAAGAAAAAATAGAGATTGTAAAGGCCTATTTCAGGGAAGTGTATATGGAAGGAAAGCGAATCACATGGCCTTCAAAAAAAGACGCTCTGAAGGGGACCTATATTGTATTGATAACTGTTTTTGTAACAGCGCTATTCCTTGGTATTGTAGATGTAGGATTGGCTAAATTCATTCAGGCAATTTTGCATGGATAATCAGATGGAAAAGAAATGGTATGTTGTCCACACCTATTCCGGCTATGAGCAGAAGGTAAAAGAAAACCTTGAGGAAAACATCAAAAGCGGCAAGATGGACGATTTTTTCGGAGATATCATTGTCCCATCTGAAATCATCATGGAAAAAGTGAAGGGGCAGGTAAAGAAATCTCAACGTACCGTGTTCCCTGGTTATATTATCGTGAATATGACCATGAACAACGATACATGGTATCTGGTGAGGAATACACCCAAGGTTACCGGTTTTGTTGGATATGACAAGATGAATCCCCCACCCCTACCGGATCACGAAGTAAATGAGATCATTTATGCAATCCAGGAAGGAAAGGGTAAAATAAAACCGAAGATCAGATTTGAAAAAGGGGATGGCGTTAAGGTTACTGAAGGACCATTTGCAAACTTCACGGGTAACGTGGAGGAGATAAAACCTGAAAAAGGCAAGGTAAAGGTTCTGCTCAATATCTTTGGGAGAACAACACCTGTAGAGCTTGATTTCATACAGATAGAAAAAATCTAAAGGAGTTAGGAAATGGCAAAAAAAGTCGTTGCTTTGGTCAAATTGCAATTGCAAGCAGGTCAGGCAACTCCATCACCACCGGTGGGGCCTGCGTTGGGCCAGCACGGGGTAAATATCATGGAATTCTGTAAAGCTTTCAACGAAAAGACGAAATCCCAGGAGGGAACAGTCATTCCAGCGTTGATCACGATTTTTTCGGATAGGACTTTTACCTTTGTTACAAAGACACCGCCTGCCTCATTTCTTATCAAGCGAGCTGCAAAACTTGCAAAAGGCTCGAACAACCCAAAGAAAGAGATAGCAGGAAGCATTACAAAGTCACAGGTTAAAGAAATAGCCCAACTTAAGATGGTCGACCTCAATGCCAAAGATATTGAGGGTGCTATGAAAATCATCGAAGGCTCCGTGAGAAGCATGGGCCTTGAGGTAGTGGAAGGTTAAAAAAGCTTTCAGCTCTCAGCTCGTAGCTCTCAGCAAAAATCATTTATGATTCACTACTGACTGCTAACTACTGACTGCCGATGGCCTATATGTTTTTATACAAGGAGCAAAGCACATGGTAAGGATAGCAAAGAAATACGCTGAAGCAATAAAAAAGGTTGACCGGGAAAAGAGATACGATATGAATGAGGCCCTGGATCTCCTGCCCGAAATGACTTTTGCAAAATTTGATGAAACCGTAGAGCTTGCACTTCGTCTTGGTGTTGATCCGCGACATTCGGATCAGATGGTAAGAGGAAGCGTGGCGCTACCGAATGGACTGGGGAAAAAGGTCAGGGTTCTTGTTTTTGCAAAGGGTCAGAAAGAAAAAGAGGCTGAAGAAGCAGGCGCAGAGTTTTTTGGCGCAGAAGAACTGATCGAAAAAATCCAGAAAGGTTGGTTGGATTTTGACAAGGCAATTGCTACGCCTGATATGATGGGCATGGTAAGTAAACTTGGTAAGATTTTAGGACCACGAGGACTGATGCCCAATCCAAAGGTTGGAACGGTCACTTTTGACATTGCGAAGACGGTAAAAGAGATGAAGGCAGGCAGGGTAGAGTTCAGAGTTGACAAGGCGGGTAACCTCCATATCCCTGTCGGCAAAATAAGTTTTGGAAAAGAAAAACTCCTTGAGAATGTTAACTCACTCCTCGATGTAATCGTACGATTGAAACCACCTTCAAGCAAAGGGACGTATGTGAAAGGCATCGCCATTTGTACAACAATGAGCCCGGGTATAAAAATTGACCCGACATATGTGAGAAATTTGAGCAAATAGGGAATAAGTCAGAGAAAGTAGGTGTTCCGTTATGGCGGAATTAAACGACTACGGCCTACCGAGATTTATTGCAGCGTCGCTTTCCTGACTTTCCATATATATATTTTTCAGAAAGGAGGGATGAAAACCATTGGAACGACAAAAGAAGGAAAAGGTAGTTGAGGAATTAAAGGCAAAGCTTGCCAATCTCAATGCCATGTTTCTCGCTGAATACAGCGGAACGAACATGACCCAGATGACAAAGCTGAGAAGAGAACTCCGAAACGTTGATGTGGAATTCAACGTTGTCAAGAATACACTTCTCAAGATTGCATCTGGAGGAACAAAGGCAGAGGCATTGCAAGATAAGTTCAGTGGACCGAATGCTATCGTCTGTATCAATAAGGACCCTTCGGCCGCGGCCAAAGTCTTGTCTGGTTTGGCAAAGGATATTCCAAACCTGAAGTTGAAGGCGGGATTCCTTGGCAACAGGGTCATTACAGCGGAAGAAATTCTGAAACTTGCCACGATTCCATCCAAAGAGGTGCTCGTCGGCAGGTTCCTCGGGCTGCTGCAAGGCATGCCGCAGCGGCTCCTGTACGTGCTTTCAGGTAACATGAACAAACTAATGATGACGCTGAATGCAATCAAAATTCAAAAAGAACAAGGGTAAAGGAGGTAATACATGAGCGTTACAAAAGAAGATGTGATTCAATTTATCGAGAACATGACAGTTCTTGAACTTTCTGATTTTATAAAGGCTTTAGAGGAAAAATTTGGAGTAACTGCAGCAATGCCCATGATGGCAGCTGCCGCCCCAGCAGCTGCGGGTGCAGCACCTGCAGCTGAGGCAGCCGAAGAGAAGACTGAGTTTAACGTAATCCTTACAGGTTACGAAGCTGAGAAAAAGATCCAGGTTATTAAAGTTGTAAGAGCCATCACAAGCCTTGGCTTGAAAGAAGCAAAAGACCTCGTTGAGGGCGTGCCAAAACCAGTGAAAGAAGCAGTATCAAAAGACGAAGCAGCAAACATCAAGAAGCAACTCGAAGAAGTAAGCGGTCAGGTTAAAGTAGAGTAAAGCATGAGGGTACAAGGGTTCCGGGGTTCCAGGGGTCAAGTGATGATTACTCCTCAAACCCTTGAACCCTTGACCACGTGAACCCTTAAAAATATGAGGTGAAAAAATATGAGGGAAACCTTTAATAATAAGATTTTCAGGAAGAATTACGGCAAGATCAAGGAGATCCTTGATATCCCTAACCTCATTGAAATCCAGCTTGATTCCTATATTAATTTTCTCCAGAGAGATATTGCCCCGGAAAAAAGAGTAAACGTTGGTTTACAGGCAGTTTTTAAGAGCGTATTTCCCATTAAAGATTCACATGATACAACGTCTCTTGAATTTGTAAAATACGAAATGGGTGATCCAAAGAATTCTGAAGAAGAGTGTCTTTTCAGAGGCTTAACCTATGCTGCGCCCATGAAGGTTACCATTAGACTTGTTGTGTGGAATATTGATCCGGTAACAAAAACAAAGGATATCAGGGCTGTCAAGGAACAGGATGTCTATTTTGGCGAGATTCCACTCATGACAGAAAGGGGAACTTTCATCATCAATGGCACTGAAAGAGTCATTGTAAGCCAGCTTCACAGGTCTCCAGGGGTTTACTTTGATGCTGATCAGGCTAAGTCACCAACAAGCGGGACCCTTGCCTATACCGCGCGGATTATTCCATACAGGGGTTCATGGCTCGATTTTGAATTTGACCACAAGGAAATTGTGTATGTTCGCATAGATAAGAAGAAGAAAATTCCGGTAACCCTCCTCCTTAAGGCTTTGAATTATTCTGAAAAAGAGATCCTCGATTATTTTTACGAAAAAGAGAAGGTCATCATTAAAGACGGAAGGTTCTACAAGGAGACCCCCCTTGCACTCCTGGTTGGGCAAAAGGCCCGCAACGACATTGTGAATGAAAAAACCGATGAGGTTCTTATTAAAAAACACAAAAAGATCAGCAAAGCCGATGTCAAGAAGATGGAAGCTGCCAACATCAAGGAGATACCGGTCGAAGAGGATGACATAATCGGTAAGTTCGCATCGTCTGATATTATTGATCAGAAAACAAAAGAGCCCGTAATCTCCATTAATAAGATTATAACGAAAGATGATCTTGATGCGATTATCAAAAAGAAAGTAAAGGCCTTCGAGGTACTCTTTATAGACAATCTAAATGTGAGCCCTTCGCTGCGAAATACCCTCGAAACAGACAAAGTGAATACGAAAGATGATGCCCTCCTCGAAATATACCGCAAACTGAGACCCGGTGATCCGCCTACTATTGAATTTGCTGAAGCGCTTATCCATAACATGTTTTTCAGCCCCGAACGCTATGATCTTTCAAGGGTTGGCAGGATGAAGATAAATCACAGGCTGGCTCTTGATATACCCCTTGACGTATCCACATTGAGAAGAGAAGACATTATCGAAGTTGTAAAGCATCTTTTAAAGCTCAAGGATGCACGAGGTGCGGGTGATGATATCGATCATTTAGGAAACAGAAGGGTCAGAACAGTAGGGGAACTCCTGGAAAATCAGTTTAGAATGGGCCTTGTGCGTATGGAAAAGGCCATTAAGGAGAGGCTGACATTCCCGGAGATGGAAACCCTTATGCCTCACGACCTGGTCAATCCAAAGCCGGTAGCAACAGCCGTTAAAGATTTTTTTGCATCAAGCCAGCTTTCCCAGTTTATGGATCAGACAAACCCCCTGAGCGAGATTACCCACAAAAGAAGATTAAGCGCTCTTGGACCAGGTGGTCTGACGAGGGAAAGGGCAGGCTTTGAGGTGAGGGACGTGCACCCCACCCATTATGGAAGGATATGCCCGATTGAGACTCCTGAAGGCCCAAACATTGGCCTTATTGCTTCGCTTTCTACGTATGCAAAGGTAAATGAATATGGCTTTATTGAAGCTCCCTACCGGAAGGTTGATAAAGGCAGGGTAACCGATGAAGTGCATTACTTGAGCGCCCTCCAAGAAGAACAATACTTCATAGCACAGGCTAATAGCCCCGTTGATGAACATGGAAAATTTAAAGAATCACTTATATCGGCGCAGAAAGGAGGAGGATTCTTCCTCATCAGCCCTGATCAGGTGGACTTCATGGACGTTTCTCCCAAACAGCTTGTAAGCGCATCTGCATCACTCATACCATTCCTTGAGCATGACGATGCAAACAGGGCGCTCATGGGATCAAACATGCAGAGGCAGGCCGTTCCTCTTATCATTACAGAAGCGCCTATCATTGGAACAGGCATGGAAAAGGTAGTGGGAAGAGACTCCAGGGTTACTATTACTGCGAAGCACGGTGGTGTTATAAAGAGCGTGGATGCGAACAGAATTATCCTCAAGTATGAAGAAAAAAGCAAGCACGAAGAGCCTGTGACAAAAATCGATGTCCACAACCTTCTCAAGTTCAGGCGATCAAACCAGGATACATGTATTAACCAGAGGGTCATCGTGAAGGAAGGGGACTTTGTGAAAAAAGGAGATGTTCTCGCTGATGGCCCTTCAACAGATCGCGGTGAGCTTGCCCTCGGCAAGAATGTCCTTGTGGCCTTCATGCCATGGCGAGGATATAACTATGAGGATTCAGTTCTTATTAATGAAAGGCTTGTGAAGGAAGACGTGTTGACCTCAATCCACATTGAAGAACTGGAGTGTGTGGTGCGTGACACAAAGCTTGGCAAGGAAGAGGTGACGAGAGATATCCCCAATGTCGGTGATGAGACACTAAAAGACCTTGATGAAAGTGGTATTATCCGCATTGGAGCTACAGTAAAGCCGAATGACATCCTTGTTGGTAAGGTTACGCCAAAAGGTGAAACCCAGCTAACACCTGAGGAAAAACTGCTCCGTGCCATTTTCGGTGAAAAGGCCGGAGATGTGAAAGACACATCATTACGTGTTCCTCATGGTATCGAAGGAATCGTGACCGATGTGAAGGTCCTATCGAGAAGAGGTATTGACAAGGATGATCGAAGCAGGGATATAGAAGACAAAGAGGTATCCAATATCCTCAAGGACCAGGAAGACCAGATAAAAATTATTCTTGAGAGCACGAGAGAAAAAATCAACAGCCTTTTTGTTGGAAAGACAGCCACTGCAGACATTAAAGACGGTCGTGGCAAAACCGCCATCAAAAAAGGTGAGGTGTTTACCAAGGAGAAAATTGACCACATCAGCATTGATAAGCTGCAGGATGTCGATTTCAACGATAATGAGCTCGAAGCAAAGATATCGAAGATCCTCGATAGCAAAGAGAACCAGATTGAGATTATAAAGCTCTATTACGAGGATAAGATCAACAAAATCAAGAAAGGGGATGAGCTCCCGCCTGGTGTCATCAAGACTATTAAGGTTTATGTCGCCATGAAGAGAAAGGTTGCGGTAGGTGATAAAATATCTGGCCGCCATGGTAACAAGGGAATTGTTTCGGTGATACTCCCGGAAGAGGATATGCCTTTCATGGAGGATGGAACAACGGTTGACATAGTGCTTAATCCTCTTGGTGTCCCATCAAGAATGAATGCTGGCCAGATCCTGGAAACACATCTTGGCTGGGCGGCAAAAGACCTTGGAAAGCGTATTAGCGACCTGGTGGATAACTACTATCGGGCAAGCTGTTCTCCTGATGCTATAAAGGCCCAATTGAAAAAGGTATTTAACCATGGGGAGCTTAAAAGCTTTATTGATAAACTGGGCGACGAAGAGATTGTAAGCCTTGCCAACAATATGAGGGAAGGTGTCCATATAGCTGTTCCTGTTTTTGATGGAGCGAAGGAAAACGAGATCAAAGATCTTTTCAAAATGGCCGGTTTAGCTGACAGCAGGCAAACAATACTTTATGATGGAAGGACAGGAGATCCGTTTCACCACAAGATTACTGTTGGCTATATGTATTTTCTGAAATTGCATCACCTTGTAGATGATAAGATCCATGCCAGGTCTATTGGGCCCTATTCCCTTGTCACCCAGCAACCGCTGGGAGGTAAGGCGCAGTTTGGAGGCCAGAGACTCGGAGAGATGGAGGTATGGGCCCTTGAAGGATATGGGGCAGCATATTCACTCCAGGAGTTTTTAACAATTAAATCAGATGACGTGAACGGAAGGATAAGGGCGTATGAGGCAATTGTAAAGGGAGAAGATGTCCTTGAGCCAAGTCTGCCTGAGTCATTCAACGTTCTGGTGAAAGAACTGCAGAGCCTGTGCATAAATGTGGATCTGGTGAAGGAAGAGTAGCAGAATCAGGTATGAGTTATGAGTTATTTCGTGTTGAGTTGTTCACTGCTCACTTAAAACTCAAAACTTAGAACCCACAACTGGGGTTCAATAGGAGGTAAGAAATTTGGAAGATTATTTTAAGGTTTATGACAAACAGAAGGATCCGCTAAGCTATGCGGCCATCAAAATATCACTGGCATCTCCTGAACTGATAGAAAAATGGTCATATGGGGAGGTCAAGAAACCGGAAACCATCAATTATAGAACCTTCAAACCTGAAAGGGATGGGCTTTTCTGCGCCAAGATATTTGGTCCAGTGAAGGATTATGAGTGTATCTGTGGCAAATACAAGAGAATGAAACACCGGGGCATCATTTGCGAGAAGTGCGGTGTTGAAGTCATCCAATCAAAAGTGAGAAGGGAACGGATGGGTCATATAAAACTCGCCTGTCCGGTAGCACATATCTGGTTTTTGAAAAGCATGCCGAGTAAAATTGGGACCTTGCTTGAGCTTACCATCAAGGAAGTTGAACGGGTGCTCTACTTTGAAATGTATATTGTCATTGAACCAGGCTCATCGCCCTACGATTTCTGTGAACTCATATCTGAGGAAAAATATATTGAAGCACGGGAGAAGTACGGACCTGACTTTGTTGCCGGCATTGGCGCAGAGGCGATGAGGGAGTGCCTGAAAAAGATAGATATTGACACGCTAACAAAAGAACTTAGAGAAGAAATGCGGGAAACCTCGAGTGATGCAAAGAAGAAGAAGCTCGCTCGGCGTTTGCGGGTAGTGGATGCCTTTAAAGTTTCAAGCGTAAAGCCTGAATGGATGATTCTCGACATAATCCCCGTCCTTCCTCCTGAGCTCCGCCCTCTTGTTCCTTTGGATGGTGGAAGGTTTGCAACATCTGACCTCAATGACCTTTACAGGAGGGTTATTAACAGGAACAACAGGCTCAAAAGACTTATGGAGCTTAATGCGCCTGAGATTATCATCAGAAACGAGAAAAGGATGCTCCAGGAAGCGGTAGACGCCCTCTTCGACAATTCAAAAAGAGGCAGGGTTGTTACCGGTACCAGCAAAAGGCCCCTCAAGTCACTGAGCGACATGCTTCGGGGAAAACAGGGAAGGTTCCGCCAGAACCTCCTGGGAAAAAGGGTTGACTACTCGGGAAGATCAGTCATTGTGGTTGGCCCAGAACTGAGGCTCCACCAGTGTGGCCTTCCAAAATACATGGCCCTGGAACTTTTTAAGCCCTTTGTCTATAATAGACTCATCAAACAAGGTTTTGCCACCACTATCAAAAATGCAAAAAAGATTGTAGAAAAGGAGCGCCCGGAGGTATGGGACGTCCTCGACGAGGTGATCAAGGAACACCCGGTTCTCCTGAACAGAGCTCCTACGCTTCACCGCCTTGGCATCCAGGCTTTTGAGCCTCATCTTATTGACGGCAAGGCCATCCAGCTTCACCCACTTGTATGCCCTGCATACAATGCTGACTTTGATGGGGACCAGATGGCAGTTCATATACCCCTTTCGGTAGAGGCGCAGACCGAGGCAAGGGTGCTCATGATGTCTACAAACAACATTCTTTCACCGGCAAACGGGAAGCCCATCATCGTCCCTACACAGGATATTGTCCTCGGCCTCTATTACCTTACCATAGAGAGAAAATACAGAAAGGGAGAAGGCAAGATTTTTGCAGACCCGGAAGAGGTGAGGATAGCCTACGATTCCGGGGAGGTTGACCTTCATGCACGGGTTAAGGTCAGGCTTAACGGCAAGCTTGTGGATACAACCACGGGAAGGATTATGCTGCGAGACGTGATTGAAAACGCTCTTGATGAACTGGAGCCTGACAAAAGGCAGTTTATTCTCGACGATATGTTCAGCATTATTAACAGGATTATGGACAAGAAGACAATTGGACTCCTTGTTGACAAATGTTACCGGGATGCGGGAGAGAAATGTACCGTTATTCTCTCTGACAAACTTAAAGACCTGGGTTTTCACTATGCTACCCTTGGTGGGATTTCGATCTGTATCGATGATATGAAGGTGCCGGAAAAGAAGAAACAACTCATTGACAGGGCGAACAAAGACGTCCTTGATGTTCAGAAACAGCATGCAGAAGGGCTCATCACTGATGGCGAGCGTTATAACAAGGTCATCGACATCTGGGCAAATGTGACAGAGGAGATTGCCAAAGAGTTGATGGATGAGCTTGGTTCGGAAAAGGTAATAGGGATTGACGGAAAGCCTGTTTTAAGTTCGAGCGGGAAATCGGAGTATCAGAATAGCCTGAACCCCATCTTTATGATGGCCCACTCCGGTGCGAGAGGTAACGCCCAGCAGATCAGACAGCTTGCAGGCATGAGGGGTCTTATGGCCAAACCCTCAGGCGAGATTATAGAAACACCAATCACAAGCAATTTCAGAGAGGGCCTGGATGTCCTTCAGTACTTTGTTTCTACCCATGGAGCCCGGAAAGGTCTCGCAGACACTGCATTAAAGACTGCAAACTCCGGATACCTGACGAGGAGGCTTGTTGATGTTTCCCAGGACGTAGTTGTATCTGAGCCTGATTGCGGTACCTTTGACGGTATAGAGGTGGGCGCCCTCACTGAAGGCGGTGAAATTATTGAACGGCTCGATGCAAGAATTCTTGGAAGGGTTGTTCTTGAAGATTTAAAAGACCCTGAAGGTGAGATTATTGTCAGGAGAAATGAAGAGATCACTGAAAGCCATTTGAAGAAAATTGAAGATGCAGGTTTTGAAAAGATCAGGATACGGTCTGTTCTCACGTGCAGGTCACGAAGGGGTGTCTGCGTTCTTTGTTACGGAAGGGATCTGTCACGGGGAAGGCTTGTCAGCATGGGGGAGGCAGTGGGCATTATCGCTGCCCAGTCAATCGGTGAACCGGGAACCCAGCTTACCATGAGAACCTTCCACATCGGCGGCGCAGCCTCCAGGAGGGTTGAACAATCAACTCTCGAGGCCCGGAATGAAGGGTATGTGAAACTCCTCAATGTAAAAACTATCCTCAACAGAGACGGCATTCCTGTAGTGATGAATCGGAATGGAGAGATTGCCATCGAGGATGAAACAGGGAGAGAACGGGAAAAATACCATGTTATATACGGTGCAAGACTGAAGATCGAACAAGGACAGCGCGTAAAGAGCGGCCATGTCCTTGCAGAGTGGGATCCCTATACAATCCCTATACTCTCGGAGGTGTCCGGAAAGGTCAAGTTTGGCGATATTATCGAGGGCGAGACCATGCAGGAAAGTAAAGATGAGCTGACAGGCCTTTCGTACAGGGTCATTATGGAGCCAAAAGACACGGAAAAAAGACCACGGGTGTCCATTAAAGATGACAAGGGAAAAACCATTATTGTTCCGGATGCCACGAACCCTGCCCGTTACATACTCCCCGTTGGCGCCCACATTGTTGTGAATGAAAACGATGATATCCATGCAGGAGATGTCGTCTCAAAAATGCCCAGGGAAACAACTAAGACCAAAGATATTACCGGAGGTCTGCCAAGGGTTGCAGAACTTTTTGAGGCAAGGCGTCCGAAGGAGCCTGCAACTGTCACCGAGGTCAATGGCTTTGTTTCCTATGGTAAGATGTCTAAAGGCAAGAGAGAAATCGTCGTCACTCCTGAGTATGGAGATCCTAAGAAATACAGCATCCCCCGAGGCAAGCATATCATCGTCCATGAGGGTGACTATGTAAAGGCCGGTGAACCACTCATGGATGGACCTGTGAATCCTCATGACGTTCTCCATATTCTGGGAATCAAGGATCTTGCCAGATACCTTGTTGATGAGATCCAGGAGGTCTATCAACTCCAGGGTGTTAAGATAAATGACAAGCATATCGAGGTTATTGTCAGACAGATGCTAAAGCGCGTCAGGATCAAAGATGTAGGTGATACAAACTTTATCATGGATGAAGCAGTAGAATGGTGGATTTTCGAAGAAGAAAACAAGCGCGTAATGGAAGCCGGTGGCAGACGCGCTGAAGCAGAACCGTTATTCCTTGGTGTAACAAAGGCCTCCCTGATTACGGACAGCTTTATCTCCGCTGCAAGCTTTCAGGATACAACGAAAGTCTTAACCCAAGCAGCAATCGAAGGCCGCGTTGATTACCTGAGAGGCCTCAAGGAAAATGTTATCATGGGTCGCATCATACCTGCCGGTACAGGTTTCCTGAAATACCGGAGCTATGACATGGTAACAAAAGATAAAATAACACCGGAGGCAATTGAGCAAGCGCCAGAATCAGAGCAGGCAGTTTAGTTCCTGAGCCTCCGCTCTGCAATAGCAGCTTCTTCGCTTTTAGGGAAGAGTTCTATAACTTTTTTTAACACAGTTGTAGAACTCTTCCTGTCTTTTACAGCATTAAAGGCATCTGCCTGTGCAAGCAGAGCCCTCGGCACCTTCTCGCTTTTTGGATATTTATCAACAAGTTCTTGAAAGGAGAGTATAGCTTTTTCATAATTTTTGACACTCATATAGCTTTCGCCAATCCAATACACTGCGTTGGGCGCGAGAGGAGTCCCCGGATGTGCTTCAACAAAAGCAGAAAATTTCTTGATAGCCTCATCGTAAGATTTCTTTTGAAATGCTTCAAAGGCATCCTTGTAAGCAGTTTCGTAATCCCGACTGGGAGCCCCCGATGATATAGGGCGCTGGGTGGGAGGACTTCCAGGAGAAGCACCACCAGATTTCTTAAGAGAATTCAGCTCATTTTTCAATTCATTAAAATACATCCGCAGTTGATATTCCAATTCGTCTAATTTCCCGAAGATAATCTTAATCTTTTCATTTTTGTCGTCTACCGCTGAGGAGAGGTTAACAAGTTGTTTCCGTATATTCTCATCTTCTCTTGCAAGCTCGGCAAAACGCCGGTCATTTTCGTTTCTTAATCTACTGACATCAGCGTCTGTAGAAGAGATATTCCTTGCCAATCGAGTCGTCTCTTCACTGGTGGCGCAACTTGTGAGAGAAAATATCACAAGGAGAGATACGATCAGTGTCTGAAAAGTTGTTACAATGACTCTTTTATGCATATCTTACCCCTTTTGATCTGCGGCAAAATGAACACGACGATTTTTTGCCCAGGCATCTTCTGTGTGGCCAGGATCGACGGGCATCTCTTTACCGAAGGATATCGTCCGAATTCTTTTCTCGTCAATGCCGAATTTGGTGAGATGGTTTTTCACAACTTCAGCCCTTTTTTGGCCAAGGACGAGGTTGTACTCTACGGTACCCCTTTCGTCGCAGTGACCTTCAACAACGATGCGTACCCCGCCATTCGCCTTAAGCCATTCGCTCATTTCCTTGATTTTCGGCAAATCCCCAGACTGAACGGCATGGCTGTCGTATTCGAAGTAAATATCACTCACAGGAACAGATGTTTTCTTTTCCTGGAGGGCCTTTTCCCTTTCAAGCCGCTCCCTTTCTGACCGTGATCTTGCCAGTTCTTCCTCGCTAATTCTCCCTTCCCGTTCTTTCCTTTTCAGCGCCTCTTCCTGGTCAAGTCTTGCCTGCTCTTCTGCTGTCAGGGACTTCTGCCCTATTTGGGTCGGCTTGGATGCACATCCGTAACATACGAGCATTACAACAGCCAATAAAAGTGCTAAATACTTCATTCTATGCCTCCTGCTTCAGTTTCGAGTTTTAGTTTCGTATTTCGAGCAATAAAAATAATAACTCGAAACGCGGAACTCGAAACATATTTCTGGGGCTCGCGTCGCCCCCTCCATAAGTAAAGCTCATGGAGCCTTCCCTTCTCGCCCGAGAACGGGCTAGTTAATTATTTCTCTTCTTACAACTTTATCTTAACTCAAAACTAATAATAACTAAAAACTCAAAACTGCTTTCTTAAGGTACAAACTTTGGTTGCTCAGTATCCTTGTTTACAAGCTTTAGCATTCTCTTGTTTTCACCATTATATAACATTATGTAAATATTATATTGATCACCTTTCTTCGATGAATAAATAATGTACCTGCCGCATGGGGAAAAATGTGGTGAATCATTAATCCCTCCGCTGGTGAGTACTCTCTGGTTGGAGCCGTCAATGTTCATGGTACATATTTCAAAAGAACCATTAATCTTGGCCACAAATGCTATGAGATCACCTTTGGAGGAAAAGGCTGGTGATGTGTTGTAATTTCCGGAATAGGTTAGCCTTTTCACTTCACCCGATGAAAGATCACGTATAAACACCTGTGGACTCCCGTACATGTCGGAAACAAAGGCCATTTTTGTTCCATCAGAGGAAAAAGAGGGTGAGGCGAGTATTCCTTCTTTCGTGAATAGGGTCTTTTTTTGACGGCTGACAGCATCGAAGGTATATATAGTGGATTGGTTGCCGGAGGTCTTTGCATAGCCAAGGGTAGATTTCCCGAACCAGGTAGTGCCTAATTTCATGCCATCTTCCCGTTCAGAGTGAATGTCTTTGGCTGTTTCCAGGTCCATGATAAACAGGTTCGGTTTGCCTTCCTTGTACGAGGTGTATGCCAGGAATCTTCCGTCAGGAGAAATGGAAGGCGATACGGTAATATTGTGAAAACTCGTAATTTGCCTGACGTTCTGCCCGTCAATGCCCGCAATATATACATCCTTGTTTCTCTTACTTCCCGAGATAAAGACAACCCGTGAGCTCATAATCCCCTTCTCACCGGTGACTGCAAGGAGGATGTCATCGGCAAGTCGGTGTACCAGCTTTCTCCACTCCTCTGGTCTCGCCCTATATCGCTTTGCAAGGAGGAGGGAGCCATCGAGGGTATCATAGAGGTAGGATTCAAGGGCTACCTCTCCATTCGCGATAATAAACTTCGATTTACATAAAAGTTCAATTCCTAAAGAGCGCCAGTTTGTGAATTTTATGTCCTTCTTTTCTATTCCTTCTTCAGTGAGTTCGCGGTCCAGGAGAGAGTTGGGGGCTACAACAAAAAACCCGGACAAGTCAAGGTCCTGATTGAGGAGTTCGCTCATGTCCATTCTGAGTCTATCAGGCCTGTCGCTTTGGAAAGATGGCACTCCTATAGTGATCTTTTTGTAGGTTTTCCCATACACATCAAGATATACCTTGGACTCAGCTACTCCTGTAGCGAAAATGAGGAACAATAAAACTATCAAACATTTAATTTTTGTCATGTTCTTTCCACCTATCAATAATTTCTATTAAAGCCTTTACTTGGGGCAGAATGCTTTTTCCCTTCCGGCTGACCAGGTAAAATGATCTTCTCAGGTCCCCCATTCCTTGCACACGTATTACATTCATATGTCCTTGCATGATATCCCCGTTCACGGCCATTTTCGAAACATAAGAGATACCCATACCGCTTTTAACTGCTTCCTTAATAGCCTCTGTGTCGGTGAGTTCCGCAACAACCTGTAAGTCTGTCATTGGATTTATGCCGAGCTTTTTCAAGGCAGAATGAAAAAAATTTCTTGTTCCCGAGCCTTTTTCGCGCATAATGAAGGGATATTTTTTTAGGTTATCCAAGTTCATTGATGAAGGGTAATCAGGGGGTGCAATGATAACGATCGTATCGTCGAGGAGCTTTTTGAATTCAAGTTTCTTTGAATTATCCCTGGCACCGACAAACCCTATGTCGATCTGCCCCTGTTCCATTTTGTCCATTATGTCCTTGGAGTCTGACACAATGAGCTTGATCCGGATACCACTGTAATGTTTTCGAAAGGTGTTGAGTACGTGGGGAAGAATATAGATGCCAGGTATGGTGCTTGCCCCGACGATAATCATGCCTTTTTTTAAGCCCTTGAAGGCCTCCATGGCGTCAATTGTCTCTTTTCGCAACGCCATGAACTCTTTCCCATATTTGAACAGGATCTCACCTGCTCGTGTGAGGGTTACCTGTCTTTTGGTTCTATCAATCAATCGTACACCAAAATACTCCTCAAGATCGATTATCTGTTTACTCACTGTGGGCTGAGTAATGTAAAGTTCCTCAGCCGTTTTTGTAAAACTATTGAGTTCGGCAATCTTCACAAAAGTTTCCAAATGACGCAAGTCCATTGTGAAAAGCATAGTATATCTATGCCGGTCATTCAAGGAAAATAACCCATATTAAAAACGGGCAATAGGCGAGGGGCAATGGGCGATGGGAAAAAAGAAAAAGCGGGAATAGCGTGAAGAGCGGGAAAGGCGGGATAAGAAGTGAAAAGTTCAAGCTTAAGGAAGTACTAAAATATAAAAAAAGAATCAAGGAATAGAAAGCGTATTTTGCTAACTTTTCACTTCTAACTTTTCACTGGTTTTCTGAAGTCGTCGTTGCCTCTTTGCCTCATACACGGCAATTGCAAAGCTGGCTGCCACATTGAGAGAGGGAAAGGTGGGGGATGTGTTGATTCTGATGACCTGGTCGCATGCTTCCCGCGTGAGTCTCCGCAACCCGCTTTCATTCCCGAAGACAAGACATACCTGGCCCGTTAAATCAGCCTCCCAGAGCGGGATCGTGCCTCTTTCATCGAGGCCGTAGCAAAAGAATCCCGATTTCTTCATATCGCTCATGTACCTTGCAAGGTTTATTATCCTTGCCACGGTGACATGTTCGAAGCCTCCCCGTGAGACAGCTGCCACGGTCTCGGTAATTCCGCACGCCCTGTCCTTTGGGATGATTATCCCGTCGATTTCGAGACATGCAGCGCTTCTCATTATATTGCCAAGGTTCTGGGGATCGTAGATTCCGTCAAAAGCACACACAACCGGGTCCTGTCTGGATGAAATTTCCTTGAGAAACCCCCCTGGTTCTGCATAGGCAACCTCATCGTGCTCCAAGAAAACATGTGATTTTGTTCCCTTGAACTTCCTCGCAAATGCTTCACGGGGGATGATTCTAAATGGTACGCCTAATCGTTTGGCTTCCTGAATGACTTCATGGGAGGCATGTTCATAACCCTGTTCGATCCAGAGCCGGTGAACCCTGTCCGTGTGTTCCTGTATCGACTTTATGATACTATCTTTTTCACGTAGATGTTGCATCAGCGATATCCCTGCAAATTTTCTCCAGGAGGGCGCCTGGGTTCGGGTTATCCCTTACTGCCCTTCCAAGAACAATATATGTAGCGCCGCGCTTGATTGCCTCCACGGGGCTGATGGTTCTCTTCTGATCATCCTTTTTTTCCTCTATCCTCACCCCTGGCGTTACAATGACAAAATCCTTTCCGCACAATTCCCTGATTAATTCTATTTCACTGCCGCCTGCCACAACCCCATCCATTTCGGCTTCTTTTGCGAGGAGCGCAAGATTTCTTGTGAGGGTATCCACGGAGATGTTAATTCCCATACGCTCCAATTCGGCATTGTCCAGGCTTGTAAGGACAGTTACACCGATTAAGATAGGACGGTGTATTTTAAGCGATTTCACCGCATCCTTCACTGCCTGTCTGGTTTCATTCATCATGGTAAAACCGCCCATTGTGTGTATGTTCAACATGTCCACACCGAGCTTTGCAGCCTCTATTGACGCCTTGGATACGGTATTTGGTATGTCATGGTATTTAAGGTCGAGAAAAACTTTGGAATTCTTCAGTTTAATAAAATCAACGATCTTCGGGCCGCAATGTGTGAAAAGCTGTTTTCCCACCTTGAACATTCCCACATGGTCTTTGAACTCCAGGACAAGCTTCTGGGCTTCTTCAAAGTGTTCCACATCCAATGCAAAGATAAAATGTTCCTTGGGATCCATACTGCCTCCTACATTGATTTGACAAACGATAGACCATCCATTAATCTTCTGCTGTGGAAAAGGAAAGGGTATCTGATATTCTTCTGCTCTGCGTGGCTGCCATCTGGGGCATAAATTTTGTTGCCATGAAATTCCTTCTTGCCCATGTCTCCCCGATAAACCTTGTCCTCTTCAGGTTCTTCATTGGGAGTATCCTCTTATTTCTTTTACTCCTTTTTTCAGGAGATGTAAAGATGCCGCGCAGGGATTTCTTCTACCTTTGCCTCCTCGGTATTATCGGGATAACCATATACCAATTTTTTTTCACCTATGCACTGAAATACACCTCTGTAACAAATGTGAGCATCATTATCAATTCAGCGCCCCTCTATGGGGGAATCCTCAGCAGTCTCTTCGGGCTTGAGAGATTCAATAGGAAAAGGATCCTCTGTATCGCTACCGGGTTTTTTGGAGTTTTTATCATTATTACAAAAGGGACCTTCTCTCTCGAGGCGGGCGATGCCACCGGAAACATCCTTGCAGTAGTTTCAAGTTTTCTCTGGGCGCTTTACACAATCCTGTCAAAGCCACTCCTCGACCGACACTCACCGCTCAAGGTTACAACATATAGCATGATAACCGGGTCTATTCTCCTCATTCCCTTTGTGCCGTTCTACCTTGACTTGAATGAGCTTACGAGGCTTTCCTTTGCTGGATGGGCAATATTGTCGTATACGGTCGTATTTTCAATAGTCATTGCATTTTTTCTTTGGTATCGAGGGGTAAAAAAGATTGGCCCTTCACGAACCATCATTTACCAATACTCAATTCCTATTTTTGCTTCGTTTTTTGCCTTTCTTCTCATCCATGAGCGGCTCTATTTCTCTCAACTTGTGGGGGCGGCCATCGTTTTTTTCAGCCTCTGGTTGGCACGGCGTAATTGATCGTGTAGCGAGGGACGTTCGTTTCGCTTGGACGAGGGACTTGCGTCCTAACGAGTGCAACGAGTGTTCGTCCTAATGAATCCTGTAGTAAACAGGATGAATGGTCGTCTATCTGGTTTGTGCGTTAGAAATCTATCCCCTTTATTGCTGTAACACCTTGCTGGTATATGTGCTTGACGTCTTTCATCTCTGTCACGACATCGGCAAATTTGATAATCTCTTCTGGCGCATCCCGCCCGGTGATTATAACATGAAGCCCCTCTGCTTTTTTTGCAAGGAACGTCGTAACCCTTTCCATGGTGAGGAGACCGAGATTCATCACAACAGAGAGTTCATCGAGGATCAAAATATCGAACTTCTTCTCCTGGAGGGTTTCTTCCATGAAAAACCATGCTTCTTCGGCCATGGCGATATGGGGCCGGGGATCGTCCCCTCTGAAGACGAATCCCATGCCAAGAGGTTGGATGTCGATGTTTTTATTGAGAGCGGGGCACACCTCCTGTTCGCCTGATTTCCCCTTTTCTTTGATGAACTGTATCATAAGCGTCTTCATGCCATAACCGCTGGCACGAAGGGCAATACCAAGAGATGCAGTAGTTTTGCCCTTACCATTCCCCGTAAATACAATGATTATTCCTTTTTTCTTCATGTACCCCCCTCCTAATGAGCTGAAAGCTCATAGCTGAAGCTGATAGCAGAAAACCAGCAAAAAGTGAAAAGTTGAAAGCTGAAATCTGTAAATTTTCGCTCTTTGCTTCCCGTCCCGCCTTTCCCGCTCGTCCCGCTTTTCCTCATCCTTTTATCGATCCCAGGGGAACGATTTTTGCCACGAGCCGTGAAATGCCTGCATTGTGCACCACGTTGACGACCTTTGACACATCCTTGTATGCTTCGGGTGCCTCTTCTGCCAGGGTCTCCCTGCTTGCAGCCTTCACATAAATCCCCCGTGTTTCCATTTCCTTGTAGATCGAGCGGCCTTTTGAGGCCTTGATTGCCTGAGATCTGCTCATAACCCGCCCTGCGCCGTGACAGGTGCTGCCGAAGGTTTCCTCCATTGCCTTTTCGGTCCCGCAGAGCACATAAGAGGCCCTGCCCATGTCGCCTGGAATCAAAACTGGTTGGCCAACTGACCGGTATCGTGATGGCACAGCCGGATTGCCGGGCGGAAACGACCTGGTTGCACCTTTCCGGTGGACACAGACCTCGGTTATCCTGTTGTTTACTATGTGTTTTTCAATCTTTGCAATGTTGTGGCACACATCATAGACGAGGGAGAGCCCGAGTTTACTCTGGCTTGTCCTGAAAACGCCCTCAAAGGTCTCCCGGACCCAATGGGTGATCATCTGCCTGTTCGCGAATGCATAATTAGCGGCACCTGCCATGGCGGAGAGATACCTCTGCCCCTCATCGGCTTCGATTGGTGCGCAGCATAATTGCCTGTCCGGAAGAGAGATTCCATACTTGGCCGAAGCTTTGATCATCTCTCGAATACTGTCGTCACAAATCTGATACCCGAGGCCCCTGGATCCGGTGTGGATCATGATTGTGATTTGTCCCTCGAACAATCCGAAGTTCTCTGCAGCATTAGCGTCGTAAACCTCCTGAACGAAGCCTACCTCTACAAAGTGGTTGCCGCTTCCCAGGGTCCCAAGCTGGTCTTTCCCTCTCTCGTATGCCCTGTCAGATACAGTGTCCGGATCGGCATAATCGAGATGGCCTCCATCCTCGATGAACGTAAGGTCTTCCTGAGAGCCATACCCCTTTTCAACGGCCCATCCTGCTCCCTTCTTGAGAACCCTTTTCAGCTCATCCTTTGAGAGTTTTAAATCTTTCCGGCGGGAACCGAGGCCGCTCGGTATGTTTGTATAGAGGTTGTCTATGATTTCCTTTATCCGGCTTCTTGTTTCGTCCACGCTCAACACGGAGCGTATCAGTCTAACACCTCAGTTTATGTCGTATCCTACACCGCCTGGCGATACCACACCATCTTTGAGATCAAAGGCGGCCACTCCTCCTATAGGAAAACCGTAACCCCAGTGAACGTCGGGCATGGCCATTGAAGCATGAACAATACCGGGAAGGGTGGCAACATTCTCTACCTGTTTCATACTCTCGTCTGTACCGAGAACCTTGAGGAGCCCTTCATCAATATAAATGAGCCCTTCCACCCTCATGGCGCCGTGTTTTTCGATCATGAACCGGAAATCGTCTATTTTCTTAAAATATGATCTTTTCTGTTCATCCATACTCTATAGTATACATTACTTGAAGATTCCGGGCGATTATTGTCCTGTCCCATAAATGTCATTCCGAGCGAAGGAATCTCTCTTTTAGATTGCCACGTCGCTTACGCTCCTTGCAATGACTATGGAAAGGACTGTTAGGGGCCATAATGCTAGATATCCAGAAAGATGGTGGCTTTCAGCAGATTGTTCTCTTGCTTAATGGCAAATTTATGGTACGTAACGGCCTTAATCTCTTTATATACAGGATGCTTGCCGGGATCAAAGGCCTCACCAGTCATAACGATGTTGAACCTTCCCGCTTTTTCCAAGACTGAGAATGTACCGGGAATAAATCTTTCTGTGTCCCACAGGTAGAGAAGTTCGTTCAGAAAAACCACCAGCGCCCCTTCTTCGTTGTCCATGGTTATCTGTCTCGTAAACCGTGCCGCTATTGTCTCAGGATCGGTAATGAGCGAAAAGAGGGCAGCGCCTGCATGCATGAAAAGTTCTGCCAGGTTTCTGCCGTATATCTCGAGGCCCATATCCGCCTCATGCTCGATTACCGTGAACCGGATTTCCTGCGTGCTCATCATGGGAACATCATCGCGAATAACTATACATTAGTATAGTACATTTCTTCAAAATGAAGCGTGTTAAAAGCTTGTGTTTTTACGGCATCAAGAAAAAATTAAAATTTTTTAATTTTTTTCTTGACAGACCGATATACTATTGATATAAGAATTAAAAAATTTTAATAAAGGAGGTGGTATGGGTTTTTTGACTCATAAAAATACCGAAAAGGAGGTAAGGATGAAGAAGTTTATAGTGGTTGCAATCGCAGTACTTCTTGCAATTCCTGCAATAAGCTTCGCAGGAAGCGCCACAAGCAGATGGGATTTAACGATTGGTGGCTATGTTGAATTTGATATGGGCTGGGCCGATATGGGAACAAATGCAGATTACGCTTTGGCTCCAAGAGATTCCTATGGCGTTTATGAGAGAAGAGAAGCTGAATACGACAGCGAGTACGCTGCCGGTGGTGGCGGCAGGCTCTGGTGGATCGTCAAGGGTCCTGATGCATGGGGCGGCAAGACAAGCGCCTATGTTGAAGGTGATTTCAGAGGCCAGACTGGTGATTATGGCGAATTCAACCTGAGACATGCATTCATGCAGATCCAGTGGGCAAATGACGGCCTGCAGATCGGTCGTCAGTGGCAGCGCTGGGGCGCACACTTCCCCTTTGGCGGCTACCTGCTCGCATTCTCAGGCCTTGGACCGTCTTTAAAGGGCCAGAGAAATGAGGCCATCGTGTGGGATCACAAATTTGCCAAAGACTGGGGCTTCTATCTGGGCGTGTACCACAACTCAAACCAGGATTTTGGAGCTCGTACACTTGATGACTTTTCTCAAAGCCCGTACCCGTTTATTGAAGGTGGTTTCAAGTACACGTCTGAGAGCTGTGGCAGGATCGGAAACCAGATCATGATGTTTGACCTCGGCGGTTTTGTTGGATGGGAACGGAAGATTGTCGATGTGGACCCTGACCCAACTATATCCGCTCTTGATGACGATCTGAAAAACGCATGGGGCGTAGCATTAAAGTATTATGTCCCTATCATCCCTGAGAGGAAGGGGAACAAGGCAGGCGCCCTTGGTATCGGCGGTAACGCCTTTATTGGCCAGAACCTTGGATGGTACGGCGGCGTCGGATCATATCCAAGACCGGACAACACTGCTGCTAATCAAAGCTTGTCGTACCCGCATTCATGGGGTGGATGGTTCCAGTTGGACTACTGGTTTACCAACGAACTGTCTTTCCATGGCTGGTACTCCCATGCGCAGAACAAGTACAGCGGAAGGTTCTTAGACCCGACTGCTTTCGCAACCAACCAGAACGTTATGAAGAAGAACCAGCAGTATATCTTCAACGTCTCTTATGATGTCAACCCAGCCATGAGGTTTGGTGTTGAATATGCTCACATCCGCACGAATTACGGAAACTATAGTTGGGCTAATGCTGGTACAGTTGACGCTCCCGTCTTCTATATCAATGGTGACAAGAAAGGAACTATGAACACAGTCAGAATCGGTGCGTGGTATTTCTTCTAAAAAACAGCACAGCACACGCAACACAAGGGAGGCTTCTGCCTCCCTTTTTTATTGGAGAATAATAATGGTTTTCTATTCAGATAACCTTTCCTGACTTTCTTCAGTTATTGACAGGTCACATTGGTTTTGTTATGCTCTGTGTGAAAAAATAATGGCCGGAGTGGTGGAACTGGAAGACGCGCCGGACTCAAAATCC
>Ga0105103_10000406_pt1 | contig 24074 bp, 16 predicted proteins | sample PPLLaktember2015_2_FD_79107 | JGI IMG/M metagenome (GOLD analysis project Ga0105103, IMG submission 79107) | Freshwater sediment microbial communities from Prairie Pothole Lake near Jamestown, North Dakota, USA - PPLs Lake P7 Core (6) Depth... | ecosystem: Environmental > Aquatic > Freshwater >...
AACCGCCTGATCGGCGATCTGCTCGACATCGCCAGCATCGATGCCGGCAAGCTGCGAGTGGCGCCGACCCGTGGCGACCTCGCGGCGCTGCTCGGCGAAGCGGTGGATGCGTTCACCGCCGCCGCGGCCGTGAAGCAGATTCAAATCGAGGTCCAGTGCCAGGAACACCCGCTGCCGGCCGAGTTCGATCACGCGCGCCTCTTCCAGGTGCTGGCCAATCTCATCATGAACTCCATCAAGTTCAGCCCCGCCGGCGGCCGCATCACCGTTCGCGGCGAGCGTGACGGCGGCACCTTTCGTTGCTCGGTCAGCGACACCGGCATCGGCATCGCCGCGGATCAGATCGAAACCATCTTCGACCGGTTCTCGCAGGTGGACCACAGCGACGCACGAGGGCTCGGCCTTGGACTGTTCATTTCACGCTGCATCATCGAAGCCCACGGCGGAACCATTCGAGCCGGGAGCACGATTGGACAGGGTACTTGCGTGACCTTCACCGTGCCCGCTGTCGCCCATCATGCTGCTCCAGACCCTTTGGGAGGGAGCTCGCCTGACACTACAATGCGCGCGTGAAACTCGCCACCTTCATCGGCAGCCTCGCGCTGGCATTCGCGGCCCTCTCGGCTTCCGGCACCGCGCAGCCCGCCGGTGCCTACGACCTGCTGATCCGCAACGGCCGGGTGTTCGACGGCAGCGGTAATCCGTGGTTCCCAGCGGACGTCGCTGTGAAAGAGGCGCGGATCGTCGCCGTCGGACGTCTGTCGGACGCCACGGCCACTACCGTGATCGACGCGACGGGCAAGTACGTGGCGCCCGGCTTCATCGACATCCACTCCCATGCCGACGATGGGTCGAGCCCGGATGGAGGATTGCGCGACCCCGACCGCGCGCGGCGGGCGGCGCCGAACCTGGTGTCACAGGGCATCACCACCGTGGTCGTGAACCAGGACGGACGATCGCCCTGGCCCATCAGCGGTCAACGGGCGCTGCTCGAGAAGCAGGGTATCGGGGTGAATGCGATGCTGCTGGTGGGGCACGGCACGGTGCGCCGGCTCGTGATGAAGGACGATGTGCGCCGGCCTTCAACGGCGCAGGAGCAGACCGCGATGCGGGCGCTGCTGAAGCAGGGGCTTGGAGAGGGCGCCGTGGGGCTCTCGGCGGGGCTCGAGTACGACCCGGGGCGCTGGAGCACGACGGACGAGATCGTGGAGCTCGCGCGCGAGCTGCCGCCGGTGGAGGGCGTCTACATCTCGCACGAGCGCAGCGAGGGCAGCGACCCGCTGTGGTACGTACCCAGCCAGGATGGGCCCGGGCCACCCACGTTGCTCGACGCTGTTCGGGAAACGATCGAGATCGGCGAGAAGACCGGCGCTCGCGTCGTCGCCTCGCATCTGAAGTCCAAGGGTGAGCATTATTGGGGATCGAGCGCGGCGGCCGTGGGCCTCATCCAGCGCGCGCGCGATCGTGGCGTGGACGTGTGGGCCGACCAGTATCCCTACCCCACGAGCGGTACCGACGGATCGACGGTGCTGATTCCCGCCTGGGCCATCCGGGCGCCGGGCACGACCGGCCAACCCGCCCCTGGCAGCCGCGCGCAGATGCTGAAGCGCGTGCTGGGCGACCCCTCCACCGCGACGCAGGTGCGCGCCGACATCGGGCACGAGATCCGCCGCCGCGGCGGCCCCGGCAACATCGTGGTCTACGACTACTCCGACAAGAGCGTCTATGGGAAGACGCTGAAGGAGATTGCGGCGACGTGGAAGGTGGAGCCGGTCGAAGCCGCAATCCGCATCCAGATGGAGGGCCTCGATCGCAACGGCGGCGCCCGGATGCGCGGTTTCTCGATGGCGGAGTGGGACATGGAGCACATCGCGAAGCAGCCCTGGGTGGCGACGTCGACCGACGGCGGCATCGCGCTGCCCGACGACGGCCCCACCACGCACGCGCGCTTCTACGGGAGCTTCGTGCGGAAGATCAGTCACTACGCGATCGAGCGCGGTGCGATCTCGCTCGAAGGCGCGATTCGCGCGGCGACGACGCTGCCGGCGCGCGTCATGGGACTGACGGATCGCGGCGCCATTCGCGAGGGGATGGCGGCGGACCTCGTCGTCTTCGACCTCGGCACGATTCGCGACAAGGCCACGTTCTTCGAGCCACATCAGCATTCCGAGGGCATCGAGCACGTGTTCGTGAACGGTGTCGCGCGTGTCATGGATGGGAAGATCGTGGCGGCGCTGCCAGGGCGCGTGCTGACGCGGCCGTGACCTGGGGCCCCGGGTCGCATCAGCGCCGAAGAACGCCGAACAGGAGCAGGAAGGCGCGATTGCGCACCCCCTGGTCCTCGTTGGGGCCGCTCGTCGAGCCCGTCACACCCTCTTCATAGCGGCCTTCAAGGGTGATGAGGCGGCCATAGAAGCCGCCGCCAACGACCAGGCCGATATCGAGAAGATCGACGGAGGCGTTCCGGTCGAGGCTGAAGTTGATCGAAGGGCCCGCGAGGAGCTGCAGCCCGCGACCGCCGATCGCCACCCGGGCCAGTACGGGAACCTCGAGATAATTGAGGCTGACGGCGAACCTCTCATCGAAAGTGAACAGACCCAAGGGATCGTCGGAAGAGAGCCTGAGCGCGTGCGTCTTCTGGACGAAGAGCACTTCCGGCTGCAGGGCCAGCCGCTCCGTGAACACATAAGCGAACGAGCCGCCGATGGCGACGCCAAGGTCCGTGCCGGTCTCCTCGACGACCGATTCGAACTCCTGCGCCGGCCCTGTCACCGCGGCGACCGTCATGCCTCCCTTGACGCCGAGCTCGAAGGACTGAGCCGCCGCCATGTTTGACAGCAGCAGGAACAAGCAGACCCCGGCAGTGGTGTGCGTCGACATGACCGCCTCCGACGGGCCAGATGCATGAGGTCTGCCAGCCCGGCCTGGGGTAAACAGGCGCAGAGGCGGACGAGGAGCGGCGCAGCGACGCCGTTCCGGCACCGGGGCCGCGTTGGATTGGAGGACCGGGCTGGATTCCCGGCAGTTGTCGCCAGGCCAGATGGCCCGCATGGCTCGACAGTGGCATCCGGCGGGGGCATAATCCCGAGGCTCTTGTGACTGGAGACTCCGATGCCGTTTCACAGCCCTTTCCCCGACGTCACGATTCCCGACGTGCCCCTCACGGACTTCGTGCTGGAGATGGTCGACGGCTACCGTGATCGACCGGCACTGGTCGATGGCCTCTCCGGCCAGACGCTCACCTTCGGCGAGCTGGCCGATCGGATTCGCCGCCTGGCTGCCGGCCTCTCGCAACGCGGGATTGGCAAGGGCGATGTCGTGGCGATCTGGGCGCCGAACCTGCCAGAGTACGCGGTGGTGTTCCACGCGGTCGCTCGACTGGGCGCCGTGCTCACACCGGCGAACCCGACTTACACCGTGGAGGAACTGGCGTTCCAACTGCGAGACGCCGGTGCGCGGCTGCTGGTCACCACCAACGCACTCGTCGCTCGCGCCCGAGAGGCGGTGGCGGTAGCGGTGGCGGCCACGGCCACGACCATCGCGGTCGTCACCATCGATCGCTCCGAGCACGTGCCGGCGCTCGAGGACATCGAAGTGGATGCCGATCCGCCGCCGGTGACCATTGACCCTGCCACCGACGTGGTGGTGATGCCCTACTCGTCCGGCACCACCGGCCTTCCGAAGGGCGTGATGCTGACGCATCGCAACCTGCTCGCGAATCTCGTGCAGATCGACGCCATCGAACACCCCGACCTTCGTGCCCTCGCCGGCGTGCTCCCCTTCTTCCACATCTACGGCATGGTCGTCGTCATGAACTTCGGGCTGCGACGCGGCGCCACCTGCGTCACGCTGCCGCGCTTCGACCTCGAAGCCTTCCTGCGCATGCTGCAGGACTGGCCAATCACGCTGGCGCACATCGTGCCGCCGATCGCCGTGGCGCTCGCCAAGCATCCGGTGGTGGACAACTACGACCTCTCGGGCGTGCGCTGGCTGTTCTCGGGCGCCGCACCCCTCGGCCCGCAGCTGACCGAGGCGGTGGAGACACGGCTGAACGTGCGTGTCCGTCAGGGATACGGCATGACGGAAGCCAGCCCCGCCACCCACTACACCGTGCCTGGCGCCCACCGCCCGGGCAAGATCGGGCCGCTCATGCCCTGCACCGAAGGCCGCATCGTCGATCCGGAGTCCGGCGCCGATCTGCCGGCAGGCGCAGCCGGGGAAGTGTGGGTGCGAGGTCCTCAGGTGATGAAGGGGTATCTCAACAACCCGGAGGCCACCGCGCGCACCGTGGACGCGGACGGCTGGCTCCGCACGGGCGACATCGGCATCGTCGACGAGGACGGCTATCTCGAGATCGTCGACCGGCTCAAGGAGCTGATCAAGGTGAATGGGTTCCAGGTGGCGCCCGCCGAGCTCGAGGCCGTGCTGCTGAAGCATCCGAACATCGCGGACGCCGCCGTGATCCCGGTGGAGGACGAAGTGGCCGGCCAGGTGCCCAAAGCGATCGTCGTGCTGCGGGAGCCGCTCAGCGCTGAGGCCGTGATGGCCTTCGTCGAGGAGCACGTCGCGCACTTCAAGCGGGTGCGGCACGTCGCGTTCGTGGAGAGCATTCCGAAGTCGCCGTCCGGCAAGATTCTCAGAAGGGTGTTGGTGCAGAAGGATAGAGACACTACTGCAGCTGGTGATCTGGCGAGCTCGTGATCTGGTGATCTGATCTGGGGACCTTCTGATCCGCTGATCTGCCGATCCCTGATCCCCGATCCCGGTTCAGCTACAGCAGCGTGCGCCACCGCCGGAAGAGCAGGACGTAGATGGCGGCGTACAGCGCGACCACCACGAGGCCGATCCATTCGATCCGGAGCGGCGTGAACTGAAACGCCAGCACCAGCCCGCACATCAGCAGCCAGTGTGCCGCTACATACGTCGCGATGCCCATCCGCCCGGCCGTCATCCCGAGGTTGTCCGAGTAGAGGCGAATCAACGAGTCGAGCGAGTTGACGACGAAGACGATGCCGACCACCACCATCGCCACCGTCAGCGCCGGCGGCACGTGGACGCCCTGGCGGAAGTAGAAGTAGAGCACCGAGAACCAGGCCGCCAGCGGGATGGATGGGATGACGAGCAGCGATACCGCCAGCTGCCACGTGCGCATCCCGCCCACGAAGCGCGACACGAACTGGCCGATCATGATGCTCCACGAGAACCACCAGAACAGATAGAACGCGTGGTAGTCCGACATCGGCAGCACGAAGTGTGGCAGGCGCAGGAAGTAGGGCCCGATGTCGGCGGCGCTGGAGGCGAGCCCGGACGCGCCCATGCCAGAGGCCAGCCACATCGCGCCGACCAGCGCACCGAAGAGCCACATCGACGACACGCTGAGAACGCGGATATAGCGGATGTGGGTGCTGGTGAGCACCGCCAGCAGCACCGTGCCCGCGACGATGCCATAACGCGCGCCATCCCCGATGGCGGGCACATAGAACGGCAGGTTCTGCAGCAGCAGATGCGCGGTGAACGCACAGGTGCCGACGATGACGACGTTGTTGACGAACTTCACCGCCGGGATCTCGAAGAGCCGCAGGTGCGGCTCGACCGCCAGGAAGTAGAACGTCGTCAGGAAGTAGAACCCCCAGACCAGGAACCCCCAGAAGCCGAACGCGATGGCCAGCGGGTTGGCAAAGGCGTACACGGGTTCGCGCGCGTACATCGGAAACTCCGTCAGCGGCAGCATGATGAGCCCGACGTCGAGACCCGACGTGAAGAGCAGGGTCGTGAACCCCAGGAGAGACAGCGGCAGCGGACCCTCGATGCGCCGTCCACCCCATCGCGCGATGATGACCCCGGAGGTCAGAAGCGTCACGAGAATGGCGACGGAAAGCACGTGCTGCGCGGTCACTGCCGCGGAGTATACGACGCGGCCTGCGTCAGCGGCCGAGCTGGAGTAACATCCGCCGCATGACCGATCACCGTCGTCAGTTCGTGCGCCAGCCGGGCCCGTTCGACGGCGCCTGGAACGGGCCGGCCGGTTCGAATCCCTGCCTGATCACCAACCTCAGTCCGACCGGCTGCTTCCTCAACAGCGTGACGACACCGGAGCCGGGATCGCCGTTCACCGTCACCGTCGTCTTCGGTGAGACGCGGTTCACGGTGCCTGCGGAACTGGTCTACCAGGATGCCATGCAGGGCTTTGGCGCCCGCTTTCCCGCGTCGGATCAGTCACGCGCGCTCGCGTATGCAATGGGCGCCGGGCTTCCCAGCGAAACGCTCTTCGGCCATTCGAACGGGCCCGCATCCGCGTAGTGGTCGTGAACGGGCACCGCGGCGTCGGCCTCGGCCGCCGGGAACCGCTTGGGCCCAAGCGGCTGGTTCAGGAGGAGCATCGCCTCCACGGCCTGCATCGTGAGCGGTCGTGAGAAGAGGTAGCCCTGCGCGTGCGTGCAGCCCAGGCGTTCCAGCTCCATCGCCTGTGCGTCGCTCTCGATGCCTTCGGCCACCACGCTGGTGTTCAGCGTCCGCGCCAGCGCCAGGATGCTCTCGACAATCGGCCGGTCCGAACGCAGCAGGCTGTTCACGAAGGACCGATCGATCTTGAGCGCGTCCACGGGGAGTTTGTGCAGGTGGCTCAGCGACGAGTAGCCGGTGCCGAAGTCGTCGAGATAGATCTTGACGCCGAAGTCGCGCAGCTCGCGGAGCATGCCGGCCGCCACCTTCGGGTTCTCCATCAGCGCGGTCTCGGTGATCTCGAGGCGAACATCGCACGGCTCGAGCCCTGCGTCGAGGACGGCCCGCTCGACGACGCCGAGGAAGTTGTGCTGCACGAGCTGCCGGCTGGACACGTTGACCGTGATGTAGTCCAGCCCCTGGGGAAACCGCCGCCGCCAGTCCGCGAACGTGCGGCACGCCTGCCGCAGGACCCACGTGCCGATCGGCTCGATCAGCCCGACTTCCTCCGCCAGCGGGATGAACTGGTCCGGCGCCACCGGCTCGCCGTGGCGCTTCCAGCGGATCAGCGACTCGAAGCCCACGCACATGCCCGAGGCCAGCAGCACGATCGGCTGGTAGTGCACCTCGAACTCGTTGTTGGCGACCGCGTGACGAAGGTCGTTCTCGAGCCCGAGCCGATCGCGCACGCGCGCGTGCATGTCCGCGTCGAACAGCTCGTGGCGGGCCTTCCCGCGCGTCTTCGCGTGATACATGGCGGTGTCGGCATCGCGCATGAGCTCGTCCGGGCTGGCGTACTGCGGCAACCCGATGGCGATGCCGATGCTGGCCGTCGTGTAGACCTCGCGCGCACCGATCTGGAACGGCGCGCTCAGCGACTCCTGGATGCGGAACGCGACCGCGTTGGCCTGCTGCTCGTGGCCGAGGCTGTTGAGGAGAATGGCGAACTCGTCGCCGCCCAGTCGCGCGAGGAGATCCGTGGGCCGCAGGCACGACTCGAGCCGGCGTGACGCCGCGGTCAACAGCTGGTCACCGACGAGGTGGCCCAGGCTGTCGTTCACCACCTTGAACCGATCGAGGTCGAGATACAACACCGCGAACAGTCCGCTGCTGTGCTGCGACTTGGACTCGGCCAGGCGGCGGCCCAGTTGTTCTGCGAACACTGTGCGGTTGGCGAGGCCGGTCAGCGGATCGGCGTAACCGGCCCCGCGGATCCGGTCACGCGCGGTCAATTGATCGGTCTGTTCCGTGAGCGATCCCGCCAGCCGCCCCGTACGCCGGGTCGAGCCTCGCTCCGCAATTCCGCGGCACACGAACAATCGATAGCTGCCATCTTCGTGGCGAAGCCGGTGCTCGTGATACAGGCGATCGGTCTGCCCGCCGAGGTGCGCGTCGAGCGCCTCTTTCAGCGAGCCGGCATCGTCCGGGTGCACGCGAGCAAGCCAATCCTCGGGACGGCCGGGGCCCGCCTGCGCGGCGAGGCCCACCATCTCCCGCCACCGGCCGGAGAAAAAGCACTCCTGCTGGCGCAGATCCCATTCCCACAATCCGTCGTTGGCCGCCTCCGCGGCAAGCGCCAGGCGCGCCTCACTGCGCCGCAAGACGCCGTCCTCGCGCACGCGGTCGGTGAGATCGTGCCAGATCAGCGTGGCGCCCCCATCGACGGGGAGCACCCTGACCTCGAGAATGCGCGGGCTCGCGGCTGGCGGGAGGATCAGCCGCGCGAGCGTCCGGGGGCTGCGGAGGCTCAGCACCTCGTGGACGATGCGGGGCAGTTCGGTCCTGCCGAGCGCCGGCACGGCGCCGACGAGAGGCTGCCCGAGCGCGCGCTCCGGCGGGCATCCCACCAGACGCGTCATCTCGTCGCTCCACAGCGTCACCTCGCCGTTGCCGTTCAGGACGGACATTCCCTGGACGAGCGCGTCCGTCACTTCTCGACGGCGATGCTCTTCGTGATGCTGATTCAGGTACGCGTCGTACGCGCGGTAGGTGAGGTACAGCGGCACGGCCGCGACGGGCAACAACGCCCACTGTCCGTGGGCGATGGCCTCGGCGAGCGCCACCGCCAGAGCCGCACCCACCGCGTGTGGCGCGCAGCTGCGGATGACTAGCGACACCCAATCCGGATCGATCGGTTGTCTGGTGAGCAGTGACACGGCGACCGCGGTGGTGCCCCTGGCGATGCAGTAGGCGACGACGGCGGCCGCAATCGGCCCTGCCTGCCACGGCCACGTGAAGTGGCCGATGGTGCCCCCGAGCATCAGGTGGACCGCGCCGGCGAACTGGATCGCGACAAGGGTCCCGGCCGTGCTCGTGAGGATCCGAATGCCCCGCCGCGAGTCGGCGGCCTGGGCGAAACCGTCCGCGAGCTCTCCGGCCGCGGCAATCACCATCGCGGCCGGGGTCCCGAGGAGGATCAGTGTCGTCAACGTGATCACGAACGACGGCCGCATCGTCGTCCTGCCGGCCGCCTGTGACGGGCGCGCGCTGTGGGCCGCGATCAGGATGACGCCGACCAGCAATCCCGAGAACTCGAGCGTCTGCTCGTCCAGAGGCCATCCGTCCAGCATCACCAGCACGCCCATTCCCAGCGTGGCGGCCGTGCAGACGGCGAGAGACGTTCGAGCGAAGGGTCTCGACACGGAAACTGTAAGGCCGGATACAGCAATGCCGGGACCAGTTCTGTGCTTTCTCTAAAACGCTGAAAACAAACGACTTGATGCCTGACCAGTTCAGGCCCAGACCCCGGCGGTGTGTAGTTCTGGCACAGTCGTGGGCGTAATTCGTAATGGGCTACGGCTGCAGTTCCCTCCTCACGGCGCGCAGCATCGAGCGCACCTTGTTGATTTCCCGCTGCAGGCCCACCCTGGCGAACGGCTTCATTTCCGCCGGCGCCTGCGGCAGGCTGGCGGCGCCTTCGAGCCGTGGCACGATCCCGAACTTGAGCGCCGGGTCGTGATCGAAGCGCTCCCCCTTCGCGTAGTTGAGCGGCACCAGAAGCCGCGCGATTCGGCGAAGGGCGGCGTTGGCGCGGCGTCGGAGATCCTGGTCGTCAGGCGCCTGCGCCACCCGTGCGTCCCTCTCGAGGCGCCACGCGCCGATCTCGCCAGCGAGCCGCGCGAGGTCGTGGACGATGGGACCGAGATCGATCTCGCCGGCGGCCGCCTCGTGGTATTTCGACACCGCCGCTCGCATTTCATCCACCGCCGCGGCGTAGTCGAACGGGTGCAGCGGCGCGTTCAGGATGCGCACGATCGTCGTCAGGTAGACCATGAGGTCGCGGCGCAGGATCTCGAGATCCGCGACCGGCATCAGGTCGTCAACCGTGTGCCACGCGATGTTGCCGCCGCATCCGCCGACGGCGTAGTAGCCGCGGCGCACCCGTTCGTCGGCGGGGATGTTGGAGAGCAGCATGTAGAGGCCGGTGGGTCCGATCTGGTTGAACGAGTAGTCTCCGGCGCGGAGGGGCCGGACGCGCGTCGAGGGCAGGCCGAGTGCGTCTTGGATGGACGACCGGCACACCGCGTCGGCCTCGGCCATCCACATCACTTCCTCGTAGGCCGTCGCCCCGGCGCAGCCGGGCGAGTCGATGTCGAGTTGTGCCACGCAGTGCTGATCGAGTTCGTCGGCAAAGGTATCGGCATACCACGTGGAGCCGGCATACCGGCCTGTCGAGTGCCCCGGCCACCAGGCGATGCGCACGGTCCGCTTCAGGCGGTCGCGGAGGCCCCAAAGCACGCGCGCCAGTTCCAGCAGCGCGGCGTCACCCGTGGCGTTGTCGCCAATGCCTTCGTACCACGAGTCGTAGTGGCCGTGCACCAGCAGGAACTCGTCGGCATCCTCCTGCCCGCGAATCTCGGCCACCGGCAGCAGGCAGCGCATCCAGCCCTCGCGCAGCCACGTCTTGATCGACGCGCGCACGGGGCCGCGCTGCACGTCGGCGATCAGCGCCTCGCCGTCGGGATGATTGATGCACACCACTGGCACGGCGGGCTTGCGGCCCAGCGATTCCGCGGTCGGGGCTCCCCAGATCGAGGTGCAGATGCCCTCGTGCACGTTCTTGCCGGGGTGGATGAAGATCTGGCCGATCGCGCCCCGCCGCTCGAACGCGCCCACCGAGGCCGGCATCGAGAAGCCCTCGGTGAGGACAATCCGACCGCGCACGGGGTCGTCGGCGCCACCACCGCGGGCCGCGTCCGGCAGGTCGAAGAGCGAGGACGTGCCACCCGCGTATTTCGAGGGGACATAGCAGATCTCCCCCTCGATGGCCGCGTCGCCGGTGGAGCGGCCCATGGCCGGCGGCCGTGCGTGCAGGGTCCGCGTCGCGCCAGCCGCGCTGGTCGTAGTCCCCGCGCCGGCAATCGAGATGCTCAACTCGGCGCGAACCGGATTGCTGATGTACAGCTCCGGCGTGTGCAGCGTGACCGGCACGCCAAGTGCCTTCAGCCGTTCGACGATGTAGCGGCCGGCGACTTCCTCGTCCGGCGTGCCCGATTCACGGACGAGCGTGGCGAACCTCTCGAGCAGCGCCTGTGACTCGTCGAGCCGGATCGCCTCTCGCGCCGTCGTCTCGAGCGCCTCGTCTTTGAATACGTTCATTGCGTTTGACATCGTAGGTGCTCTCCGAGAGTTCAAAGTTCAAGAGTTCAAAGTTCACAGCTGCCAGCCCTTATCGCCCTTCGTCGAAGAATATCGCGAGGTTCGGCGCCGGTGTCGGCGGCGTGAGCCGGCTGACCACGATGAACGTCACCGCGCTCGCCACCACGCCCACTTCCACCGAATCGATGCCGTGTGAGGCGAAGCTGTGTTGGAGGGTGAAGGTCCAGACCAGGCAGGCGACGAACCCCACCACCATGCTCCAGATGGCGCCTTCCTTCGTCCCCCGACGCCAGTTGAGGCCCAGCACCACTGGGACGAAGAAGAAGCTGGCGATGAACTTGGACTGCTCGATGACGATGGCCTGGACGTCACCCAGTTTCTGCGTCGCGAACCAGAACGGGATGATGCCGAGCCCGACGATGGAGAGGCGGTTGACCCACACCAGGCGCCGCTCGGTGGCGGCGGGGTTGACGAGCCGCTTGTAGAGGTCGTGCGCGAAGGCTCCGCCCGTCACGAGCAGGATGGAGTTCACGGTGGACATGATGGCCGAGAGCATCGCGATCAGGAACAGCGATCCGAGCAGCGGCGGCATCACAGTGGAGGCCATGATGCTGGAGGCCTGGTCGGGGAATGGCAGGTAAGGGAACAACCCGCGCATGCCCATGCCGAGCGTGGTCACGCACGATCCGATGATCACCTGCAGCAGCATCGAGATGCCGATTGCGTAGCGCACCGTGGCCACGTCGCGCATCGAGTAATAGCGCGTCATCTCGTACGGGGCGGCGGCGATGCCGAACCCGAACGAGAGGCCGAACGCCAGCAGCTCCTTCCACGAGAACCACCAGCCGGTTGTGCGCGGCTCAATCGACCCGATGTATTCACCGAGTGCCGTGAATCCACCCACGTGCACGAGCACGACGGGCACCGCGCACACCAGCGCCAGCACCATGACCAGCGTCTGGATGAATTCGATGTACGAGCTGGCCCGCACTCCGCCGAGCACCGTATAGAAACCGGTGCTGGCCAGCAGCGCGGCCATCGCCACCATCGGCGTCACGCCGAACACGGCCGAGGCGATCTCGCCGATCGCCTGGAACTGCGCCGTCAGCAGGATCGAATAGGTGACAATGATGAGGCCTGCCGCCAGCGTGCGGGCGCCCTCGCTGGCGAAGCGGGTGCCGACGTAGTCGGCCACCGTGAGCGCGCCGAACCGCCGCAGCTTGGGCGCCACGAACAGCGCGGAAACCGCCCACCCCGCCCAGACGCCGAACCAGATCCACGTCCAGCTCACGCCGGTCAGATAGAGCCGGCCCAGGGTGCCGACGAACGTGCCGGCGCTGATCTGTGTCGCCGCCAGCACGGCGCCGCCCACCCACGGCCCGATCGTGCGGCCGGCGACGAGAAACTCCACCTCGGAGGTGGCGCGGCGGTAGCCCCAGAGCGACACGCCGAAGACGATGGCGAAATAGGCCAGCGTGACCCACATGAGGACGGCGGAGTCAGCGGCCATCGGTGCCCTCCGGCCGGTCATGTCGGGCCGCGCGCCAGGCCCAGAGGAAATAGACGGCCAGCCACGCACCCGCGGCGACGAAGAACCCGTAGAAGCTCCACCCGAACCCCACGGGGTCAGGCACGAAAGGCCCCAATTTGCTTCACTTCTTGCGCTTGTGGCAGGAACTGCATCGTTTTCACGCCTTTCGTGCCTGACCCCGACGGGCCCAGGCGGCGCTGGCGACGACCAGCGTCACGATGGCCACCAGGTCCATCACGAACGCGATGTCGAGCGGCTCCGGGTCGCCCGGCATCGCATACGGCACCCGGACGAACGCCGGCAGGTGGCCGAGCGTGGCCGAGCCTTCGCCGCCCGACCAGGCGAGCCCCGGCATCGTGCCGGCCGCCGTCGCGCCGGCCGGAATCCGCACGCGGATCCGCACCGCCTGCGATAGCCCGTCCGCCGGAACGCTCGGAATCCAGAGCGGACACCGGGAGGCGCGCGAAGACGGCTGCTCGACGGCATAGCGCAGCATGTAGGTGGCGCCGCCGGGCCGCAACACGAGCGCGCGCGTGCGGCCAATCATCCGCGGATCACCCGTGGCGGTGGCGCCGCGGATCTCGATCAGCTCGACCCGAGCGCCGTCCACCACCTCCACGCGGTGCTCCACTTCCGCCGCGCCGTCGACGGTCAGCGCGAGCTCGACCGTGCACGAGGTCGCCGACTGGAACTCGACGCGGGCCTCGGCGGCGCGCAGCACGGGGGCAGCGGCTGCCGTGCACGGGCCCAGCGAGAAGGCCACGAGCAGGCAGCCGAGCGCGCCGCGGCTGAGCGCCATCAGGTCAGACCAGGTCGAACGTCAGCTCGCCAAGCTTCTCGAGGCTGCAGGCAATCTTGTCGCCCGGCTTCAGCCACGCCTGCTTGTCCTTCTTCATGCCCTGGATGACGCCCGCCGGCGTCCCGGTGTAGATGACGTCACCCGGCTTCAGCGTGAAGTAGTCGGAGATGTAGCTGATCATCCTGCGCGTGTTGAAGATGAAGTCCGACGTGCTCGACGACTGCCGGGTCTCGCCGTTGACGCGGCACTCGATCGCCAGGTTATCGGGGTCGATCTGCTCGGCCGTCACCAGATAAGGGCCGATCGGCGCGAACTCGTCGATCGCCTTGCCCACCATCCACTGGCCGCCACGGCCATTCTGCAGGTCGCGCGCGGTGAAGTCGTTGCCCGTGGCATAGCCGGCGACATACGACAGCGCGTCAGCCTCGCTCACGCGCGACGCCGTCTTCCCCATCACGATGACGAGCTCGACCTCGTAGTCGAAGTTCGTGGCCAGATCCACGGGCAGCTTCACCGTGCCCTTGTGCCGGTTGAGCGAGCCGTTGAACTTGTTGAAGAGCACCGGGTACTCCGGTATCGGCGAGCCGATCTCCTCCGCGTGCTTTCGGTAGTTGAGCCCGACGCACACGATCTTGTCGGGCCGGCTGACGAGCGGGCCGTACTCCATCCCGTCTTCGGGTCGGAACGCCGCCTGCGCCGCCGTGCCGCTGAGCGCCGCCTCCACCACCGCCTGCACGCTCGGGCCGTCCTCCTGCTGCAGCAGATCGTCCATCGTCGCAGGGGCGTACATCTTCAGGAGCGTGGCCGCCTGCGCCACATCCAGGATGCCCTTGGCGGTTTTCGCACCCAGGAGATCGCGCCCCTGGCTGCGGAACGTCAGCAGGGTAAGGCCGCTGGCCAGGCCCGTGCGGAGGGTACGTGTGGCCGCCTCAGCGGCCGGCGCCGGGGTCGATGCTGGCGAGGCGCAGCCCGCCGCCGCTCCGGCAGCGGCCGCCGTGCCCGCGGTCTTCAGAAAGTCTCGTCGGTCGATGTTCATGGCGACGAATGATACCTATAATGCCCGCCATGAGAGGCCTCGTTCTCGTGCTGACGCTCCTGGCCGGGGCCGCCGCCGTGCAGCCCGCCGCCGCGCAGTCGAAGTACCACGACGCCAACGGACGCGTGCACGTGGCGCTGGCACGGCAGCCGCTCTCGCCCAACGGCCCCTCGAAGGGTCCCGCCACAATGGCGGAAGGCGGCATCCAGACGATCCTCGCGGAGATGGGCGCGACGGTCCGCGTCGCGGAAGCGCGGCTGACGCGGGAGGAAGAGACCGAGTACGGCGGCTGGAAGAAGCTGGGCATGTCCCTCGGCCACTTCGCCGACATCGTCTCGAAGAACGAGCGCGACGGATATCTCACCGTCGGCCTGCTGGCCACGTGTCCGTCGATGCCGGGTCTGGTGGCGGGGCTCCAGCGATCCGGCCCGACGCCCGAAGCCATCAGGATCGGCATGCTGTGGCTCGACGCACACCCGGATCTGAACACGCCTGAAACCACGCGCAGCGGCTCGCTCGGCGGCATGCCAGTGGCCGTGGCGACAGGGCGCGCGCTGCACGGCATGCGCCTGGATGCGAAGCTCGATCCGCCGCTGCCCGACCGATACGTCGTCATGGGCGGCGTGCGCCTCACCGATCCGCTCGAACAGCACCTCGTCGACACCTCGATGATCGAGCAGCTCAGTGTCGACGACCTTCGCCACATGACGCCGGCGGTCTGGGCCGCGCTCGATCGGCTGAACCGGACGACTGACAAGATCTACGTGCACATCGACATGGACGTGCTCGATCCGCGTGAGGTGATGGCGCACGGCAACAAGGTGCCGGGCGGCCCGTCGAGCGAGGAACTGGCGCGGTTGTTCGAGCAGATCTTCACCCGCTACCCCAAGGCCTCAGCCATCGGATTCGCCACCATCCCGCCGACCGACGAGGGCGGGCTGTCCATCGCGGCGCTCAACCGCATGATCGCGGCCGCCGTCCGTGGCGTGCAGGCGCGACGGTGAAGATGCGCTGACGGCCGCAGCCGCCGACCCCCACACGATGCCCCGGTGATCAACCGGCGCTTCGAGGAGACGCTGACGCAGCTCGAACGCGCGCGGATGGTGCGCCCCAGGCCCCGCCACGCCGATCTTCCCGGCGCACAGCGTCGCGCACCCGGGCGCCTGCGGTCGCCCCCCGCAGACGCTCCACCTGGCCAGTCGCGACGATCAGGCCGTTCCGAAGCTCCGAACCGCCTCGTCCTCCGACTTGAAAACCTCGAACACGGTGGACAGCCTGGTTATGTGCAGCAGTTCTTCGGCCTTCATCGTCGGCTGCAGCAGTTTCAGGGCGCCGCCCCTGCGTAACGCCGTCATGTACTTGCACACGAGCATGCCGATGCCGGCGCTGTCGAGGCGAGTGACGCGCCGCAGGTCGAGCACGATCCTGGTGTGGCCCTCGGCCACGAGCCGGTCGACGCAGTCGCGCAGCGGAATCTCCCCTTCCTCGAGGACCAGACGGCCGTCGAGCTCGAGGATGGTGACGTCGCCGACACGGCGTTCGGTGATACTGATCGAAGCCACCTGACACCTCACCTCAATCGAGGTACTTGATGAACACCACTTCGTTCCGAGCCTCGTTGTAGATCAGCTCGTCGACCAGGGATCGCGTCATCATCAGCCCAAGACCACCGGGCCTCAAGCCCTGCTCCTCGCGAATAATCGCATGCTCGAGCGGAGAATCGGCGGGATTGGCGATCGCGGCATGCCGCAGCTTGTCGATGTCGAAGCCGTCCCCGGGATCGGCGATGCGATACATCAGCAGCCGTTTCGCACGCAGGCACGAAATCCGGACCTTCCGATCGGGATCGAGCTTGCCGCCCCACTCGATGGCGTTGTTCAGCAGCTCGCGGAAGGCCTGCGCGACCGCCTCGTGGACCGCTTCGGGCAGGTTGGTTTCGAGCTGCATCACGAACGACTGAATGCGGTCGGCCATCTCCAACGTGCACGGGGCCACCAGCTCCACCCACTCCGGCCGGGCCGAGACGACCTCGATCGACATCGCCGCCGAAGCGGCCAGCGCCTCGTCGATCACTTCGACGATGGCGGCGGGGGCAAAGGGCTTGCGCAGGTAGCGGTAGGCCTGCCTCCGCACGGCCGAGAGCAGGGTGGCCGGCGTGTCGTCGGCCGTCATCATGATCACGATCGGCGGCGACACCGCTCGTCGCGCGTGCGCCAGGATGTCGAGGCCGCTGACGCTGGGAAGGTTGATGTCGAGCAGCACGATATCGAACCCGCCCTCGTCAAGGCGCGCGATCGCATCGGGCCCATCGCCGGCCTGCTCGACGACGTGGCCGGCGTCGGTTAGCAGCGCGGCCAGAACATGACGGAGTGCGCGATCGTCATCGACGATCAGGATGCGCCGCCGGGAACGGGTCGTCGCGGCCATCGCCAAGCCTCCTGAGGTGAGAAGACCCGGTAGTGTAATACTGACGACCGCCGACAGGTGAGGTGAACGCATGGACGAGACGGTTCCGCCGAATGGTGCCGACGCCCTCGCCGACCCGGGCCCCTACCAGGGGATCCTCCACGAAACGGCCCGCGTGCTGGCGGAATCGCCCTCGCTCGCGGAAGCCGCGCCCCGCATGCTCGAGGTGGTGTGCCGGGCGCTCGGCTGGCAGTACGGTGCCCTGTGGGAAGTGGATCACGCCCGCAAGGTCCTGCAGTTCGTCGGGATGTGGCAACCGCCATCCGAACCGTTCGGCGAATTCGCCGCCGTCACCAGGCGATCGACCTTTGCGCCGGGCATCGGGCTGCCCGGCCGCGTGTGGGCGTCCCGCCAGCCCCTCTGGATCCCCGACGTCACCCGCGACTCGAATTTTCCCCGCGCGGCGTCTGCCGAACGGTCCGGCCTCCATGCCGCATTCGGCCTGCCGATTCGGCAGGGCGCGAACGTCATCGGCATCCTGGAGTTCTTCAACCGCGACATCCTCCAGCCCACGCCCGAACTGCTGGAGATGATGACGACCGTCGGCCGCCAGATCGGGCTGTACGTCGAGCGCAAGTGGGCGAACGAGGACCTGGACCGCTTCTTCAGGCTGTCGCTCGACCTGTTCTGCGTGGCCACCTTCGACGGCTATTTCGTCCGGGTCAATCCCGCCTGGCAGCACGTGCTCGGCTTCGCGGACGCGGAGCTCTGCGCATCGCCATTCATGGAGTTCGTCCATCCCGACGATCGCGCCGCCACTGTCACCGCGCTGTCGGCGCTGACGACCGGCGGGCACGTGATCGATTTCGAGAACCGGTATCGAGCGCGAGACGGCTCGTACAAGTGGCTGCAGTGGACCGCGGCGCCGTTCCCGGCGCAGGGCCTCGTCTACGCCGCCGCGCGCGACGTCACCGACCGCAAGAGCGCCGAGGCGGCGTTGCGAATGTACGCCAGCGACATGGAGCGCGCCAAGATCGAGCAGGAGCAGAACGCCGAACGCCTCGCCCAGCTGGTCAAGGAGCTGGATGTGGCGCGCCAGGTCGCCGTCCGGGCTGGCGGGGCCAAGGGCGAGTTCCTCGCCAACATGAGCCACGAGATCCGCACCCCGATGAACGCGATCATGGGCATGACGGATCTCGCGCTCCGCACCCGGCTCACCCCCCGGCAGCGGGACTACATTCGAACGGCCAGGGAGGCGGCCGACGCGCTGCTGACGATCCTCGACGACATCCTCGACGTCTCGAAGATGGACGCCGGGCGCCTTACGCTCGAACGGACATCGTTCGATGTCCGCAACACCGTGGAAGATGGCGTCCGGCTCCTGGCGCCCCGAGCGGCCGAGAAGGGTCTGGAGCTGGCCTGCCGCATCGCACCCGAGGTGCCCGATATGGTGATCGGTGACCCCGGACGCCTGCGGCAGGTCATCCTCAACCTGGTCGGCAACGCGGTCAAGTTCACCGAAACAGGCGAGGTGATGCTCGACGTCGCCATCGAAGAGGCGACCGCCGACGAAGTGATTTTGCGGTTCCGCGTCACCGACACCGGCATCGGTATCGCTGAAGACAAGCTGTGGGAGATCTTCGGCCCGTTCGTGCAGGCCGACGCGTCGACGACGCGGCGCTACGGTGGCACCGGCCTCGGCCTGACGATCTCGGCGCAGCTCGTGGAGTTGATGGGAGGCCGGATCTGGATCGAGAGCGAGGTCGGCAAGGGTAGCCGCTTCCACTTCCTGGCCCACTTCGGCCTCGCTCCCGCCTCCAGCGACCCAGCCGTGCCGCAACGTGGCCATCTTCCGGATCTCCGCGTGCTGATCGTCGACGACAACGCGACCAATCGCCTCATCCTCACCGAGGTCCTCGCTGGCTGGCAGCTGCGGGCAACGGCGGTGGACAGTGCGGCGGTCGCCATGTCGGCACTCGGTGAGGCCGTCGAGCGTGGCGACCCGTTCGATCTCGTGCTCACCGATGCGATGATGCCCGACGTTGACGGATTCACCCTCGCTTCCGGAATCGGCGCCGACGCGCGGTTCTCGGCAACCAGGGTGATCCTGCTCACGTCCGCGGGGCTTGGGCGAGCGCCAGTGTCGTCGGCTGCGGCGCGCTTCGACGCGCAGCTGTCCAAGCCGGTCAAGCAGTCCAACCTGCTGGATGCCATCGTGACGCTGTTCGCGCCCCCCGCCCTCGACGCGCCCGCCGCCATCGAATCCGGGCGCCGCCGCAGGACCGCGGCGCGCGCGCTTCGCGTGCTGGTGGCGGAGGACAACCTGACGAATCAGAAACTGCTCCTCGCCCTGCTGAAGCAGCGCGGCCATCGCGTCACGGTGGTGGACAACGGCCGGGACGCCGTCGAAACCTGCGGCGTGCAGCGGTTCGATCTGATCCTGATGGACGTCCAGATGCCCCACATGGGTGGGCTCGAGGCGGCGGCCGCGATTCGCGCGCGCGAGCGCGACGCCGGCGGCCACGTGCCCATCATCGCGTTGACCGCCCACGCGATGTCCGGCGATCGCGAGCGGTGCCTGGCCGCGGGCATGGACGCCTACGTCTCGAAACCGCTTCGCCCAGACGATCTGTTCTCGGCCATCGATCGGTTCAGTACCAGACGGGGCCGGCGAGGTGCGGCCGGCGTCACCGCCCCCGAGTCCGGCCCGGCCCCCGCGGTGGACCGGGCTCGGCTGCTGGCGGCATTTGGTGGACAGGCCGCCCTGCTGGCCGACGCCGCGGGCGTGTTCCTGACCGACGCTCCCCTGATGCTCGGGCGGCTTCGAGCCGCGGCGCAGGCGGGTGACCCGGTGCAGATCGCCGCGGCGGCGCATGCCATCAAGGGCGCCGCTGGGCTCTTCTCGCAGGGTGACGCGTTCGAAAGCGCGCGACGGCTGGAGTCAACGGCCGGCACGGGTGACCAGGCGTCCATCGATGGCGCGTGCGCCGACGTGGAGCGGGCGATGGCGGTCCTGGTGGAGGAGTTGCGGACGCTGGTTCAGCAGACCTGATCGTCGCTACTGGCCGCCGCTTTTCGCCGGCTTCGCCAGATATGCCTTCGACGCGGCCTCATCCTTCAGCGGCGTCACTTTGTCGGGGTCGATCCGCACCATCAGGTAGTCGATGTGATCGTCGATCTTCGTGAACCAGTGGCCCGTGCCCGCGGGGATCACCACCACGTCACCGGGCTTGAGGTTGTAGGTCTGCCCGTTCCGGATTTCCGATCCGTTGTTGCCGGGACCGTTGAACTCCCGAACCGTTTGCAGCGTCGCGGGCCGGCGCTGGCGGTTGGTGATATCCGGGCCCACGACCAGCGTCGCCGAGCCATCGATCACGTGGTACACCTCGCTCACCTGGTCGTGCTCGGCGACCGAGTTCGGGAGCGGCCCATCGAGCTTGCCGCGATGCACCATGCCGATGCCGATATGCGCCTTGCCGATCTCGACGTCACGGACCTGCTGGTCGACGAGCTTTTCGGCCACAGCCTTGGCCGTGTAGGCCTGCAGTTCGCTCGCGGGGATGTAGTAGCCCGGACACATCGCGCAGGTCGGTTGCGGATCCGTGGGATTGATCTTCGACTGCGCCACCATCACGGCCATGCCGCACACCATGCCGACGAGTCCGATCACAATGCTCTTCACGCTGAACCTCCCCACGCCCGAAAGGCGCCCTTGCCGGAGCGAACGGGCGGACTATAACAGAATCGCTCGTGCCCATCCCACCGGCGTGCTATCTTCCCGATTCCGTCAGCCAGGCTCATGAGACGTCACGGCATTCCCGCCGCTCGCCACGGCGGTGAATGCGGATCGCCAAGGAGCGCCGTTTGAAGGCACCCCGCACACTCGCTCGCCGGTCGACTATCGCGGCTCCGGGACTGCTCGTCGCGCTGCTGGCGCTGCTGCTGGCTCCGCATGCCACCGACGCCCAACGGCAGGAGACGCCCGCCGGGGAGTGGCACTACATCGGCGGCGACGTCGCCCACACTCGCTATTCACCTCTCGATCAGATCGACGCCACCAACTTCTCGAAGCTCGAGGTGGCCTGGACCTGGCGCGGTGACAACTTCGGTCCCGCCGTGGACGTCCTCTTCCGCTCCACGCCGCTCTACGTGGACGGCCTGCTCTACACCGTCGCCGGCGAGCGCCGCGCGGTCGTGGCCATCGACCCGGGCACCGGCGAGACCATCTGGACCTACCGCGAGCCGCACACCACGCGCTTCGCCCGCGGCATGCGCAACAACTACGGCAAGGGCGTCGCCTTCGCGGAGATCGGTGGACGTAAGGTCATCCTCTACACCTCGCCGGCGTTCTTCCTGCACGCGCTCGACGCGAAGTCCGGTGAGCACCTGGAGAACTGGGGCAAGACGGTCCCGCTGCCGGGCTTCCCGCGCTCGGGCGTCGTCGACATGCTGCCCGATCTCGTGAAGGACTGGGAGCCCTGGCTCACCTCCGGCTACAAGTACGATCCCGATCACGGCATCCCTCGCGATCTCGGCAACCTGTCCACTTCGTCGCCGCCCATCGTCGTCAACGGCGTGATCGTCGTGGGTAACGTGCACGAGCAGGGGTACTACCAGACGCGGCAGGAGAACATCCCGGGCGACATCCTCGCCTACGATGCGAAGACCGGCCAGCCGATGTGGAAATTTCACGTCATCCCGAGGCCCGGCGAGTTCGGACACGAGACCTGGAAGAACGACGCGTGGAAACGCACCGGCGACGTGTCGTCGTGGGCGCCGATGTCGGCGGATCCCGGGCGTGGGCTCGTCTACATCCCGACCAACCCGCCAACCATCGACTTCTTCGGCGGCTTCCGCCCCGGCGACAACTTGTTCGGGACCAGCCTGCTCGCGCTCGACGTGAAGACCGGCAGGCGCGCGTGGCACTTCCAGATGGTGCACCACGACATCTGGAACTTCGACAATCCCAACGCCCCGGTGCTTCTGGATGTCCCCATCAATGGGCGCCGCACGCCGATCGTCGTCGAGACGACGAAGCAGGGTTTCGCCTACACGTTCAATCGCGAAACCGGCGCGCCGATCTGGCCGATCGAGGAGCGCCCGGTCGCCGCCTCGGATCTGCCAGGCGAGATCCTCTCGCCGACCCAGCCGTTTCCAACCAGGCCCAGGCCCCTCGAGATCCAGGAGCTCACCGAAGACACCCTCATCGACTTCACGCCCGATCTGCGGAAGCAGGCGCTGGAGATCGTGAAGCACTACAAGATCGGGCCGCTCTTCAATCCGCCGATCCAGGTAGGGCATCCCTCCGGGCTGCGATCGTTCGTCAGCTGTCCCGCCGGCGCCAGCAACATCAACGGCCCCACGGTCGCGGATCCCGAAACCGGCGTCCTGTTCGTGACGACGCAGCGGTTGTGCCGGTCGGAGAACATGGTGCCGGGCGAGAAGATGGACGAACCCGAGGACCCGAAGACCACGGGCCGCACCGTCGCCCGCTGGGTGGTCGCGAACCGCGGCGACCTGCGCGGGCCGGACGGGCTGCCGATCTGGAAGCCGCCGTACAGCCGCATCATCGCCATCGACATGAGCACGGGGGAGTTTCTCTGGGAGATTCCCAATGGCGACACACCGGAGCACATCAAGAACCACCCGGCGCTGCGCGGGCTGAACCTGCCGCCCACCGGACAGATGGGCCACGCGGTGATGATGCCGACGAAGACGCTGCTGGTCACCGCGCCGGGCGGTGATCCCGTGTTGTACGCGGTGGACAAGAAGACCGGTCAGCGCGTTGGCACCGTCAAGCTGCCAGCACCAGGTCAATACGGCATGATGGGCTACCTGCACCAGGGCAGGCAGCACATCGTCGTGCAGGTAGGGAGCCCGACACATCCCGGGTCGCTGGTGGCGCTGCGGTTGCGCGACCGGTCGTAGGTCTCGATGCGGCCGAGCCGCTCACTCCGACCGGATCGCCGCCATCGGGTCGATCGACGTCGCGCGCCGCGCGGCTGGGAGGCCGGCCAGCAGCGCGACGGTCACGGCGAGGATTGATGCGCCGGCATAGATCACCGGCTCCATGACGCCGAGCGGTTCGGGGCCAAGGGTGAGCGGCGTGCCCATCACGTCCTGCATGGTGCGAATCAGGACCGCCGCCAGGAGCAACCCTCCGGCGACCCCCGGAATCACGAGTTTGACCGTGTCCGAAAGCATCAGGCCGAACACGCCCCGGCGCGTCGATCCCAGCGCCATTCGTACGGCGAATTCGCGCGTGCGCGTTGCCACCATGAACCCCACGACGCCAAGGATGCCGAGCGCGGCGAGTACCAGCACCAGCCCGCCCGCGACGCCTACCGCCGTGGCCTCGGCAACCAGATCCGCTTTGCTCTTCTCATCGAGCTCAGGTCCGGTGACGATGCCCGGGAAGGCCACCCCGGGCAGCGCCTCGACGCCGAGCCCGCGGAGCGCCGTTTCGAGCGCCGACTTCAATCGCGGTTCGTCGCCCGGCTCGCCGCGCGCGATCAGGTGGACCGTCGGCGCGACGTTCTCCGCTGTCCTCGAGACGTCCGGCAGCGGAAGCAGGAGCTGAAGTCGCGTGGTGGTCAGCTGCGACGAGGCGAAGTCCCCGGTCACGCCGATCACGGTGAATTCCTGCTCGCGCCCTTCCTCGAGTGAGGCGGTCAGGCGCTGCCCGAGCGCGTCGGCGCCGGGGAACAGCTGTTGCGCGAGCGGATCGGAAATGACGGCGACCGTCGCATCCATCAGGCGGTCTTCAGCCGTGATCGTTCGACCGCGCATCAGGCGTGCGCCGATCGTCTCCAGGAAGTCTTCGCCGACGCGCGTGACGTGCGCCGTGGCGAACGCCGCCCCGTCGGGGCGCCCGACGCGAAACTCCCGGTAGTCGAAATCAATGGGCATCCCGTCGGCGATCGCCGCCGAGCGCACGCCGGCCGCCTGCCTGAGACTGTCCACAGCCGAGCGGATGGACCCGGCGTCCTGCTGCCTGGCCGACGCGGGGACGCGCGCGCCAGCCAGACCATCGAGCGGCAGTCCGTAATCGGCAGTCCGCACACGGTCGATCATCACGCCGCTGATCACGAGAAACGGCACGGCGATCCCAATCTGCACCATCGCCGCGATGCGATGCGCGCCAATCCTCCGGGTTCCGCCGCGGCCCGCGTCGTCCTGCAGCGCCGGCAGCAGGCTGGGGCGGCTGAAGCGAATGGCTGGCAGCAGTCCGAAGAGCACACTGACCAGGAGGCAGAGTCCTG
>Ga0105103_10000407_pt1 | contig 24057 bp, 16 predicted proteins | sample PPLLaktember2015_2_FD_79107 | JGI IMG/M metagenome (GOLD analysis project Ga0105103, IMG submission 79107) | Freshwater sediment microbial communities from Prairie Pothole Lake near Jamestown, North Dakota, USA - PPLs Lake P7 Core (6) Depth... | ecosystem: Environmental > Aquatic > Freshwater >...
ATATCCAGCAATCCTATCGTGTACCGCCCGGCCCGGCCCGTCAGCCGCCCGCCTGCGGCGATCGGCACCGTCGCGCTGCCCTGCAGCCCAATGCGCCGGCTGAAGAAGATGACGGGGGCAGGATCGCCCGGACCGAACGAAAAGATCCCCTGACCCTCGAGGAAGAAATCGCGCTTCTCGGGAAAGAACAGGCTGAAGCGCGTCAGGTTGACCTGGGCTTCGTCATCCTCCACCTGCGCGAAGTCGGTGTTGTAGGTGAAGTCGGTGACGATGGACTGCGTGATGGCCCACTTGGCGTCGACGCCGAACTCATTGACGAAGTCGTTGTCGACGGGCGGCGTCGCCAGCGAATTGGTCAGCACCGATCCGAGGGCGTAGGGTTTGATGTCCAGGTTCGTCCGCTTCGAGGGTGGCTCGATCCCGACGAGCGAGCCCGCCGACGAGATCTTGGTGAGGCCGCGCCGCCCCCACGACTGCGGGATCGGGGTGAGAAAGGCGCTCTCGTTGTTCCACCGCACGAGACGCCGGAAATTGATGCCCCACACGCTGCCGCCTTCCTTGAACCGCATCGACCGGAACGGGATCTGCATTTCAATGGTCCACCCGCCCTCGAACTCCCCGGTACGCGCGTTCCAGAGGCCATTCCAGTTGGGATTGGGCTGCTCGTTCACCAGCTGCGAGTCCGCCAGCCCGCCGAGGGAATTGGCGTAGAACGCGTAGCCGTTCCGGTGGTCGTAGAAGGTGTCGAACAGCACCGCGAAATGGTCGTTGTTATAGAGGTTGAACGAGTCGCGGCGCATCTCGTTGGCGACCCGCCGCGACTTGTCCTGCTCCCACAGGCGCGCCGATACGTAGATGTTGGCGTCATCGAAGAAGACCCAGACCTCGGTCTTCTCGGTCTCGGGCTGGCCTTCGAACGGGTCCTGCTGGATGAAGTCGCCGAACGAGGGCACGTCGCGGTAGAAGGTTTCGTCGAGCCGGCCATCGAAGATCAGCGGCGAGGGCACCTGCATGGTTCGGACGGTGGCCAGCCCGCTGGCATCGCGCGCGATCACGGCGGGCGGGGCCGGCGCGGGAGGGCCGGCAATGGCCGGATCCATGGCCTGGGCCAGCGCCGAATCCGACACGAGCGCGACGAGCAAAAGGGCGACGGAGACGATCCGCGTCATGCAGCCCTTCAGTATCGGCGAAAACCACGCCGGATGGAGTCGTGATGTTCCTACTTCACCACCACCGCCGGCACGTTGCGCTCGCGAACGAGCCGATTGAACGCGGTCAGTTCGTCTCCGAACAACGACGTCGCGGTGCGCTGATGCGTCTGCCACTGCTCCGACAGGTCGCCGAGGCGATCCCGCTGCCCGTCGGTCGTGCCCTGGTCGCTCTCGTCGATGGCGCTCCGCAGGTAGATGAAGAACTGGTTCAGCCGCATCGGGAAATTGATCACGGTCTGCCCGTCGACCACGCGCTTCTGCACGATGGCGTCCTCGAGCGCGTTGAGCTTGTCGACGAGCGCCTTGCCGCTCTTCTCGATCGCATCTCCGCCCGGCGTGCCTTTGGTCCGCTTGTTCAAGTCCTCCACCTGGCTGCGCGCGCTTCGCAGCCGGATTACCGTGCGGTGGAGCTCGTTCAGCCGCTCGTCGACCCGCTGCACCAGGTCGTCCTGGGCCTGCAGTTCGGCGAGCGGCGTCGTGACGCGCGGATCCATCCTGATCGTCAGGGGCTCGGTGAGCGTGCGCCCGCCAGCCGTGAGGCGCACCTGGTAGGCACCGGGCAAGGCCTGCCGTCCCTGCAACGAGCCGAACACGTAGAGGCCCTGCACCGGCAGCGCCTGATCGTGGCGAACGTTCCACACCAGCCGGTTGAGCCCCGCCTTCACCGTCAGTGCGGTGGGCGGCGGCTCCATGGCGGGCGGCGCCTCGGGCTCGACCTTGCGCGAGTTGAACGCCCGCACCGCCTTGCCGGACGCATCGAGCACCTCGATCACGACATCGCCCTCGGGCACCTTCGCCAGCCAGAAGTCCACGATCGCGCCGTTCGGCGCGCTCCTGCCGGCGAATGGATTCCCGCCGCCAAAACCGCCGCCGAACGCCTGCGTGCGATACGCCGCTCGCGGCTTGAAGAGACGCACGTCGGTGGCGGGGGTGGCGTCGGTCCACTGCTGCAGGGGCGACAGGTCGTCGAGAATCCAGAACGCGCGGCCAGCGGTGGAGGCCACGAGGTCGTTGTTGTGAATCTTCAGGTCAGTCACGGGCGTGAGTGGCAGGTTCAACTGGAAGGGCGTCCAGCGCTGCCCACCGTTGAACGAGATGTAGAACCCCGTCTCGGTGCCGAGGTACAGCAGATCCTTGCGCACCGGGTCCTCGCGCACGACACGCGCCCACGCCTCGGCGGCGATGCCGTCGACGATGCGCGTCCAGGTCTTGCCGAAGTCGGTGGTCTTGAAGACGAGCGGGGTGAAGTCGTTGAACTTGTACTTCGAGATCGTCGCGTAGGCGGTCGCCGGACTATGGGGCGACACCTCGATGGCATTGACCATCGCCTCCCCTACGTCGGGCGGGGTCACGTTGCTCCACGTCTTGCCCGCGTCGCGCGTCAGTTGCACGAGACCGTCGTCGGTGCCCACCCACAGCGTGCTGGCGTCGTGCGGTGACTCGGCAATATCGTCGATCACGCCATAGGTCTCGCCGCCGGCGCCCTCGTTGGTAATCGGCGCCCCGCCGGGCCCCTGCTTGCTCTTGTCGTTGCGCGTGAGGTCGGGGCTGACCTCGCGCCACGTCTTGCCGCGGTTGTCCGATCGCAGCAGCACGTTGCCGCCGTGGTAGATGACCGACGGGTTGTACCGCGAGACCACGATGGGCGCGCTCCAGTTGAAGCGGTACTTCTGATCCCGCGGCGCCACCGCGGCCGGCATCTGCGGCCAGGCCATGACGTCGCGGGCCGTCTTCGTCTCGTCGTCGAACTCGCTGATGATCCCCATGTAGCAGCCCGCGTACACGTAGCGGGGCTTGTTCGGGTCGAACGCCGGCACGGCGCTCTCGCAGCCGCCGACGTCGTACCAGTCCCGCTCGGTGATGCCGCCGGGGGCGGCGCTGGCGATCTTCACCGACGTGTTGTCTTGCTGGCCGCCATACACGTTGTAGGGAAACAGGTTGTCCACGTTCACGCGGTAGAACTGCGCTGTCGGCTGATTCGCCTGCGTGGACCACGTGCGGCCGCCATTGAACGACACGTTGGCGCCACCATCATTGCCTTCGATCAGTGTCTCGGGATCCTGCGGGTTGATCCAGAGGCTGTGGTTGTCGCCGTGCGGCGTGCGTACGTTGGTGAACGTCCTGCCGCCGTCGATCGAACGGCTGACGCCCGCGTTCAGCACCCAGACGATGTCGGGGTTCTTCGGGTCCGCGAACACCTTCATGTAGTACCAGGCGCGCGTGTGGAGCATCCACGCGTCGTTCACCAGCTGCCACGACTTCGCGCCATCGTCGGACCGGTAGAGCCCACCTTTCGGGTCGGCCTCGACGACGGCGTAGACCCGGTCGGGGTTCGCCGAGACGTCGATGCCGATCTTGCCGACGGTGTCCGGCAGCCCGTTCATCACGCGCTGCCAGGTGGCGCCGCCGTCAGTGGACTTGTGGATGCCAGAGCCCGGACCGCCGCTCCGCACTTCCCACGGCCGGCGCAGGTGATCCCACATGGCCGCATAGAGGACGCGCGGGTTGGCCGGGTCCATCGCGAGTTCGGAGGGACCCGTCGTCTCGTTGACGAACAGCACCTTCTCCCAGGTCTTGCCGCCGTCGCTGGAGCGATACACACCGCGGTCAGCGGAAGGGCCGTAGGCCGCGCCCTGCGCGGCGACGAACACGGTGTCGGGATCGGCCGGGTGCACGCGGATCCGCGAGATGTGCCGCGTGCGGTCGAGCCCGAGGTGCGTCCACGTGCGGCCCGCGTCGGTTGACCGGTACACGCCGTCGCCATGCGAGGTCATGACGCCGCGGATCGGATGCTCGCCCATGCCGACGTAGATCACGTTCGGGTCCGAGGGCGCGACGGCAAGGGCGCCGACCGACGAGGTGCGAAGCTGGCCGTCGGTGATGTTCTCCCACAGCCCGCCGCCGTCGGTGGTCTTCCACACGCCGCCGCCGACACCGCCGAAATAGAACGTGCGTGGCTGCTGCGGGACGCCGGTCACCGCGACGACACGGCCGCCTCGGAAGGGGCCGATGTTGCGCCATTGCAGAGCGGCCAGCGACGCGTTGTCGAACTGCGGTGGCTTGGCGTCAGCGGCCTGGGCAGGGGTTGGCGCCGGCACGCTCTGCGCTCCAACGCCCGCGGTCAGACTGGTGAGCAGGGCGAAAACGAAGACCAGGCGGCGATGGCGGTGGGTCACGGGGCCTCCGGCCGCATTGTAGTCTCGCCTGGCAAGCTCGACATTTGTTCACTTATGCTTTGCCAGGCTGAAAACGCTGGCGTTAGGTCATCCCCCCTGCACGCAAGCAGCCAGTCCCAACCTGGAGAACGCGCCCGATGACGAGACTTCGAACGTTTGCCGCAGTGGCCGTGCTGTATGCACTGGCGCTGCCTGCCCAGGCCGCGGGCCAGACTGTGGGCACTTTCCGGTCTCGAGCAATGGCGTGCTGTTCCTGGGTGCGAATTGCAGCACCTCGTTCGCGAATACCAGCCTTCTGTCGGGTATCTCGGCCGACCCCTTCCTCGCAACGCGTCCCGGCAGAGCATCAGCTTCCTGCCGCCGCGGCAGTAAGCGAATCGCGGACTGATGGTGGATGAGTCCGCGGCTCGACCATCGCCCGCAGGCCGAAGAGGTCTGCGGGCGGCACAGCCTGTATAATCCGCCTCGCCAGAGGAGGCCTGCGATGTCGATCACCAGACGGCTGACGGCTGTTGCGGTTGCGTGCGTGCTCGGATCACTGGCGGTCGGTGCGCAGGCGCCGCCGAAGCAGGCGGGCGCCGAGGCCAAGACCACGTGGTACTTCTACACGGTCAAGTGGGGACTCCAGGACGAGTTCCTCGATCTCTTCCAGCGGAATCACTATCCCATCCTGAAGGCGAAAGAGAAGGCCGGACGGTTCTCGGCGGTGCGCACCTACGTGCCCGAGTTCCACGGTGACGGGCGCGCCGATTGGACGTTCGTCGTCGAACTGGTCGTCCCGCCCAATCCTCCTTCAACACCGACGGACGAGGAGATCATCAGCAAGCTGTATCCGGACGCCGCGAAGCTCGGGCGCGAGGAACAGCGACGGTTCGAGATCCTGGTGGCGCACTGGGACGTCCCGCTCAACCGGCTGGACCTCGAAGCGCGCAAGCCGACGCGCTGACGCGCCGACACCGACAACCTCATGGGCGTGTGGCCGCCGTACGCGGCTCGACCGACGTCACGGCCACACGTCCGCCCGGGTCTCGGAGGCTACGCCGTCCGTCGCATGAACATCCGGTACAGCGCCAGCAGCAGGATGGCGCCGACCACGGACATCAGAAACCCCGCCGGTTCACCCTCACGGTAGAGCCCTAACGCCTGCCCGATGAACCCGCCCAGCAGGGCGCCCGCAACGCCCAGCAGGATGGTGACGATGAACCCACCGGGGTCGCGCCCCGGCATCAGCAGCTTGGCGACGATGCCGGCGATCAGGCCGAAAACGATCCACCCGAGAATGCCCATCATTGACCCATCTCCTCCACAGGTGATGGCAGGCGTGCCACCGCCGTGTGCACCAGCAATATGCGGGCCGGGGCCGCTCCCTATTGACGGGCCAGGCTGACGTTGAGCGGCGTCCCCTGCCCTTCGCGAACCTCCAGATCCCCGGCGTACGCACGGTACCCGGGCCTGATGACCTCAACCCGGTGCATCCCAACCGGCACCTGGACCACGAAGTGCCCCTCTTCAGAGGTCACCCAGGTCTGTCCGTCGATCCGCACCTCCGCGTCGACGGGCTGCACGAACACGTCCAGCGTGCCGTAGCCCTCCGCCTGCCTCGCAGCCGCCGTTATGGACGGAGGGGGGATCGGAGAGGAAACGGGCGGCTGAGTGTAGCTGCCGGCCGGCGGCGGGGGAAGTGGCGGCGCCAACACCGGTGGTTCGCTTCGCTCTCCATCAGGCAGTGCTACGAGCACCTCACGCAGCGTGAAGCCCGAGCCCGGCCGCAAGTAGAGATTGTGTCGCACCGTGCGATACCCCTCGAGGTGCAGCACGATGACGTGCCCCCCCGGCGGCAGGTGCAGCGACTGGAACGTGCCGTCGAAATCGTCGACGATGCCGGCATAGAAGCCGTCGACGTAGACCGCCGCACGCTTGCCGGCATCCGGCGTCACCCGGATGTGCAATTCAGCGCGCGCGTCGTAGACCGGGTAGTACCAGTACGGGTAATCCGGCCAGCGCCACCACGGATAGGGCCCGAAGAACGGGTCGTAGAAATAGCCACCGATGAAGACCCGCCCGCCGACGGGCCGGACCGGCGCCGCGTGGATGGGGTGTGGCGGAGCGCCTCGCGCACCGCCGCCGCGCCCCTGTGGGTCGTCTGCCGGCCTCTCGGAAACCCTTGCTATCGCAGTGCCGGCAGCGTCGGTCGTGCCGGCCGCGATAGGCGGGTCGTCACCAAGGCCGCCGATGGTGGGTTGGGCGCTCGTCGCGCATGGAAGGAGCAGGAATGCGAGCAATGCCGACCAAGTGAACCCTGCCGGGCTCTGACGGAGCAACATGACAGCCTCCGCTTCCGAAATCAGTTTCCTGGGGACCACCTGGACTGCTGCAAGTGATGTACCGGGGCCGGTCGTCCTGCCACGTGGACGCCGCCGTCTGTCATCGGGGCGTCGTTGGCTACCGCTTCAGCAGGTCTCGATAATTCGCGGGGGTGATTCGGAGCGTGACTGGCATGCCGGGGCGGGCGAAGGGCGGCACACGCTGATCGTTGATGGAAACGGTCAGGTTCGCGGGTATACCGATGCGCAGGACGATTTCAGTGGTCCCGCGGAGCGCCAGCCGCTCCCCTGGATTCAAGGCACGATACGCCACCTGGTTCCCATCCACCGTGGCGGAGATCCAGCACGCGGCGGTCGCGTCGAGATCGACGCGCAACGCGTCAGAAGACGTTCCGGTGGTGCCGGAAGTGGTTTCGGGCGGCGCGGCCGGCACCGGCCCCGAGGTCGCCGCCGGGCTCCCTGGATCCGCGGCCTTCGCTGCCGAGGATGCCTCGACTGCCGCGCCAGCCGCTCCGCCTCCGGCTGAAAGCTGGCCTGCCGCGACCGGGCCGGAACGCGAGCCCAAGACGGGCCGCAAAGCGAAATAGCCGATGGCAAGGATCGCGAGGACGGCCAGTGCGAGAGCAGCGGCGCGCGGGACCCTGGAGCGTTCGCCCGCGGTGGCCTGCGCGCGACGGACCGACGCGCCCTCGCCGGTCGCAACCTCGGCCCCGGGGCGCTCGATTTCGTCGGATTCGAACTCTGCCGCGAAGCGCTTGCCGATCTCGTCGGCATCCAGGCCGACCTCGCGGGCATACAGCTTCAGGAAACCCCTCGAGATGACGCCGCCTGGCAGCTGCCCGAAGTCGTCGCGCTCGATCGCGCGCAGGACGGGCACGCGGATCTTCGTCCGTTGGGAGATCTCGACCAGGGTGAGGCCGCCCTGTTCTCTGGCCTGCCGTAATTCAGCGCCGATCGTCATGGAGGGAACCGTCGCCGCGATTCTACCGCTCCCTGACCAGGAGATTGGGGCCGACGTCGCAACGACCCTTGCCACTGCGGGCTTCCAGCCCATCCGTGATAGATTCCGCCCTGTTCACCACTCGCACGTCGACGTCCACTCGCTCGAGCAGAGGCGCATCGATGTTGATTTCGTTCCGACGTTCGGTCTCGGTCATCGCCGCCGGGCTCCTCGCGATCAGTACCTGGGTGCCTGCCACCGCCCAAACGTCCACGCCGACCCGGCCGCTGGCAGCCGCAGACGCCGCCGACCTGACCGAAGGCAAGCGCCTCTACAACGCGCAGTGCGCGCTCTGCCACGGCATCGACGGCAGCGGCGGATACGGTCCGTCGCTCCTGCGACCCACCTTCGTCCGCGCGGCAGACGATGCGGGATTGGTGACGATTGTGTCGGCAGGCATTCCAGGCCTGATGCCCGACTTCGGTCGCGCCAACGGGGTGCGTCGCACGTGGCAACTCGCGGCGTTCGTCCGGTCTTTGAACCGCGCGGGTACCGAGCGCGCCACGGGCGACCCGCAGAACGGCCTGGCCATCTACCAGAAGCGCGGCTGCGCCAGCTGCCACGTCATCTCCGGGGCTGGGCGCGCGCTGGGGCCTGATCTCTCGGACATCGGCGTGCGGCGCGGGCTGTCCTATCTGAAGCAGTCGATCGTCGAGCCCGCGGCTCGCGTGCCCGAGGGGCACGTCGTGGTCTCCGCTCGTCAGAAGAACGGCACATCGGTCCGCGGGGTGCGCGTGAGCGAAGACGCGTTCTGGGTGCACATCCGCGACACGAGCGGCCGCCTGCATGCGTTCCGCATTGGTGACCTCACCGAGTTGCAGCGCGAAGCCGGCGCGAGCCTGATGCCGTCGTACGGCACGGTGCTGTCGCCTTCGGACCTGGACGATGTGGTGGCCTACCTGGCGGGCCTGGGAGCGAAGTGATGAGGCGAGTGATGTTGGCGGCGGCGGCGATGCTGGTTTCCGGGGCCGCGCTCACCGGCCAGGTCCCCTACCAGCGGCTGGTCGATGCGGCCAGGGAGCCGGGCGCGTGGCTTACCTACTCCGGCGGGTACAGCGGACAGCGCCATTCGACGCTGGACCAGATCACGACCGCCAATGTGGCCGCGCTGCGTCCCACCTGGGTCTATCAGGTGGCCGGGCAGGGACAGATGGAAACCTCCGCGATCGTCGTGGACGGGATGATGTACGTCACCGAGCCACCGACCACCGTGACTGCGCTCGACCCACGCAACGGGAGGCCGATCTGGAGCTACGTGCGGCCGATGCCGTCGGACCTGCGGCTCATCGGCTTTCCTGCCACCAATCGCGGCGTGGCCATCCTGGACGACATGGTTTATGTCGGTTCGCTCGACGGCGCGCTCATCGCGCTCGACGCGCAGACCGGCGCGGTGCGATGGGAAACGAAGGTCGCGGACAACGGCACCGGGCACTCGATCACCATGGCGCCGCTGGCAGTCAGGGGCAAGGTGATCGTCGGCATCAGCGGTGGCGAAGCCGGGATTCGCGGATTCGTCGACGCCTACGACGCCAGGACGGGCAAACTCGTCTGGCGCACGCACACGGTGCCGGTCAAGGGCGAGCCCGGCGTCGACACCTGGGCCGGCGAGAGTTGGAAGACCGGCGCCGGCGCCACGTGGCTCACCGGGTCGTTCGATCCCGAGCTGAACCTGCTGTATTGGGGTACGGGCAACCCAGGGCCCGACTGGAACGGCGATGTGCGCCTCGGCGACAACCTCTACACCTCGTCCGTCCTCGCGCTCGATGCCGACGCCGGTACGATGAAGTGGTACTTCCAGTACACGCCCCACGACGTGCACGATTGGGACGCCAATCAAATCCAGGTGCTCGCCGACCTGGAGATCAATGGCCGCGCCCGGAAGGCGCTCGTCACCGCCAACCGCAACGGCTTCTACTACGTGCTCGACCGGGTGACCGGCGAGTTCCTCCACGCCGCACCTTACGCGAAGCAGACGTGGGCACGGGGAATCGACGCCAAGGGACGCCCCATCGTGCTGCCCAACACCGAGCCGACGCCCGAGGGCAACCTGGTGTATCCAAGCCTGCAGGGCTCCACGAACTGGCCGAGCCCGTCGTTCAGTCCGCAGACCGGGCTGTTCTACGTGCCGGTGCGAGAGATGGGGTCGTACTACTACAAGACCGACGCGGAGTACGAGGCGGGACAACCGTTCACCGGCGGTGGCGAGCGCCGGCTGGCTGACGAAGCGTGGGGCGCGGTGCGGGCGCTCGATGCCAGGACCGGCGCGAAGGTGTGGGATTTCCGCCTGCCGTCGCCGTCGTGGTCGGGCGTGCTGTCGACGGCGGGGGGGCTCGTGTTCTCGGGATCGAACGAAGGCAACTTCTACGCCCTCGATGCGAAGGCCGGGACACCGCTCTGGCAGTTCCAGGTCGGCGGGATGGTGCGCTCGAACCCCACGACGTTTCTCGTCGATGGCCGGCAGCATGTGTCGGTGGCGGCCGGGCGCGCCGTGTTCATGTTCGCGTTGCCCGACTGAAGGCCGCGGGCTTCACGATGGAAGACCTCGTGTTCGTGCGGGTGAAGCGCTGATGCCCTCGTCTGTCGAGCGCCGGCTGGTCGCCGCGGCGTACGGCTTCTGCATCAGCCTCGTCGCGGTGTCCGCCGTCCGCGGTGGACAGGTCGCGCCGCCTCCATCCCTCGCATCGAGCGCGGCCGTTGAGCAGACGTCGCAGGGCGCACGCGCGCCCCTGCTCGTGCTGGAACGCTTCGACGGCCTCGGCGCCGGATTCTTCGCGGGCGCCACGCCGCCGCGAAACCCCTCGGACAACAGCCTCGCCGTCGGTCCGGACCACGTCTTCCAGATCGTCAACTCGCAGCTCGCCATCTTCACAAAGAAGGGCCCGCGGTTCGACACGACGGGACGCCCGCTGCTCGGGCCGGTCGGCACCCACACGTTGTTCGCCGGCCAGGGCGAGGTGTGCGGCAGCCGCACCAACGGCGATGCGGTGGTGCGCTACGACCAGTTCGCCCAGCGCTGGCTGGTCGTCATGCCGATCTTTCGCCGCGCCGTGATCACGTCACCAGACACGCGGACACGTGGTCCCCTCGCCCGGCCCGGCGAGGCCGCGCGGCGTGGACAGGCCTCCGATCCCGGCCCGGCGGCGCGGCCGGCTCCTCCGCCGCCTCCCCCGCCGCCTGGCGGACCACCTCCGCCCGCGGACGCCTCTTACGCCATCTGTTACGCCATCAGCGCCGGCCCGGACCCGCTCGGCGAGTACTACCGGTATGTCTTCGAGCGGCCGCTGTTCCCCGACTACCCCCGCCCCGCTGTGTGGCCCGACGGTTACTACGTACCCACCAGCGCCGGCGACGATGTGATCCAGAAGGAGGTGTGCATCGCCGAGCGCGCGAAGATGCTGAAGGGGCTCCCCGCCACAGAGCAATGCCTGGTCGTCGACGGCGTCAACTTCCTGAACAACGCGGACCTCGACGGCACTGCGCTTCCCCCCGCCGGGGCGCCAAACATCATGATGGCGACCGGGGGCACCCAGCTCGCCGGCGACATCGACGACGACGGGATCTACGCATGGAAGGTGCACGTGGACTGGGACCGCCCGGCGAACACGTCTCTATCCGGACCGCGCAAGATCGACGTCACCCCGTACCGGTATCTGTGCGGCGGGCAGCTCACCAGCTGCGTGCCGCAGCCCGGCACGGATCGCCGGCTGGACGCGCAGGGTGACAAGATCATGGCCCGCCTGGTGTATCGCAACATCGGCGGGCGTCAGTCGATTGTCGCGGTGCATTCCGTGGACACAGCGACGGGAGGAGGTGGCGTCCGCTGGTACGAGTTCCGTCTGGATGCCCAGGGCGACCCGCGTCTCCATCAGCAGAGCACCTACGCGCCCGACGGGCGCTATCGGTGGATGGCGAGCCCGGCGATGGATCAGCAGGGCAACATCGCGATCGGTTACTCGTTCGGCGGCACGCCGCACTTCGCCGGTCAGCGATTCGCGGCACGGCTCGCGAGCGATCCTCCGGGCGTCCTCACCTTCCACGAGACGGTGCTGGCCGAGGGCGAAGCGGCGCAGACCACGACGCTGCGCTGGGAGGACTACACGCAGACGGCCGTCGACCCTAGCGACGATTGCACCATCTGGTACGTCGGCGATTACCTGAAGAAAGACGCAGCGGGCTACTCCACGCGGATCGGATCGTTCCGGATGCCGGGGTGCGAGGGGGGACGCTAGATCGCGAGTTCAGAGTTCAAGAGTTCAAGAGTTCAAGAGTTCAAAGTTTGAGTCCAAGAGTTCAAAGTTTGTTCAGCGCAGGCGGCCGGCGCGCTTTTTGACGCGGCGCTTCTTCAAGGCCGGCCCCAGGCGGCCGCTGCCGGCGACGAGATCCACCATCTGGCGCTGGGCTTTCTCGGAGTCCATCCGGCAGAACCATTCGAGCGAACCGTCGATGGCGGCGCCCGAGAGTGGGCCGTCGCAGACGCGCTGGCATCGCACGTCGGCCACGTCGGCCACTTCGACGATGGCGGCGCGCAGTTCGCCGTATCCCTTGTGATGGCGGCACGACGTGCCGCGGCAGACGAAGACAGTGGGGCGCACCATGGGGCGATGTCGATGATACGCGTCCGAGGCCGGCTGAACGGCAGCGGATTTGCTGATGACCTGATCATCAACAATCGCAGCTCCCGATCGCCCTTCCCTCCTCCAGAGCGTCTTTCGCCCCCAGCGAAGCCACCTTGGCGGCATCGGTGCTGATCTACCGCAGGCGCGGTCCGGCCGCGCCCTGCTACGAGGTTCCGCTGTGCGTCACTGTTTCCGTCTTCGCGTGTTCCCCTTTGCGACATTTCTCATCTGGGCACTCGCCACCACTGTCGTCACCTTCGCGCAAAGCCTGCAGGCGACGGGCGGGTTCGTCGAACCGGCAACGAGCCCGGCCTCGCGCGCGGTCACCACGGCCGCCGATGCCGCGGCGATGCTGCCGAGCCGAGGGCCCTTCACGTTTCCGCCGCCTTACAACACCACCGGCATCCGCCTGACCAGCGCCGAGGACTGCGGCGGACAGGACTGCGTCAGGCCGATCGGCTATTCCTACTGGAGCAACATCAACAACCACGCGGGCCGCGACACGATGCTGATCGTCATCGGGCTCGATCGCCGCTTCGGCGGCGGCGGGCCGACGCTGTTCAGCGTCGACAAGCGCACCGGCGAGACGCGCAACGCCGGTCCCCTGTTCACCGCCGCCAGTCCCTTTTCCCACAGCAGCGGCGAGGGCTGGTACTTCAGTGGCACGAGGCCGCACGCGCTCTATATGAACAGCGGCGCACGGCTGCTGAGATACGACGTCCAGGCCCGCACGTTCGAGACCGCGCTCGACGTCACCAGCCACTTCGGCGCCAATCGCTACATCTGGCAGGCCCACTCGAGCCACGATGACCGCGTGCACTCCGCCACGCTTCGCGACCGCGCCACCTACGCGACGCTCGGCTGCGTCGCGTATCGGGAAGACACGCAGCAGTGGTTCTTCGCGCCGCAGATCGGCGTCTATGACGAGTGCCAGATCGACAAGAGCGGGCGCTGGCTGGTGATCAAGGAGAACGTGGACGGCCGCAACGGCGAGGACAACCGGATCATCGATCTGGAGACCGGTAGCGAGCGCGTGCTGCTCGACGAGAATGGCGCGGTCGGCCACTCCGACATGGGCTTCGGTTACATGGTGGGCGCGGACAACTGGCATCCGCAGCCGGGTGCGATCCGAACGTGGAGCTTCGACAAGGACATCAGCGGCGGGGAGCCGGTGGCCCCGGTCGCGGACCAGGGCACGCTCGATTACCATCTGCCCTCGTGGGGGGCGAGCGTCGGACACATCGCGCATGGCAATGCGCGACCCGGCATCGGCCTCGACCGGCAGATCGTGTGCAGCAGCAGCGCCAGCCGGGTGGTGGTGCCGCGCGTCAACGAAATCGTGTGCTATCGCCTGAACGGATCGCTCGACGCCCTGGTGGTGGCGCCGAACCTCACGAACCTGGACGCCCCGGGCGGCGGGCCGCAGGAGTACAACAAGCTGCCGAAGGGCAATCTCGACCCCACTGGCAAGTATTTCCTCTGGACGAGCAACGCGGGCAGCAGCCGTCTGGACGCGTTCATCGTGCGAGTGCCCACCGCACTGCTCAATCCAGCGCCCGAGTGGGAGCCGGTCCGCTGGGTCGATCTCGTCAACACGATGGCCACGGCCGGCACGCTGCAGAAGACCAGCGGCTGCGGCGGCTGTGCGGACGCCGGCGCCGCCTCCGAGCAGCAGATTGCGTCCGGTGACGGTGCTCTCCAGGTCACCGCGGCCGACGTCACCACCTCCCGTATCGTCGGGTTGAGTTCGGGCAACACGGGGACGGCAGCCGCCGAGATCCAGTTCGGGATCCGCCTGTGGCCCGGCATTGCCGAAGTCCGGGAGTCCGGGGTCTACAAGAAGGACATCCGCTACGTTGCGGGGGACAGGTTCGAGGTGAGAATCGAGGGGGGCGTGGTGCGCTATCTGAAGAACGACACCGTCTTCTATACCAGCACGCGGCCGCCACAGTATCCGGTGCTGGTGGACGCGTCGATCTCCACGGTCGGCTCCACCCTGGCCAACGTGATGTTCAAGCAGGGGTCCTAGCCTGAAAGACCGCCTCGCCTGCTCGTCCGCGAGAGGCGGCAATGCCGGGCTCGTCCCTCCACGGGCTCGGACCGTCACCACAGCCTGCGTGTGAGCCGGGTTCTCGCACCAGCGACGGTGGCACGGCGGCTACACTGAATGCATGACTCGTCAGCACGGCGTTCGCCCGCACCAGCTCCTGGTCGTCTGCCTGCTCTCCCTGGTCTCGTTCCCAGCGAGCGCTCAGCGGCTGCCGGGCGGCGTCACCCCCACGAACTACACGCTGTGGTTCGCGCCCGACCTCGAGAAGGAGACCTTCCGGGGCCGGGAGACCATTGCGGTGACCCTCGCCGCGCCGGCGGCCTCCATCACGCTGCACGCCGCCGAGATCACTGTTGGCGAGGTGACCGTCACCGACGCCGCGGGCACACAGTCCGCGCGCGTGACGCTCGACGAGCAGGCCGAAACCGCCACCTTCACCGTGCCGCGGGCCGTCAGCAAGGGCCCGGCCACCATCGACATCACCTACACCGGCATCCTCAACGACAAGCTCCGAGGCTTCTATCTGAGCCGCGCCAACGGCCGCAAGTACGCGGTGAGTCAGATGGAAGCCACCGATGCGCGCCGGGCGTTTCCCTCGTTCGACGAGCCCGCCTACAAGGCCACATTCGACATCTCGCTGATGATCGATGCGGCCGACACCGCCATCTCGAATGGCCGGCAGGTGTCCGACACGCCGGGCCCGGAGCCGGGCAAGCACACGGTGAGGTTTGCACCCACGCCGAGGATGTCGACCTACCTGGTCGCCTTGCTGGTGGGCGACTTCGTCTGCCGCTCGGGCAGCGCGGACAACACGCCCATCCGCGTGTGCGCCACGCCGGACAAGCTGGGGCTGACGGCGTTTGCGCTGGCGGCGGCCGAGCAGCAGGTGACGTTCTTCAACAAGTTCTTCGGCATCCCCTACCCGTACGAGAAGCTCGACATCATCGGCGTGCCCGACTTCGCCGCCGGCGCGATGGAGAACGCCGGCGCCATCACGTTCCGCGAGCGCCTGCTGCTGGCCGACGAGGCCACCGCCTCCGTGGAGGTCCGCACGGACGTGGCCCGCGTGGTCGCGCACGAGTTGGCGCACCAGTGGTTCGGCAACCTCGTGACCATGAAGTGGTGGGATGACATCTGGCTGAACGAGGGGTTCGCGACGTGGGCGGCCAACAAGCCGGTGGCGGCGTGGAAGCCAGAATGGCGGCTCGACGTGGGCGCCGCGGCCGAGACCCAGATCGCACTTGGCCTCGACGTGCTGCGCTCCACGCGCGCCATCCACACCGACGTCAGCACCCCGGCGCAAATCAACGAGGTGTTCGATCCGATCGCCTACGAGAAGACCGCCGGCGTGCTCGGCATGGTCGAGGCCTACGTCGGGCCCGAAGCCTTCCGCAAGGGCGTGTCGTCGTACCTCGAGAAGTACGCCACCGGCAACGCCGCCGGCGAGGACTTCTGGATGGAGATGACACGGGTGACCGAGAAGCCCGTCAACCGCATCATGAAGAGTTTCGTCGATCAACCGGGCGCGCCGGTCCTCTCGGTGAGCAGCCGCTGCGTGAGCGGCGCCACCGAGGTCACGGTGCGTCAGCAGCGCTTCGTCGGGACGCCGGACGATGCCGGTGCCGCGAGGACCGCGGCGGCGCAGACGTGGACGCTGCCGGTGTGCATCAAGACAGGCAGCGGCGAGCCCACCTGCACGCTGGTCACCGAGCGCGAGCAGACCCTGCGCGCGCCCGGCTGCGGCGCCGCCATGGTCAATGCCGATGCGCGCGGCTACTACCTCACGGAGTACGAGCCGGATGCGGTCGCGGCGCTCGCCACCCGGACGCCGGCGCTGACGGCGGCCGAGCGCATCAGCCTGCTCGGCGACGAATGGCGCATGGTCCGCGCAGGGCGGCACGACATCGGCACCTATCTGGACCTCGCGGCGGCCCTCGCTGGCGATGAGACACCGGCGGTGCTGAAGGATCTAGCCGGGCGGGTCGGCTACGTCATGGCCTTCGTGGCCAACGCCGGCGAGCGGCCGGCCTTCGAGACATGGGTGCGGGCGAGGTTCCGCCCCGCGCTCGACGCCGTGGGCATCACCGGCGGCATCGGCGACAGTGACGACACCAACAGCCGCCGCGGCACGCTGCTGCAGTTGCTCGAGAGCGACCCGGAGGTGCAGCAGCGCGCGCGCGGGCTGGCGGAGGGCTACCTCGCCGCCCCCGCGACGCTCTCACCGACGCTGGTGGGACCGGTGCTGCAGGTGGCGGCCGCGGGTGGCGACGCCGCGCTCTACGACCGCTTCATGGCCAGGGTGACGGCGGCCTCGGCGTCACCCGAGGACTACTACCGCTTCTTCAACGCGCTGGCGTCGTTTCACGATCCAGCGCTGGTGGCGCGCACGCTGGCCTTCGCGATGTCGCCGCAGGTGCGCTCGCAGGACACGCCGGTGCTGCTCTCCATGCTGCTCGCCTCGCCGGCCTCGCAGGGCCCGGCATGGGCGTTCGTGAAGGACCAGTGGCCGGCGATTGTCGCCAAGCTCGGCGTGTTCCAGGGCGTGCCGGGCGTGGTGAATGCCCTCGGCGCCTTCTGCTCCACGGACCGCGCAACCGACATCACCGCGTTCTTCAAGGCCAACCCCGTTCCCGAGGCGGCCCGCGCCCTGCAGCAGGCAACCGAGCGCATCAGCGCGTGCGCCGCCGTCGACACGCGTCAGTCGCCCCCGTTCGCGCGCTGGCTCGCCGCGCGCCGGTAGCCCTGGCCTATTTCATCTGCGGCGCACATCACGCGAGATTCCGAGGGGATTACGGGGTGAACTCCGCCGCTCGGTGCACTTCGCGGCCCTCGAAGATCGTCCACAGCACACGCGCCTGATGAATCTGTTCGATCGGAATCTTCAACAGGTTCCGATCCAGCACGATGAGGTCGGCGAGCTTGCCGACCTCGATCGATCCGCTGTCCTGTTCTTCGAAGGTCACGAACGCGCCACCGTTGGTATAGGCCGCCAGCGCCGTTGGAAGATCGAGTACCTGTTCCGGCAGCCACGCCGGCCCGCCGGCCGGTACGCCCGGCGCCTTTCGCGTCACGGCCACCTGGATGGCCTCGAGCGGGTTCACCGATGTCACCGACCAGTCGCTGCCTCCCGCGAGCACGGCGCCCGCCCGATGGAGCGCGCCGAACGGGTAGAGCCACTTCGATCGCTCCGCACCGAGCCGCGGCTCGGTCAGCGTGCGGATGTAGCTGTCGGCATAGGCCCAGAGCGGCTGCATGTTCGCCACCACGCCCAGCCTGCGAAACCTGTCGACATCGTCTGGATGAATGAGCTGGATGTGCGCGATGTGCGGCCGACGGTCGCGCACGCCGTTGGCGCGCTGCGCCGCTTCAATCGCGTCCAGCCCCTGCCGGATTGCGGCATCGCCGATGGCGTGCATGTGCACCTGGAAGCCCTCGCGATCCAGGCGTGTGACAAGCGCCTGCAGGCGCGCGTCAGAGAAGTTCGGCAGCCCCCGCCCGTGCGCGGCAGCTGCCTGCTCTCCCGCGAGCGGAAGATAGGGTTCAATCAGGGCGGCGGTCGCCGCCTCGATCACGCCGTCGACGAAAATCTTGACGGTGCCGGCCACCACACCGCGCTCGCTGGTTTCCTGCCGGATGCGGACGAATCGATCCACCTGCGTCTCGTCCTGCTTCGGGTCGGCGTACAGGGAGAGGTGAGCACGAGCGGTGAGCTTGCCCTGGCGCGCCACCGAGCGGTACGCCGCCACCATCGGCTCGCGGGCGCTCGCCTCCTCGAACGAGACGATGCCGAAGCGGTTCATCACGCCGAGTGCGCGGATGAGGCCGGCGTCGTACTCCTCGGCGGTCGTCGGCGGCACCAGCCGGCTCACCAGATCGGTGGCCGACTCGCGCAGCAGGCCGGTCGGTTCGCCACCCGCATCGCGATCGATGCGCCCGGCCTCGGGGTCCTTCGTGTCGCGCGTGATGCCTGCGGCGGCGAGTGCCGCGGAGTTCGCCCACAGTGAATGCCCGTCGGCGGAACTGAGCGCCACCGGCCTGGCGCCGGTGATCGCGTCGAGGTCCTCCTTCCGCGGCTGCCCCGGCGGAAAGGAGGTCAGCGCCCACCCACCGCCGACCAGCCACGGGCGCGATGTCTGCGCGGTGGCGCAGGCCCGGACCGCTTCGAGGGTCGCGGCAGCGGTCGGCAGGTCGTTCAGGTTGCACTGTCCCAGTTCCACGCCCGCGCTCACCGGGTGCACGTGCGCGTCGTGAAAGGCCGGCATCACGAAGCGCCCGCCCATGTCGACCGTGCGCGTGCCGGGTCCGGCCAGGCGTCCCACCTCGTCGTCGGTGCCGACAGCGATGAAGCGATTCTCGCGAATCGCCACGGCTTCGACCCAGCTCCGCTCGGCATCCAGCGTATAGACGACGCCATTCTTCATGATCAGGTCGGGTGGGGGATCTGCTGGCGCGCCCCCCGCGCACGCAGCCAGGACGACGAGCGGGACGAGCGGGACGCACCGCTCAAGGCAACGGCTGAGTGTACGCATCGCCCGCGAAGATATACCACCGCACCTGTTACGATGCGGATTCCTGAAGGGGGACTTCATGCGCTCCACGATCCGCACGCTCTCGGTCGCCACGGCCCTCGCCAGCACGATCACGTTGATGCTCGGCGCTCAGACCGCACCAGTGGCGCCGGTGTCGATCGACACGCTGATGGCCACGGCCTTCCCCACCGACCTCGTGGCGGCGCCGGCAGCAGGCCGCTTCGCGTGGGTGTCGAGCCAGAGCGGCGTGCACAATATCTGGATTGCGGAACCTCCAGCGCACCAGGCGCGTCCCGTTACCCCCTACACCGCCGACGATGGGCAGTGGATCACCGAGGTGGCGTGGACCAGCGACGCCAGGACGCTGGTGTACGTACGGGGGGATGGGGAGAATCGGCAAGGTGAGTCGCCCAATCCCGCACAGCTGCAGGATGGCACCGAGCAGGCCGTGTTCGCCGCGCCCGTGGGCGGGGGCGACCCTCGCCGTCTCGGGCCTGGGAGCGGGCCGGTTCCCTCACCGCAGGGCCAGCGCGTCGCGTGGGTGTCGAAGGGCCAGATCTGGAGCGTGGACCTGGCGTCCCCGGCCGACGAAGCCGCGCAGCTGGTGAAGGCGCGTGGCACGGCCTCCGGGCTGACGTGGTCGCCGGATGGCTCCATGCTCGCATTCACCAGCATCCGTGGCACGCACAGCTACATCGGCGTGTTCACGCTGGCGTCGCGTGAGTTGCGCTATCTCGACCCGTCGCTCGATCGCGACGGCTCGGCCACGTGGTCCGCCGACGGCGACAGCATCGCCTGGATCCGTCAGGCCGCCGCGCCCCGCCCGCGCATGTTCTCGCCGAGGCGAACCGCGGACGAGCCCTGGTCCATTCGCGTCGCCAACGTGAAGACCGGAGCAGCGCGCCAGGCGTGGAAGGCAGACAGCGGCTACGGGAGCGCGTTCCAGGGTGTGGTCGCCGACCAGCAACTGCTCTGGGGCGCCGGGGACCGTCTCGTCTTCCCCTGGGAGAAGGACGGCTGGCTCCATCTGTACTCGGTGCCGTCGAGCGGCGGCACCGCGGCGGTGCTCACGCCAGGCGAGGGCGAAGTCGAGTACGTGAGTCTGGCGCCCGATCGGTCGCGCGTGATCTACAGCTCGAATCACGAAGACATCGATCGCCGCCGTGTCTGGTCCGCGCCCGTCGACGGCTCGGTGAAACCATCGGCCGTCACGAAAGCCGGCATCACGTGGCAGCCGGTGATCACCAGCGACGGGCAGACGGCCGCGCTCCACTCGGATTGGTCGCTGCCGCCGCACGTGGTGGTGGCCAACGCCGCGGGCGAGGCGCGTGCGATCGCCGAGACCATGCCGACCGGCTCGTACCCCGCGACGCAGCTCGTCGAGCCACAGCCGGTGATGGTCACCGCCGCCGACGGCATGCCGATCCACGCGCAGCTGTTCGTGCCGCGGGGACTGAAGGCCGGCGAGAAGCGCCCCGGGCTGATTTTCTTCCACGGCGGGTCGCGGCGGCAGATGCTGCTCGGCTGGCACTACAACTACTACTACCGGAACGCCTACGCGATGAATCAGTGGCTCGCCAGCCAGGGCTACGTCGTGCTGTCGGTGAACTATCGCAGCGGCATTGGCTACGGGCTCGAGTTCCGCGAGGCGCTCAACTACGGCGCCACCGGCGGCGCGGAGTTCAACGACGTCATGGGCGCAGGGCTGTACATGAAGGGGCGGCCCGATGTCGATCCGGCCCGCATCGGCCTGTGGGGTGGATCGTACGGCGGCTACCTGACGGCCATGGGGCTGGCGCGCGCCTCGGATCTCTTCGCGGCCGGCGTGGACTTCCATGGCGTGCACGACTGGAACCAGGGCATCCGCACGTTCATCCCCGACTACAACGTGCTGGACGACCCCGACTTCTCGCAGCGCGCCTTCGCCGCCTCGCCGATGGCCAGCGTCGACACCTGGCAGTCTCCAGTGCTGCTGATCCACGGAGACGACGACCGCAACGTCTCGTTCATCGAGTCGATCAACCTGATCACCGCGCTGAGGAAGCGGAAGGTCGAAGTCGAGCAGCTGGTCTTCCCCGACGAGGTCCACGACTTCCTGCGGCACCAGAACTGGGTGCGAGGATACAAAGCCGCGGCGGAGTTCTTCGGCCGCCGATTCGGATTTCCAGGAACGCCGGTCCCGTCGGCACGCTGAGCAGCGTGCCCCGGGGCCGCGCTTCGCGCCGATCGCGAACAGCGTGGCGGCGCCGCGGACGAACATCGCGCGATCCGACAGCGCTGGCGCTGGCCGCTCACTGGAGCGCGCGCTTGATCTCCGCTGTCACCGTCCAGAGATGGAGCTCGTACTGACCGCCTTCGGCGCTGCTGACGAAGACGGTCCTGTCCGGCTGCCAGTCGCCCATCGTGAAGCGGTGCGACACCACGCGCGCGCCGACCGCGAGCTCCTTCCAGAGAATCGGCCGGATGAGGAGGTTGAAATGGTCGCCCATGTACAGGAACACCACGGTCGCCTGCGACAGGTCCGGGACGTCGAGCGCATCGCCGAGGCGGACGTCGATGCGGTGTCCGAGCCCGGCCTCTTCGACGCGGGACCGCGACTCGGCCACTCGTTCAGGTGCGATGTCGACGCAGATGCCGCGCTCCGCTCCGGCCTGGACGGCGGCGATCGTCACCCGCGCATCTCCGCAGCCCGGTTCGTACACCACGTCGGCCCGGCCGACCGAGGCCAGCCGGATCATCTCTCCCGCAACGTCAGCGGGCGTGGGCACGTAGATGACACGCACGCGGTCTCCGGGGTCGCTCACCGTGAGGTCGACCTCCATCTCCACGCCCGCCGTGACCGTAACCTGCTTGGTTCGCGTCATCGTCGTATAGGCATTCGGGCGCCACTCGGCCGTGACCGCGTAGTGGTAGGTCACGCCGGCCTCGAGCGGTGGTGTCTCGAACGCTCGGGAGGTGCCGCTGCCTGGAACGGGCGTGCCCTCGATGACGACCTCGCTGTCGGGGTTCGGAACGTTGACGGTGATCCGGGACGTTGCCCGGCTGATCGATGGGGCGGTTGCCTGCGCGCGGGCGCCCTCACCGGAGCGTTCGAGCGCCACGGTCCCGCAGGGGGCCGCGATCAGGACGGACACGAGCAGCAGACGGATAGGTTGCATGGTCATCACGCACCTCAGGGGCAATGTCTGGGCACGGCCTCTTCCTTTCAGCAGAATCCACTGGAGCCCTCGCAGGGACCGTGCCACTATTCAGATCTCTCACAGTGCGGACGGTAGCGGCACGTCTTTTGAAGGCATTCTCCAACATGGCGCAGCCACGATCCACTGCCGGAACGTTACCCGCACGGGACACTGCCAGACGAGCGCAGTCGCTGGATGAATGGTGCGCCTACAGGTGGGAAGCCGGTGTGCAGGTCCCGGCGCTCTCCCCCCTCGAGAGACTGCTGGTCCGCACCCGCAACACCATCTACGAGCTCATTGTCGTCGACCCGGCGCGGGCCCAGGTGATGGTCCGTGGCGGGCGCTTCTTTCCGGAGTTCACCCGCGCCTACGTGGGCGGCAGCTCGCTCGGCGGCGGGTTCGTGAAGCTGCACGGTATCTACGCCGGCTTTCGCCTCGAGTTGCACGGCCCCGAGCAGGCCATCGTCACCAGCCCGATTCGCGAAATCACGTTCGCCGAGGACGGCGAGCAGATGTAGGCGACGAGGTGCAAATGACCATCCGGATCGTTCACGGGACCATGTTGGCGATGTTGTTTGCGCTCGCTGCGCCGGTGGCGGCTCAGCAGGAGCCCACTGCGGCGCGCCTGCTCGCCGGTGCCCCCGTGCCACTGGCCCCGCCGCTCGTGGTTGGCGGTGGCGAGGTGATGCTGGACGTGACCGTCGGGACGGACGGAAGCGTGGCGCGCGTGGATGCGCTCCGTTCCACGCCGAGCTATACCGAGTTGCTGACGGATGCCGTCCGAGGCTGGCGCTTCGAGGCGGCGAAGGGCTCCGTCAAGGGAGTCGTGCAGCCCGTGGAAGGGCATGTCCTGGTGTTGGCCGTCTTCCGCCCACCAGACGTGTACTCCGGGCCGGCCCGTGGCGTTCCGACCAAGGTGACGGGTGAGCCCTCGGCGGAACTCCCGCGTCCTGTGTCTTTCGACATGCCCGCCGCGTACCCTCCGCGGGCGGTTCGGGATGGAACGGTGCTGATCGAGATCGAGCTCACCGCCGCCGCCGTGGCGCGGGAACATCGGGTCATGAGCCCTCCCACGGCCTTCGACAGCTCGGCGCTCGAGACGGTGAGAATGTGGCGCTTCGATTACCCAAATCAGCCCACCGGGGCGCCGCGCCTGTTCGTCTATGCGGTGGTCGGGTTCAGGGAGCCCATTACGCCATAGGCGGCGGCGTCTTGCGGGCGGCGCCTCCGGCGCCGTGGGGATAAGGGCGCAGCCCTGCGGGCTGCGTAGGCGGCGCCTTCGGCGCCGTAGGTAAGCCCAAGCGAGCGAAGCAAGCAGCCGCCGAGCACAGCGAGGCCTGAGGGTTCCCACGCGGCGAAGCCGCGCCTACCGAACGAAGTGAGGCCGCTTCCCCTACGCGAGCGAAGCGAGCGCCCCTATCCGAGTCATCCACAGCACCGGCTGCTGCTTCGCTCTCGACGCGGCGAGGTCCACCTCGAACTCGGCCACCCAGTCGTTGACCATCTCCGGATCGACCAGCACCTGCTGCACGCGCCAGACCGTCTGATCGGGCGTCGCAACCACATAAGTGTGGCGCAGGTTGCGGGCTTCGGGATCGAAGCGCAGCGACTGGTGCTCCGCGATGTAGGCGTCCAGCGTCGCCCGCACGCGGGTGGGCGTCCAGGGCTCCACCGGGCGATCCGCCTGCTCCGGCGGAGGGTCCATCGCCGCCCCCAAGGCGGCGGCGTCGCCGAGGGACCAGGCCCGCAGCACGGTGAAGATCCGTGCGCGGATGGCCGCGGTGAACGCGCGCACATCCTGGGTGACATCGTAGGGCACCACCACCCTGGGCGGCCGCGCGCCGGCCCCCGCGCCTGGAGACAGCGCCAACGGTGTGTACGACGGATCGCGCATGCGTTCCCACTCGTCCGCCAGGCTCGCATCCACGCCACGCACCATCGTCCTGAAGTACCACTCGATTTCCAGCACCTC